>Ga0308160_10001011_pt1 | contig 43784 bp, 46 predicted proteins | sample PhyFR1_FD_201036 | JGI IMG/M metagenome (GOLD analysis project Ga0308160, IMG submission 201036) | Phyllosphere microbial communities from UC Gill Tract Community Farm, Albany, California, United States - DLSLF.R1 | ecosystem: Host-associated > Plants > Phyllosphere > Unclassified | place: USA... | reverse complement strand
AAACACAGGGTTCATCCTCCCTTCAGGCCTGTTCAAAACAACGCCTCCCATTCAGGTCCCTGTCCCGACCATGCCGGTCAGGCAGACCTTTTTGTTGGCAAAAAACTGAGCGGAGACCGAATGCTGACGTCGACTTACACCCTCGTTGCCCTGTCCGTGGAACACACCGCCGTGCGTTCGGCGCTGCAGTCGCTGATGCGCGCGCTGCACGCGATCCCGGACGAAGACGGCCTGCTGCCGCCCGGCCAGGCGGCCGGCCTGTGTGCGGAACTGCGCCAGGTGGTGAGCGACTGCCACTGGCGCAAGCTGGACAAGTTCCTGGTGCCCGCGCTGCGCCGCGTGACCGGAGCCGCGGATGGCCTGCTGCGCGATCTCGAGCAGATCAGCCGGACCGCGGGCGAGGCGCTGGCCGCGGCCGAAGCCTGCGTCGATGCGGGCAGCCGCGGCGTCGACCGCGATGCCTTCGACGAAGCCGTCGAGCGCTGCATCGGCGCCCTGCGCTGCCGCCTGGAGCGCGAAGAGCACGAGCTGTTTCCGCTGGCGCGCAGTCTGGTGCACGGCGAAGCCTGGTTCGCGATCGCCAACCAGATGCTGGCGCACGACGCCGTCGCCCGCGAACGGCGTGGGGCAGGGCGGCAGCAGCGCGCCGCGCCGCCCGCGCCGCGTCATGCCTTCCACGAGCTGCACGGCCATGGGCCGGCCATCGATGCCGGGACGGATTTCGGCCGGCGCCATGGCATGCTGTCGCTGTTGCACTGAGGCTCACCGCAGCGCACCCAGGTACACGCGCCAGTCCGGTGGCGCGAGGCCATCAGGTTCTTTGTTATGATGGCGATTTTGGAAGTGCGATTTCATCATGTTCGAGTTCCTATTCAAGCGGCCGGGCGACAACAAGTCCGGCGACAAGCAGCCGGCCGGACAGGAGCCGCAACCGGAACAGGCCGCCGCATCCGGCGGCGGTTCGGCTGCGGCCCCGCAACGCGCGCTGCAGGCCGAAAAGCTGAGCCAGATCCAGGGCGACGAAGCTGCCGCGGTGGAATTCATCCTCCAATGCGAATTTTCCGAGCTGCGCCTGAGCGCAGCCGAATGCATCCATACGCCCGAGCTGCTCGAGCGTGTCCACAGCGCGATGCGCAATACCGACCGCCGCGTCGCCAAGCTGATGCAGTCGCGCCTGGATGCGCACCGGCACCGCGAGGCCGAGCACCGGCGCGGCGAGACCATGCTCGAACAGGCGCGCACGCTGCTCAAGGATGCGCAGCTGACCCCCAACCATGTTGCCGATCTCGACCGCAAATGGGCGGTGATCGCCGCGCCCGAGCTGCAGGAGGCATTCGGCGAGGTGCGTGCCGCGCTGGGCCAGCGCCTGGAAGCCCAGGTGCAGCTGCAGCGCGCCATGATCGACCGTCTGGCCAGCCTGCGCCGGCTGCCGTCCGAATCCTTGCCGGCGGCCGAGCTGGCGGCAAGGCTCGACGCCCTGACCCAGGAGCAGGCCCAGGCTTTGCAGTCACCGGAACACCCGTCGCTGCCGCGCAGCCTGGTGGCCGAGTTCGGTCTCGAAGCCCAGAAGCTGCAGGCCAGCCTGCATGAAATCGAAGCCGGCCAGGCCGCATTGGCAGCGCGCGAGGCGTTTCTTGCCGCCCAGCAGGACAAGCCCGTCGCCGAGCTGAACGCGGATGCGCTGCGCAAGGAGTGGCACCGCCTGCCGCAGCCGCAGCAGGGCACGCAGCAGGAAGCCCTGGCCGCGCTGCAGCAGCGCTTCGACGCCCTGCTGGCAACCCTGCCGCAGCCCGAGCCGCGCAAGCCGCGCGAGCACAAGGAGGCCGCCGCCAAACCGAAGGAAGCGAAAGAGCAGGGCAAGGAGCAGGCAAAACGCGGCGCCGACCAGCATTTCCTCGACACCATGGACGCGATGGAAGCGGCCCTGCAGCAGGGTTCGCTGGGCACCGCCGCCGAACTCGACAAGTCGCTGAAGGAAGCGCGCGACAAGGGCATGCGCCTGAGCCCGGCCCAGTCCGACCGCCTGGCCCATGTGCGCGCCGAGCTCAAGCGCCTGTCCGACTGGGCGCGCTGGGGCGGCAATGTCTCGCGCGAGGAACTGATCAAATCGGTGGAAGCGCTGCCGACCCAGAACCTGGCGATGAGCGAGCTGGCCAAGAAGGTCGGCAGCATGCGCGAACGCTGGAAGGCGCTCGACAGCCTGTCCGGCGCGGCCCCGAAAAGCCTGTGGGAGCGGTTCGACGCCGCCTGCACCGCCGCCTATGCGCCGGCGGCTGCCCACTTCCGCCATCTGGCCGACGAGCGCCACGCCAATGCCGCGCGCGGTCAGGCCCTGATCGACGAGGCCAATGCCGAGATCGCCCGCCTGCAGTCCGGCGAAGCCGAGTGGAAGCACGTGGCCGGCACCGTGCAGCGCCTGCGCCTGGCCTGGAGCCACCTGGGCGCCATCGACCGCAAGGAAAAGAAGCGCCTGGATGCGCTGTTCACCGACGCCCTGAACACCCTGCAGGGGCCGCTGGAACAGCAGCGCAAGGGCGAAATGGCGGAGCGCGAAGCGATCATCGAGGCCGCCGCCGCGATCGATCCGCACGACCGCCACGCGCTCGATACCATGCGCGCGCTCCAGCAGCGCTGGCAGGAGCATGCGCGCGCGTTGCCTCTGGAGCGCAAGAGCGAACAGGCTCTGTGGCAGCGCTTCCGCGCGGTCTGCGACGACGTCTTCCAGCGCCGCAAGGAAAGCATGCACGAGGCCGACATCGAGCGCCGCGCCCACGAAGCCGCCAAGGAAGCGATCAGCGCGCGCCTGGAAGCGGCGGCCCCGACCGTCACCCCGGCCACCGCCGGCAAGCTGCTGCGCGAAGCGGCGGCCGAATGGCAGGCGATCGGCCCGGTGCCGCGCGCCCACGAGGCCAGGGTCGAGAAGCGTTACCACGCCGCCGTGGCCCAGGTCCAGCACCAGCTCGAGGCCGCGAAACGTGCCGCCGGCGTGGCCCAGGCCGGCCAGCTGCGCGACAAGCTGCGCCTGGTGCAGGAACTCGAGCAGGCGGTCGCCGGCCAGGGCGCGCTTGATACCGATTGGGCAGCGCGCTGGAACGCCTTGCCGCCGCTCGACGCCGACCTGGAGCGCACGCTGCGCGGCCGCTTCGACGCCGCCCTGCGCGCGCTGCCGGAGGGCCGCGACGGCTACGCCCAGCTGCTGGAACGCAACCGCGACAAGCTGCTGCACGAACTGCTGCGCGCCGAGATCCGCGCCGGCATCGACAGCGGTCCGGAATTCGCCCGCGAGCGCCTCAAACTGCAGGTCGAGGTGCTGCAATCCTCGCTGAAGTCCGGACAAAAGGGCGGGCAGACCAGCGGCAGCGCCCAGGTGCGCGAACTGGCCGCGCTGCCGGCCCTGGCGGATGCCCGCACCGCGTCGCGCATCGAACAGCTGTTCATGCGCCTGGCCCGGGAGGGCAAATGACGCAGGGTTCGGCAGCATTCTTCAATGAAGTCCGGGTACAGCAGGACGATTTCGACCTCGGCGCGGAAGTCGCACGCATGCGCGCCGGCGACCCGCGCATCGGCGCCGTCGTGTCCTTCGTCGGCACGGTGCGCGACCTGAACGACGGCGCAAAGGTGGCCGAGCTCGAGCTGGAGCACTATCCCGGCATGACCGAGCGCTCGCTGCAGGACATCGTCGAGCAGGCGCGGGCGCGCTGGCCGCTGTACGGCGCGCTGGTCGTGCACCGGGTCGGGCCGATGGCGCCGCTGGAGCAGATCGTGCTCGTCGCCTGCAGCGCGGCCCACCGCGGCGAAGCCTTCGCGGCCTGCGAATTCATCATGGATTACCTCAAGACCGAGGCGCCGTTCTGGAAAAAGGAACAGACGCCGGACGGCGCGCGCTGGGTCGACGCCCGCGTCAGCGACGACACCGCCAAGGCGAAGTGGGCTGCGAAGGTGCCTGGACAATGAGCTGGGTGGCCGTCGGCGTGGGCGCCGCCCTCGGCGCCTGGCTGCGCTGGGGCCTGGGTATTTTCCTGGGCCAATTGCACTCACATATACAGATCGGCACCCTGGTGGCCAATCTGGTGGGCGGCTACCTGATCGGGCTGGCGCTGGGCTTCTTCGGCTCGCATCCCGGCCTGTCGCCCGAGTGGCGGCTGTTCGCCATCACCGGCTTCCTCGGCGGGTTGACCACCTTTTCCAGCTTTTCCGGCGAGGCGATGGTGCTGCTGCAGCGCGGCGATTATGGCTGGGCGCTGGCGCATTCGAGCCTGCACCTGCTGGGCTCGATTGGCTGCTGCGTCGCGGGGTTTGCTACCTGGCGGGCTATTGCGTAATACCTGAGAGGTGTTGGCTTGCGCGCAAGGCGCTGGCATTGCAATCTGACAAAGTCTAACTTTTTCTGATTGGAGAATGCCGTGCAGCAACAAATGAATGCCCGTCCCAGTGTCGCCTTCGTCGGCGCTTCCTGGGGCGCCATGCTCATCGGGATGCTCGCTTACCTGGTTGGCCTGTGGAATGCGCAGATGCAGCTCAACGAAAAAGGGTATTACCTCACGCTCCTGCTGTACGGCTGCTTTGCCGCGGTCTCCCTGCAGAAGACCGTGCGCGACCGCGCCGAAGGGCTGCCGGTGACCGGCATGTACGTCGGCCTGTGCTGGATGTCGCTGGCGGCTGCGGTGCTGCTGCTGACGGTGGGTTTGTGGAATGCGAGCCTGCTGCTGAGCGAGAAGGGTTTCTATGCGATGTCCTTCGTGCTGGTGCTGTTTGCCATCGTCGCGGTGCAGAAGAATGTGCGCGACCTGGCCGCCCATGACAGCATGCCGGAGCGCGCCGCCGACGCTGCGTGAGGAAGCCAGTCCGGAACCGGAGCGTGGGCTAAGCCCCGCTTCAGGTTTCGCATCTTGAAAATTCGTTGCCGCATCCCTAACTTGGTTCCAACTTGAGAACCACCCAACCACACTAGGGGATAAGAATATGCGGCAAGACAAACTGACGACCAAGCTCCAGGAAGCGCTGGCGGATGCCCAGAGCCTGGCGGTCGGCAATGACAACCAATACATCGAACCGGCGCACCTGCTGAGTGCGCTGCTGAACCAGGACGACGGCGGCGCCCGCTCGCTGCTGCAGCGCGCCGGCGTGAACGTCGGCGGCCTCTCGACCGCGCTGCGCAATGCGCTGGAGCGCCTGCCGAAAGTGTCCGGCACCGGCGGCGACGTCCAGGTCGGGCGCGAGCTCGTCCAGTTGCTGAACCTGGCCGACCGCGAATCGCAGAAGCGCGGCGACCAGTTCCTGTCCAGCGAGATGGTGCTGCTGGCGCTGCTTGATGACAAATCCGACGCCGGCCGCCTGGCGCGCGAACACGGCCTGACGAAGAAAGCCCTGGAATCGGCCATCTCCGCCGTGCGCGGCGGCGAAAACGTGAATTCGCAGGATGCCGAAGGCAATCGCGAAGCGCTGAAGAAGTACACCCTCGACCTGACCGAGCGCGCCCGCATGGGCAAGCTGGACCCGGTGATCGGCCGCGACGACGAGATCCGCCGCGCGATCCAGGTGCTGCAGCGCCGTACCAAGAACAACCCGGTGCTGATCGGCGAGCCGGGCGTGGGCAAGACCGCGATCGTCGAGGGCCTGGCCCAGCGCATCGTGAACGGCGAGGTGCCCGATTCGCTGAAGGGCAAGCGCGTGCTGTCGCTCGACATGGCGGCCCTGCTGGCCGGCGCCAAGTACCGCGGCGAATTCGAGGAACGCCTGAAGGCCGTGCTGAAGGAGCTGGCCCATGACGAAGGCATGACCATCGTCTTCATCGACGAGATCCACACCATGGTCGGCGCCGGCAAGGCCGAAGGCGCGATGGACGCCGGCAACATGCTCAAGCCCGCGCTGGCGCGTGGCGAGCTGCACTGCATCGGCGCGACCACGCTCGACGAGTACCGCAAGTACGTCGAGAAGGATGCCGCGCTCGAGCGCCGCTTCCAGAAGATCATGGTCGACGAGCCGAGCGTGGAGGCGACCATCGCCATCCTGCGCGGCCTGCAGGAGAAGTACGAGCTGCACCACAAGGTCGAGATCACCGATCCGGCGATCATCGCCGCGGCCGAGCTGTCGCACCGCTACATCACCGACCGCTTCCTGCCCGACAAGGCGATCGACCTGATCGACGAGGCGGCTTCGAAAATCAAGATCGAGATCGACAGCAAGCCGGAAGTCATGGACAAGCTGGACCGCCGTCTCATTCAATTGAAGATCGAGCGCGAAGCGGTCAAGAAGGAAACCGACGAGGCCTCGCAGCGCCGCCTGGAGCTGATCGAGGAAGAGATCGTGCGCCTGGAGCGCGAGTACAACGATTTCGAGGAAATCCTGAAGGCCGAGAAGGCAGCCGTGCAGGGCACGACCCACATCAAGGAAGAGATCGAGCGCATCCGCCTGCAGATGGAGGAAGCCAAGCGCCAGTCGAACTGGCAGAAGGTCTCGGAACTGCAGTACGGCCGCCTGCCGGAACTGGAGAAGCAGCTGAAGGATGCCGAAGCCGCCGGCGAGCAGCCGGAAACGGCCGACGGTAAACCGCGCCTGCTGCGCACCCAGGTTGGCGCCGAGGAGATCGCGGAAGTGGTCTCGCGCGCGACCGGCATCCCGGTGGCGCGCATGATGCAGGGCGAGCGCGACAAGCTGCTGCACATCGAAGAGAAGCTGCACGAGCGCGTGGTCGGCCAGGACGAGGCGATCGAAGCCGTGTCCGATGCGATCCGCCGTTCGCGCGCCGGCCTGGCCGATCCGAACCGCCCGTATGGCTCCTTCATGTTCCTGGGCCCGACCGGCGTCGGCAAGACCGAGCTGTGCAAGGCGCTGGCCGCCTTCCTGTTCGACACCGAGGAAGCGCTGATCCGCATCGACATGAGCGAGTTCATGGAAAAGCATTCGGTGGCCCGCCTGATCGGCGCGCCGCCGGGCTACGTCGGCTATGAAGAGGGCGGCTACCTGACCGAAGCCGTGCGCCGCAAGCCCTACAGCGTGATCCTGCTCGACGAGATCGAGAAGGCCCACCCGGACGTGTTCAACGTGCTGCTGCAGGCGCTCGACGACGGCCGCATGACCGACGGCCAGGGCCGCACGGTGGACTTCAAGAACACCGTCATCGTCATGACCTCGAACCTGGGTTCGCACAAGATCCAGTCGATGGACACCGACGAGCCGGCGGTGGTCAAGCTGGCGGTAATGGCCGAGGTGCGCGGACACTTCCGCCCCGAGTTCATCAACCGTATCGACGAGATCGTGGTCTTCCATGCGCTCGACGAGAAGAACATCGGCGCGATCGCCAAGATCCAGCTGGCCGGTCTGGAGCAGCGTCTGGCGAAGATGGAGATGTCGCTCGACATCAGCGCCGCCGCCCTGCAGAAGATCGCGGAAGCCGGCTTCGATCCGGTGTACGGCGCCCGCCCGCTCAAGCGAGCGATCCAGCAGCAGATCGAGAATCCGCTGTCGAAGGCGATCCTGTCCGGCCGCTTCGGGCCGAAGGACACGATCCATGTCGGCGTGAATGGCAGCGAGCTGACCTTCGGCGAAGAAAAGACCGTCGAGCTGGCCAAGTAAGCCGGCCGCTACGATGTGAAAACGCCCTGTCCGGGAAGCCGGGCAGGGCGTATTTTTTTGGAACGTCGTTCCCGCGAAGGCGGGAACCCAAGTTGGCTTTGACGCTTAGGCTGGCGCCGCCTTGCCGTCGCCCCCAGCAGCGCCAATCCACCCAGCAGCGAGGAGAAGTCGGTGGCGCCGCCATTGAAGGTGAGCTTGAAGACCATGTCATCGGAAAGGGCGACGTGCTGGCCCGAGAAGCACAGGCCGCTGCCGATGTGGGCGCCGCCGCCGCAGCCGTTCGCGTTCAGCGCATTGCTCGACAGCGTACAGTTGGCCGCGCCGCCCGGGACAGCGGTCAGGCTCACGTTGTCGAAGCGGCCGATGTCCTTCAGCTGCAAGGCGCCGATCGTTCTCCTTTTCTTTGTGTTTCGGGTGCCGGCCCTTCGCGTCCTGCGAACGAACCGGCGATACGGATGAGTCCGCGAACACAGGGTAGGGGGAAGGAAGCCCCGGTCTCTGTTAGGCAGCTAACTCAGCCTTTGTAACAAATATATTGACGGGAAAACAAAAAAAGCCGCACAGGGCGGCCTATTGCAGGGCGTGGCCAGATTCAGGCGCGACGCTTGCGGCCCACGATCAAGCCCATCAGGCCGAGGCCGCCCAGCAGCAGGGCGATGCTCTGCGGTTCCGGCACGGCGGCCGGGTTGGCGTCAATTGCGGTCGGATCACCGGCCTCGAGCGGGCTGCTCGCGTCGGCCGTCGGCAGTGCGGCGCTCGGCAGGATGTCCTCGGCCGGAATCTCGAGGACAGGGCTGTTGGCGGCCGCACCGGCGGCGGGCGCACTGGTCTTCGGCGACGCCGGCAAGGTCTGCGACAGCAGGCTGCCGACCTTCTTGCCCTTGCTGCTCACGAACTCGACCTTGACGTGCGGATCGACCGCCTGGATGTCGCTGCCGCTGAAGGTGAAGCTGAACACCATGTTGTCGGCGAGGGCGATCTGCTGGCCGGAGAAGCACAGGCGGCTGCCTGCCTGGCCATTGGTGCCGCCCGAGCAGCCGCTGGCGTTCAGCTCGGAACTCGAGGTCTTCCAGGCGCTGGTGCCGCCGGGCGCCGTGCTGACGCTCACGCCGGTGTAATTGCCGATGCCATTAAATCCAAGGGCCGCCAGGCCCGTCGCACGGGTCCAGTCGCCGCTGCGGCCAGCGGCATCGATCTCGAGGGTCAGCACATTGCCGGACCAGGCCGAGGTAAAGGTGACGCCCTGGTAGGTGAGCAGGCCCGCTTGGGCGCTGGTAATGCTGGCGGCGCCGAGCAGGCTGCCCAGCAGGAACTTCTTGATGGTCTTGTTCATGTTTTTCTTGATTCTCTGTAATGACAGATAAGTCACATATTGATGAAATTGATGATTTTTGTCAATTTTTCTTTCTTAATTGAACTTTTGAGTGACATAAATCAACAAATTCACAACATAGTGGATCAGGGCCCGTTTGAGAAGGCAGGCTTTTCAGGACGCAGGTTTTCGTTGACAAGAAAAAATCAAGCTTCTACACTGTAATCACTGGCGAAACACTGTTTCGCCCTGCGAAACAACATAGAGGAGAGGACGAATGGAGACGAAACCGAAAATCCGGATGTACAACTGGAACTCGCTGCCACGCGAAGTCGTGCGCAAGGGTGTGGAGCGAGTCGGCTACCGGGGTGACAACCTCATGGCCGTGATGAACTTCGCGACCCCGGGCATGGACCTGCGTCCGCACCAGCACGATTTCGAGCAGATCGCCATTTGCGTACAAGGCCGGATGAACTACTACGTGGGCGACGAAAAGTTCGAGATGACGCCGGGCTCGATGCTGCGCATCCCGCCGCATACCATGCACTACGCCGAGCCAATCGGTGACGAAGTGGTCTACAACCTCGACCTGTTCTCGCCGATCCGCGACGACTACAAGCACCTGGTCGCCTACCAGGAGCAGGAACAGGAGCAGGTCCAAGCGGCAGCGGTGCAGCCATGACCGACGCCACCCCGACGTTCCGCCAGCGCCTGCGCGAGCGCCAGCCGCTGGTCGGAACTTTCTTCAAGACGCCCTCGCACCAACTGGTCGAAGTGCTGGCCGGCGCTGGTCTCGATTTCATCGTCATCGATGCCGAGCACGCGCCTTTCGACCGTGCCGCGCTCGACCCCTGCCTGTTGGCGGCGCGCGCTGCGGGATTGCCCGCGCTGGTCCGGGTGGCCGGCGTCGATGGCCCGGAAATCCAGGGCGCGCTCGACCTCGGCGCTACCGGGATCGTGGCGCCGCATGCGCGCAACGCGGCCACGGTCCGCCGCATCGGCGCCGCAGTGCGCTATCGCGGCGGCGTGCGCGGATTTTCCAACTCGCCGCGCGCCGGCGGCTATGGCGCGACCGGCATGGCCGAGCACATTGCCTGCTCGGACCGCGACAGTGTCGCGGTCTGCCAGATCGAGGACCGCGAAGCGGTCGAGGCCATCGAGGCCATCGCCGGTATGGATGAGGCGGATTGCCTGTTCATCGGCCGCGCCGACCTCGCGGTGTCCTACGGCGTCGACGACGTCGGCGATCCCGCGGTCAAGGAGGCGGTGCGGACCGTGTGCGCAGCCGCACGCAGCCGCGGCAAGGCGGTCGGCATCCACATCGGCCACATGCGCGAAGCGCAGGCATACCTCGACATGGGCGTGAGCCTGTTCGTCGTCGGTTCGGACCAGTCGCTGCTGCGCGCTGCGGCCGTCGGCCTGCGCTTCCCGGCATCTGCCTGAAAATCAAACCAACAAGGAGACAACCATGAGCGAATTTACCCCTGCATGGCGCGAGCGCGACCCCGGAATGTCGCAACGCCTGATGAAAGGCGCGATCGACCTGCACTGCCACAGCGGCCCGTCGGTGATGCCGCGCTACTGCGACCACCATGAAGCGATGCACGAGGCGTCCGAAGCCGGACTGCGCGCGCTGCTGATCAAGGACCACTACTACTCGGCCACGCCGGTGACCGAGATGCTCAACAAGCATTACGGCCACCTGAACGTCGAACTGCTGTCAGGCGTGCCGCTGAACAATCAGTCGGGCGGACTCAACCTTTACGCGGTCGAGCACGGCATCGCACTCGGCGCGCGCCTGATCTGGATGCCGACCTTTTCCTCGGCCAACCACATCGCCCACCACAAGGCCGATGCCAACTTCAAGTTCCCGAAGTCCGACAAGCGCATGATGGCGCCGGCGCCGCTGACCGTGCTCGACGCCGACGGCAAGCTGCTGCCGGAAGTGCTGCCGATCCTCGACATGATCGCGGAAAACGACGTCGTGCTGTCGTCGGGCCACCTGCATATCAGCGAGATCTGGCCGCTGTTTGAAGAGGCCAGGAAACGCGGCGTCAAGCGGCTGCTGACCAACCATCCGACCTACATCGTCGATGCCAACCTGGACGATATCCGGCGCCTGGTCGGCATGGGCGTCTACATCGAGCATTCGATGTGCATGTTCGCCGAGAACTCGAAATTCAAATTCTACGATCCGGAGACGCTGCGCGGCTTGATCGAGGCGGGTACGGTGGAACGCACCATCCTCGGCTCCGACCTCGGCCAGGCGGGCAATCCGAAGATCGCCGACGGCTTCCGCAACGTCATCGAGATCTGCCTCGACTTGGGCTACAGCGAAGACGACGTGCGCAAGATGACGTCGACCAATGCGGCGCAGCTGATGGGGCTGGCCCTGTGAACATCCTGATCGTGCACGCGCATCCGGAGCCGTCGGCGTTCACCTCGGCCATGAAGGACGTGGCCAGGGAGGCGCTGGAAGCTGCCGGGCATGCCGTGCAGGTGTCGGACTTGTATGCGGAAGGCTTCGATCCGGTCGGCGGACGCCACGACTTCGTCACCGTGGCGGATCCGCAGCGTTTCCACTACCAGACGGAGCAGGCCCACGCATGCCGCCACGATGGCTTTGCCGACGACCTGCGGCGCGAACAGGCACGCGTCGCCGCTGCCGACCTGCTGCTGTTCACCTTCCCGCTGTGGTGGGGCGGCATGCCGGCCATCCTGAAAGGCTGGTTCGACCGCGTGCTGGCGTATGGGTTTGCGTATGCCGACGGCAAGCGCTACGACAGCGGCTTTTTCCGGGGACGCCGGGCGCTGCTGGGCATCGCGACCGGCGGCACGGCGCAGCGCTTCACGCGCGAGGGCAGCTACGGCGAGATCGTCCAGGTACTGCATGGCGCCCAGCACTGCATGCTCGAATACCTGGGGCTGGAGACGGCGCCGCCTTTCGTTGCCTATGCGGCGCCGCGGGTCGCGCCGGCCGAGCGCCTGCGCATGCTGGACGAATGGCGCGAACGCGTGCTGGCGCTGGCCGGCGACCCGGACTGGTGGGCCAGGCGCGCGGCGGCCGGTGCCGACGACCTGTCGCTGGCGCAAACGGCTGGGAACGTCGGGGAGGGCGCATGGACGGCGCCAGCGTGATCGCATCGCCGCAAAGGGTGGCGCGGAAAGTATACTGGGCGACCTTTAACTTTCCTAATGACACCAAATGACGAACGCGACGAAGGAGAACGATGTGGACGCCGGCGGCAGCGAGGGTACGGCAAAGGCGGCGGAGGGCGTGCAGGCGGTGGTGTTCGCGCTGCACATCCTGGAATTCATGGCGCGCCAGAGCGAGGCGATCGGCGTGACCGAACTGGCGACCGCTTTCGGCACCACCAAGAGCCGGATCTTTCGTCACCTGCGCACTTTGCTTCTGCAGGGCTACATCGTGCAGGACGATGCCGGGCGCTACAAGGTGGGAACGCGTCTGGTCGCGCTGGGCAATGCCGTGATGCGCAACTTCGACTTGGTGCAGGTGTCGTCAGCCACGATGCGGGCCCTGCGCGACCGGGTCGGCAGTTCGGTGGTGCTCTGCCATTCCGAGGACGAGGGCGTGCGCGTGCTGTCGGTGGTGCAGGGCCTGGGGCAGTCGCAGATCGAGATCACGGTCCGGCCGGGTTCGCTGATGGGGTTTCATGCCAGTGCGCAGGGCAAGGTCTCGCTGGCCTTCGGCCAACCCGAGCTGCTGGCGCGGCAGCTGAGCAAACCGCTGGTCGCCCACTCGCCGCAGACCATCGTCGACCCGGCCCAGCTCAAGGAAGAACTGGCGCGAGTCCGGCGCCAGGGCTGGGCCAGTGCGCCGAACCAGGCGGTGACCGGGCTGAACGCCGTGGCAGCGCCGCTGTTCGACGCCGCGGGCATCCTGATCGGCACCCTCGCGGTGGTGGATTCGGTGCAGTTCCTGCCGGAGCCGCCGCCGGAAGAATTGCTGCAGCAACTGACCGACGCGGCCCGGGCGATTTCCGCCAGCCTGGGCTACATGGCGCGTTAGCGGCGCGGTGGCGCCGGTGAGTTGTCCGATATTCGATTGATTGAGGATCGACATGAGAAAAGTGATCATCAGCTGTGCCGTCACCGGCGCCATCCATACACCCTCGATGTCGCCCTACCTGCCGGTGACGCCGGCGGAGATCGCGCAGGCGGCGATCGACGCCGCCGCGGCCGGTGCCGCCATCGTGCACCTGCATGCCCGCGACCCCTCGACCGGAAGGCCGAGCCAGGACGTCGGCCTGTACCGCGAATTCCTTGCCCCCATCCGGGATGCGTCGCCAGTCGTCCTCAACCTCACCACCGGCGGTTCGCCCGCGATGGCGATCGAGGAACGCCTGCAGCCGGCTCTGCGCCTGAGGCCGGAGCTGGCGTCGCTGAACATGGGGTCGATGAACTTCGGCCTGTACGAGATGCTCGACCGCTTCAAGGAATTCAAGCACGACTGGGAGCGCCCCTACCTCCAGAACAGCGATGACCTGATCTTCAGGAACACTTTCCGCGACATCGCCTACATCCTGGAATCCTGCGGCGCGAACGAGACCCGCTTCGAGATCGAGTGCTACGACATCGGCCACCTGTACACGGCCGCGCACTTCCTCGACAGGGGCCTGCTGCGAGGACCGCTGTTGATCCAGTCCGTGTTCGGCCTGCGTGGTGGCATCGGCGCCCACCCCGAGGACGTGATGCACATGCGCCGCACCGCGGACCGCCTGTTCGGCGCCGACTACATCTGGTCGGTGCTCGGCGCCGGCCGCCACCAGATGCCGATCGCATCCATGGCCGCCTCGATGGGCGGCAATGTGCGGGTCGGGCTGGAAGACTCGCTGTGGGATGGCCCGGGCCGGCTGGCCACCAGCAGCGCGGTCCAGGTCAGGCGCATCCGCGGCATCCTCGAAGCGCTGTCGCTCGACGTCGCCACGCCCGATGAGGCCCGCGCCATGCTCGGCCTCAAGGGAGCGCACGCAGTCAGCTTCTGAAACGTCCGGGCACGAGGCGCCATAGAACGCATGTCCCGGAATGACCTTCCGCGCGCCGCCAGGGCGCATTTAAAACGATAACGGAGACCACTATGAACTTGCTGGACCAGAACAGCTTCACCACACCGCTCGAAGCGCAGAGCTACAACCGGATCGCAGCGCGCCTGCTGCCTTTCCTGATCCTCCTGTACGTGATTTCCTTCCTCGACCGCGTCAATGTCGGCTTCGCCAAGCTGCAAATGGCGGCCGACGTCGGTCTGAGCGACGCCGCCTATGGCCTCGGCGCCGGCATCTTCTTCTTCGGCTATTGCATGTTCGAGATTCCGAGCAACCTGATGCTGCAGCGTGTCGGCGCCAAGTTCTGGATTGCGCGTATCCTGGTGGTCTGGGGCCTGATCTCGATGGCGATGGTCTGCGTCTCGTCGCCAGGCATGTTCTACCTGTTCCGCTTCCTGCTGGGCGTGGCGGAGGCCGGCTTCTACCCGGGGATCATCCTGTACCTGACTTACTGGTTCCCGGGGCGCCTGCGCTCCCAGGTGAGCGCACTGTTCTTCCTCGGCATGCCGGTTGCGGTCGTCATCGGCGCGCCGCTGTCCGGCTGGATCATGAGCACCTTCGGCGGCTACCTGTCGCTGGCAGGGTGGCAGTGGATGTTCATCGTCGAAGGCGCGCCGGCCATGCTGCTGGGCATTGTCTGCTTCTTCTTCCTGAACAATGGCCCCGCCGATGCAGCGTGGCTGAGCGAGGCCGAAAAGAACGTGGTGACCAGCGAACTGGCGCAGGAAACCCTGGCCCAGCAGGCCAGCGGCGCCGGCCACAAGTTCAGCCATGTGATGAAGGATCCGAATGCCTGGCTGCTGGCCTTCGCCAACTTCAGCCTGCTGGCCGGCCTGTACGGCGTGACCTTCTGGCTGCCGCAGATCATCAAGGACCTGGGCGTGAACAGCCTGCTGACGAACGGGCTGATCACGGCGATTCCCTTCGGCTTCGGCGCCATTGCCATGATCGTGATCGGCAAGCGCTCGGACCGCCGGGGCGAGCGCAAGTGGCACATGATCCTGGCCGCGCTGGCCGGCGCCGGCGGCCTGCTGCTCAGCGCGGCGTTTTCCAGCCAAATCGTCGTCTCGCTGCTGGGTCTTTCGCTGGCGGCCGGCGGCATCCTGGCCTCGTTCGCCGTGATGTGGACCCTGCCTTCCTACTTCTTCGTCGGGCCGGCGGCGGCGGCCGCAATCGCCCTGATGGCGACCATCGGCAACCTGGGCGGCTACGCGGCGCCCTGGATGCTGGGCCTGGTCAAGCAGGCCACCCAGCGCCTCGACCTGGGACTGGTCGTGCTGGCCGGCGTGATCGTGCTCGGCATGCTGGCGGCCCTCGCCATGCCGAAACTGCGCGGTCCGCGCACGCCTGCAGCTGCAGCTGCTGTGCCGCGCCCCTGAAGCGCACCTGAGGCGCGGCCGGTACGGCGGCCGCTTTTTCCTGAGAACGAGAGCGCATGGCCACCAGGCCATGCCGGGCCCCGCTGCGCCCGCGAAAAACATAACACCTTCCGGAGACTTCATGTACAAGGCTTTATCCGCGGGCATCGCGCTGTTGTGCGCCGCATCCACTGCCCAGGCCCAGAACAGCGTCCAGGTGTTCGGTGTCATCGATACCTTCGCCCAGCATACCAACACCGGCAAGGGCTACCAGACCGCCATCGACTCGAGCGGCCTGTACGGCACGCGCTGGGGCGTGAAAGGCAGGGAAGACCTGGGCGGCGGCAACAACGTCGAGTTCGTGCTTGAACAGGGCTTCAAGTCCGACACCGGCGCCGCGGCCGACCCGACACGCGTGTTTTCGCGGCAAGCCTGGGTGGGCGTCGGCGGTGCCATGGGCCAGATCCGCGTCGGGCGCCAGAACGCGCTGATGTTCTTGAACGAGAACCGGCTCGACGCCTTCGTCGGCGCCTCGATGGCCTCCGGCCTGAACAATTTTTCGACCTACACGGTGCGGACCGACCGCACGGTATCCTATTTTTCGCCGGCGCTGGGGCCGGTGCGCTTCCAGCTTTACTACGGCTTCGGCACCACCGGCGGCGCCAAGTCCGCCAACGGCAGCTATTCCGGCGCGCTCACTTACGACCGCCAGCGGCTGCACCTGTCGCTGGTCCATCAGGCGGTGCGCAACGCCCAGGATACCGATACCCGGAAAGCCCTGTACGCGGGCGGCCACTACGAATTCGAACCGGCCACCGTCTACCTCGGCTATCACCGCGCCCGGTCGCCGCTGGCGCAGATCGACAAGGACGTGCTGACGGGCTCGGTTCGCTACCACCTGACGGCGGCGTTGGACCTCGGCGTCGGCTACACGCACCTGCGCGACCATAGCAGCCGGGACAGCGGCGCGTCCCAGTTGGGTACGATCCTGATCTATACGCTTTCCAAGCGCACGCAGTTGTATTCTACCCTGTCTTACTTGCGCAACCGCAACATCGGCAATTACACCCTGGACGGCGCCGCGGTGGCAGGTCTGCCGCTGGCCTATGCCGGTGCCGATGCGCGCGGCCTGCAGCTTGGGATCGTTCACTTCTTTTGAATCGCTGACGCTCTTCAATTTTTAATTCTGGGTGGCAACTTATGATCGGCTGGGCCGTGGATAGGCAAGATCGGCTCACGGCGATCATTTTTCACCATCCGGAATGCTCTCCACGAATATGAAAACCGCACGAAAAGAATGGGTGGACCCGTTTCCATTTTAAGAAATCTGTTCTCGTATCATGAAATGATCAGCGCAAGTCATTGATTGAAATAGAAATAAAAATGATCCTTTGTCTTATATAAGAGTGTTTGTGCTGTGCACGACCAAGATTATGATGTTCCCAACGACGCTTTCCTCCAACCCGGTTTTCACCATTCATCATCAGGAGAAACAGCATGGCAACTCGTGAACAGCAAATCGCCGCCCTGCAGCAGGACTGGGACACCAATCCGCGCTGGAAGAATGTGACCCGCAACTACACGGCAGAGGACGTCGTGCGCCTGCGCGGCTCGGTGCAGATCGAGCACACCCTGGCGCGCCGCGGCGCCGAAAAGCTGTGGGACCTGATCAATAACGAACCCTATGTCAACGCCCTGGGCGCGTTGACCGGCAACCAGGCCATGCAGCAGGTGAAGGCCGGCCTGAAGGCGATCTACCTGTCGGGCTGGCAGGTGGCGGGCGATGCCAACCTGGCTGGCGAGATGTATCCGGACCAGTCGCTGTACCCGGCCAATTCGGTGCCGATGGTGGTCAAGCGCATCAACAACACCTTCCAGCGCGCCGACCAGATCCAGTGGTCGGAAGGCAAGGACGACATCGATTACTTCGCACCGATCGTCGCGGATGCCGAGGCCGGTTTTGGCGGCGTGCTGAATGCCTTCGAACTGATGAAGTCGATGATCGAGGCGGGCGCTGCCGGCGTCCACTTCGAAGACCAGCTGGCCTCGGTCAAGAAGTGCGGCCACATGGGCGGCAAGGTGCTGGTGCCGTCGCGCGAAGCCGTCGAGAAGCTGACCGCGGCACGCCTGGCAGCCGACGTAATGGGTACCCCGACCATCCTGGTGGCCCGCACCGATGCCGAAGCGGCCGACCTGCTGACCTCCGACGTCGACCCGATCGACCAGCCGTTCTGCACCGGCGAGCGCACCGTCGAGGGCTTCTTCAAGGTGCGGCCGGGCGTCGAGCAGGCGATCGCGCGCGGCCTGGCCTACGCCCCCTTCGCCGACCTGGTGTGGTGCGAGACCGGCAAGCCGGACCTGGCCTTCGCCAAGCGCTTCGCCGAAGCCATCCACGAGAAATTCCCGGGCAAGATGCTGGCCTATAACTGCTCGCCTTCGTTCAACTGGAAGAAGAACCTGGACGACGCCACCATCGCCAAGTTCCAGAAGGAGCTGGGCGCGATGGGCTACAAGTTCCAGTTCATCACGCTGGCCGGCTTCCACGCCCTGAACTACGGCATGTTCAACCTGGCACACGGTTATGCGCGGCGCGGCATGTCGGCCTTCGTCGAGCTGCAGGAAGCGGAATTCGCCGCCGCCGAGAAGGGCTTCACCGCGGTCAAGCACCAGCGCGAAGTCGGTACCGGCTACTTCGATGCCGTGACCCAGACCATCCAGCAGAACCAGAGCTCGACGACCGCTCTCCATGGCTCGACTGAAGATGAGCAGTTCTTCGACGAGAAGAAAGTCGCGTAGCGCCAAACAGAAGCCCCTATGGCGGCGTTGCACCTTCTCGCCGTACTTGCGTACTGTCTTCGAAGGTGCGCCTTGCCCTAGGAGCTCTGTTTGACGCTTTTCATTAGTTTCCTCCGTTGTTCGCGGACCGCCGCAGCGCTCGCAAGACGCTGCGGTTTTTTAATTTTTGGGAACGGGGCGCATCTAAGCGATAATGGCGGCTTTCTCGCCTCATCCTTGGAAATACCATGTTCAGCTACCGCCACGCCTATCACGCGGGTAACCACGCCGATGTCCTGAAGCATTTTGTACAAGTGCAACTGCACCAGTACATGAACCAGAAGGACACGGCCTACACCTATATCGACACCCATTCGGGTGCCGGCGTGTACGCGCTCGACAGTGCGCAGGCGGTCAAGAGCGGCGAGTACCTGGAGGGCATCGCGCGCCTGTGGGAGCGCGACGATCTGCCGGCCCCGCTGGCCGACTACGTGAACCTGGTGCGCGGCATGAACCCCAGCGGCAAGCTGCGCTACTACCCGGGCTCGCCCTACGTGGCCGAGCAGGTGGCGCGCCCTGAGGACCGCCTGCGCCTGTTCGAACTGCACCCGGCGGACACGCGGCTGCTGGTCGAGAATTTCCGCAAGCTGGAAGCACACAAGGCCGAGCAGGGCGAGCGCGCCCGCGGCCGCCGCATCCTGATCGAGCACGCCGATGGTTTTCAGAGCATGAAAGCGCTGCTGCCGCCGCCTTCGCGCCGGGCGCTGGTGCTGATCGACCCGCCGTATGAAGTCAAGCTCGACTACAAGCACGTGCGCGACGCGCTCGAGGAAGCCCTTGGCCGTTTCCCGTCGGGCATCTACGCGATCTGGTATCCGGTGCTGCAGCGCATGGAGTCGCGCCAGTTCGCCGACCGCCTGAAGCGCCTGCCGGCCAAGGAATGGTTGCACGTGACCCTGACCGTGGCGACGCCGGGCCCGGATGGCACCGGCATGCACAGCAGCGGCATGTTCATCCTGAATCCGCCCTACACGCTGGAAGCGACGCTGCGCGAGACCATGCCCTACCTGGTGCAGGTGCTGGGCCAGGACAGCGGCGCCACCTTCCGCATCGAAAAGGGCACCCAGGTGACCGGTACCGCCACGCCACGCGGCCTGGATACCGGCGGCCCGCGCAAGCCGGTCGGCAATGCGCGCCGCGCCAGCCCGCTGTCCGGTGCCGGCAGCCTGCGCCTGCCCGGTCAGCCCTACGGCGACCGCGCGCCCAAAGCGGCGCCCAAAGCGGCGGCCAAAGCCGAGGGAGAGGCACCCGCCGCTCCCGCCAAAAAGCGCACGCCCGCTTTCCGTTACGCCGACCAGGCCAAACAGGCGACATCGTCCGCCCGCGGCCCGAAGCGCAAGTAACGATTTGATACGATATCGAAATGTAAAGACTTTCGACTCTGTAGTATAGTTCCAGTGGTGCCGGGCTTCGCCCCGGCCCCGGCGCGCGTGTGCCTGCCGAAATTGATTTTCAGGAGTTTTTACGATGCACGCGGATGCAACGGCTGTCACGTCCATGCCGTCCGAAGAATTTTTTCTGGCGCGCCAGCCGATACTCGGGCGCGACCAGAAGCTGGTGGCGTTCGAGCTGCTGTTTCGCGCCGCCCCGGAGCACGAGGACGCGCAACTGACCGATTACGCCGCCGCGACCGCCACTGTCATTTCCCATGCGTCCCAACTGGGCATGGAGCAGGTGGTGGGTGAGCAGCTTGCCTTCGTCAACGTCGACGAAGTGGTGCTGATGAGCGACTTTGTCCGCTTCCTGTCGCCGGACCGGGTGATCCTCGAGATCCTGGAAACGGTGCTGCCCACCGAGGCGGTGCTGGCGCGGGTCCGGGAGCTGAAGGAGCTCGGCTTCAAGTTCGCCCTCGACGATGTTATAGGCCATTCCGAGCAGGTTAGCAAGCTGATCGACCTCGTCGACGTGATCAAGATCGACCTCAAGGGCGTCAGCAGGGATGAGCTCACGCGCCTGGCCATCAGCCTGCGCGGCGCCCGTCAGAAGCTGCTGGCGGAGAAGGTCGAGACGGTCGAAGAGTTCCGTCTGTGCCTGGAGCTCGGCTTCGAATATTTCCAGGGCTATTATTTCGCGCGCCCGGCCATTTTGTCGGGCAAGAAGATCTCGCCCTCCGAACTGGTCGTGCTGCGCCTGCTGGAGCTGATCGGCTCGAACGCCGACAATGCCGCCATCGAAGCCGCGGTCAAGCGCGATGCGCTGCTGAGCCTGAACCTGCTGCGCCTGGTGAACAGCCGCGCCGCCGGCCCCGACGGCCATATCGAATCGGTGTCGCAGGCCGTGGTCCAGCTCGGCCGCAGCCAGCTGCAGCGCTGGCTGCAGATCCTGCTGTACAGCACGCCGGATGGCCGCGTCGAACTGAATTCGCCGCTGCTGCAGATGGCCACCACGCGCGGCCGCCTGCTCGAGCTGATGAGCCAGGCCCTGCATCCGGGCGACACGGCCAGCGCCGAAACCGCGTTCACGATCGGCATGATGTCGCTGATGGATGCGTTGCTGGCGATCCCGATGGCGGCCATCCTCGACCGCGTCGACGTTTCGCAGGAAGTGAAAGCGGCGCTGCTGGACCGCGCCGGCAATTACGGCGCGATGCTGAGCGTGGCCGAGGAGCTGGAGGGCAAGCAGGGCGGGCGCAGTCTGGCGCGCGCGCTGGGCAAGCTCGGGCTGTCGGTCAAGCAGATCCGCGAGATCGAGCTGGCGGCCTTCGATTGGGTACGTGGACTCGGCGCCCACGCCACCACGCACTGACTCTTATTGACCCAATAAAAGGAACACGGTCGGCTTCTTGTGGAAGTCCGGCCCCTTGTTCGCTGCCAGCGCCGCCTTCCATTTTGCCGCCGTCAGCGTGCGTACCGATTCGGTCGGCAGCGACAAATCGGTCGCCACGCAGACCAGGGTGCCCGGCTGGCAGGCATTCACCAGGGCTTCCAGCATGGCGGCATTGCGATAGGGCGTCTCGATCAGCAGCTGGGTTTGCCTCTCGCTGCGCGAGCGCTGTTCCAGTTGCTGGATGCGCTTCGTGCGCTGGGCCGCATCGGTGGGCAGGTAGCCGTTGAAGGCGAAGCTCTGGCCGTTCAGGCCGCTTGCCATGACGGCCAGCAGCAGCGAAGACGGGCCGACCAGCGGACGCACCTGGATGCCATGCTGGTGGGCCAGGCGCACCAGGTCGGCGCCCGGATCGGCCACCGCCGGCACCCCGGCTTCCGACACCAGGCCCATGTCGTGCCCGTCGAGCAGCGGCGCCAGCAGGGCGCTCAGGGCGGCCGGCGGCGTGTTCACATTCAGTTCCGAGATCTTGATTTCCTGCAGCGGACGCGCCAGCGGATGGTCGACCGCGACCAGTTTCAAAAAGGCGCGCGCCGTCTTGGCGTTCTCGGCCACGAAATATTCCAGCTTCGAGGCGATATCCTGCACCTGTTCGGGCAGGATGTGCGAGAGGGCGTTCGGTGCGGCCTCGAGCGGGCCGAGGGTGTTGGGGACGAGGTAGAGAGTGCCTGGCATAAGATTTTTTGTTATTCGAAAAAGCGCACGCCCGCGCGGCGCAGCATGCCGGTCAGGGCGATCAGCGGCAGGCCGGTCAGGGCGGTCGGGTCGGTACTGTCGATGCGTTCGAGAATGGCAATGCCGAGACCTTCGTTCTTGGCGCTGCCGGCGCAGTCGTAGGGCTGCTCGATGCGCAGGTAGGCGTCGAGCTCGTGGTCGGGCAGGTCGCGGAAGCTGACGAAGGCCTGCACGTTCTCCACTTGCGCGCTGCCGTCGCGGCCGTCCCACAGGCACAGCGCCGTGTGGAAAGTCACGCGGCGTCCGCGCATCTTCTGCAACTGGGCCAGGGCACGGGCGTGGTCGCCGGGCTTGCCGATCTGTTCGCCGTCCAGCGTGGCGACCTGGTCGGAGCCGATGACGAGCGCGCCCGGATGCCTGCGCGCGATGGCGGCGGCCTTTTCGCGCGCCAGCCGCAGGGCGGTCGCTTCCGGCGCTTCGCCGTTCAACGGGCTTTCGTCGATATCCGGGGCGATCGCCTCGAAGGGCAGGCCGAGCCGGGACAGCAGTTCGCGCCGGTAGGCGGAGCTGGAAGCGAGGATTAAGCGTAAGGGCGTGCCGGCTGCGGCGGAACTTGGTATCATGTCGGCCAGTCCAATATTCATAAGCAAAACAAATAGATAGGCCTTCCCGGCAAGCAAATCCGATGGTTCTTGCAACCGGCGGGGTCGGGATGCGACGCCAGTGCGACTGCGGTGCGGAATTCTTTGACTGAGCGGGAAGAAGCCTGTTATTATCGCAGGTTTTCCGGGGAAGCTTTTCCAAATGAGCGCTTTTGTCATCGACGCCTTCGAATTTTGTCGGAACAACGGCTATCGAGAAGGTGTCACACCGGTGGCTGACATGCCCCGCCTGGCAGCCGATTGCGCCGATGCGTCGGGCCAGCTTACCTGGTCCATCCAGGGCGGCCAGACCAAGCAGGGTTACCCGTCGATGACGCTGTCCGTCTCCGGCACCGTCCAGCTGGTCTGCCAGCGTTGCCTGGCCCCGTTCGGCTATGAACTCGATTCGTCGACCATGCTGGTACTCGGCAAGGACGACCAGGAAGCGGATGAGATCGAGGAAATCCTCGACGATGAAACCATCGACGTGATCGTCGGCAGCCATAGCGCCGATATCATGCAGTTGCTGGAAGATGAAGCCCTGCTGGCCCTGCCGCAGGCACCGAAGCATGAGGTGTGCCCTGATACCAAGTTGATGGACTCCTTGAAGTCCGAGAAGGTATCGCCATTCGCGGCACTGAAGAACCTCAAATCAGAATAATTGGTAGTTGAAAGTTTTGCGTAGCGGATGCCGGTAAAGCATTCGGGCGCTCAAGAGACGTGTCAAACGCGTGCAGCAGTCGAGTATGGCAGCGTCAGCAAGATGTAGGCAGCGTTAAAACATGTCGGCAAGGTAGTTAATTGCCGCTGGGATACTCGATTAGCATGGTATTGCAAGTCGATTGTGTTAGAATTTTAGAACTTATGTTTAGGAGTCATCATGGCAGTTCAGCAGAATAAGAAGTCCCCGTCGAAGCGCGGCATGCACCGTTCGCACGATTTCCTGGTTGCACCGAATCTGGCCGTCGAGCCGACCACCGGTGAAACCCACCTGCGTCACCACATCAGCCCGAACGGTTTCTACCGTGGTCGCAAAGTGATCAAGACCAAGAACGACGAGTAATCGGCGTCTTGCTGTTTTGTTCCATGAAAACGGTGCAACGTATGTCAAGTGCGTGGCACCGTTTTCTCTTTTGCGATATTGATTCCGGTTGCATACCTGCTGTGTGTACCGTCGTTTTCGATCCCGCTGAGTCCGGCCGGCAACTCGCCGCGCGAGGACACGCCGCCGCCCGTCCCTGAGGCAGCGCGGTTCATCCCGAAAAATGACAATTACAATTTCCATTGACTGCATGGGCGGCGATCATGGCCCCTCAGTTACCATTCCCGGCGCGCTCGCCTTCCTCAAGCAACAACCGCAGGCCCAGCTGATCCTGGTCGGCCTGGAGGACCAGGTACGCGCCGAACTCAAGAAACATCACGCGGACAAGCATCCGAACCTGCGCATCAAGCACGCCACCGAAGTCGTGGCGATGGACGATCCGATCGAGGTGGCGCTGCGCCGCAAGAAGGATTCGTCGATGCGCGTCGCGATCGAGCTGGTCAAGGAGGGCCAGGCCGATGTCTGCGTCTCCGCCGGCAATACGGGCGCGCTGATGGCGATCTCGCGCTACGTCCTCAAGACCCTGGCCGACGTCGACCGTCCGGCGATCTGCTCGATCATGCCGAACCAGAAGGGCAGCCCGACCTATATGCTGGACCTGGGCGCCAACGTCGACTGCGAGCCCCATCACCTGCACCAGTTCGCCATCATGGGCGCCGTGCTGTTCCAGGCGATGGAGCAGCGCCGCCCGAGCATCGGCCTGCTCAACGTGGGCACCGAGGAAATCAAGGGCAACGAAGTGGTGAAGGCCACCGCCGCGCTGCTGCGCGCCGACCATGAGCGCGGCGTGCTGAATTTCCACGGCAACGTCGAAGGCAACGACATCTTCAAGGGCACGGTCGACGTGATCGTCTGCGACGGCTTCGTCGGCAACGTGACCCTGAAGGCGGTCGAGGGCCTGTCGCGCTTCGTCAAGGCAACCTTGATGGAGACCACGATGTCCAAGCTGGGCGCGCTGCTGGCCCGCAAATCGCTGAAGAAGCTGAACCCGGAAAGCTATAACGGTGCCGGCCTGCTGGGCCTGAAAGGCCTGGTCTTCAAGAGCCATGGCGGCGCGAATGCATTTGCTTTCGACTGGGCAATCAGGCGCGCATATAATGCTGCGCAATACAACGTGCAGGAACAGCTGTCGGCGATGATCAGCGAGCTGATGCCGCAGGCATCCGACCCGCAGGCGCCAGGCGCAACCACTCAGCAGGGCTAAGCAATGACTGTGTACAGCAAAATCATCGGCACCGGCAGCTATCTGCCGGCGCGGCGTGTCACCAACCACGACCTGGCGGCAGAGCTGGCCGCCAAGGGCATCGAGACCTCGGACGAGTGGATCGTGAGCCGTAGCGGCATCTCGGCGCGCCACTACGCCGCTGCCGACGAGAGCGCTTCCGACCTGGGCGTCAAGGCGGCCACCAGGGCCCTGGAAGCAGCCGGCCTGGCGCCCGAGCAGATCGACCTGATCGTGGTCGCCACCTCGACCCCCGATTTCTACGGCAACTTCCCGAGCACGGCCTGCATCGTGCAGAACAAGCTGGGCATCCGCAACAACGGCGGCGCCTTCGACGTGGCGGCCGTCTGCAGCGGCTTCGTGTATGCGCTGTCCACGGCCGACGCCTTCATCAAGGCCGGCAATGCCAAGAACGTGCTGGTGATCGGCACCGAGGTGTTCTCGCGCATCCTGGACTTCAACGACCGCGGCACCTGCGTGCTGTTCGGCGACGGTGCCGGCGCGGTGGTGATGAGCGCGTCCGAAGAGCCGGGCGTGCTGGCGGTGAAGCTGCACGCCGATGGCAGCCATGGCGACATCCTGTGCGGCCCGACGAATCCGACCAATGCCGCCATCTCGGGCGAAAAATTCCTGTACATGGATGGCCAGGCGGTGTTCAAGCTGGCCGTGACCGTGCTGGAAAAGGTCGCCTACGAGGCGCTGGAACACGCGCAGATGCCGCCGTCGGATATCGACTGGCTGATCCCGCACCAGGCCAACATCCGCATCATGAACGGCACCGCGAAAAAGCTCGGCCTGCCGACGGAGAAGATGGTGGTGACCGTCAACGAACACGGCAATACCTCGGCCGCGTCGATTCCGCTGGCGCTCGACCAGGCGGTGCGCGACGGCCGCATCAAGGCCGGCCAGAACATCCTGATGGAAGGTGTCGGCGGCGGCTTTACCTGGGGCGCGGTTCTCGCGCGCATGTAAAGAACCAACAAGAAAGAGACTAGAAATGAAGAACTTCGCATTCCTGTTTACGGGCCAGGGCGCCCAGGCCGTCGGCATGCTGAACGGCTTCGCCGGCAACCCGGTCGTCGAGCAGACCGTGGCCGAAGCATCGGACGCGCTGGGCCAGGACCTCGGCAAGCTGATCGCCGAAGGCCCGAAGGAAGACCTGGACCTGACCACCAACACCCAGCCGGTCATGCTGACCGCGGCGGTGGCCGTGTACCGCGCCTGGATCGCCGCCGGCGGCCCGAAGCCCAACGTCGTGGCCGGCCACAGCCTGGGCGAATACTCGGCCCTGGTGGCCGCGGGCGTGATCGACTTCAAGGACGCGGTGCCACTGGTGCGCTTCCGCGCCCAATCGATGCAGGACGCGGTGCCGGTGGGGCAGGGCGGGATGGCCGTCATCCTCGGCCTGCAGGCCGATGCCGTGCGCGAAGTCTGCGCCGAGGCGGCGCAGGGTGAAATCGTCGAAGCCGTGAACTTCAACGAGCCGACCCAGATCGTGATCGCCGGCCATACCGCCGCGGTCGAGCGCGCCTGCGAAGTCGCCAAGGCCAAGGGCGCCAAGCGCGCCATGAAGCTGGCGGTGTCGGCGCCTTTCCACTCCTCGCTGCTGAAGCCCGCTTCGGACCGCCTGCGCGAGTACATGGCCGGCCTGAACTTCCATGCGCCGCAGATCGACTTGATCAATAACGTCGACGTCGCTATCCTGCACGATCCGGCAGCGATCAAGGACGCCCTGGTGCGCCAGGCGGCCGGCGCGGTGCGCTGGGTCGAGACCATGCAGAAGATGGCAGCGGACGGTGTCACCCAGGTGATCGAGTGCGCGCCGAGCAAGACCCTGATCGGCATGGCCAAGCGCATCGACCCGGTGCTGGTTGGCGAAGCCCTGGTCGACCAGGCATCGCTGGAACGCGTGCTGGCCTCGATTCAAGGCAATGACGCCGTCTGACATAAGAACAAATAGAGCAAGGATTTAGCATGAACCTGCAAAACCAAGTCGCCCTCGTTACCGGCGCATCGCGCGGCATTGGCAAGGCCATCGCACTCGAACTGGCACGCCAGGGCGCGAAAGTGGTCGGCACCGCCACCACCGACGCCGGCGCCGAAGCCATCACCGCCTACCTGGCCGAATTCGGCGGCAAGGGCATGGTCCTGAACGTCACCGACGCCGCCCAGTGCGCGGCCGTGATCGACGATGTCAGCAAGAACGTCGGCAGCATCGGCATCCTGGTCAACAATGCCGGCATCACCCAGGACAACCTGGCGATGCGCATGAAGGACGAGGAGTGGGACAGCGTGATCGCCACCAATCTGAGCGCCGTCGGCCGCCTGTCGCGCGCCGTGCTGCGCGGGATGATGAAGGCGAAGCAGGGGCGTATCATCAACATCACCTCGGTGGTGGCCTCGAGCGGCAACCCGGGCCAGATGAATTACGCGGCGGCCAAGGCCGGCGTGGAAGGCATGAGCCGCGCGCTGGCGCGCGAGATCGGCAGCCGCAACATCACCGTGAATGCGGTGGCGCCGGGCTTCATCGATACCGATATGACCAAGGCCCTGGGCGAAGGCCAGCACGAAGCGCTGCTGACCCAGATTCCGCTGGGCCGCCTGGGCAAGCCGGAAGATATTGCGCACGCAGTGGCCTTCCTGGCCGGTCCGCAAGCCGCTTATGTCACGGGCACGACGCTGCACGTGAACGGCGGCATGTACATGAATTAAACCAGATCTCAGCTTTTAGCAGTAGTTTCAATAGAAATAGCGTCAAACGCTGAAAATAGTTTTTCAACGCGCAAACCCTGATAAAATGCGCGCACTTTCCGCAACACATACCTAATGGAGCTATAACATGTCGGATATCGAACAACGCGTTAAAAAAATCGTCGCTGAGCAACTGGGTGTTGCGGAAGCAGACATCAAAATCGATTCCTCGTTCGTTGACGATCTCGGCGCTGATTCCCTGGACACCGTTGAACTGGTGATGGCACTGGAAGACGAATTCGAAATGGAAATCCCGGACGAGCAGGCCGAGAAGATCACCACCGTCCGTCAAGCCATCGAGTACGCACAAGCGCACGTCAAGGCCTAAGCCATACAGTAATTCAGGAGAAACGCTTGAGTTCACGCAACCGTCGTGTCGTCGTAACTGGCCTGGGTTGCATTTCCCCGATCGGTAACAGCATTGCCGAAGCGTGGGAAAGCGCCCTGGCGGGCAAATCGGGCATCGCCAATATCACCCGTTTCGACGCAACGCCATTTTCGACCCGTTTCGCGGGCGAAGTGAAGAACTTCAACGTCGAGGACTACCTGCCCGGCAAGGAAGGCCGCCATATGGATACCTTCATCCATTTCGGCATGGCCGCAGGTATCCAGGCGTTGCAGGATTCGGCGCTCGAAGTCACCGAGCAGAATGCCGATCGTATCGGCGTCATGGTGGGTTCGGGCATCGGCGGTCTGCCGATGATCGAAGCGACCAAGGAAGAATACGACAGCCGCGGCCCGCGCCGCATCTCGCCGTTCTTCGTGCCGGCCTCGATCATCAACATGATCTCGGGCGACCTGTCGATCAAGTTCGGCCTGCGCGGCCCGAACCTGGCCATCGTCACCGCCTGCACCACCGGCCTGCACTGCATCGGCGCGGCAGCGCGCCTGATCGAGTACGGCGATGCCGACGTGATGATCGCCGGCGGATCCGAGTCGACCGTCTCGCCGCTGGGCCTGGGCGGTTTCGCCTCGGCACGTGCGCTGTCCTCGCGCAACGACGATCCGGCCACGGCATCGCGTCCCTGGGACCGCGACCGCGACGGCTTCGTGCTGGGCGAGGGCGCCGGTGTGATGGTGCTCGAAGAGTACGAACACGCCAAGGCGCGCGGCGCCAAGATCTATGCGGAAGTCGTCGGCTTCGGCATGAGCGCGGATGCCAACCACATCACTGCGCCGCTCGAAGACGGCAGCGGCGCCTCGCGCTGCATGGTGTCGGCAATGAACTACGCCGGCATCAACCCGGACCAGGTGCAGTACGTGAATGCGCACGGCACCTCGACCCCGGTCGGCGACGTCGCTGAAGTGAAGGGCATCAAGCGCACCTTCGGCGATCACGCAAGCAAGCTGGTGGTCAACTCGACCAAGTCGATGACCGGCCACCTGCTGGGCGGCGCCGGCGGCCTCGAGTCGGTGTTCACGGTGCTGGCAGTCCACAACCAGGTGTCGCCGCCGACGATCAACATCTTCAACCAGGATCCGGAATGCGACCTGGACTTCTGCGCGAATACCGCGCGTGAAATGAAGATCGATTATGCGGTGAAGAACTCCTTCGGTTTCGGTGGAACCAACGGTACGCTGGTGTTCGCCAAGGTCTGAGCAGCTCGTAAGGTCTGAACCAAAAACGCCCGTCCCTGTCTAAGGGACGGGCGTTTTGTTTTTAATTCTTTCAAAAGTGTCGATCGCCTATGTCGATAGCGGTTTCCGCCATCGTCGGGCCGTCGCGCATCCATCGTTGCCTGCTCGCCGGCGCCGGCCTGTCCCTGTTTGCCGCCGCGCTCGCGGTGGGCTTTCTTGCGTCCGCACACTTTCACTCGAGCACGTTTCAAGCCCTGCTCCTGGCCGGCGCCGGTGCCGTGCTGATGCATGCCGGGTCGCGCAGGCCAAAGACGCACCGGATTGATATTTCTGGAACCGGCGAGGTGGTCCTGACGGTACAACAAGGGCTGCGCGGGCCAGCCGCGACGGCCGTGACCCTGTTGCCGGGTTCCGTCGTCTGGCCGCCGCTGATGCTGCTGCGGCTGCAGCCGGACGACGCCGGCGCCCGCGTGCAGGTGCTGCCGGTGTGGCGCGACAGCGTCGGGCCGGGGGTCTGGCGGGCGCTGACGGTCGCGCTGTTGGCGACCGGGCGGCGCAGCAAACATTCGATGCAGCGGGGCCAATTCTTAAGCAACAAGGACGTTCAGTGACAACCGAACGCGAGTGTGATCAACTGCTGGTAGAACGCGTCCAGGCTGGCGATCGCCGGGCGTTCGACCTGCTGGTGTCGAAATACCAGCGCCGGCTGATGCGGCTGGTGTCGCGCCTCGTGCACGACCCGGCCGAGGCGGAAGACGTGGTGCAGGAAACCTTTATCAAGGCCTTCCGCGCACTACGCCACTTCCGCGGCGATTCCGCGTTCTATACCTGGCTGTACAGGATAGGCATCAACACGGCAAAGAACTTCCTGGTCACCCAGGGCCGGCGTGCGCCGACCTCGACCGAAGCCGATGCCGAGCGCGCGGAAGGATTTGACGACGCGGACAGCTTGCGAGACATTAATACGCCTGAGTCCGTTTTGGCGAGCAAGCAGATCGCGTTCACGGTGAACGCCGCAATGGAAGCGCTGCCGCTGGAATTGCGGACCGCGATTGTGCTGCGTGAAATAGAAGGCTTGAGTTACGAGGAAATCTCCGAGGTGATGGCGTGTCCAATCGGTACGGTGCGCAGCAGGATATTCCGCGCGCGCGAAGTGATTGCCGAGAAATTGAGGCCCTTGCTCGATATTCCGGCTGACAAGCGTCGGTAGCCAGCGCACAGGAAATATAAGGAATCTTGCCACCGAACCGATGTAATGGAACCCAAGATGGACACGAACAAAAAGAACCGCGAATACATCTCCCTGCTGCTCGATGGCGAGATCCCCGATACCGACCAGGAACTGGCCATGGCCGCGCTCGGCGAGCCGGACGGCCGGCAAGCCTGGGACATCTTCAACCATATCGGCGACGTTCTGCGCGCCGAGGCCACCGCCGACCTGTCGCCGGGCTTCAGCGAGCGGCTCGCCGCGCGCCTGGCCGATGAGCCCACGCCCACCAAACGGGTGGCCGGCAGCGCCGAGCCGGCCGCAAGCAGCGCCGTCGCCGCGCCGCGCTGAGCGGCCCCGGCCTGGCTTGGCTGCGTCAACGGCCCATGCCGTCGCGCGCCGGGCAGCCGATCCCAATCGGCCCGTACAGTGGCGACAAGGTTGGTATTTTGGCTTACCATTACATCAATTTAAGCCTCAACACCCATCGATCCCATGACCAGCAAAAACGGAAGCACGCTCCTGTCGGCCCTCATGTTTGCGGGCGCGAGTCTGATGATGTCCCCCATGGCCCAGGCGGCCGCCCCGGTCGCTGCCGGCGCCGGCGCCGCACCGGTCGTCACGGCGCCGGTCACCGGGCTGCCCGATTTCAGCGACCTGGTCGACAAGGTCGGCCCAGCGGTGGTGAATATCCGCACCACCGAGCGCGTGAAACTCGGCCAGGGGCAGGGCGGGCCGGACGAAGAGATGCAGGAATTCCTGCGCCGCTTCTTCGGCGGTCAGATGCCGCCGCGCGGCGGTCGCGGTGGTCGCGGTGGGGCGCAACCCCAGGAAGAGCAGGTGCAGCGCGGCGTCGGCTCCGGTTTCATCGTCTCCGATGACGGTTATGTGATGACCAATGCGCACGTGGTCGAAGGCGCGGACGAGGTCACGGTCACCCTGACCGACCGCCGCGAATTCAAGGCCAAGGTGCTGGGCGCCGATGCCCGCAGCGACGTCGCCGTGCTGAAGGTCGATGCGCGCAACCTGCCGTCGCTGCGCATCGGCGATTCGAACAAGATCCGCGTCGGCGAATGGGTGATCGCGATCGGCTCGCCGTTCAACCTGGAAAACACGGTCACCGCCGGCATCATCTCGGCCAAGGCGCGCGACACCGGCGAATACCTGCCGCTGATCCAGAGCGACGTCGCCGTGAATCCCGGTAACTCGGGCGGCCCGCTGATCAACATGCGCGGCGAAGTCATCGGCATCAATTCGCAGATCGCGACCCTGTCCGGCGCCTACAACGGCATCTCCTTTGCCGTGCCGATCGACGAGGTGATGCGCGTTGCCGACCAGATCAAGAAGACCGGCAAGGTCACGCGCGGACGCCTGGGCGTGCAGATCAGCGAGGTCACGCGCGACGTCGCCGAATCGCTGGGCCTGGGCCGTGCGCGCGGCGCGGAAGTGGCGATGGTCGAACCGGGCGGTCCGGCGGAAAAGGCCGGGATCAAGACCGGCGACATCATCCTGAAATTCAACGGCAAGGACATCGAGAAGAGTTCGGACCTGCCGCGCCTGGTCGGCGGCACGGTGGTCGGCAGCCGCGCCACCGTCAGCGTCTGGCGCCGTGGCCAGCAGCTGGACCTGCCGGTGACCATCGTCGAGCTGCAGGACGAGGCGGCGGCCGCCAACAAGGCGCAGCCGAAGAAGAAGGCGCCGGAGCAGTCGACCAATGCGCTGGGCCTGCAGGTGTCCGACATCCCGGCCGCCGACAAGCGCGAGCTGAAGGTCGATGCCGGCGTGCAGGTCGATTTCGCCGATGGACGCGCTGCCAGCGCCGGCATCCAGGCGGGCGACCTGATCCTGCAGATCGACAACACCGTGGTCAACAGCGCGGCCCAGTTCAACAGCCTGGTGACCAAGCACGATCCGAAAAAGCCGGTGGCCCTGTTGGTGCGGCGCGAGAACGTCACGCGCTATGTCGTCATCAAGCCGCGTCAATAAGCGCAGCAAATGAGCCGGCCGCTTCGCTTCACTCCGCAGTTCACGCTCTATTCGCGCAGCTGGTGCCACCTGTGCGAAGACATGCTGGCAGCCCTGCGCCATTTCATGGCGCGCGAAGGGCTGCCCTTCAGCGTGGATGTGGTCGACATCGATGCGAGCCCGGACCCGAGCCTGGTGGCGCGCTTCGACGAGCTGGTGCCGGTGCTGTTCGGCGAGGATCTGAACGCGCCCGAACTGTGCCACTATTTCTTCGACGAGGCCGCGCTGCGGCGCCACCTCGGCCTCGAACAGCCGGCCTGAGCCCTGAGCGCGCTCCGAAGCGAACTCAGGCCGCCAGCGCCTCCGGCACGCTGCCGGCTTCGGATGTCAACTCCGCTTCCACATCCAGCAGCAGTTCCATGAAACGCCGCTTCGCCAGGCTGCGCGGGCTGCGCCAGAAATGTTCCAGCTGCGCCACCGCCTGGCCGCCGGCCAGCACTTCGAGCACCTGCGGTTTGCCCAGCAGCTCGCCATGCACATAGCTGGCGAAGCATTCCGCGAAGTCGTCGTAGGGATTGGTGGCGCCGTACAGGCTGGAAAAATCGCTTTGTTCGAGGCCGGCGCAGGCGGTGACCAATGCATCGCCGTTCAGCTTGTGCTTGCCGTAAAAATCCACCATGCCGCGCAGTTCGAAATCGGACCCGGATAAAGGCAGGAAGCGTCCATCCGCATCCACGCCCCAGCTCAGGTCCAGCCAGGCGAAAGCTTGGTCCGGCACCGGCGCCCACCAGGCCGGCAGGAAGGAATAGCCAGCGCTCAAGACATGCCCGAACTCGTGCAGCAGCAGGTACTGCATGGCACCGCTGCGCGTGTCCTGCGCGGGCGTGGCGATCGTCGCCGACAGCGTAAAGTCGCCGTCCGGCAGGAAGGGCAGGTTTTCCTTCCAGCTGGCCCAGGAATTCGCCCCATGCGGCCCCAGCATGCCGATGTCGAGCAGCACCACGCAGCCCAGGATCCGCCCTTCGGCATCGGCGACGATGTCGGTGATGCCCGAGGAGCCCAGGCCATGGCCCAGGCAGACGCCAAGCAGCAGCGGGTCGACCAGGCCGCGCACCACGGCTGGCATGCCGGCGATGGCATCGCCCAGCTCGCGGCGCAGGGCAGGGGTCGGCGCCACCGGCACCGGCAGCGCGTCCAGATTCGATGCGAGGTTCACCTGCCGCACCAGGTCGCAGACCTCGGGCGGCAGCGCCAGGATGCGTTCGTGGAGCGGCAGGCGCTGGCGTGCTTTCCAGGCTTGCGGGTCAGGGGCGATAATCATGGTCGGCGCTTTGCATGTGATGAACTTATAGGTCTTGCATGCTTATCGGCCATGTCGATAAATACTTGATGGTAGGCAATCCGGGCTTTCTGACCTGAAATCCGGTAAAATGCAGGGTTTGGATTTTCCCGGCACCCCAGCGCACTCGCGATACCGCCTGCCGCTCTTTTGGTTTTGAATTTTGTTAATGAAAAACATACGTAACTTTTCCATCATCGCCCACATCGACCACGGTAAATCGACGCTGGCGGACCGCATCATTCAGCTGTGCGGTGGCCTGTCGGACCGCGAAATGGACGCGCAGGTGCTCGACTCGATGGACCTGGAGCGCGAGCGCGGCATCACCATCAAGGCCCAGACTGCCGCGCTGCAGTACAAGGCGCGCGACGGCCAGACCTATAACCTGAACCTGATCGACACCCCAGGCCACGTCGACTTCTCCTACGAAGTCTCGCGTTCGCTGTCGGCCTGCGAGGGCGCGCTGCTGGTGGTCGATGCGAGCCAGGGTGTGGAGGCACAGACGGTCGCCAACTGCTATACCGCGCTCGACCTGGGCGTGGAAGTGGTGCCGATCCTGAACAAGATCGACCTGCCGCACGCCGATCCGGACAACGCCAAGAAAGAGATCGAGGACGTGATCGGCATCGACGCCAGCGACGCCACGGTCTGCTCGGCCAAGACCGGCCTGGGCGTGGAAGACGTGCTGGAGACCCTGATCGCCAAGGTGCCGCCGCCCGAGGGCGACCCGGATGCGCCGCTGCAGGCCCTGATCGTCGACTCCTGGTACGACCCGTATGTGGGCGTGGTCATGCTGGTGCGCGTGGTCAACGGCACCCTGCGCCCGAAAGAAAAGATCCTGCTGATGGCGACCGAGTCGGTGAACCTGGTCGAGAACATCGGCATCTTCACGCCGCGCTCGGTCTCGCTGCCGGAGCTGAAGGCCGGCCAGGTGGGCTTCATCATCGCCGGCATCAAGGAACTGACCGCCGCCAAGGTGGGCGACACCGTGACCCACGCGGCCAAGCCGGCGCCGGCGCCGCTGCCGGGCTTCAAGGAAGTCCAGCCGCAGGTGTTCGCCGGCCTGTTCCCGGTCGAGGCCAACCAGTACGACGCGCTGCGCGACTCGCTGGAAAAGCTGAAGCTGAACGACGCCGCCCTGATGTACGAGCCGGAAGTTTCGCAGGCGCTGGGCTTCGGCTTCCGCTGCGGCTTCCTGGGCCTGCTGCACATGGAGATCGTGCAGGAGCGCCTGGAGCGCGAATTCGACATGGACCTGATCACCACCGCGCCGACCGTGGTCTACGAGGTCGAGATGCGCGACGGCAGCATCGTCCGCGTCGACAACCCGTCCAAGATGCCGGAACCGTCGAAGATCAACGAAGTGCGCGAGCCGATCGTCGACGTCAACCTGTACATGCCGCAAGAGTACGTGGGCGCGGTGATGACCCTGTGTAACGGCAAGCGCGGCATCCAGATGGACATGGCCTACCACGGCCGCCAGGTCAAGCTGCACTACGAGATCCCGATGGCCGAGATCGTGCTGGACTTCTTCGACCGCCTGAAGTCGACCTCGCGCGGCTACGCGTCGATGGACTACGAGTTCAAGGAAAACCGCGCCGCCGACGTGGTGAAGGTCGACATGCTGATCAACAGCGAGAAGGTCGATGCGCTGGCGATCATCGTGCACCGTGCCAACGCCCCTTACCGCGGACGCCAGGTGGCGGCCAAGATGCGCGAACTGATTCCGCGCCAGATGTTCGACGTGGCGATCCAGGCCGCGATCGGCGCGACCATCATCTCGCGCGAAAACGTCAAGGCGCTGCGCAAGAACGTCCTGGCCAAGTGCTACGGCGGCGACGTTTCGCGTAAGAAGAAGCTGCTGGAAAAGCAGAAGGCCGGCAAGAAGCGCATGAAGCAGGTCGGCTCGGTGGAGATCCCGCAGGAAGCCTTCCTGGCCATCCTGCAGGTGGAAGAGAAATAAGAATACGGGAAGAATAACAAGCGATGAATCTGCAACCGATCCTCGGCAATTTTGCGCTAATCCTCTTCGTGGCGATGGTGGTCACGGGCATCATCTGGTTCCTGGACCTGTTCGTGCTCTCCAAGCAGCGCCGCGCCCGTGCCGACGCCGCCCTGGCCGAGTACGACGCCCACCGCTCGAAGCTGACCGCGGACGGCATCAAGGTCGACAACGGCAACCGCGCCGCACTGGAAGCCTCGATCCTGCGCCAGCCGACCTGGGTCGAGTACTCGGGCAGCTTCTTCCCGGTCATCGCGCTGGTATTCTTCCTGCGTTCCTTCCTGTTCGAGCCGTTCAAGATCCCATCCTCGTCGATGGTGCCGACCCTGCTGGTGGGCGACCTGATCCTGGTGAACAAGTTCGACTACGGCATCCGCCTGCCGGTGATCAACAAGAAAATCATCGACGTCGCCAACCCGCAGCGCGGCGACGTCATGGTCTTCAAGTACCCGAAGGACATGAGCCAGGACTACATCAAGCGCGTCATCGGCGTGCCCGGTGATAAAATCACCTACGAGAACAAGCGCCTGACCGTGAACGGTGTGCCGGTCCAGTACGAACCGATGGACGACTACCTCGACGACGAGCGCCCGGTGTACCACAAGCAGTTCGTGGAGAAGCTGTCGAACGCGCCGCACCGTATCCTGAACATGGACGGGCAGCGCACGATCAACCTCGCTGCGGTCGATCCGGACTTCCCGCATCACGAGAATTGCACCTATTCCTACGATAAATTTACCTGTATCGTACCGGAGGGCAATTATTTCATGATGGGCGATAACCGCGACAACAGCGCAGACAGCCGCTACTGGGGCTTCGTGCCCGACCAGAACATCGTCGGCAAGGCTGTGTTTGTCTGGATGAACTTCAGCAACCTGAAGCGCATCGGCGGTATCCACTGATTCTTTCGGGGGCGCAGATGCGACAAGTAAAGATGCACAGGGAGGCCGGTTTTTCCTTGTCCGGCCTGATCGTGGTGTTGATCGTGCTGGGTTTCATCGCTGTGATGGCGATGAAGATCTTCCCGGCCTGGGCCGAGTACCGCTCGATCAAGAACGGCATCGCGGCGGCCAAGGCGGCCGGCCCCGGTACCCGCGAGATCCAGCAGGCTTTCGCCCGCAACGCCGAGGTCAACAACATCACGGCGATCGCGCCGACGGACCTCGTGATCACCCGCGACAACGGCCAGGCTGAAGTCAGCTTCGCCTACGAAAAGCGCATTCCGGTGGCAGGCAACGTCAGCCTGCTGATCGACTTTGCCGGTACCACCGACCCGAGCGGCGCGGTGGCTGCAAAGGATGGTACGGCAGCCAAATAAGCTGCCGCGTAACACAATGAAACTACAATGAATCTTCAGTTATTGCAAACGCGCCTCGGTCATACGTTCCGGGACCCCAGCCTGCTACAACAGGCGCTGACCCACCGTAGCCACAGCAGTCTGCATAACGAACGCCTGGAGTTCCTTGGAGATTCGATCCTCAACTGCGTGGTCGCCTCGGTGCTGTACGAGCGCTTCAAGGACCTGGCCGAAGGCGACCTGTCGCGCCTGCGCGCCAACCTCGTCAAGCAGCAGACCCTGTACGAAATCGCCCAGAAGCTCGAGCTGTCGCAGTTCCTGCGCCTGGGCGAGGGCGAGCTGAAGTCGGGCGGTTTCCGCCGCCCGTCGATTCTGGCCGACACGCTGGAAGCCCTGCTGGGCGCGATCTTCCTGGACAGCGGCTTCGACAGCGCGCGCGACGTGATCCGTGCCTTCTACATCCCGCTATTGGATTCGGTCGACCCGCGCACCCTCGGCAAGGATGCCAAGACCCTGCTGCAGGAATTCCTGCAGGCCAAGAAGATCTCGCTGCCGACCTACAATGTGGTGGCGACCCATGGCGCCGCGCACAGCCAGGAATTCGAGATCGAGTGCCTGGTGCCCAAGCTCGGCATCCAGGTGTTTGGCCGCGGCGGCAGCCGCCGTGCCGGCGAGCAGGCGGCCGCGCGCCTGGCCCTCGACGTCGCCGAACAGGCGGTGCAGAAGAACCCCGGCGGCGCCCGCAAGAGCCGCCCGCGCTCGGCCCAGCTGAAGCTGGCCGGTATCGCGACCGACCAAAGCGCCGACCAGGCCGGCAACCAGGGCGAGCGCCCGCATTAATGAATCTACAGGAAACACCCGCATGAACATCGAGACCGACAACCAACAGGACGAGGGCGTCCCCGCAGATTTCCGTTGCGGCTACATCGCCATCGTCGGCCGCCCCAACGTGGGCAAGTCGACGCTGATGAACGTGCTGATCGGCGCCAAGGTGTCGATCACCTCGCGCAAGGCCCAGACCACGCGCCACCGCATCACCGGCATCCAGACCCGCGACGACGCCCAGTTCATCTACGTCGACACGCCCGGTTTCCAGACCCGCCACGCGAACGCGCTGAACAAGACCCTGAACAAGACCGTCTCGAACACGCTCACGGCGTCGGACGTGATCCTGTTCCTGGTCGAGGCGGGCACCTTCGGCCCGGCCGACCAGCAAGTGCTGGACCTGCTGCCGAAGAACCAGCCGGTGATCCTGGTGATCAACAAATCCGACCGCATGAAGGACAAGGCCGAGCTGATGCCCTTCGCCGCCAAACTGGCCGCGATGCGTGACTTCACGGCCATCGTGCCGGTGTCGGCCAAGCTGCGCTTCCAGGTCGATGCGCTGGAAAAGGAAATCCAGCGCCATCTGCCGGAAAACCCGCCGATCTTCGGCCCGGACGACATCACCGACCGCAGCGAGAAATTCCTGGCCGCGGAGATCGTGCGCGAAAAGGTGTTCCGTCTGGTCGGCGACGAATTGCCGTACACCAGCACCGTGCTGATCGAGAAGTTCGAGCAGGAGGGCAACCTGCGCCGCGTGTTCGCCGCCATCCTGGTCGAGCGCGATACGCACAAGGCCATGCTCATCGGTAACAAGGGCGCGCGCCTGAAAGAGATCTCGACCCAATCGCGTCTGGACATGGAAAAGCTGTTCGGCGGCCCTGTGTACCTGGAAATCTGGGTCAAGGTGAAATCCGGCTGGGCCGACAACGAAGCCGGCCTGCGCGCCTACGGCTACGAGTAAGCCAGTCTCCCGCCACATGGCCGGCCAGGACGAGCAAAGCAAGGAGCGCCCGGACGAGGCACAGGAAGCAGCCGCGCCTTATGTCGTACGGTCCGCCGCTGCGGCGCCACTGCCGCCTGCGCCGCTGCCGAATCCGGTGCCCGAGCCGGCATCCGTGCCCGCACCGGCGCCCGCACCCGCACCGGCGCATGCGCCGGTGCCTGCGCGCCCGCCCGCGCCCGTCCAGCCAGCCAAGCCCGAAGCACGCCGCCGCACCCCGGCGCGCGACACCCGGGTGCTGGGCCAGCCCGGCTTCGTGCTGCACAGCTATCCCTACAAGGAAACCAGCCTCATCGTCGACATGTTCACGCGCGACCATGGGCGCATCGGCGTGGTGGCGAAGGGCGCCAAGCGGCCGCTGTCGAAACTGCGCGGGGTGCTGCAGACGTTCCAGCCGCTGTCGATCTCCTTTTCCGGCAAGTCCGAGCTGCGCACCCTGATCGACGCCGATTGGGTCGGCGGCATGCTGCCGATCGAAAAGACCGCGCTGCTGTGCGGGTTCTACCTGAACGAACTGCTGGTCAAGCTGCTGGCGCGCGACGACCCGCACCCGAAGCTGTTCGACCACTACGTGGCCACGCTCAACGAATTGGCGCACAATGAACCTGCGCAGATCGTCTTGCGAAAGTTCGAACTGGCCCTACTTAAAGAGACCGGGGTTGCCGCCAACCTCGTGCGCGACACCGGTACCCGCGCGCGGGTCGAGCCGGACGGCATGTACGTCGTCGATCCGGAGCGCGGCGCGCGCAGGGCGCAAGCGGCGGATACCTGGCCTGCGGTGTCCGGCAAGACCCTGATCGACATGGAAAACGAACACTACGGCGACCCGCAGACCCAGGCGCAAAGCAAGCAGCTGATGCGCTTCCTGCTGGCCTACCACCTGGGCGGCGCGCCGCTGAATACGCGCCAGATTTTGCTTGACTTAATGCAGCTGTAAACAAAAAGAACACTATGAGCTTTCTGCACCCAACCGGCCCGGTCATCGACCTGGGCGTCAACATCGACCACGTCGCCACCGTCCGCAATGCGCGCGGCACCGTGTACCCGGACCCGCTGCGCGCCGCGCTGCTGGCCGAGCAGGCCGGCGCCGACCTGATCACGCTGCACCTGCGCGAAGACCGCCGCCACATCAAGGATGCCGACGTGCTGGCCCTGCGTCCGCAGCTGCTGACGCGCATGAACCTCGAGGCCGCCGTCACCCGGGAGATGATCGACTTCGCCTGCCAGGTGCGGCCGCAGGACGTCTGCCTGGTGCCGGAGCGCCGCGAAGAGGTCACCACCGAGGGCGGCCTGGACGTGATCCGCTACTACAAGGAGGTCGAGGCCGCGGTCAGGCAGCTGGCGGGCGAGGGCATCCGCGTCTCGCTGTTCATCGACGCCGACGAGCAGCAGATCGCCGCCGCCGCCGCGGTCGGCGCGCCGGTGATCGAACTGCACACCGGCCGCTATGCCGAAGCCGAGGACGAGGAAGAAATCGCGCGCGAACTGGCCCGCATCAAGCTGGGCGTGCGCGCCGGCGTCAAGCACGGCCTGCGCGTGAATGCCGGCCACGGCCTGCACTACACCAACGTGCAGCCGATCGCCGCCATCCCCGAAATCCACGAGCTGAACATCGGCCACGCGATCGTCGCGCACGCGCTGTTCGTCGGCTGGGAGCATGCGGTGCGCGAGATGAAGGCGATCATGGTCGATGCCCGCCTCGGCGTTGCGCTCGGCAATCCGTCGGCGGAGACCTGAGAAGGGGCGCGCATGATCTACGGGATCGGCACCGACATCGTCCAGATCTCGCGCGTCGAGGCTGCCCTCGCGCGCAACGGCGAACGCTTCGCCGAGAAGATCCTCGGACCGCAGGAAATGCAGAAATACCTTGCCCGGCGCGCCAAGAACGAGGTGCGCGGGCTGCGCTTCCTGGCCACGCGTTTTTCGGCCAAGGAGGCGTTCTCGAAGGCGATCGGGCTGGGCATGCGCATGCCCATGACCTGGCGCTCGGCTGAAATAGTCAATGCCCCCGGCGGCAAACCCATCATCGTCTGCAGCGGCGCGCTCGAAGAATTCATGCGCGAACACCGTCTCACGGCGCAGGTGACGATCAGCGATGAAGCCGACTACGGCGTCGCCTTCGTGATCGTGACCCAGGCGCCGGCATAACACCCCTCCAACGAGTAGGACCCAAGTGACCAAGGAAGTTCGATCAAATGAGCAGCTGCCGGACGTCCCGGCAGTGCCTGAAGTCCCCGCTGCGCCGGCCACGCCGGAAGTCCACGAGGCCCCGGTCGCGTATGTGGCCGCCGGCGGCGCCGCGATGCCGGTCCTGCCGCACGAGGAGCCGAGCAAGCGCGCCCGCGCCGCCAAGAACCGGGCCAAGGCCGAAGGCCAGCCCGAGGGCTCGCCGCGCGCCCGTCCGGACGCCTGGCAAGCCATGAAGGAAGAGCTCAACGCGACGATTACCAAGGATGCTCTCGGCAGCAAGCCGGGCGCCGAAGTGCGCGAGCAGGTGCTGGCGACGGTCGCCAAGCTGCCCGGCCTGCCGGGTGTGTACCGCTACTTCGACGCCGAGGACAAGGTCCTGTACGTCGGCAAGGCGCGCAACCTGAAGAACCGCGTGTCGAGCTACTTCCAGAAAAATCTGTCGAGCCCGCGCATCGCGATGATGGTCTCGCAGATCGCACGCCTGGAGACCACCGTCACGCACAGCGAGGCCGAGGCCCTGATCCTGGAAAACAACCTGATCAAGACCCTCAAGCCGCGCTACAACATCCTGTTCAGGGACGACAAGTCCTATCCCTACCTGAAGATCACCGGTGGCGACGCCCCGCGCATGGCCTATTACCGCGGCGCGCTGGACAAGAAGAACCAGTACTTCGGGCCTTTCCCGAGCGCCTGGGCGGTCAAGGAATCGATGCAGCTGCTGCAGAAGGTATTCAAGCTGCGCACCTGCGAAGACAGCGTGTTCCACAATCGCACGCGGCCCTGCCTGCTGCACCAGATCGGCCGCTGCAGCGGCCCATGCGTGGACCTGATCGCGCCCGAGGACTACAAGCGCGACGTCGACAACGCTGCCAAATTCCTGCGCGGACGCCAGACCGAGGTGCTGGAAGACCTCGAGAAGAAGATGCTGGCCTACGCCGAGAACCTGAAGTTCGAGCAGGCGGCAGCGGTGCGCAACCAGATCCAGGCGCTGTCCAAGGTGCTGCACGCGCAGAGCATGGAGACGGTCGGCGATGCCGACGTCGACATCATCGCGGTGGTGGTGCAGGGCGGCCGCGCCTGCGTCAACCTGGCGATGGTGCGCGGTGGCCGCCACCTGGGCGACCGCGCCTATTTCCCGACCCAGGTCGGCGAAGCACTGGAGGAAAGCCCGATCGAAGTCGAGGTGCTGGCCGCCTTCCTGGCCCAGCACTACGGCGACAAGTTCATCCCCGGCACCTTCATCCTGAACACCTTCTTCGACATGCCGGAGCTGATCAACGCGCTGACCGAGCAGTGCGGGCACCGCATCAACCTGGTGTTCCAGCCGCAGGGCCAGCGCCGCCAGTGGCTGGAGCTGGCGCAGAAGGGCGCCGAGATCTCGCTGGCACGCCTGCTGTCGGAGCAGGGCTCGCAGCAGGCGCGCACGCGTGCGCTGGCGGACGTGCTGGGCCTGGACACCGAAGACCTCGACGCGCTGCGCATCGAATGCTTCGACATCAGCCACACGGCCGGCGAGGCGACCCAGGCATCCTGCGTGGTGTTCCACCACCACCAGATGCAGAACGGCGAATACCGCCGCTACAACATCAACGACATCACGCCCGGCGACGACTACGCCGCGATGCGCCAGGTGCTGATGCGGCGCTACGAGAAGGTCGCCGGCGGCGAAGGCGTGATGCCGGACATCGCCCTGATCGACGGCGGCAAGGGCCAGGTCGAGATGGCGCGCCAGGTGTTCTCCGAGCTGGGGCTGGACGTCAGCAATATCGTCGGCGTGGCCAAAGGGGAGGGGCGCCGGGTCGGCCTCGAAACCCTGATCTTCGCCGACGGCCGCGACCCGCAGGAGCTGGGCAAGGAATCGGCGGCGCTGATGCTGGTGGCGATGATCCGCGACGAAGCGCACCGCTTCGCCATCACCGGCATGCGCGCCAAGCGCGCCAAGGCCCGTCAGGCCTCGCGCCTGGAAGAGATCGAAGGCATCGGCGCCAAGCGCCGCCAGAAACTGCTGGCACGCTTCGGCGGCCTGCGCGGGGTGATCGACGCCAGCGTCGAGGACCTGATGTCGGTGGAAGGCATTTCGAGCACGCTGGCCGAAGAGATTTATCGGCAGTTGCACTGAGCGTCACCGTCGTCGTCTCCGCGCACCCCCGTCGTTTCCGCGCTTCCCCCGTCGTTCCCGCGCTTCCCCCGTCGTTCCCGCGCAGGCGGGAACCCAAGTCCGCCTGGCGGGAGCGGCGTTCGTCTGGATGAGCTCAACTGGTTTAAAAGGCAAGAGCCATGTAGACTAGCGGCGCTATGTTCACTGATCCGCTTTATGCCTTTTAACATCCCGATTCTCCTGACCTGGTTACGCGTCGCTCTCATTCCGCTCGTCGTCGGCGTCTATTACCTGCCTACCCACTGGCTGCCGGTCGCGGACCGCAATCTGGCGGCGACCCTGGTCTTCATCGTCGCCGCCGTCACCGACTGGTTCGACGGCTACCTGGCGCGGCGCTGGAACCAGACCTCGGCCTTCGGTGCCTTTCTGGACCCCGTCGCCGACAAGCTGATGGTGGCCGGCGCGCTGCTGGTGCTGGTGCAGCTGGACCGCGTCAACGCCGTGCTCGCCTTCATCATCGTCGGCCGTGAGATCACTATCTCGGCGCTGCGCGAATGGATGGCCGAGATCGGTGCGCGCAAGTCGGTGGCGGTCAACTCGCTCGGCAAGATCAAGACCGCGGTGCAGATGGTCGCGATTCCGATGCTGCTGTTCCACGATTCGGTGTTCACCGTGCTCGACATGCACATCGCAGGGGAGATCCTGCTGTGGATCGCCGGCGTGCTGACGGTCTGGTCGATGTTCTACTATCTGCGCCGCGCCTGGCCGCTGATCAAGGAAAAATCCGGTTCCGTTTAGAATTTCTATTGAGCCATCCTTGACACATAGCTCAGCATCTCTATAATGCCTGCCTGTTGCGAGACATTGCAGCAAACGAAACGAAGCGGGAGTAGCTCAGTTGGTAGAGCGCAACCTTGCCAAGGTTG
>Ga0308160_10001008_pt1 | contig 43867 bp, 68 predicted proteins | sample PhyFR1_FD_201036 | JGI IMG/M metagenome (GOLD analysis project Ga0308160, IMG submission 201036) | Phyllosphere microbial communities from UC Gill Tract Community Farm, Albany, California, United States - DLSLF.R1 | ecosystem: Host-associated > Plants > Phyllosphere > Unclassified | place: USA... | reverse complement strand
GACCGGGAGAGAAGGGCGGGCTGAGCGAGGGCAGGGTCAGCAGGCGGGCAGGCGGGCCGGCGGGCCTGCAAGCGCACCAGCGCACGCTCTCAGAGCCAAGACGGTCGCGTCCTCGGTCGCCCTCCCCTTCACGCTCCGTGCGCGGAGAGGGTCGTCCTGCTAGTCCATCCCGCGTCGTCCGGCTCGAGCTGGCGGCCGGCGCCGTAGGCGGACGTGCGAACGGGCGCAACCGAGCCAAGCACAGGGTGAGGACCGGCCGGCCAGCGATCATCTGACGGCTGGAGCAGAGCGCCGGGCGGCGAGCGATAGCAGAGCAAGTAGAGGAGAGACCTCCGCCTCGCCTTGGTCCAGCAGACGTGCGAGAATACAGACGAAGGCGCCTGCCGATATGCCTCGACGGGCGGCGAGCGGCGAGGCCGGGGGGACGAGCGCGCAGGCGGCTTGGGGTAGACAGGAGGAGGTCGACCAGCCGGTTTGACTGGACGCATGCCTCCTGAAGACAGCAGCTCAGCAGGCGGTGCGGTCAGTCTCATCTCACGGACAGCAAGGCTGGCTGGCCTTGTTTGCTTTAGGGCTGGCTGTCGAGAGCTCAGGGGCGACATCGAAGTCGACGGCCAAAGGAGGCGCTGACTGGGCTGCCGCCTTCTTGCCGGACGCGACGAGCGCCCTCGGCATGACCCTAACGACGAGCATCGGAGCGAGTCGACTTTCAGCACCGGTTCTAGCTGACCAGCAATGCAGCACGACTTGCCGGAGCAGGACACATTTGCTATCCTCTGGGCCCCGAGCGACATCCAGGCCCGGCTGGACTCCAGCCGGGGAGGGCGCTCGGTCGCTCGACGGGCACATCCCGACGGCCGGCGCCTTCGACCAGCAAGAAGGGCTACCATCTGTCAGTCCGTGTGCCCTCCTGAGCCTGCTCCTGCCCCAGCTGACCTCTCGCGTTTGTCATCGGCGCGCTCGCAGCAGCCTACTTCCCCGGGTCCGATCTAGCCGACAAGGAGTAGGCGTCTATGCGGTCGTCGACCGCGCAGCCGACGCGCCCAAGCCTCCCGCTGGTCATCGCAGCGGCCGAGTCGAGCCGCATCTCGCACTCGAAGGTTGGGGGGGGCGAGCTGTCGTCCGAGGTCGAGACGCCGACTCGCCAGACGCTCAAGATTGGGCGTCGAGCTAGCGTCTTGTCGACATCGGGCGCTATACGCCTCCCCGCCTGCTTTGGCGGGCATGCTGATGCGCTGATGCGTACTCGAGATGCTCACCCGACCCAGCGAACCGGTTCGCATGACCGAGCCCCGGTCCGAGCGTTCGCCTTCCTCATGCACGACGAGTATACGCAGAAGACGGACGGCTAGCCGTGACCTCTGTCGACTGCTCGCCTGCATCACGTCCATCCCATCCCCCGCACGCGCAGCGACCCGGTATCGATGGCCCTGACTTGCGCAGCGCAGAAGCGTCCGTAGCAAGGTGCAGACCAGGTTGTCGCTCCTGCTCTGCATGTGACGCTCCAGACCTGCTGCAAGAAAGGCCGGCTTCAAGAGTGCTCCTGCCGGTCTCTCTGAGCAACGCCGCAACTCCGACCAGTCGCCTGCCACGACTCCGACGTCGTCGTCGTCGCTCGCAGCCCCCCATCGCGCCCGCCGGGCGCTCCCCTCGACCACCACTCACCGCAAGACAGACCGATCACTATGACCTCGACACTCGACACGCTCGCGACCATCTTCCAGGGCGACATCGTCACGAAGGGCTCGGTGCGACCCGCTCGGAGCTCACGCCTGCCCCCGTCCCGCGCGTCGTCTTCGCGCTGCGCGACTGACCCCTCGCTCGCACCCCGCTGTATCCTGTCGCCGGCCACCCTCCAGCCCGGCTACGCGGCCGCCATTCACCGCTACTTCAAGAACGCCGAGAAGCCGGCCCGCGTTGTCCTCTACCCGGCCTCGACGGACGACATCGCCCGCGCGCTCGCGTTTGCCCGGGCCGAAGGCCTCCCTCTCGTCGTCGCCGGCGGAGGTCGGGCCCATTACGAGCCCTTTCTTCTCCGACCTTGGGACTGATGTCGAGCCGGGATCTTGTTTGTTTGCAGGGCACTCGGCCGGCGGCGCCTCGTCCATCGACGACGGCGTCGTACTCGACCTCTCGCGCCACTTTGGCCAGGTCGAGGTTGTGCTCGGCGACGGCGCGCACATCAAGGCCGGCGGCGGCTCACGCTGGGGAGAAGTCGACAAGAAGGCGATGGAGCACGGCTCGCCCGTCCGCTTGAGACCCTGAGCCTTGATCAAGAGGCTGATGCTCCACTCACCGCGTCGGCGTCGCAGACCTCGCGACTGTTGCCGGGCTCGTCAGTAAGACTGGAGTCGGCGGCCTGACCCTCGGCGGCGGTGCGACCGCCCTCCACCCGTCTGACCGTCTGTGCCCGCACTGACAGCTGACGCCAACACCTGGTGCAGGCTACGGCTGGCTGACGGGCGCCCACGGCCTGGCCTCGGACAATCTCCTCGGCGCAACCGTTGTCCTTGCTTCGGGCGACGTCGTTGAGGCCGACGCTGCGATGAATGCAGACCTCTTCTGGGCCCTGCGCGGTACGCCGATCCTGTGCCTCCTGCCTTGGAGGCCTCTCTGACCAAAACATGCGTGATAGGTGGCGGCGGAGCGTTTGGTATCGTTACCGAATTCCGACTGGCGCTGCACCCGACGAGCAGGCGCGTCTCCATGCGCTTCAGTGCCGTCCCTGCCTCCAAGGTCCGTCACCCTTCCGCTGTCATGACGCGCATCCGATCACTGACCGCCCGGACACGCTTGGCCCTCACGGCAGTCTCACGAGGCGATCCCAAGCTTCCTTAGCTGGTCGCAGCACGTTGACGAGCAGACGACCGGCGGCATGGGTTTTGACCTCAGCCCGGACGGCCAGCCGGTCGTCGTACACTGGGGTGCGACCGCATCCTTTATGAGCGACGCTGCCAAGCCGTCGTCTGACCCTGTCGCCCTCCTCCAGCGACCTTCCTCGGACCGAAGGCCGACGTCGGCCGGCGGCTTCAAGTGTTCGACCACATCGAGGGTGCGTGCCTCCCCCCGACCAAGAGAGTCGTCATCTCCTTGTGACACTCCTCGAACTTCTGTCCTCGACCCAGGCTTTATGACGCTCCTCGACGAGGAAGTCCCATACGAGCAGGCCAACACCGTCATAGGCGACTTCGAGCCGGTGCGCTCTCGTCTGCACCCTCTCGTGGGGCCGATCGCAAGGACAGGCGCTGACGAACCGACGGCGCACACACCCATCAGGAGGGCTCGTGCCGCTACTGGTCTTCAATCTTTGCTATCGCGACGGTCCCCGTCTACGAGGCGTTGTTCAAGGTCTTTGATGAGCGCAAGGCCGACAAGGAGGTCCCCGGCGCGCACTTTGTCCGTCCCGACCGGCCTTGCCATCATCGACCGCTGAGATCTGACGCTCCAAGTTTGACGGGGTTGGCAGGCGCTCCAGGCGATCGCGTTCCACCCGGCCAAGGTCGCGAGCGTCCCGGTCGATGCGACGGCGTACGCCCACCGCGACCCAAAGGTTCACCCCCCCCCCCTCGCTGCCTCTGCCATCTGCGCTGCATTGACGTCACATCCTCCCATTCGCGAGCAGAAGACGATCCTCCAGCTCAACCTCGTCTGGCCCGACCCTGCCGACTTTGACGCGGCCAAGGCTCGGTCGTTCATGACTGCCGTCCGCGCACTCGTCGTCGCTGCTGCCGACGGCGGCGACCCAGCCGCCGGCGCCAGCTACTCGAACTTTGAGGCGGACGAGAGTGTCGGCCGTGCGGACGACGTTTTTGGTGCGCACCTCTGGCGGCAGCGACGGGCCAGCCGTCGGGGGGTACGTGATGGTTAACTGACCCGTGCCTCTCCCCCCACGCTGCCCTTCCCGCACAGGACCCAACCTTGGCCGCCTGCGCGAGCTCAAGACCAAGTACGACCCAGCCAACGTCTTTGGCGGCAAGTTCGGCCTCGGTCAGCGACAGCAGCAGCAGCAGCAGTGAGTCTGGGCGCGCTTTCGGTCGGTCGCTCCGGATTGCTCCTCCCTCCGCCGCCGCTTCACTCCGATTCCAAGACGGCGGTGTGACCCATGCCGCCTCCCTTCTCGACTCGTTTCGACGACACCCTCGCTCCACCTGGTGCCTCTTTGCCACCGACGACTCACGAGATTAGGCGTCTTAGCCCGTGCTGTGGGACCGGAGGGCCTCTCCCGTCGTTGGAGCCGGAAACGGCTGCCGTTGATGGATGCCGAGTCTGTCAACCTCCGATGACGACGGTCGTGCAAAAAGGACGGTCGCATGAGGGCTCAAGAGAGGTGGTAACCGCGCTCGGAGATGACGGCGAGACAGCACGTACGAGGATCGCGGCGAGCGATGGCGTCCTTTGGCGTGCAGGTCGAAGCAGGGCGGGGGCTGAGTGAGCAAAGGCCTCGTTCGACGACAGCTCGGCTGCTGAGCCTGCCGCGCAAGCCGGGGCGCGGCTTCCGCCGCGCAGCCAGGGCGATTCGAGCGTTCGGCGCCTCATCGAGAAAGCGACCGGCGACTGGGCGAGGGGCTGGCCAGCAGATCAAACCCCTCCCGCCGACGCCCACCTCGCTCTCTCTCTCTCCCGCTCTTCCTCTCGACAGCACGCCACCCCTTCTCGTCGTAGGCGAGCCGTCAGCAGCAGCAGCAGCGCCTCGCTCCCGTTTCGTGCCGGGCCCTTGGTTCATGTCGACCCCGCACTTCGCCTCCGCCGGCGGCGGCAGCCGCACGCTCCAGCAGCAGCAGCCGTCGCTCGGCTCCCCACCACGCCCGACGACGACGCTCGCCACCAGCCTCGCGCCTGGTCTCCGGCCGGCCTCGCCTGTTCAGCAGCTCGTCCAGGCCGCACGGCCGCCGGTCGGCTCCCGCACGAGGTCGTACGACTCGGCCGGCCGGCCAAAGCTCGACAGGCCACCGACCGGCGCCGAGAAGACGGAGAAGGGGGCCAAGGCGCTCGCCCACTCGACCAGCGGTACGTTGCGCGCCTCCTCCTTCGCAAGCGTGCTCGAACATTTCCGCCTTCTTTAGAGCTGATTCTTCGTTCCGTGACACTTTTGATCATCTGCAGCCTCGTCCCGCCTGACGTCGTTCCTGCGCAACCCGCCGCCGTCGCACACGCACATCCCGCCCTCGCTCGCGGGCTCGCTCTTGCTCGAGTCGCAGCACTCACCCTTCCACCGGCGGACGCTCTCGCGCAAGGACCCGTCGGGGGGCCCTCGCCGGCCATCTTTTACGAGCACCCTCTCGGACGGCCGCGTCACGCTCGCCGGCGGCGGCCACGGCCACCAGCCGACGCTCCAGTCACCAACCGAGGAGGCGAGCCCGCACGACCCTTGCATGCGCATTGTCTCGCACACGTCCTCGTCGTCCGGCTCGGGCTCGGGCTCAGGCTCAGGCTCCGACGACGGCGGTCGGCGCGACAGCGGCTTCTCGTCTGGCGAGACGACGTCGTCTGGCTCGTCGTCCGAGGACGACGGCGGTCAAAGCTCGCCCTTGGGCCAGCAGCACGGCAGCCAGCAGGGCAGGCGCGAGTACTTTCCGGAAGACTACCTGCTCTCGCCCTGGCTCACGCCACAGGAGTTTGACAAGTCGACGCCGTCCATCACGCGACGCGAGATGGAGGCCCGGCTCGGCAACATGGCCTCCTACTTCGACCACGACTAGACGGCGCCCCGGGTTGCCTAAAGGCTCACCTGCCGGCCCTTTTTCTCGCATGGGGGACGGCCGTCCGGTCTACCCGTCGATCTACCCCAGAACCCGCCGCACACGCCAACCTTTATTCGCCCTTCTACCTCAGCCGTTGTCGCAAGGCCGGCCTCAAAACGGCCGGCTCCCACCGCCCTTCGACCTGCGCCCCGCCAAACACGAGCATACATACGCGCGCCGGTTGAACTGCTACGCGCATCCATCCCCATCAGATTGCGTTCACGTCGCAGAGTGCCTCGAGGCTCGAGTGCCTCCGGCCAACGATCGCGCGGGTCGTGAATCACACACGCCCTTCGTTGCGCCGCCCGGGCGCCAGCCTCGAGGGCTGACGTCCCTTGGGTCGTCAAGCCACGGTCTAGCTTTCTCCTTCACGCCTAACGACCCCTTCTTCCCGCCAACTCCCCTCCCCTGTATCCCGACTTCTCCAGTCCCCGCCGCTCGTCGGCGCCACCGCCTGCCTTCGTCCTTACCCCTCCGTTCTCTGGGACTCGTCCTCGGTTCTCCTTACCCATCCATCCATCTGTATCGATCAGGCCCGTGTACCGAATCTTTCCATGCCCACCCTTTCCTCCCCGCTTCGTTCTCGTGATTGCGAGCCGCGCGTGCAAGGACAGGCTGGACGCGCGTCTCTTTCCTCCCGCCTTGGCTCGCCGCGGCTGCTCCCCGCCCGCACGGGCGCGTCGTCGAGGCGATGCCCCCGGCCGGCCCTCGACCGCGTCCTTCCTCCCTTCTCCTGCCCACCTCCCGCTGCCCTCATCGCGACATGGACGATAAGCTCCGACGCGAGTTTGCCCATAGCCAGGCGACCGTCGTCCGCCGGCTGACGTTTGAGCAGCACCCATCGACGACCTCGCTCGGCCTCGCTGAGCTGACCGAGGCGCAGCTGCCGGCGGCCGCTCCTCCGCCCTCCCTCCCGTCGCCGGCCTACGGCCGCCCGTCGCACGGCTACGCTCAGCCTCAACAGCTGGTCCCACCGGCGCTTTACTCGTATCCGTCGACCTCCTCAGCGGCTTCGGCCTCATCGAGCGGTTACCCGCCATCGTACGGCCGCGCGCCAGCCTCGTTCGGCAGCAACGGCGGCGGCGATGTGGGCCGAGGGCTCGAGGATGGCCTGCCGGCCGTCTACCAGCCAGACAATTATGCGCCAGCGCCCTTGCCCGATCTCTACAGTTCGAGGAGCTACGCAGGCTCGGTCAACGACGACGGCAGCAGTGCCAAAGACAAGACTTGGGGCGAGGCCGGTCACTGGAGTCCGAACCCAGGGTACGGCGCCGTCGACGACGACAAAGGCCCTTCCGCCGTGCCAGCCTGGCCGCCTCATCTTCCTCGAGCCGGTCTCGCCCCAGGCCAGCAGACTTCGTCGCTGCTGCCCTCGGCAGGCCCTTCACCCGACTACGGCCGCGTCCGGCCTGGCCCTCGACCGGGTCGGCTCGGTAGCGTCGGCCGGACGCTCCGCTCGCTCATGCCGCCTTCGATCCCGACGCGGCTCTTCCTCGCACTCGTCCTCCTCCAGGCGGTGCTCGTCCTGGCGATGCTCGCCCTCCTCTCTCTCCATTACTACTCGCTCCAGGCCGACGACTTCCGCTTCCTGCAGGCGACGAGCGAGCAGCGGCGACTGCCCGTCTGGCTTGGCGTCTTTGCCCTCGCACACGCCTGGCTCTTTGGCATGGCCATCGACGGCATCCGAGCGCGCAACATCATTCAGGTGCGACGCGCTTCTTATCAGACGCGCTCTCATGTGGCCTCAACCCTGCGCGTGACTGATGCCCGTCTTTTCGGCGCCGTCAGATCTTCGGCCTGGCCGTCTTCAACTTGGCGCTGCTAACGTACTCGATCATCCAGATCAGCGAGATCCGTGGCGTCTTCGACCTCGCTCCGGGCGCCAACCTTCCGAGCACATCGACTGGCCTGCGCGCGATACCGGTCGGCCTCCTGTCGGCCCTCATCCCTGCTGCGATCGGTGCCGGCGAGGTCGGCTACCTCGCGCTCGCCTTCTACCTCTATCGCGAGTTTGGCTGGGAGTCGTACGTCGCGCTCGGCGCTGATCGGCGGATCAAGAAGGCCTTTGAGAAGTACAATGTCTTCCAGGTCCTCTGCAAATTTGACGGTACGTCCCTCCGAGAAGCGCACCAGTCTCGCCTATCGATATGACGCTCACCCCAATTCGCTCGTCCGACCCAGTCTTCTTCTTTCTCGGCTTCTCGATCCAGGTGCGAGCATGTCTGTCGGGGGCGCCCTTGTTGCCGTGATGCTGATGTAGCTCTGGTTGGCCGATCCAGCTCGTCTACCTCGTCTTGCGCAAGGACTGGGAGTTTTACGTAACGATCGTCGCCCTGCCGTCGTCACTGCTTTTGCTCGCCCTAGGCTGGATCTCGGCCAGGCGAGAGCTTCGATCAGGCATGGTAAGCTTGGTCTGCCCAGGAGACCCCGACGTTGACTGACCTTCGCGCCCTGTACTGGACAGTTTGCCTTCCTCCTTGGTTTGCTCGCCGGCGGCGTCTACTTCGTCTACAAGACGATCCGCATCTGGTCCAACGGCGACGCGCTCGAGACGATCGTCAAGTCGCTCACCGTTTTCTCTGGCTTGTCGCTCGCGCTCCTGCTCGCGACGAGCGCGGCGGCGATCGTCGTCATGCGCAACTTTGGCCAGGGACTCAAAGAAGGCCGTGCGTCGGGCTGCCTAGCATCCTTCCCTAAATCCTTGCTCACTCTGCCCCCGCTCTAATTTCTCAGTCGACCGAAGACGAGCCGTCGCGAAGGGCGAGAAGACCGGCAGGACCGGCATTGGGTTCGATGGAGGACGGTCCGTCCGTGGCGATGCCTCTCACGTCGCCCATCTATCGACAAGTGGAGCAAGCTGACTAACAAAGCCGGCCGTTCCTCTTCGATGTGGCAGCGCTCCCCTTGGCCGCAACCCTTCCGACCTCCGGCGGATGTCGATCGAGTGAGCGCTGGGCGCTTCACCGACTGCTGCCAGTCTAGCGCCTGTCGTCCCTTCTCCTTGTTGTACCACTCCGGATTCGCATCTGCGAAACCCGTCTTTCTTGGCTGTACGGTACTCTCTTTTGATCTCGCCTTCCCTTCGCGACCCGCGAAAAAGGGTGCTGCGCATCCAGCTTCTCGCCCCGCCGGCCATCGCCGACGCCTCCCGACCCGCGCGCACGCCCAGAGCCCTCGCCCCGCTTCTGACCCCCGGGCGTCGACGACGCTGACCCCGACTGACCATGCTGAAGTCGGGACGGTGCCTGTTTGCTCGGGCCTGCTCGGCCGCTGTCCGACCGCCTCGAGAGTGGGGCCAAGAATAGCAGGACTTCAACGCGGCGTCGGCGACGGCCCCGGTAAAATCCGCCGCAGAGCCGCAAAACCGCAGCTTCGAAACCCTTGATCGCTGTTGCCGCTCATCGTCGCCAGCCTGTATGCTTGCGGGACAGGCCAGTCTGATAACTCGGCCCGAATTTTCGTCCGCCTGCTCTCACGCAACACCCATCTTCCCACTCCCCCCCACTTGTCGGCCAGCGCCAGGCTCCTCTCTCCTCGCCAACCCGGAACACCGATCAGAGCGCGCGCGGCATGCCCCTCCCAATCTGGTCATCGTTCACCGCCCGTGAGCGCCGCAACATCGCCTTCTATGCGACCGGGATCGTCCTGGTGAGCGCATCGTCCGCCGCCTTCTAATCTGACAGGGCCAACAATCTGATCGCCCGCCTGTTCATTCCTGTCTTCCCTGTCCAGTATAAGCTTGGAATGGGTGCGCAGCACGACGCCTGAAGACGCTGCACTGCCTTTTAGTCACTGACGCGTGCGCCTACTTATCTGTCTGGGTTAGAGGCTTACCACGGTAGCATCGTCGCCATGGCTGCTGACCGCTTCGGAGGTGCGCCCTCCATCGGCCGTCCGCTCCGTCGATTAGACTGCTTTGCCTGACGGGCGTCATCACCCATTTGGCAGGCAATGCTCTCGGTCGTCTTGGCCTGCTCACCGGCCTTAACCAGGTAGGTACGAGCCCCTGGTTCGGCCCGCATGCTTGAGAACAGCTGACGTATCCGATCTGAACGGCGCTACCTCTGTAGGGCACCCAAGTCTTTGGTTCGATCCTCGTCACCCCTCTGATGAAGTCATTCAAGACGCGCTCTATTCTGGCGGTCACCATCGTCCTGGTAAGCACGATTCTCTATCCTCCTAATCTGACAGAATTTGCAGTTTGATAGCCCATCCGTCTTACTTTGCGCCGTCCTGCAGTTTGCCTTCATCACCTCTCTGCCGGCCATCGTCGATGCGTCAACGGGCGGCAAGATCAAGGCCAACAATGGTGGCATCGTCAAGTTTGGCTCTTGGAGCCCCAACGTCCTCTACCCGGTGCGCAACCTTTTCGAAGGACGTTGTTCTTTGTCTTGCGCGGCTGCTCATTTCCTCCTCCTCAGATCCACGGATGCGTCGGCGTCACGCACGGCATCATCGAGCTCATGCGCCGAGTCGTCCCTCGAGAGTACGTTTCCGCTTGCGAGTAGCCTGGCACGTGAACTGACGGTCCCACCAACCCCTCGCGGTCCGACAGCATCGTCGGCGGCGATGTCGTTCGTCTCTCCTTGACTATCAATCTCCCGCTCGAGCGAGCTGACCTTGGCCGCTGGCGGCTCTCTCTGTGCCTTTACAGGACAAGCTGCGCAAGATGGACGCCATAGTTCACATTTTGTACATGCTCGCGGGCACGGGCGGCGCGTTTCTCTCCGTCGTCCTGCTCCAGACGCTCGGCAAGAATTATGCCCTAGTAGCGACGCCGCCATTCTTTGTCCTGGCAGCCATCTGCTGGCGCTCGGTCGACGGCCTGGATCACGAGTCCAAGCCTACGAATCGTAGCCTGGAAGGTATCCAGACCGCCCAGCCGTCGTACGCGCGAGCGGTACTCGGAGCACTCAAGACGTTCTGTCGCGCGACCTATCGAGGTGCCCAGATCTGCCTCACGACGCGCAAATTCATCTGGCTCCCGCTGGCTTACTCGTGCGTTCGGCTCCCCTCCCGCGCTCGCTTTTCTTTGCCCGCTCACTGACCCTCTTCTCTCGTAGGCTCGCCATGTACGGACACCGCTACCTCGGTTCGTGCCTCCCAAGCTTCCTTGCGGCACCGAGTCTGTTGCAGCTCTGTGATCCTCTGACCTTGCCTCGAAGCGCTTCTGTCGCTCGTTGCGCGGACGCACGCAGAATTCGGCATCGCACCGGCGCTTGCCAAGCGACTCCTCAAAGAGTCATCCTACTCGCAAATCATCCACACGGGCTCGAACGCCGGAGAACTCATCGGCGCTCTGGTCGTGCTCATCGTTGGTCGACGGTACGGTCTCTTCTGTACCTGCACGTTCAGCTGTCTCGACGACCACTTCAGCTGATGCTCGAGCGCTTCTGAACCTGTGCAGCGTGCCGACGCCGATACCCTACATCCGGCTCGACGCTTTGACCCTCATGGTCATCTGGGCTTTGCCGACGCTCGCGCGCCGGGCGACCCCGCACCAGGCTTCATGGGCCTGGACCTTCGTGCGTCCTTGAAGGAGTCTGCAGCTGACCCGTCAGACGCTAGCTGACCCGCACTGCCCATGTCTCACAGGCGGGCGTCTACATCCCGATCTCGATCGGCTTTGCCTCAGGCGACGTCTCTCTCGCCGCCTATATCCAGTCTTCGCTCGCCAAGATCGAGTCGGAGGACAAAGATATCTCTGCACTCGGTGCTGTCATGTCGTTTCTCTTCTCAACGGTAAGCCTTGCTTAGAGGGAATCGCTGGCTCCAGAGCAAGCTTTGGCTGACACCGAGCTGTTCGTATCAACGTCCACTTAGTTTGTCGTCGTGTACACGGTCGCGTCAGCGCTCTTTGGTCGCTACGTCGACCGAGTCTATCGTCAGGACGGCAATATCCAGCGTGCCTTGCTCCATCTCGGCTGCGCTCAGTACACGATCCTCGCCGCCATCATCCTGGCCGCCTCGCTCATCCCGAAAGGAGCCCTCTCGCTCAACCCTCCCTTGCTCGAAGAGGAAGCGGGTTGCCCTGACGACGCCGAGAGCCTCGGCGACGACGTCGAGACGCTGGACAAGCGGACGTCCAGCACCGAGTCGGACGAGGGGAAGCCGGGCGCAGACGGCATCGAGTTGACTGGGACGCCTGTCAAGGCATAGGCCTCTCGAGCGCTCGCTCCGCCGTCTCCCTTCTCGACTGTCTCTGTATCGTATGCTTTTGCTTCTGCCCCATCATGCTTCCTTGACTGTGAGGATGTTCCCGTGTTTGAATGTGAGACGGCTCGCGCCCCCCCCCCCCCCCTCCTCCGTCGGCACACGCGCATTGGATAGCCGTCGACAAAGCAGGATTAAGCGGCGATAGCATGCCGCACTCGGAGTCATCGAGCAACGATGCAAAACATAAGCTCAATGCTAATATATGAAGAGAGGATAGTACGAGGCAAATACCGAGCCGGCCGATGGCATATGGTCGCGTCAGACGACGAGCTCTCTGTTGATCGACACTGGAAGCGTCAATAATCGGGGGGCCGGAGAAAGTAGTCTTAGTTTTGGTTGGCAGTACGTACCCGGTCTGGAGGTCGATAAGTGCACTGCGCAGCACTCTCCGTCCCGTGCCCGCTTCGACTTCGTACCAGGTCTCGCGGGGCGGTGGCAAGGGCCAGCTGCAGGCGGCAAGCTCCAGGTTGCAAACATCGGAGTCCGTTGACGCCCTCGTCCTCGAGATCCGGTAGCTTCCGCGCTCGACGAGGCATGGCTTGAGGCGCCTGGCATCAGGGCTGCCGACAGTGTAGCCGGCCCAGCCCGGGAAGTGTGAGGCAGGAGGCTTTCGTCCCGCGGGAGCGACATCGAGTTTGACAGCCGGGTCGTCGTCGGTGTTTTGAAAGTTGACAGAGTCGATGAAGAGAGGCGACGATGGGAGCGAAGGGGTGCCGAGCTCGGACCCAATGGACGAACCGGACGAGGCGTCGGACGCGAGCGAGGACGAGGATGAGCTTTTCGTCACTCCTGTCGAGTCGGTACCACCAGGCTGCCGTGGAGAAGATGGCCGTTCCAAAAGGTCGCTCGGGACGGATAACGAAAGACCAAAGTCGGCGACCGATGGAACGATGCCGTCGGGCAGAAGCGCAGCTGAAAAAGGGTATCCATTCGTCGGCAACCGTGCCGAAGCATTAGTGGAGAGGCCGACATGAGCCGCACCTTGGTCGGGCAGTCTCGAGCGGAGCGACACCTTCTGCCGTGCGGCGATTGTGATATCGAAACCGTCGTACGAGGAGCGCTCCGAGGGCGACCGTTCGACGGCCGACCATGTGTCGTGAGAAGGACCAGAGTAGCTGGACGGCGGAGGCGAGACCTGCCAGTCGTCGCAAGCCTTCGCCTTTGGGAGGCTCTCGGTCCAGCTTTGGCTGTGTGCGCGGTGGCGGACAGGGTTGGCGGCGGCGGCGTCCGAAGCCATAGGCTCAGCCGGCTCAGAGCGCGAGAAGACCTGGCTCGCCTTCCGAAGGGCATGACCGAGCGCGCCGGTGGAGCGATGACGCTGATGCATAAACCACTGGGGCTCGTCATTGCATGCTGAGGATGGGATGTCAAAGTCGACGGGGTCGGCCCAGAGTCTCTTTCGGCGTGAGGCGTCGGAGCCCGGCGTCGCGAGTCCAGTGCTGAATGACAGCGAGGAGGGCGCCGCGGATGGCGGGCAGGTCAACGAGGGCGAGAAGTAGTGATCGACCGAAGTATTGGTACGAGGTGCGACGGACGACACGGGCCGGCGGAGATCGTCGCTCGCGGCGTCCTCCTTGAGGGTCGACGACGGACGCAAGACTCGCAGCTGGAAGGCAGACTCGATTCAGCTCGCGTGGAAAGGAAGACGAGGGGTGCTCAGGGACAGGAACGCACATCGCTGACTCCCTTCTTGAGGCTCTTGATCCAGTCGCCGACGGCCGAGCCCGGACGCTCCGCGACGGACAGCCGGCGGAAGCTGAAGCTCGACGGGCTTCGCCTAAGGCCAGCGCTGCTTAGCGGTGGCGGTACCCGCTTCGTCTTGGCCTTTTTCTGGCCCGAAACCTCGTCAGTCGACCGGCCAGCAAGCTGGAGGGGCGATACGCGAAAGGCGGCCGGCTTGTTGTTCATAGCGTCTAGGGGCCGGGTCGGCTGGGCGGGTGAGGGAGGTGAGGGCGCGGTAACGGGAGGGGTCGAGGATGCTTCGAGCAGGCAAAGGCGAGGAGCTCGGGAGGGGACGGGCGGCAGGTCGATTGAAAGAGGTTGCTCAATGAGAGTGGATAGAATGGTAGTCAGAGGGGAGAGGGTCAGCGGGTGGCTGGCCAGAGGTGAGCCTGGCCGCCGCCGGACGCGTCCGTCAGCACATGCTGCGCGCCCCGCGACGTCACCTTGGGAACGCAACCGTCAGCCTAGAGTGCCGTCCGCCTCAGATCGTTCGGATCTACAAGAGTGGGCGGTACGTGCGAAGGGTTTTGACAGCGGCATACATGGACGAGCAGGGTGGAGAAGACAGGGCAGCAGGTGAGAGCTGGTCGAGGGCGACCGAGGGAGGAGCGTGCAGTGAGGTCGTGAGGGTCGTGGCAGAAGGGCGTTCCGAGTAGCCTGATCAGAGGTCGTCTGGGCCGTTGATCCTTGGCCGAGGAGCATCGGACAGCGGCGGAGCGACCTCTTTCGGGGGCGGATAATCTGGAGTAAACGCGAGAGCGCCTGGCGCCGGAATGTCGCGCTCGAACTTCTCGTCGTTGCAGACAGCCTTCTGAGCGAGCTTTTGGGCGGTCTGACCCGCGCTGGCTCTTCGGTGGCCGTACAGGATGTCGCGTCGGAAGTCGCTCAGCGTCCGCTTGACGGCTCCGGACTCGTCAGCCTGCCCGGCCGTGTCGCCGTCTGCGCGCTGCTTCTCCTGCTCTGCCTCGCGCGCCTTCTGGCGATCGGCGGCCGCGGCGTGCGGATGCAGGATCGACTTCTTGACCTTGCCGACGCTTTTGGACAGCTTGCCGAACTTTTCGAGTCTGCCAGAGCGCGAGAAGGGATCAGTACGAGGGTCTGCGGTCTGAAATTCAGTCTCCCAGTGAAAACCCACCCGAAGAGCGTCTGCAGAAAGAGGGCAGAAAGGAGGCCCTCGATCAGTCGGTGTTTCGGAAGGCGGGGAGATCACCTTCGACGTACGAGCTCGGCTTTGGTCACGTGGACTCGACTGAGGTCGGCGCCCTGCTTCTCCATCTGACCGAGGAACTCCTTGAAATGCGAGATGTTGGTCCTATAGTGGCCCGACAGCGGACTCAGACTTGTGATGAGGCCGTGCCGAACGGTGATGAGGCCGGCAGCCGAGACGCGCCCGCCCGAGAGGAAGGAGCTGTGCTGGAACGAGCCCGTCTTCTTGATGCCGACAAAAACATGACCATGAGTGTCGCTGACGTAGATCCATGTGTTGTTGCCGATCGTCTTGCGGAGGACGCGATCGGTTGCACCCTTGACCGTCAGGGTCTCAAGGAAGTCCTTGAACTTGCCGACAGGAGCCGGGTCGCGCGAGTGGTCATGGCCGGCGTAGTGCTGAGCCTGGTCCGAAAGGGCAGACGACGCGTCCGAGGACGACTGAGCGACCTCCTCCTCCTCGTCCTCGTCGGCGTCGTCCTTTGGAACGATGCCGACGTCAGGCCCGGCATCGACCCAGGTGCGCGGCGCCGTGTCGACGTGCCGCCCGTTTTTGTGCCAGCGCAGGCGGCCATCCGCCCGGTCGACGGTGACATAGTAGTTGAGTCGTTGCTCGATCGAGAGGTAGCTGCAAGGGTGGATGAGGACGTCAGACTTTGTCATCGGAAAGTAGAGCTCAAGACGTGTCGTCACCCACGTGATCCTCTCCTTCTCAAGCTGCTCCCGGCTGCATTCCGGCAGACTGAGCTCCTTGCCCGCACCGCGATCGAGCCAGCGGAAGAAGTTGTCGCGCGTCTCCTCGTCGGCCTCCCAGGCCTTGTGGTACCACTTGAGATTAGAGCCGTAGCGGTGGCGGCCGTCGAGCATCTCGAGGACGTGCTGACCGAGGGCGCGACAGGTAGGCGGCGGCTGTAGGTCAGCAAAGCGTTAGAGGATCGTGATGCCAAGGGTCGAGTACGCGCCTGCTCCTCGAGAGCCTTGCTCTGAGCATCGAGACCAACGAGCGGAGCGAAAGCAGATGGAGCATCAGCGGATGGAAGACGATCAAGCTCGTGAGACGCAGACGCACCTGCTTTGCCTGCGGTTGGGTCTCCAGCGCCGGCGACTCTGGCTCACCGTCCGCAGCCGGGCCAGCCTGGTTCTCGCTGCCCGAATCGAAGGCCTTGCCATTTTGAAGCTGCTTCGAGGCATGGAGGGCGCGGTGCCAGCGCTGCTCGGGTGCGTTCTGGCGAGGTCGGTCGAGGCAAGGTCGCTCAGCGTCAGCTTGCTCGGTCCATCAGCCAGAGTCGGCAAGGAAGCCGCACCTTGCCCTGGTCTGCGTCCTCTTCGCGCCTCACACCCTCGGCGTTGAAGAGAAGCTGCTTCCACCGCTCGTCGGACGACCTTCATGGTAGGTTATGGGGCGAGCAAGGTCAGCTAGGCACGCTGTCTCTTCAAGCCCGTCCGCCTCGGCCGGCGGCGCCCGACGTACAGTTTGACCTCCGCGTGCTCGACCCGAGCCTTGTGGCCCTTCCATCGGCGCTGGATGGCCGTCGCCGCCTCAAGCTCCCGTCGCCTCCGGGCGTCATCTGGGTCGTCGTCCTGGTTGCCTTTGCTGGTGATCGAGGTTGGCGTCGGAGACGAGGCTGCTTTGGCGGTCGGCGAGGGCCGAGCCGCTCCGGCCTCGCCGCTGCGCGCAGGGCCGGCGCTCGAGCTCGCCGAGGCCGGCGCCTCGCCGTTGCTCTCGAGGATAGGACCCAAGCCAGGTACAGTCATCGAGTAGGGTCGTCGGAGCAGGATGGAGTCGGTCGGCTGGCTGGCTGAGCGAGTAGTGGATGGCGTTGAGGCAAGAGACGAGCGAGAGGCCGGCAAGCAAACAGCCCTGCCGGCCGGGCCTCCTCTGCTGGGCCGCTGCTGCCTCTCGTTGCTCTGCGGATCGGAAGCAACGGGGGTCGTCATGCGTCGTTCGGGCCGGGCTCGGCCACGGAAATAGCCAGCAGGTAGGTCCTCTTCCAGCAGAGCACGCTTCCTGACGGGGTTAGGAATAGAAGCTGGCCGGCTAGAAGAGCAACCGAGGCAGCCGACGAGACGGAAGCAACTGGTCCGCCGGCGCGCGCGTGCCAGGGGCGAGGTCGCCGAGGACGCGTGCAACCGCGAGGAGGGAGCGGCGGCGCAGCTGCGACGAACACATCAGATCTCTCTCCCGCCCTCGCCTGTCCGTCGGGCCAGGCGAGCATGCCCGCAGCGAACAAAGATTCTGCGTCCTTGGCCCTCAGTCGCTACACAACCACTGGCTCAGGGCAGGGGCTTGTCGAGCGTCCAGTGGTCCGCGCCGATCTCAACCGACTGTGGATGCGGTAGGGAACGTCGCGTCAACCGTCGAGACTTTCGTTCTTGGGCAGGCGAGGCCGATCGAGGGACTCACATCTGGGTCTACGCCGTCCTTGAACCAGCGCTCCTCCTCCTTGATCGGCACGTCGTTGCCCGACATCTACGCGCGTTCGGCGAACAGGTCAGCCGAACATTCGTCACGGCGGCGAAGAGCGCCCTCGATGGCATGCTCGCACCTGCCGGCGGTCCATGCGGCCATCCTCCGCGAAGCGCCTAGGCGACAGGCAAAGATTGGCAGAGCGCGGTCAGCAAGCTGGTCTAGGACGAAGCGAGGGCCTATATAAGGCGGCCGAGAGCACGCACCAATGCTCGAGGCCGTAGGTCCGGAACCAATCGTCGCCAACTCGAGCCTCGTACCAGAACTGCACCGCAATGCGGTTGCCCTCGAACGCAAAGAGCTGATCGAAGCGAGGCTCGAGCGTCAGCTGGCGGCGTCCGGTGAAGATAGGGGGTGCAGCAGGTGGACAGACCTCTTTGCGCAACTTGTAGTCGATCTCGCGCTCCCACTTCTTGGTCAGGAAGGCCTCGATCTCGGCGTGGCCCTTGACAAAGTCGCTCCGGTTGCGCCAGACGCTGTCGTCCGTGTAGGCCTTGGCGACGCGTGCTGGGTCGCGCAGGTTCCATAGAGCTTGGGCGAGCTTGACCTTGCGCGTCGCGGTCGCGAGTGTGAAGGGCGGGACGAGCGACATGGGCGGAGGGGACGCGGTGGTCGACGTTGATGAGGCTGGCATGACAAGAGCTCTTCTCGCCGGGATCGAGCGACGCGCCGGCGCGACCGACCGCCTCGCGTGCTCGCGCGGGTGGCTGCTGCGCGGCCATGCGGCCTCCACCGGCTCGAAGACAGGCCGAGCTCATCGACAGCTCGGCGGCAGGAAGTTGTGTCTCCCATCTCCCTCCTCAGCAGCCGACAGCATCCTCCTCCTCTTTCTTGCCCTTCGTCGGAAGATTGGACAGCCCGCGAACACATCAATGTCCTGTCCGCCGCCTGACGCTCGTCTGCTCGCGGTCGCCGAGGCCCTGAAGCCAACGCTGTCGAGGACCAGCCAGCTGCCGCTCGGGACCATCTCTGTCGAGCCCGATCCGTCAGCACTCTTGGGCTGGAAGGCGACTCCATCCGGCTCGCTAGACGATGTCACTCCTCTCGGCAAGGGCGACTCCGTCATCCTCGACTTTGGTCAGCCGCCTTCCCTTCGTCGATCGTCGTCGGCCGCGCTAGAGAGCAGGAGCACGTCGAGAGCTGATCTAAGCTTCTGTCCATTTGGCAGGCGGCCACCGTGCCGGCTTCTTCGAGTTCACCGCCGTGGCGATCGCCAACGGCATCGAGCCGGCCGATGCGCCGGCCCGGCTTCGAATCGTCTTTGGCGAGCTGCTCACCGACGTCGCCGAGCCGTTCGAACCGTACGGCGCTTGGCTTAGCGAAAGCTGGCTCCCGGACGAGGTCATCAACATTGACTTTCTGCCCGAGCACGTGTCTATGCCTCGCCGACAGGCGTTCCGCTACGTCAAGATTGAAGTCATTGACACGTCACTTCGATACAAGGTCAGGTACGTGTGCCTGGACCAACTGTTCGCTCCCGCAAAGACTCGACGCTGACGTGACGACCCTTGTGTGTCCCCAGGTTCGAAGACTGCATCGCCACGGCCGTCACATCCGCACCGGTTGAGGACCCGCCTCCGCTATCCTTCGCAAACGCTTCCAATGTCAGCGAGGCCAGCCGGACGGCGCTCCGCCGGATCGATGCGGTTGCGCACCAGACGCTGCGCTCCTGCGCTCAGACCGTCTTTGAAGACGGTCCACGACGAGACCGACGACTCTGGTGAGCGACGCTTCCATGCCGAGCGGGTGAGCTTCTACTGACCACCCTGACAACTTCCGGTCTCGCTCTCCGCTGTAGGATCGGCGACCTTCGTCTCCAAGCGCTCTGCGCATACAAAACGTTTGGCGGCCACGACCTCGCGAAGCGCTGCCTGTATCTGTTTTCTGCGCTGCCGTTCGACGAGAAGGGCAGGTTGAGTGCGTGCGTGTACGAGCTCAAGGAGCCGCACTCTGGCGGCAACTTCATCGGTCAGTGATCGGTGCCGGCAATCGGTCTCTTCCGCCTTAAGCACAGCTGACCCTACGCCGTCAACGTCAGTCGACTACTCCCTCCTTTTCGGCGTCGCGCTGTTCGATTACGTCAAAGCATCAGGCGACTGCTCGACTGGAGTCGACCTCTTCCCGATCGCGGTTCGCCAGTTTGAGCTCGCCATGGCCCGAGTTGGCCCTGACTTCATCTACAACCTGCCGCCGCCGGTCGAGGAGGAGGGCGGCCAGTGGGTCTTTATCGACTGGCAGGAGACACTCGATAAGGCGGCCTCAATCCACGCCGTCGTCGTCTTCGCGCTCCGTTCGCTGTCCGAGCTCGCTGTCCTGCTCGGTATCCCGTCGCCGACGCTGCATCCTCCGTACGCGTCCGCTCCACTCACGCTCGACGAGCTCGTCAAAGAAATGACGGCCGCTGCTCGGTCGGCTTGGCCGCTGCTCGGTCGGCTTTCTTTGACTCGGAGCGTGGCGTCTTCCTCAGCGGCAAGTCCCGCCAGCTCAGCTGGGCGTCCAACGCCTGGTCCATCTTAGCCGGCATCCCCTCCTCGCAGGCCGAAGCGGCGGCCGCCCTCCGCGCAGCATATGTCGACCCGGCCTCCATCGGCGGAGCGACGCCCTACATGCACCACTATCTGTGCGAGGCCTTCATCGTCGCCGGCCTGCCCGACCTCGCACTGCGCCACATCGAAGAATACTGGGGCTCGATGATTGCCGCTGGCGGGGAAACATTCTTCGAATGCTGGGATCCAGCTAGGCCGCGGTCGTCTCCTTATTCCGACCTGCACGCCAACTCGTTTGCACACGCTTGGTCGTGCACACCGAGTCTCTTGCTGCGACAACTGGGGTTCGAGTAGATGATGGTCTTTTGAACGATCTGCGCCCCCTGCGAGGCGAGGCAGAGAAGAGAAGAGGGGCATGAGATCAAAGGCTCGTGACATCGTGGAAGGGAGGCGGCCTGCGGCCATCGTTTGGCGAGTCGCTAAGGGGGGAGGGGGGGGGGGAGCTGATCGGAGACGACAACGGCAGACGGCAGGGCGAGCACCGGGGCTGTCAAAGCAACCGCTCAATCATACTCGTAGTCGTGCTCCTCGAGCCAGGCCCGCGCCTTCTTTTTGGCCTCTGCAGCGCAGCGGTGAGGGGGACTCGAAGTCAGATGCCTCGAGATGAAGCAACGCCAAGAGTCGGCAGGACTGACCGGGGGAGGTCCGGGAGTTGTCTGCGTCGGGGCAAGCAGGTCAGCTCGCTGCCGCGCACCGATGGCTCCTGATCAAAGCAGCGGACGGACTGAGCGTGGCTTTGTAGCCGGCCGCCCGACGCTTCTCCTCGGGCTCGTTGTCGACGTCGTCCGCGGTCGAGCGCGACTTCTTGCTCATGCTGCCATTGCTGCCGCCGCTCTTGCTGTTGGTGTCGCCCTTGCGGCTCGCCCATTTCTTCGGCGGCGGCTCGTCGTACTCGATGCCCCTGGAAGGATGGAGAGACGGTCGGTCGTTAGGTCGGATCGGAACGTGCATACGCGCGCTTCGAAGTGAGACGCACATCTGCCGCAGCATCCGGCGGGCCTTCTTCTTGGCCTCCTCGGAGCTGTGGGTGAGTCGTGCGGTCAGATCGCCTGTCGGTCGCAAGAGCGACCCAGCTCAGGTTCGCGCAGGCATGGCGGAGCGCACGCCGTGTCGCGGGCGAGGGTGGCTCTGGGTAAGACGTTAGGATGGTCAGGGGCGAGCTCAAGATCCGAAGGCCGACTTCCGGAGAGGCCACGCGAGGGCTCACTTGTAGCTGGGCAGCGGCCGAGGTGCAGGTTAGGGCGGAGATGGACAGCAAGGTGGAGGAGCAAGGTTAGTTCCCGGTCGTTCGGGAAGACGCTCGGCCAGCCAGGACGAACCCGGCGGCGACGCGGACGTCGCTCTTCTCCGTCGGGGCTGTCATGGCTGGTTGTAGGTGCTGGGAGTACTGGAGGGGGCGAGATCGTTGCTGAGGGCAGGTGAGCGCGGAAGGTCGAGGTCGAGGTCGGGTCGGTGACGGCCGCGCGCGCTCGCAGAGACGACAACGACGGCAGGCGCCGGCCGGACCTCGTGCCTCCGTCGTCTGGCCTCATACCGACTCCCGCCCCCTCCCCCCTCCCTCGACCGGTACTACCCGGTCAGTCGACCAGAGCGTGAGCCTGAAGCAGCCCGTCTGTCGCCGAGCTGACTTCAGGAATTGAGTCGTGCCGGCCTCGTGTACACGGGGGTCGTCCGATAAGCAAGCCTCCGCTCCCCCTCTCGACCTGGCCGACAGCACCAGGCTGCCGGCGAGCGTCGTGGTCTAGTGCTCGCGCTCCTTTCCCTTGTCGAGCGAGACGTCCGCGAGGTCGCCGTCGTCCTCGACATACCGATCCGATCCAGCCAACTCCTTCTCACTCCTCGGCGACGAAGCAGGTCGGGCTGCCGGCGACGGAGGCGCGTCCGTCGTTGTCGGTGCCAAGGCCGCGACGCCGTACTCGACGCCGTTGGCCTCGCCATGTCGTGCGCCGGCGCCGATGGCCTGGTCGATCGGCCGGAGGTAGCGCTCCGTCTGTGGGGCAGCTGACGTCGGCGTTGGTGGCCCGTACTGCTCGCCCGACTTGATGCGGTTGTTGCTCGTCGACTCGCTGCAGCATCAGGTAGAAGGTCAGCGCGCGGCTCGTAGACTGGCCAGTAGAGTGAATTATGGGCGCACCGAATCTCAGCAATTAGGTCGTCTAGAGAATAGAAACCCAAAGGGCCGAACGCGCCTGCCCGCGTCCAGAAGCTGGCACGGTCGAGCGGACCGAGCATCGCATGCAGCGTCAGGTTGGGCTGACCGGCGTTCAGCGGGTCCTCTGGTCGAGACAAGCAGTGAGCGTCAGCGTCGATGGCTTCGCACAAGCAGATGTGTGCAGCGGCTGACGCACTGAAGGGCGAGACGACGAAGCCAATCCGCTCTTGAAGCCTCGACCGGCCGCCAGGCGCCCTCGGCGGGAAGCTTGTCGGCGACGGCAGCGCCAAAGTCGGCGAACTCGGTGCGAGGGACAGTGTCGACTCCATCGGGCTCGGCGGCGGGCCGAGCCCGTCTCTCGAGCTTCGGCGTGAGGGCTGGGCAGACGGCGGGAGGGCGAGCGAGTGCCGATCGAGGAGTGTTCGGGCGAGGGCGAGCAGGCGGACAAGTAGCGGCACCTGGGACGGATGGAAGTCGTAGATGGTCGGTAGCGGGGGCGAGATGATGAGCGTGAGGTGGCCTGCAGCAATTGGGAGGACCAAGGTCGAGCTCGTCTGTCAGTCAGGGGGACAAGGCGTCCGGGAGCCGAAGCTTCGGTGAGCTCGAGGTCGAGCCGGTCGACGAGCGAGGACGACGCACCGGCAGAGGCGAGCGCCCGATCCCTCTCGAGGTAGGCGACGCAGTCGTCGTCCTCGTGAATGATGCTCGCGCCCTTTGGCGTCTGCCGGTCGGCTCGTTGGGGGTCCTGGGCCGACGGCAGAGGCGAGATGAGCGACCTCGAGGCGGACGCTCGCGGGCTCGAGGGCGGGACGAACGGCCGGTCAACCGCCGGCGGGCGCGAGGACGAGCCGGACGGGGTCGAGACGTGATAGGACGGATGCGAGGTCGACATCAAAGCCGTTGCCAAGTGCTTGTGGGGAGGGGAAGAAGGGGTGCGGGAGAGGAGGAGGAGGCCAGGGGGGGAGGGGAGCAGCGACAGGCGTCGTCCTCTGGCCGTGGAGTCGTCGGAGGGAGCGCGGGCTCGCGCGCGCAGCCGAGCTTGCAGTGCCGCAGCAGCGTAATGATGCCGGCGGCCGACTCGAGCCTGTGATCTGAGCTGCTCACTATCCGATGAGGGATTCAAAGGGAGAGGATCGGTCAGCCACTGCCAAGCTGGCAAGAGTCCTGGTACGGTGTCGGTCTGCGTTGCAGGCCCGTCAAGGGGCGGTGACGCTCGGGCTTTCCCCCGCATGGGAGCCGCTGCAGCGTCGTCGGGTAGGCCTGAAATAAGCGACGACCGCTGGCTGCTCCTACGCGCGTTCGCTCGCCCCTGACGACGACGACGTCCCTGCCCGACCCTCTGCCTCGCGGCACCTCGCCTGTTTATCGCTGACACCTACTGGCCCGACCACACGCCGTCTCGACCCTGGGACAGCCGGCTCGGGCCGTGACCTCGAAGCGCTCGACGTTGACGCGCCGTACGACCTGGCCGAGTCACTCCCCTCCTCCCGTAGCCGCCGGCGTGACCCGAGGCCACCCGAGGCCAACCGAGCGACTCCTGGAGTTCAAGTTGGCCCTTCGACCTCCCCTCGTCCTCCCTCTCCCCCGTCATCCCTCTTACCGCCTCGCAACTAGCAATCATGCATCTCCCAGCCGCCGACGTCGAACGTGATTTCGACACGCTCCACCATTTCATCCGGCAGCACCCGCTCGGGCTCCTGACGACGGCCCTCCCGCACGAGTCGCTGCCGACGCTCCAGGTCTCGCACATCCCCTGGGTGCTCGATGTCGACGACGAGCCGGCAGGAGAATCCTCGAGCAAGGGCGTCCTCCGCGGCCACATCGCCCGCCAGAACCCGCAGGCCAAGGCGCTGATGGCGGCGCTCGGCGAGACGGGCGACGTGCTCGAGGCCGAGGTCCTCGTCCTCTTCCAGGCACCGGTGACGGGCTACGTCTCGCCCGGCTTCTACGTCGACACCAAGCCAGCGAGCGGCAAAGTCGTACCTACCTGGAACTACACGGCTTGCCAAGCTTGGGGCAGGGCCCGCATCTACCACCGGCGAGACGACGACGCCTGCGAATCGTTCCTCGCCCGCCAGCTGGCCGACCTCTCGCGCGAGCAGGAGCTCGCGGCCGGCAACGTCGACCGGCCATGGAAGGTCGCCGACGCTCCCGAGTCCTACATCGAGATTCTGAAGAAGGCTATCATCGGCATCGAGATCGAGATCAACCGAATCGAGGGCCGCTGGAAGCTCAGCGGCGACAAGCGGCCGGCTGATCGACAGGGCGTCGTCGACGGCTTCCGCGCTCGGGCGACGCCCGATGGCCTGCGGATGGCTGAGATGATCGAGGAGCGCCGGCAGACGACGGCGGAGCGAGCTGCGGGCTGACGATACGATGTGCCCTAAGACGTCTAGCTGAGCTGTCTTGCGAAAGCCACCTTTGAGGCGTGATGAGGCGGCAAGTAGCCGTCGGTGAGCCGGGCCGGGCCGGCGCCGTCGGCGCCGCTCAACCTGCGTGCTCAGCCCTTCCAGGATTAGCTCCAGCCCAGCACCGTTCAGAGGAGCTGGCCAGGGACGTGTCCCTTTGCTGCAGCCCGAACCACCATCACACATCCTCTCGCAGCCGGAATGCCGTCCTCCGAAAGCCCGATCCAAAGCATCAATGGCCTTTGGGCCAGCCGCGTCGCCTCGACGCCCGACGCCACCATCGTCGGCTTCCCCAACCGGGACCTCGTCTTCACCCAGTATACCTTCCGGGTGCGTGCGATCAGCTCGTCTTCCTCTGCGCCTGCCGTCGGTCCATCGACCCGTCCCTTGCCGTCAGCTGGAGAGGGAGCGATGGATCAACTGCCTCGGCCGGCGAGGCTCGCCGGCTGCGCAGCACGACGCTGGGCTCAAGCGCCTCGCCCCGCCGCCTGCTCGCCCTCGACCGATGCAGCTGCAGCAGGGCTAACACCTCTCTTCGACTGCCCTTTAGGAGCTCGATGTCGCGGCAACGCTGCTTGCCCAGCACTTTGCCTCCTCCGGCGTCGCCGTTCGAGCCGCCGGCGACAGCACGACCCGGCTCACGGCCGCCCTGCTCGCTCCGTCCGGCTTCGACTTCCTCGTGACCGAGCTCGCCCTCCTCCGCATGGGCTTCTGCGTTCTTTTTGTCTCGGTCAACAACTCGCCAGCGGCTGTTGCTCATCTGCTCGCCAAGGTCGAGGCCTCGGTCTTTGTCGTCGCCCCGCGTTACGCCGAGCTCGGTCAGGAGGCGCTCGTCGCGCTCAAGCAGCAGGATGGCGGCTCGGCCCTGACGCTCGTACCGACCGCTCCTGAGTCGGTCTACGACAGCGCCGCACGGCGAGACGCATTCGAGGCCGGCATCAAGTGGCCCTACCCGCTCGCTCAGGAGGATGAGGTCGACCTCGGCGCCTTCATCGTCCACTCATCGGGCTCGACCTCATGGCCGAAGCCCATCGAGATGACGCACCGCCGGGCGCTCGCCAACTACCTGACCTCGTTCAACCTCGAGGGCTTCACGACCCTGCCGCTCTATCACAACTTTGGCCACTCGTGCCTCTGGCGGGCCATCGTCTCGGTCAAGGCCCTCTACGTCTTCCCGGCCTCGACGATGCCGCTCACGATCACGAACGTCTTTGGCCTCCTTTCGCAGCCGGTCTGCGCCGGCGTCCGGGCCGTCTTTGCCGTCCCTTTCATCTTCAAGATCATGTCGGAGGACGATGAGGGCATCGCCCTCCTTCGTCGCTACGAGCTATGCCTGTACGGCGGCTCCGTCATGCCGGACGAGGTTGGCAATCGGCTCGTCGAGAACGGCGTCAAGCTCGTCGGTCACATCGGCTCGACCGGTGCGTTGAGGATCTTGGCCCTGCAGAGGGACAATGTCGCTGACCTGGAACGACTCATCTTCGGTAGAGATGGGCCAGCTGATGACCTCATTCCGCGACTTCGAGACGGACAAGGAGTGGTCCTACTTCCGGACGAAAGGCCCGCTCGCCGTTAAGAACGTCGAGCACTTCCTCGACTTTGAGTACGTCGACGGCGAGGGCGACCAGGCGCGCTACGAGTGCATCGTAAAGGATGGCTGGCCCTCAAAGGTACCTACCGTCGACCGGAGATCGTGTCCTCGTCGGCTTCGCTGACCGGCTGTGGTCCCGCCCGCCGCCAGACGATGAGCAACCGCCCAAACGGCGACTACGCCACGTCTGACGCCTACGTCAAGCATGCCTCACTTGCCGGTGCCTTTAAGTTTGTCGGCCGCTTGGACGACACCCTCGTCATGGTCAACGGCGAGAAGACAAACCCGGTGCCGATCGAAGGTGCGTCCCTGATCTTACCCTCTGATCCGTGCTACCTGGCCTGACCTCGAGATGTTTGCGCCCCTTCAGTCGCCCTGCGATCCCATCCGACGATCGCCGACGCGATCGTCTTTGGTGCCGGCCGGTCGCAGGCGGGCGCGCTGATCATCCTCTCGGAGTTCGTGCCCAAGCAGACGCCCCGCGAGGCTCTGGTCGCCCTCGTCCAGCCCGCGCTCGACAACGCCAACGCCACCGCGCCTTCGCACTCGCAGCTAGCAGCCGAGACGCTTGTCTTCCTTCCCTTCGACACAGTCATCCCGCGCGCCGACAAGGGCTCCTTCCTCCGGCCAAAAGTGTACGCCGCCTTCGAGGACGTGATCGACGGCGTCTATGCTGCACTCGAGGGCGACGCTGGTACCGACAGCCCGAAGCGATCCTTCGCTTCGGTCGAAGAGGCGCTGAGTTTCGTCCACGACGTCGTCCACTCGACCATCGGCGGTGACCATGCTACGCTCGAAGCCACGACAGACCTCTTCGACTACGGCCTAGACTCGCTGCAGGCCAGCCGCATCCGCAACGCCCTGCTTCGTGTGAGTCGATCAGCCGGCAAGCAGGCTACAAATTGGTTCGCTGATCACTCTCTCATCAGGGCGTCGACCTCCGCGGCGCCAAGCTGAAGACGAATTTTGTCTTCGACTCGCCGACCATCGCCAAGTGCGTCGGGCTCTGCGCTTCCTCACCGCTCCAGACCGCGCTGATCAACCTCTCATCGGCCTGTCCAGGATTTCGACCGCGATCTATGCCCTCTCGAACGGCTCGGCGCTCTCCGAGGAGGCGGCCATCCCGGAGCAGATGGCACGCCTCGTCGAAAAGTACCGATGCCTCAAATGTCCGATGGGTCAGGCCGGCGCGCCGTCAACGGCGTCACTCGACGTCGTCGTCCTGACCGGCGCAACCGGCAGCCTGGGTGCATCGCTCCTGGCCGAGCTCGTCGTTAGAGCCGACGTCCGTCTGGTCTACTGTCTCTGCCGAGCCAAAGATGACGACGAAGCGCTTGCCCGGGTCGTCTTGTCACTTGACTCGCGGGGTCTCTCGACCGACCTGCGCGGTAAGGTCGTTGCCGTCGCCGCAGACCTCGGCTCGACAAGCCTCGGCCTCCCCTTGGAGCGGTATGACGAGATGGCCAAGCAGGTGACGACAGTCATTCACAACGCGTGGTCGGTCAACTTCAACCAGCAGCTCGCGTCTTTCGAATCGCACATTCGCGGCGCCGTCAACCTGATGCAGCTCGCTCTCACGCCGATCGTCGTCGGCCGCTTCTACTTCACTTCGTCCGTCTCCGCTGTCGCCAACTACCGCGGCCCGGGCTACGTCCCTGAGGCCGTCATCGACGACTGGACGGTCGCCCAGGGCATGGGCTACGCCCAGTCGAAGGCGGTCACAGAAAAGCTGTGCGAGATTGTCTCGCGAGAGACGCCTCTTCTCGCCGGCATCTTGCGGGTCGGCCAGATGGTCGGCGGGACCAGCTCGGCCGTCTGGAACGAGACTGAGGCGATCAGCCTCATCATCAAGGTCCTTCCTCGCTTCTGGCCAGGCCGTTGATCACGGGGATGGGAGCTGACTGTTCCCTGGTTTTCAGTCGGCCGACGTCCTCCATGCCCTGCCTGCCCTCGACGAGCGCCCATCATGGCTTCCTGTGGACATCGCTGCCAAGACGATCATTGACGTCATCTTGGCGCCAGCTCCTTCCTCGACGGCTTGCCCCTGCTGGCACGTCCTCAACCCCAGGACCATCAGCTGGATCGACGACGTTCTGCCCTCGCTCAAGACCGCCGGGCTCCGCTTTGACGTCGTCTCGCCGGCCGAGTGGGTCTCCCGACTCGAGCATTCGGAGGAGGGTCCGGCCAACCCGACACGCAAGCTGCTCCAGTTCTTCCAAGGTCGAGTTCACAGCTAACAGTCGATCGTCCTTGTGCTGCCCGTCCTGACACGCTTCGCGACCCGCCCATCAGACAAGTACACGCCGGCGGAAGCCTCCCTCGTCGTCAGACGCTGCCCTCTGTCCACGCAGCTGACGACGGCGGTCTCACCGTCTCTCGCGGCGGCGCCAGTCGTCGACACGGAGCTCATGGCCAGGTTTGTCTCGCGCTGGCGCCAGACGGGCTTCCTCGCATGAGAGGCGCCTGCCGATTAAGATGGCCTTGCTCACCTCGCACGCTGTGCGGACGAGCGCGACGTGTCGCATGATACAAGACGAGGACGCAATACAAAGTACGGCAGCGGAGAGCATGATGGCAAGGGTGAGTGAAGGGCGGCCGACGGTCCGTCAAACCGCGTACTCGAGCGCGCTCGGAATCAGTACGCCATCTGCCTTGCGGACAAGGGAAAGCAGTCGGTCTCGCTTGCTGCCGGCATCCGGGAGCGTGTCGCCCGAAGACTGGGAGCCAAGGATGGTGGCGGGCTGCGAGGGAAGGGGCAGCTTGTCAGGTCGAGATCCTTGATAGTTGCTGAACGTTTGGGGCGAACGACGAAGGACGCACCAGGACGGCGGCCATCACCTCCTGGCAGCGCAGCTCGACGTGAGGGGCGCGGCGATGGCCTGCAGAGTAAAGAGGACGTTATCAATCAGCTAGAGGCCTACCCGAGGCGGCAGGCGAAAGATGGACTCGCCAAAGAAGAGCTCCCAGGACGAATCGCTCGTGCTCGCGTGCTTGCGGAAGGCCGTGCCACTGGCGCGAAAGGGACAGGGTGTCAGGAACGCACGACTGGGTCAGGATCGAGCCTGGTTACGGTAGTCACTCACTAGAGCGTGATCATCTTGCGCGTCGTGCGCGAGAGGAATTTCATGTCGTAGCCCTTGATGTTGATCGACTCCTCGTTCTGGCCAAGCGGCTTGGGCTGCAGGTACCGGAGCAGCGCTGGCAGAGGTGTGACCGGACCGACCAGGGCACCGAGGTGGAGGGCAGGGCCCGAGAGCGCCGCAGGCTGCAGCTCTCTGAGTCGAGGGATAACAAAGGTGTAGCGCACCTGGAAAGGCACAGGAGCGGCGCAGCGGGAGATCAGTGAATGAGGCGCATCTGTTAAGCCAACCTGTGCGCGACGCACGCTTTCGACGCCGATGATTGTCCAGACCGCGCCCTCTTTGACGTCGATCCACCAGCGGGGCGGATGGTCGAGCACGGGCTGCTCGGGCGCCTTCGGCTTAGCGGGGGCCTTCTCGGACGAGGCTGAGCCCCGGCGCCCGCGAGCAGACCCGACCGACGATGAGCGCGAAAGCTTGCCGCCCTTGCTCACGGACGTCCGCCTCTTGAGCACCTTGCCGCCGTCATTGCTCGTGTCGGCCTCGAGGTCAAGTGCAGAGGCAGCAAACTCTGGTGCGCTGTCGGGCACCGGCGGAGGGATCGGGGCCGCCATATCGATGTCGGCCTGCGGGAAGAGCTGGCGGCCGTCGGCCATGAACTCGGTCCGGATGTCGTCATCCGCGACACAGAAGAAGCCGCCCGTCTTGCCGGCCGACTCGGGCGCGACCGGCATGTAAGAGTGATTGTAGACCTCGAAGGCGACCTACCAGCAAGGTCACAACGGTCAGTAGGCGACAGCAGACGGGTCCTTCAGCGACAGAGACTGGAAGGACCTTTTGGAGTTGGCTGATGGCCTCGCCGATGCCTTCTCCCGGCGGCAGGCTCGGATGGCCCTCCTCGATGCGCGAAAGGTGGCCGCCGAGAGCGCGGCCCTTCTCGTCAACGCGACGGACGACGAGAATAGGCGAGATGAAGCCCGTCTTCGGACATTGGAGGACAACCGTGTGGTTGAAATGACTACCGTGAGATGGGGTTGAGTCAGCGCTGTCCTACGAAAGTGGAACGAAGGCAGTGCTCGAGAATGACGCACATCGGCGCAGGGACGGCAGGGGTACACGAGATCGCCATCGGCGGCGGGGCCGGCCAGTCCGGTTCCGGCGGGACCGCAGCATTGTGCTCGTGTTGCCGAGCGGCGATGTCTACCTTCCAAATGATGAATGCGCCCCAGTCGCTCGTGCTGGCCTGGAACTTGGCCGGCGTGTAGGTCGGGCCCGTCATCCGCTGTCGCCGCGCCTCGTCAGAGATCAGCGGCGCTCCGTCCGACGACCGGAGGGAGGACGCCGAGTCGAAAATCGAGAGAAACTTTGTCGAGGCCGCTTGTGATTTGTGCCGCTGGAAGACTGAGATGAGCGTCCCATGGTTGATCGAGACTGAGGGCGAAGCGAAGCCGGAAAGGAGTCAGCTGACCGCCGCCGGCGTCTAAAAGTGCGCATCACCAAACGACTCACGGTCGACACCCTTCGCAGCCGAGGCTGTGTTGCTGCCGCTGACCTTCTTGCGTGCCGGCTTGGAGATGACCTTGATCTCGCGGCTCTCGAAGGCGCCGATCTCGAGCCCGCTTTCCTGGCCGGGCAGAGCCGGGGCTTGAACACGAACACAGGCCTTGACGACTCGCTTGGCCGCCCCCGTGAGCTTGCCCGACGTGTGCAGACCGGTGTGGAGATCCTTGGAGGCCGTCGCCTGATCGACATCAGAGGCGACGCCTTCGGTGACGTAGACACTCCGGTTGATGGCCGTGCCGTAGATGGCGACGTCGGCCGGCTCGACCGGGCCAGGGGCGACAGAAAACGGTGGGTACGTAGTTACGGTCGAGGCTGACGCAGCTGCCGCTTTCCCCTTGGTGCCCTTGGCAGGCTTCTTCTTGACGGCCACTTCCTGGGCATCGCCCGGGTAGTGCATGGGCCGACCGGCCGCCGACATCCAGTAGGTCGAGGTCGACGCGGATGGCGGCGGCAGCTCGTGCGAGATGGCGATGCTCACGCTCGGAGGTGCGGCGGCAAAGGTTGCCCCTTGGAGGTGATCAGGAAAAAAGGCGGTCGGCGAGACGGGAGTCGAGCTTGCCGTCTGGTCCGGGGCTTGGATTAGTGGGTCAAACCAGCCTCTGCCTGCTAGAACGGCCGATGGCGGCGGGCAAAGGAAGCTGAAGCGAGGAAAGAAGCAGCGACTTAGTCGGCGCGGTCGTCAGAGGACAGAAAGACGTGTCGTACGCACCGCTTCTCGTTGCCATACGACTTCTGGGCGACCTTGGGCGTCATGACTATGAGCGTGCGCTCGCCGAGGTCAAAGCGCTGCCCGCGCTCCAAGACGCGGTCGACCATCGGCGCGAAGCTGACGGCGGCGCAGGAGGTCAAGGTCAGCGCAGAGCCATGAGGCGTGTCGAGAGGTGTCAGCGCAGGATTGGAATGCTGCAGAGGCGACGTACGGGGGCTTGGTAAGGACGCCAAACTCGAGGTCGTCCCATCCGCTCATGTCTTGCGTCTCGTCCCGCTCTGCGACGCCCATCAGGCTCATCGAGACAGCGACGTCGCGACCTCCGGTCAGGTGGCTCGGATCGCTACGCACGCCCCGCTGACTTGGCGCGTAGGGCTTGTAGACGGCGGGCTGGCTCGCAGGCGTGGGCGAAACCAGGTTGGGCGACGCCGGCTTCTCGTTATAGTGGAAGGAAGGGAAGGGCGGCTGGGGCGAGAGAGACGGCGGCGGCTGCGGACTCGTGCTAAGGGGCAGGGCAAAGGGCCGGGCGCCCGAGGGCAGGCCTGCGACTTGCGGCGGCGACGGCTGCGAGTGGGGCGACAGCGACGACGAGTAGCCGGCCGACGAAGGCGAAGCCGTCGGGTAGAGTGGCGACGGATACGCCGCTTGCTCGTACGTCTGTTGAATGCCGTTTGGCTGTTGGAACATGGGTGGGCTCGGCGAGTCTTGCCCGTACTTTGAGTGCGGCGGGAGGTTGCCTGGCTCGCCGTCGAAGCTAGGGTACTGCGGCGGCAGAGAGCTCGACCCGGACCGGTGCTGCTGAGCCGCTGCCGGTGGCAGGTCGCCCGACGCCTGCGCGAAAGCAGCCATGATCTCGTCGAACGAGAGCGGGTGCAGCGGGGTGGCATCGTCGAGCTGCTGCTGATGCGGCTGCGTGTCGTGGCTGCGGGAGGAGCTCACTAGCTCGGACCCGGCCGGCACGGCGAGCCCCTGGCCGCCGTCGGTCGAACCATACGGCTGCGGCAAGGCGCCTGATGAGTCGTAGGCGTGGTCGTAGGCGGTACCGAATGTCGCGTACGTCTCCTGCGGCTGCTGGAAGGCCGACAGGTCGGTGTGTCTTGGGCACTCGTTATGGTCGTTCGCCAATGGAACCTGAGGAAGGCGCACGAAAGGGCAGGGGGAGAAGCTCAAGAGCGTCAGTCGCCGTGGCCACAGACCCGGGCGCCTCGGTTCGAGCTACCGACCTGGCCATTCTGCGCGGCATGCTGCTGATGCGGCCGGCCGGCATCCCATGGATCTGTGTAAGCTTGGCCCTGGCCGGTCGGCTGAGGGTACGAGCCCGCTCGAGCTGGCTGGCCGTCCGTGCCGTACGAAAAGTCCTCGGGCTGGGTGGGCCAGAACGAGGCCTGCATGGTCGATCGATCGATGGACCCCGTCGGAAGGATGTCTGGATAGGTGCGGGTACTGAGGAGCGAGGAGGCCAGGAGTCGAGGTCGGCAGGAGGTCGCTGCCAGCAGCAACTGCCGCCCAAGCAGGTGAGTCCGCGATCGCTCGGCCGGTCACCGCGCGAGAGACCTTCGCCGCCCGACACGACCAAAACGTATCTCGCACGCACTTAGAGAGCAGTCTGCTTAGGTCGAAGAGAGCGCCGAGAAGCTGCCGCTTTTCTCATGAAGCATCTTGCTATGTTGCCATGCCTCAGAAAGATGGGCGCTCAGAAGTCGGAGGCACCCATCCCGAAGCAGCTGACACTGCTGCGACAGCGCATTGAAGCCTGCTTCGAGGTTGGCAGCGCTCGCAGGACTAGGCAACTGACGGATCGAGCGATGCAGTCGACAGGTCGGTCGTGGTTCACTCGATGTCAGCGGCGAGGTGGACCTCCTTCTCCGTCTCGTTCTTCGAACGCAGCCCGAGCCGCGTTGGCTGCCGCAAGCGTGTATGCAGCCGGATGACCGTGACCGCCGCTACGCACGAAGATCGGGGGAGATCGGCGATAGTTGACGTCGAGCTCAGCTCTCTGCTGATAAGAAGTCCGTCGCTAGTTTAGCCTCTGCTGTTCAGAGAGCGACAGAGACGACGGTGAGCAACCGAGTGCGCCAGCAGCAATGTCGAGAGCCGAGCGCGCCCAGTGACTCGTTGCTCCAGCTGTGCCCGGCCGCGCGCGACCAAAGGCTGCTCGTCAGGACCGTCAGCCTCAGGTGTCGCTCTCGTCCTTGCGCCGACAGGATGCAAGTCGAGGTCGAGGTCGAGCGCTGGCAGCGGGCAGACTTCGGCAGCCCATCCGAGCCGGGGGCGCGGGGCCCCCGAGCTTGACCTCGCGCCGAAGGCCCGGTCGAGCAGGGCATCGCCTCCTGCCTCTCAACGTCCACTTCGTCCCCTTTCGCCCACCTCCTCAAAGCAGCCAGCTCGCTCCATCTTGAGCTATTCCCCTCCGGTTCTACTCAAGTACCCCACCTGCATCGCCCGCTCCGCTCCCGGCCATGTCGTTTGGCACCCAGCCCGAGTTTGACCCGCTCCGCGAGCAGAACATGCTCGACAAGGCCTTCCTCTGGGCCGAGAAGGTCAGTGGGCGCCTGCCATAGTCGCAGAGCGGAGGTTGACGCTGACGGGTCTCGCTTCGCTTGCCATCCTTGCAGTGGTTCGAGACGTCGCCCTACGCACCGTACCTGCCATACGTCCTCGGTGCTGTGCGGCCCCCGCCTCGAGATGCATGCCCGAGATCCTGCCGCTCGAACTGACCCCCCCCCCCATTGCTCGCTGATCGCATTGCGACAGCTCGCGATGGCCACGCGCTTCTGGAGTGAGCTTTCGGCCGCCCGCTCGTGCCGGCGTTCCCCATCTGAACAGCTGCTGACCACCATCTCTGCTCCCCGCCTGGCAGTGTCGCAGCGCATGATGAAGTCGTCGGCCGCAGTGCGTACCCGCGCACATGCCGCTTACCAGGCCGTGACGCTGATCATCATCCCGCTATTAAGCAGAAAAGCAAGGCCAACGCGGAGCAGACGGGCACCGCGACGGGCACCGCGCCGGCCCCGGTCGCCGCCGCACCGACCGCTTCGGGCAAGGGTGGGGCGACGAAGCGTCGCGGAAAGTGAGGCTCGCTTGTGAAAGAGCAGAAGGTGCGTCCATGCTCGTGTTCTGCGGCTCGAGGAGGCTCTGTCGATGTTGCAGCTGACGACAGCAACGTCCGCAACGACCCCAGCATGCCGCTCGACGTCCGCATGCCGATGTCGCGGGCTTTGACAGCAGCCCGCTGGCCTTGTACAACTAGCCACTCATCCTGGTGATCCATGGACTTGTACGACGTGTCGTATAGCGATCCGGCAAACGTTGGCAGAGGTCGCGCACGCCGTTGTGTCGCCAGGCACTGGCCGTCGCAGGTCCTTGGGCTCAGCACCAGCTGCGCAACCGCCGGGGGCCAAACCAACGCTCCCTTGCTCTTCGCCGCGTCAGCACGCGTGCTGACCTGCGCTGCTTTGGCGACGGTGCGGTCGCGACGGGGTGCGTGCGCAAGTAACGCGTGCGGCAGTGGCAGCGCGGCTCCAACACTCCTTTGCGATTGTCAGAAGATCAAGAACTACAGCATTGCCTATCGGCACGGCCAACGGTCCATCGCGACGCGGCGGCTAGGGTCATTGCCCAAAGCCCCTTTGCAACGCAGGGCGTCGGCATGTGCCACCTTGAGTTCGTGCGAGTTCGTGCGAGTGCGGCAGTTGCCTCGCCCTTTTCTTTTTTCTCTCGTCCGCGCGGGCGGGCGCCGCTGCCGTCGCGTTCCGCCGCCTTGTCTGCCGGGGTCATCAGCCGTCGCACGCCCCTCCGATTCTCGTCAGCATCGCAGCGCGGACTCCATCTCGAAGCAAAGCACCCCTTCTCGGCAGATCCAGGTGCGTCGCTCGGTATCGGCGGGCTCCGCTCTCGCACACGAGCCAACGAGGCCCCTTGGCAACTGCCGCTGACGGCTCTCAACGCGCGCGCGACGGCTCCCGCTGCTTTTTGCCTCTCTCCTGCCCACCCGCCCGTCGACCGCTGCAGAGCTCCTTCCTCCTCCGACACCCTCGATCCTTCGCCCGTCCTAGCCCATGCTCTCTGCTACGCGTTCGCTCGGCCTCCGGTCGCAGGCGCGCTCGTTCCCTGCCTTCTCGGCCGCCCGGTACGCGACACCGCCGCCCGCCCAGGCGGGTGGCTACGCCGCCCCGACGTCGGACGTCGGCGGGCCCGCGCCCAAGCCCAGTGCGGCGCCGAGCCCGGCCGCCCAGCTGCCGGTCCAGCACGTCCAGCGCGAGATGAAGATCTCGAACCCGCGGACGTCCAAGAAGGAGCGGCTCATCATCCTCGGCTCGGGCTGGGGTGGCTTCACGCTTGTGAGTAGTGCCGCACCGCTCCCTCGATCGTCCCTCGCGGCTCTCTCTCGCGCCAGTGGCGCGGGTTCGAAAACTCCCGACCGCGGCCGACGCCCATTCGTCCTCGGTCGGCCCGCGTCAATGACCACCCGACCTCGCGCCCTCGAGGAACCGCGTCTCTGGCCACGCGCCGCTGGCCCGCTCACCTACTCCTCCGAACCCTTCTCTGCTCGTCCGGTCGACCGGGCGGCCTTCGGTCTCCCATCCTCCGCCGTCGTCGGTCGTGGCTCGCAAGCTGACCTCTTGACCTGCTTGCCCCCACCCCTCACCAGGCCAAGCGGCTCGCCCGCAACCACTACGATGTGACCGTCATCTCACCGACCGGCTACTTTGCCTTCACGCCGCTGCTCGCGTCGACCTCGGTCGGCACGCTCGAGTACCGTGTCGCGCTCGAGTCGGTCCGCCGGCTCTCGGGCGTCCAGCTCGTCCTCGGCCGCGCCCGTGACATCAACGTCGAGAAGAACCAGATCACGATCGCCTCGGGTGTCCCTAACCCGGCCAAGTCGCAGTGGTCGACGTCGGCCCCGCCTCGGGCGCTCGGCTCGCCCTTCCAGGACGAGGCCAAGGGCCGCGAGGGCGAGGGTGCGGCCGAGGAGGAGCTCTTTGCGCTCGAGTACGACAAACTCGTCGTCGCCGTTGGCGCCTTCAGCGCCACCTTTGGCACCCCCGGTGTACGTCGCTTTGGTTCATGACCCTTACGCTTCGTTGAGAGGTTGCTGACCGCCCGGATCCCTCACCGCTTCCAGGTTTATGAGCACGCGCACTTCCTCAAGGACATTCGTGATGCGCGCGCCATCCGCAAGCGTATCCTTGACTGCTTTGAGCGCGCGTCTGAGCCGTTCGTCCGCGAGAAGGAGAAGCGCGAGCTCGTCTCGTTCCGTATCGTCGGCGGTGGACCCACCGTGCGTTGACCTCTATGAGAGACTCTGCGCCTATAGGCGTCTGATTGCTGACTTATCTGGTTTGTATTCCCCAGGGCGTCGAGTTTGCGGCCGAGCTGCACGACCTCATCTCGTCCGACATGAAGAAGCACTACCCTGACCTCGCCAAGATGGCCTCGATCACGCTCTACGACGTCGCGCCCGGCATCCTCCTCTCGTTCGAGGAGTCGCTCCGGCGCTACGCCATGAACACGTTTGCGCGCGACCAGGTCATCGTCCGGCCTAACTCGAAGGTCAACCGCGTCGGCGACGGCTGGATGGAGATCGAGGGCGAGGGCAAGGTGCCGTTCGGCCTGCTCGTCTGGTCGACCGGCCTTGAGCCCAACCCGCTTATCAAGTCGATGAAGGGCGTCTCGAAGGACCCCCGCTCGTCGTCGTGCGTGTCTGCGCTTCTGTCCGACGGTAACTTGCTGGCGGCCTCGCTGACCCTGCCGTCTACTCTACGCCGCCAGCCTCCACACCGACGACTTCCTCCGCGTCATCGGCGAGGAGGGCCGCCCGATCGACAACGTCTTTGCCATCGGCGACAACGCCATCGTCAAGGACGGTGACCGCCTGCCAGCGACGGCCCAGGTTGCCTCGCAGAAGGCAACCGTTCTGGCCGACAACCTGAACGCGCTCGCCAAGGGCCGGCCCGAGCAGCCGTTCAAGCTGCGCTCCAAGGGCTCGATGGTCTACCTCGGCTCGTGGCGCGCCATGATCGACCGGTCGTCGCCTGCCGTTGACGGCATCAAGGGCACCGACACCGGCTATTCGGCCTGGTTCCTCTGGCGGTCAGCCTATTGGGGCATGGCCATGTCGTGGCGCAACCGGGTCCTTTTGCTCGTCTAGTGCGTCGCCCTAGCGCCTCGTCAGATCGCTCCGTCGCTCCTCGCATACTGACCGTCCCTCACAATCTTTCTCTCGCAGCTGGTTCACCACTGCGATCTCTGGTCGTGACATCTCGCGCTTCTAGTCGCACGGTCCACCGGCGCCCTCGCCTCCCATGCATCTGCCCTCCCGCCCCATCTCCGTTCTCTACCCTACACGCAACCCCCCCCCCACCAACCTCTAAACACAACAACACCGCATGCAAACCGCACCCACTCGCCTCTTTTTGCTTTACTCTGTAATCCAGCAGCAGCAGCCTCCCTCCCCCTTAGAGATTATAGAGCTCCCGCCTGGTTTCTCCGAGCGCTTACGGCGCTGTTCCTCGTCCGGGGCAGTCGTCGTGCTCGGGATCTCCTCTCTCAATAGATGCGCCTGAACCTTGAGCTGTGCTTGCTCTCGCTCCTTTGGCTCCCTCGTCGACTGACTGGGTTCATTGATGAGCTCAGGTGGCGGCTGCGGCGGGCGTTCGTCTGCGCCAGCGGCCAGCGCGCCGCGTCGGCCCACGCCCGTTGTTCCCCCCCGCCCGCCCGCTCTCCTGCACCCACACTCCTCCCCTCCCCTGTCTCAACCTCTCGCCATCATCTAGACCACCGTTCGCAGCCATGGCCACTCTCCGGAAGAAGCTCGTCATCGTCGGTCAGTCCGCCTCTGCGTGTCCCTTGCTCGTGGCCGCCGGCAGGTCGTCGAGCACTCGGAGATGGCTGCGGCAGCCGCGCTGACCAGCCTCCTCTCGCGCCCTCCCTTCGCCCTCCCCCCCTTGGTCATCGCCTCCCTCGTCTATCTCCTGCTTAAACCTGACCGCGGCTCGCAGGCGACGGAGCTTGCGGAAAGACCTGCCTCCTGATCGTTTTCTCGTGAGTGGGCCTCTCCCCGGGGGAGTCCTCGATGCGCGTTGATCCGACGTTTGACCCGCGCGGCCGCTCCCTGTCCGACCCGGTCATGCAGCAAGGGCACCTTCCCGGAGGTTCGTCATCGGCAGGAGCCAGCTGATGGTCTGCCCCGCAGATCGGACTGACCTCCTACTCCTGCGCGAACCTGGCCCTCAAGGTCTACGTCCCGACCGTTTTTGAGGTGCGTGCTACTGGACGACTACGCTAGGAGCTCGGCGACCTGTTGGCTGACAGGCCCCTCGCCGTTCTCCACCGCGCCGCTTGCTCACAGAACTACGTTGCCGGTACGGCTTTTGTCTGCTGTCGTCGTCCCGCTCGTCCTGAGATTGCGAGCCTGATTGCAATTGCCCTTCCGGTCACCCGCAGACGTCGAGGTTGACGGCAAGAAGGTCGAGCTCGCCCTCTGGGATACCGCCGGCCAGGAGGACTACGACCGCCTGCGGCCGCTGTCGTACCCCGACTCGCACGTCATCCTCATCTGCTTCTCGGTCGACTCGCCCGACTCACTTGACAACGTCCAGGAGAAGGTCCGTCTCAGCAGCCAGACTGCGCGTTGGCGGCCGCGCGTTATCCAGGGTGGGCCACTGACACCAACTGGCGCGCAATCCTCACCTGCCGTCTTGCAGTGGATCTCCGAGGTCCTCCACTTCTGCTCGAACCTGCCCATCATCCTCGTCGGCTGCAAGAAGGACCTCCGCAACGACCCGCGGACAATCGAGGAGCTCCGCAAGACGTCGCAGCGGCCCGTCTCGACCCAGGAGGTGCGTCCGAGCCCAACGTCGCCGCGAACAGACGCCTGGCTGATTCTTCGGCGTTTGTCTCGACCTTTCCTTTCCGGCAGGCACAAGCCGTCGCGCAGAAGATTGGCGCCCGGCGGTACATTGAATGCTCGGCCCGCACCGGCGAGGGCGTCCGCGACGTCTTCCAGACGGCCACCCGCGAGGCTCTCTCGGTGCGTCCGACTCCTCATGCAACGAGTCGGCGTGCTTACCTTCGCCAGTCTTGCTGATCACCTCCTGCTCCCTCTCCATCTCTAGTCCAAGGTGAAGCCGTCGAAGAGCAAGAAGAAGGGCGGCTGCATCGTCCTTTGAGTCCGGCCCAGCCTCCCTCGTCGCGCCTCTGTTCCTGCCTCCCCTCCTTGCGCATAGGCCCTGCCTGCGCGCGGGGACCTTCCCATCCCTCTGTATCCCATTGTCCCACGCCCCGTAATCTCGAGCACCCCTCGGCCGAGCGACGCCACCGGGCGCCCGCGGAGAGGGTTTGCTTGCTCCTCGCCCCTCTATCTCTGGCCCACCGGCACGCCCCGGGGGTGTACGACGCCCCCCTCTCTTTCTGCCTTGCTGGAACGTTATCCGGCAGATAGGGCTCGAGCGAATGCGAGGTCGCGCATGCTTCGCCCGATTAGGGACGACCGGAACACGCGGCGGGCCCGGATCAGTCTGGGGCAGGGCCATTTTAACGAGCCCGTCAAACGCGGGGGAGAGAGCGAAGGCTGCTCTTTACGAGAGGACCGCAGCCGCCTTTTTTGCTCGTGCGAGCAGGCCAGCAGCTCCCGGCGGAGGGCGGGCGGCGTCTGTCTCGAGCCGCCGGCCTGGACCCTTACCGACCCCGCATGTGCGCGGCGCCGAGCCGTTGGCCAGAGCAGGCGTCGGAGCCAGCAGAAAAACGAGAGCAAGAAGGCGGTCGAGCTTTCGGGCGAGCCGTCAGGGACACTCTCGGCTCCCCCGGACGATGAGAAGGAGGGGCCTCCGTGAAAGTCGGTCGGGCCTGACCTGCTGCTCCGGTTGGTGCTGGGCTGCTCTGCTGTGGGCCTTCCTCCGGCTCGACGGGCGAGGGGTCTTTTGCTCGGCCGGAGGGGGGAAGGGGCGATCGGGCCGCGGGCGACGGCGGGGTCGGGTCGACGGAGCAGCGTGGGTCGCCCGGAGTTTGGCGCTGGCCCTGTGGCTTATCGAACCTGCTGACCCCCCCGCTCGATGGCTCTGCAGCGGCCGGCCTGCAGGGCCAGCCAGCAGGCGCAGGCCGAGCCCTCCCCTCACCCAGGGCTTGGGCCTTGCTTAAAGGAACGGAGTCGGACCAGTCCCTTGCCTTTTTCCTCTCGCACCCCATCCCCCGTCGCTCTCTCTCTCGTCTGTCTCCTTGCCTTCCCTTCCCTGTTTGGCCTGTCCTCCCAGCCAGCAGCAGCAGCAGCAAGCGAGCCCCAACTCAACAGCCATGAGCGCCCCTGTCTACCAGCCCCACCCGGCTGCACTCGCCGAGGACGGCAGCCGGTCGTCCCAGTCGGACGTCGACACCAAGAACCCGACGCACAACGCCGACGTCGCCAACGAGCTTGAGAAGGGCCACCCCGAGACGGCCGCCGCCCTCACGCACGAGATCGAGCAGGACAATGAGCAGGTACGTCGTCGCTCTTATCAGGCCGAACAAGTGGGGGGGGAGGGGTCGGGCGAGCGAGGCTCCGCACCGCGCCGGTCGGAGGGAACGAGCTCAGCCCCACACGATACCCCTCGGCGCGCGCGGCGGCGGCGGCTGCGCCCAACTTTTTCCTTGCTGGCCCCGGCTGACACCGGCCCGCCTGAACCGACCCTCCTTTCCGCACAGGTCTGGCATCAGAAGTACAAGCGCCATCTCGTCTGGGCCAAGGCCCGCTACATCGTCCTGCCGGCGCTTGCGGCGCTCGTCATTGGCTGTACGTGCCTTGTCTGTCGAGAGAGCGTGCGCAGCCCGACCTCTCTTTGCTCACGCGATCGATTCCTTCTGCGCGCCATCATAGGGTGGGCTTCGAGTATCGCCAACGAGGCGACCCGGAACCGCTGGATCCAGTCGACCGTCCTCGCCTGGTTCTTCGTCGGCCTCATCTTCTTCAGCTTTGTCGACTCCGGCATCTTCGGCCGGCCGATCGGTGCCGCTTGGACGACGTGCATCAGCAACCCTTTCTTCAAGCTGCCCAAGATGGCCCGCTACGGCATCGGCTGGCTCTCGCTCCTCGCCCTCGTCTTTGGCTCGTCGTTCGGCTTCCCGCTCAAGCCGGGAACGACCTACGGCCAGCGCGTCATCTCGATCTTTGGGTACGTCACACTTTCTCACCCCCGCCCGTGCCCGGACGAAGCTCGACACTGACGCTCGACGTCCCACAGCCTGTTCTGCTTCCAGTGCATCTACTTCCTCTCGTCGCGCAACCGCAAGCTCATCCAGTGGAACACCGTCATCGTCGGCCTCTGCTTCCAGCAGATCGTCGCCATGTTTGTTCTCAAGACCGGAGCGGGCTTCAGCCTCTTCAAGTGGATGGCCGATGCCGCCGCCGACTTCCTCAAGCAGGGTGGCAAGGCCGCCACCTTCTTCACCGGCCACTCCGACGAGTTTGAGTCTTGGTTCCTCGTCGGCACGCTCGGCGCCGTCATCTTCTTCGTTGCCTTCGTCCAGATGGTGCGTGCCGTGTGCTTGGCGGGCTTCGAACGCAGCGCATGTTGCTGACCTCGCTTGCTGTGTTGCAGATGTTCTACCTCGGCGCCATGTCGTGGCTCATTGCCAAGTTTGCCTGGCTCTTCTTCAAGATGATGAACATCTCGGGTGCCGAAGCCGTCATCGCCGCTGCCTCGCCCTTCATCGGCCAGGGCGAGTCTGCCTGCATGGTCAAGCCCTTCGTCGACCTCATGACGCCCTCGGAGCTCCACCTCGCCATGACCTCGGGTTTCTCGACCATCTCGGGCTCGGTCCTGACCGGCTACATCCAGCTCGGCATCCCGCCCGAGTCGCTCATCACCGCCTCGATCATGTCGATCCCGGCCTCGATCGCCATCTCCAAGATCGTCTACCCCGAGGACGATGTCCCGCTCACGCTCGGCCGCATCGTTGTCGACCGCGGAGCCGAGGACGAGGAGAAGGAGGCCAATGCGCTCCACGCCTTCTCGAACGGTGCCTGGTTCGGTCTCAAGGTTGCCGGTCTCATCCTCTGCAACGTCCTCGTCGTCCTCGCCCTGCTCTACATCATCGACGGCCTCCTCATCTGGATCGGTCGCGCCTGGAATCTCGAGGCCTTCACGCTCGAGTTCATGTTCCAGTACATCTTCTACCCGCTCTCGTGGCTCATGGGCGTCCCGAAGCAGGACCTCCTGACGGTCGGCTCGCTCCTCGGCCTCAAGCTCTTCGGCGTGCGTCCCTCCCCCCCCCCCCATCCGTCCTCATCGCATCGTCATTGCAAGCCCTTGCTGACCTTGCCCTGCATCTGCTCTTGCAGAACGAGTTCGTCGCCTACCTGCAGCTCTCGACGATCGGCCGCGAGAACATGACCGAGCGGGGCTACCTCATCGCCACCTACGCGCTCTGCGGGTCCGTCCCTTCTTCCTACGACTTTCTCAAACTTTCTGAGCCGTCGACTGACACTCCCGGGCGACTTGCCGAACAGCTTCGCTAACTTCGGTTCGCTCGGTATCCAAATCGGAGTCCTGTCCGGTCTTGCCCCGTCGCGGGCAAAGATCATTGCCGTCATTGCGCCTTCGGCGCTCATTTTCGGCTTCCTCTCCACCTGCCAGGTCCGTCTTCTGTCTCTGAGCGCCTCTCTTCTTCGGCCCCTTCGTTCCTCGACTGACATCGTCTCTCCTGCTCCTCAGACCGCGACGATCGCCGGCATGATGGTCTAAAAGCCCGCCTTCCGGGGTCTCTTCTCTCTCTCCCTCGATCTACCGGTGGACACGCCGTCCTTGTACAACCCCACGAGTAGGGCACCTCTCTTGCTACCTTGTCGCTGTACGTGAGTCGCCGTTCACCTAACTTTTCTAGTCGAAATTGGAAACTGATCTGATCCTCTCCCCTTCTCCTTGCAGCCTAATCCACGTCGACCTTGTTCTACCCTTGCTGCCCGCACCTCGCCCTGTTCTCTGGCTATCTCCATGGATTCTAGACACTCTTGCTCCTCTGGCGTTGCCATCGGAGAGACCTCGTTGCTGAGTATGCAGGTCATCGGGACATTGCACGTGCGACGCTGGTCTGGAAACAAGTTCCCCGTCTCATTGCGCATCGTCGAAGCCTCCGCTCCCTGCTAAAAGCAAAACACCGGCCATCCTCCTGGCAGACATCTTGGACATGCTGGAGCTTAACCGAGGCTCAAGGAATGGGACCGCGTGTGAACAACGATCACGTCGACGGCAGGTTCTCCCGGGCTTGCATGCGAGCGCCGAGATAAGATGTCGAGGACAGGCAAACTCATAAGATCGTGATGGGAGACGGTTTCCGGCAGGATGTAGGGCCGAGGTCGTGACGGACGAGACGCGTCTAGGCGGCGTACTCGGGCAGGGTGAGGGAGTCGCCAGAGCACTTTCCGCTGCAGAGGGGAGAGGAAAGAAGCGAGGCAAGGTCAGCCTAGGGCTCCACAGAGCGAAAGCAGCAGGCA
>Ga0308160_10001007_pt1 | contig 43889 bp, 51 predicted proteins | sample PhyFR1_FD_201036 | JGI IMG/M metagenome (GOLD analysis project Ga0308160, IMG submission 201036) | Phyllosphere microbial communities from UC Gill Tract Community Farm, Albany, California, United States - DLSLF.R1 | ecosystem: Host-associated > Plants > Phyllosphere > Unclassified | place: USA... | reverse complement strand
CCGCACTCTCGCGCTTGATCGTCCCAGCTGTAGTGGAACTGGCTGGGCGAGTGCGAGACGGGCCGGAGAGCCCCCCATCGTCAGGCGCTGACCTTGCGGTCCCTCGTAGCACTTCGCTCTCGACCTAGACGTCGAGCCACCTTCTTGCCCGCCCGCCCGCCCGCCCTCCAGACCGCCTCCCCGACGCTCTCCACTCACCAGCATGGACGTCGACCTCTTTCCGCTCGCGGTCGCGCCTTCATGACCTCGACGACGACCTTGCCTCTGGCCGCGGTCGCCAGCTCAAGGAGGGCTCCGGAGAGGTGGGTCGACGGCCGCAAGAGCAAGCAGCCTTCTGCGAGAGAGGGTGCCGGGCTGACCATTGGCTCTCTTTTCCCTCCCTACCTTGCGCTCCCTAGGCTATGCTCCGCAGCCGAGCACGCATGTCTTGGACTCGGGCAGCCTGCTCGAGGCCGACCTTGTCGCTCGCGGTCGAGACGGTCTTCCTGATTCACTTGCCAGACCCGACTGACGACCCAGGTGCGCCTACGTTCGTCTGCTCTGCCCCCGTCGCGATCCACAGGCTGATCCTCCCGCCTCCCTTCACACTTAGACCTTGCCCGACGGCCGACGGTGTCGCCATCTGCCGCGATCTGCGCGTCGGAGCTGCTGCTCATCCCTCGGCCTTAGCTGGCTTGCCGCTGAGGGGACGGCCGATCGCTGTACAAGGCGGCACCCTCGTTTGTCCTCGTTCTGACCGCCTCTTCCCTTCCCCCCTGCGTCCAGCAGAGGCTGATTGATTCACTCTTTGTCCTGCTCTCCCTCAACCAGAGCATGACCGCCGCCATCGACGAGTTGCTCACCAAGATGGTCCTTGCCGGTCTGGCCGTCCATCGCGTCTCGCTTTGAGCACAGGAGACCCTTGCGAGATGGCCTCGCGCAGCCAGGTCTCGATAGAGGTGACGTTCCTCGGCCTACGTCGTGCGGCCAAGGACAGCCAGAATTCCGCCGCCAAGCAGAAGGAGCTCTCGCCGGATGCCGTCTTCCAGCGGGCGTTTGACGCGAGTGCAGCGCCGTCGAGCACTTTGTCGTGCGTCCAGGCCCCCGGCTGCCCCTGACGCTCTCTCGCCTTTCTCGCTGACACGTCCGCTTGTGCGACTCCGAGGCGCGCAGGGCAGCTGCAAAGGTTGGCATCGCCGGGCGTCAGATGGTTAGCGTGAGGACTCAGCGAGACGGCCATGCTTGACGAGCGAGCGGAGCGGCCGGCGAGTCGGGGGAGGAACAAGGACGGAGCACGCGGCCTCCTTCGATCGGGGCTTGCGTGCGCCGAGCTCGCCTGCTTCACGACGGTGCAGGAGCCGCATCGAGCGGGGCCGCTCTGGGACGCACCGCGAATGGCCGAGACGAGCATCGTCGCGGGTCGAGTCGAGTCGGCGAGGGCTGGCGGCAAGAGATAGAAGGGGGGGGGGAGGGCAGATCGACGTCGGAGGGTCGCGGGTCGGGGTCGGGCCGAGCCGAGCTGCTCTGGCCGTCGGCCCGCCGCGGATCCGGCGGCTGCTGGTTGGGCTGCACGCACGACGAAGGCACTCTGCCTCGAGCCGAACAGGTCCTTGCGCAACTGGCTGTGCCTAAACGAGATGCGACGGCAGGCCATTCGAATCCGATGAACCACTCGCTTCTTTCCCTTCATGGAGTAGCCCGCTTCCGATGGCATCCGACAGGTCGGTGGCCCCGAGCATCGGCAGCGAGCCCGCCATCCTCTGGCGCAGAACGGCAAGCCAAAGGCTGCCGTCCGTCGCCGACCGGAGCAAGCGTCAGCATCTGACGATGTCGAGAGTCGACGGCTTGAAAGGCGGGATGGGCATACATCAGACGTCATTCTCGGGTCGTCGCCGACTCGGCACCGTGACCGAGTTTCGACCACCTCCGTCGGCCGCTGCCACCATACCTTCGGCAGACGGCCCGATCGAGGTCCAGATTAACGGCCATCTCCTCGGCCGTCAACCGACCTGCGGACGAGCGTCACACCAGGTCGAGCTTGAGCCAGGGACAGGGCCGGTCGTCCGAGTTGCAGCCGCAAGAGTGTCGACGGCGGCTCAAAAGTCTTGGTGCGACCGGGTCGATACGGCGTCGACAATTGTGCCTCGATGCGACGCGAACCACTACCAGCAGGGGTCCAGATAGGACGGGGCGACTAGACGAGGCGGACCATGTCGGCCGGCGGCGGCGGCGGCGGAGTCGAGCCTTCGGCCGCAACCTGGGCGGCCTTGAGCTCACGCCGCTCCGAAAGCGTCGGGTAGCGCTCGCCGTGCTTGTAGAACTCGTCGACCGGCATGTTGGTGTCCGGAGCTGGCAAGGGTGATCGAGCACGTTGCAAGAGACAGGTCGGCGGCCGGGGATGACGGCGAGGAGCGAGCGAGCTAAAGGGTCAGCAACCTGCAGGCGGACGTGCGAGACGACTGACATACGCACTGAGTGGGCTTGACGTCCTGTTACGGCCGGTGTCGCCCGCCTCGACCTGCCGGCCGACGACATAGGTGAAGGTGGCGAACGAGGCGGCGCCCATGGCGGCCAGGAGCCAGATCGAAGGGCCCTTGCGCGACTGGGCCTTTGGCGGCCGGGCTCCGGCGAGCTGGCCTTGGGGCGACACCGACCGGCGGACGACGGACGCGAGCATGACGACGGCGGAGGGTGGAAGAAGCTGGCAGGAGAGCCTGGCTGGGCGAAGGGGTGCGGTGCTGACGGTAGGGCGCTGTCGGAGGAGGCAAGCCCGATGTCAGGGATGACCGTCAGAAGGGAGCTCGCACCGCTCGACGACGTGACCAAGGGACGACGCACGCAGCACGACGACGAGCCCGCCAACACCGACCGCCTCTGCCTCCCATCGCACGACCTGCAGCCATGTCTGCGACACCAGACCCGCACACGGCCTCGCATCTCGCACTGCTCGCCCGGCTCGAGCTCCTGCACGCGAGCTCCCTGCTCCGGCACGCGCCGTCGTCCCCGCACGCCAACGAGGAGAAGGAGGCGATCGGCCAGGAAGGCAGCTTCCTCGTCCCAGAGGAGGAGAAGGAGAGCGTCGTCGAGGGCTGGGAGGAGATTCGTGACCTCGGACGCCTCATGGGCGACGGTCTGCGTGAAGGTGCGTGTTTGCTCGGGAGTCGTTCATCTGGCAGCTCTCGCTGACCAGCTCGCCTCGCCTTTGTGGTCCGGCCGCAGCGGCCCTTCGCCTGCCGCTCGCGCACTCTTCCCTCCCGTCGACCCTTGCCGACTTGCTGCGGCTCACGCTCTCCCTACCGTCGCCGTTGATCTCGCCCGCATCATTCGCCTCTGGTCCGGCCTCGCTCGGTGCGACTCGGCCCGAGGGCCTCATGGCCGAGGCGGCGGTAGAGATCCTGCGGGCGGCCGGAAACAGCTCGTACGACTGCGGTCAGTGCCGGTTGTCGAGACGTCGGCCGGGACGGTGCGAGCTGACAGAGCGTCAGCCTGAGCAGATGACGCACGGTCGGGCCTCCTGGCGGCCAATTTTCCGCAGCTCGTCTTCGTCCTCCTCCAGTCCTTGCTTCCGACCGAAGCGGCAGAGGAAACGCATAGCCTGCGCGAAGCCAACGGATCGTTCCGGCTCGTCAAGACCGCGCTCGGTGCACTCATGAACGTGGCCATGGACCAAGGTGCGTTGCGCTTCGAGCCTCTCTCGTGGCCTGTCGCAGACGGCCGCTTCTTCTAGGGTACTAACGCGCTCACTGCTTCTGCCTTACGCCGTGTAGAGGACATCCAGAAGGCCTTGCTCTCGATGGAGGGTGCGCTCGAGGTCCTTCTCAGGACTGCGACGGCCGTTTACGAGCCAACACCGTGGTCCTCGGTGGAGGTGGAAGACGACGCCCGGTGGGCCACGCGCGAAGAACGGGCGACCGTCAGCGGCTGGGCCTGGAAGGTCTTTGGCGACATCTCCGCTCTCGGTGCGTGTGCAGCCAGCTCGGCTGGGCTCATTATTTGGGGGCTGACGACGATGAGTTCGCAGAGAGCGCCCCGGCCTCACTCGAGTCGCTCGCGCCGGCGCTGCTGCCTCTGCTGCTGCCACCCCTGCTGGCCTACACGCCGCCCTCGCCTCCCCTGGCCGATGCGCCGGCCTACCCAGCCTCCCTTCTCGCGACCGACCTAAGCATCCTCACCCTTGCTGTCCAGACGCTCGAATCGCAGACGCTCGACACGACCGCCTGGCAAGTTGCCCTATTCGACCGGCGCGAGGCCTTTAGCCGTCTGCTCGACTTTGTCGAGCGTGCCGGAACCCCGGCCGTCCTCCATGCTGCCGAGGACGAGGATGAGGACGAGGACGTTTCGCCGGAGGTCGTCGAAAAGCGCTTTGGCAGCCTCAAGGGCGGTGTCGTAAAATGCGTCGTCGCTGTCTTCGGTGAGGACGGCGTCGGCGAACGCATTTTCGAGGCGAACGAGGCTGGCGAGCTTGCGCGGATGCGCTGGTGGCTGGAGCAGGAGGCCTCGGGAGAGCGCGAGGACATGGTCATTTGCGCCGTCCTGTCGCTCGGTAACCTCGCCCGGTCAGGTGCGAAGCCTCCCAGAACTGCACGAACGATCGAACGCCGGATCGTTGCTGATGTTGCCGCGCACGCTCGAAATCCCCAGAGGCCCACTGCGTTGCGCTGCTCGAGCCGCCTCTCTCACTTCTTCCGTCTCTCACGCCGCTGCTCGTCCCGACAACCGACATCAAAGTCCAGCACGCGCTCGTTGGCCTGCTCAAGAATCTGTCGGTCCCGGAAGCCAACAAGGGGCGCATGTCTGCGAGCAGTGTGATGGAGGGCGTCACGCTTGGCCTTGGTAGCCTCGAGGACAAACGCGACATGGTCGGCAGCGTCCAAGGCGGCGCCATCGGTATCGTGAAGAACCTCTGCAAGGGCTCGCGTGCGTCGCAGCTATCGTGTCGCCCCCTCGCAAGGCCGCCTGCTGAACTCGCTGCAATCACATCCCTTTCTGGCAGCGGCTGATGCTACGAAGCTGATCCTGCCATCGGCGGGCCACGACAGGCAGACAATCCTCCCGCTCGTCCTCGCGCTCCACCGGCGGTCAAACGACTTTGCGATGCGAGCCGAGTCGGCTCGCGTTCTTGTTAACGCCGTCCGCACGCTCTTCTCGCAAAAGGCGTCGGACCCGGCACCGTCGGATGAGGTCGACGAGGCCAAGCGTGCGCTGAGCGCAAACGACGAAGTGGCTGTCACATTGGTCGATCTCGTCAAAAGTGGCGCCGAAGGCGGCTACAACATCCTCGTCGCAGAGGGCGTCCTCGGCCTGGCCATCCTCGCCAGCTCCGACGCCGAGACCGGTGCGGTCCTGCCGCTCAGTCCGCTTTGACTTGACCCTGCTCCTTGTGCTGACTGTGATCTACCTGTTCCAGGCGGCCGGGTCGCTTCGGCGCTTCTCGCGGCACCTACGGCCGACCGTGCCGCTTCTTCGGAGGAGTCATCACCGACGCGGAGCTCGCAGTCGGCACTTGACCTCTTGTCGTCGCTGCTGACCCCGGGCTTGGATAGCCCCCAAAACGTCACAATCTCGTCAGAGGTCAAGGGCAACATCTGCTCGCTCATCACCGCCGCCGGCCGCGGAGTAGGGGATGCCGGCGAGAAGCTGGCTTTCCGCGACATGTTGAAGCGGTGGCCGATCGATGAGGTCGAGAAGGGCGCGGAGGGGCTTGAGCGGATGCGTGCGCTCGGCGTGCGCGTGCTCGAATAGCGCATGTTCTTGATCGCAGCGGCCATGACATCGTAGAGCGGGTTGGGTCAAGGGTATGGCAGATGGCCGGTTGCCCCACTAGTGGCCGAAAGGCCGTGGGTCTGGCAGCGGCGGCGGCGGTGGTGGCGGATGCGGCGTGGTCTGGGCAAAAAAGTCTATATGCGAGGAGGACGTCGTCGTCGTCGCCGGAGAGTGGAAAGTCGTATAGTCGAAGTCTGGAGGCGGTGCCCAGGCTCTTGACGCAGGTGACGCAGGCGGCGGAGCGCCGTATGCGAGGCCCGGGGGCAAGGACGACAGGAACTCGAGCGCGCTCGACGTTGTCCAGTGGCCGTGCTGAACGGGCGGCGGAGGAGGTGGGCCGTGCAGGGGGACCTGCTGGAAACGGCTCAGGTCGGCTGGCACGGTGAATGCTGATGCGACGGCGGCAGGCACCGTCGACGGCACTGGTTCAGAGGCTCGACCAGCCTTTGATGGGCTGAAGGACGAGTCCAGAGGGGTCGACCAGAAGCTGATGTCGGCCGACATGGCTGCCGGGAACGGCGTCGTGAAAGGCGAGCTGCTTCCGCTCGTGCCGCCAGCCTCATTATGTGCCTTGACGTAGTCGATCGGAGAGGCCGACAAGTCGTCGGCCATCGTCGCCCACGGAATCGACGTCGGGGGTGGTGGTGGGGGCGGCGGCGGCTGAGCAGCAGCTGCAGGCGCTGCCGGACAGGGGTCAGAGGACGATTTGGCCGACGTGAGAGCTGCTAAGAATGACGGACCAGCTTTGGGCATGGTGCGAGACGCAGACGTCGACGCCGAGGCCGCTGATGCAGCCTTCTTCGTTGACGGCCGTGACTCGCGGGCAAGAGCGGCCAGGCGCTCCTCCTCGAGACGCTTTTTGTTGGCACAAAAGCTGTCAATCGCCGCCTCGTGTTCGCCTCTGTTGATGATGGCGTCGTACAGCTCGGTCGTCATGCCCATCCGCGGCAGTACGCTCGGTAGGCCTGCGACGAGGTCAAGGTGGAGGTCCAAGGTGGAGGGCGTCAGAGGCGCACATATTTTGGTCAATCCCGGCTCGCACAAGGAGGCCGCAAATCAAAGGACGTACCCTCAGTTAGAAAGCCTGAGAGCGTCTGGCAGAGCTTCCGTAGTTGTCGGTTCTCGGCGATGACGGCACCAATTATCGACCTAGGGGCAAGATAGGAGGGTTCGCCGCGTCAATCTCGCGCGTCCTGCCGCTGGGAGAAGACAGACGAGGCCGAGCGGCCGTCACAGAGCGAGGCCAGGAGGTAAGAGCTGCTCACCCGAGGTGCTTGATACGCTCCGGCTCGGGCCGCGAAAGAAGTTCGAGTCGGGTCTCGAGCTCGATGATGTACTGCTGGCGCCGGAAGCGGGCTTGCTGCTGGGCGAGCCGATTGACCTCGCGCTTGGTCCGAGCAGCCTCGGCCCGGACGCCCTTGTCAAACTCGCTCATCTTGCGCCTTTCTGCCCGGCTCGAGCCTTCGGCCGCGTTCTCGGCGCCGCGGGGCCGCTTCGACGTCGAGGTGCTGGGCTGTCGGACGAGATAGAAGGGGACTGTTGCTCAGCCCTCTCGTTTGGCGACCGCGAGGGAGACGTCGAGGACGGCCGCTGGAGTCGATAGGAGACGACGCACGGAGGGATCCTGCAGTCGCTGCCGTCAGAGGATTCGTGGTCCGACATGCCGCTGCGCTAAAGGAGGCGTCGGTTGTCGGAGGTGAGAGGCCAGAGGAGGTGAGCGTTGGCGGACAAGGTGGCTGGGGCTGACACTCCTTGCTTCGTGCTCGACCGAATCCTCCAGACCTTGGAAGGACGCCATCGGCCCAGCTGCCCGGCGTACCGATCTTCTGCTCGGTCTGCTGACACCGAGCCAGCCACTGATCTGACTCGCTCCACCCTGCTCGGTCTGATGGCGGCGGGCATAGCCCTTCCTTCCTGCCGAAAGTCGACGTCTGACGGGGTTCTCGACGACGGGGCCTGCTGCGCGACGATCGAGCCGCGCTCGGTTCTGTCTCTCGCTAGGCGTAACACCGCCCCATCCCGGGGGGGATGGGGCGTGCGCCAAAAGCGCAAGGCGCGGCGCGATTGTCATGGACCAATGGACCTCCCTCACTCGACGGCGTATAAGTTGGCCACCGAGCATCATGAGAGCGAGCGGATGGTACCGTTGGAAAGCTAAGGTCGTCCTCTTCAGCCTCGTAGATATCTTAGGTTCATACGAGCAGTCTGAAGACGCAGGCGAAGAAGATGGTTAACGGGGTCGCGGCGAGGCGCAGCTTGACGTCGAGCGAGGCAGGCGTCGGCCCGCCGTCGAACGAGCCTTGTTTTCACCTCCAACAGGGGGCTAGAGGTCCAGAAAAAGGATGAGATTCAAGCCAAGAATCTTAGCTATCCAACGGTGCCGGTCTTTCTACCTCAAGTAGCTCGGTGGCCACTTTATTGAGCGCTGAAGGCGGAGCAGGCACTTGGTCCAGGACAATCGCGCGGCGCGGCACGCTTTTGTCGCACGCCTGCTTCACTTCGTTCAGCAGGCGTGTGTCACGCCAATCTCTCGCCGCTCGGCCAGGCCAGCAGATGGTGGCCACCCCAGGACGGCTTCAAGCCCGAGCTCGTAAGCCCTCCCCTCGGCACAGGTTGGAAGAGGATCCGCATCTGATCGTCGGCCAAGCGTCTGCATGCAGCGGTCCGAGTGGCTCGCCCGTACTCCTCCCGTCGCAACGATGCCGACGTGGGTGCGCCTTAGCCCCATTGCTCTACCTCCGCTCTTGCTCAGGTTCGGTATCAAGCTGCTCGCACCGCAACCTCGAGCAGTCAGCGCTGAGAAATTGAACGAAGCGCGACTGCCTGTGTAAGGGTCGTGCGTGGCAGAGGCCGAGCGATGCGTTCCAAAGACGCGACCCCGGTCGTGTCGAACGAACAGACGTCGGCGCCGTTCGCTTCGAGTGGGCGCCGCACAGGCCGATATGCCCGAGACGTGATCCGAACATCGCGTCCGAGATCATGAACGGCGCTCATGCTGCGTAAGCCGGGACCGAAAGTGCGTCAGCCAGGGACGCGGTCGGCAGCCGAAGCCGCCAGATACGCACCCTCAAGATAGTCGGCCGCCATCAGCACCTCGAGCGCAATCTCGGGCTCGATCCGCTCGGCAAAGTCGGGCACGTAGTCCTTGGCCGTCGCGTCCTTATACTGGACCTTGAAGGCCAGGTACTCGAGCACCTTGGCGACGATGATGCCCCGGTGCGGGACCTCGCAGCTGTTGGAGGACGACTCCATGAACTGCGCTGCAAGAGATCGAGACAGAGATGTGAGGTACACAGGGAGCGAGAAGGTCAGTGAGACGGACGACCAGCTCGTCGCAGCAAGCCCTCCCATCACCGGGCAGCCGCACACGCGTCCCGCTCGCCACCCACCGAGCTCCAAGGCTCGCTCCAGCTCATGCCCCTCTTTCTTCCCTTCGACTCGGCTGCTGGCATAGGACGGACCTTCCGGGTCGAGACTGCGCTCGAGCATGCCACTGGCAGTGGCGACCTCGCGCTTGACGATGAAGGTGAAGCCGTCGGCCGAGAGGATGCGGACCCACTCGCTCGGGGCGGCCTGGCGGGGGCGGTCGGCGGCGAGACGCGGCGGTGGTCAGCTGAGGCCCATGGTTCGGCACAAAAGAGCGAGTACAACGCACGGCGTCGTCAGACATTGACGGATCTGTGCAAGAAGCGACGGGCGGCGAGTAAACGAGGTCGGGGCAGGGATGGCGTCGGAGGGGAGCGAGCGCTCGAACGCTCACTCGGCTGGTGGCTCGGGCACGCCTGGCGGCCGCGCGCAGCAGACCGAAAGAAAGACGACTCGTCCGGAACCCTCCCGTTCCTGAAGGCAGATGGAGGAAGGCCAGGAGACGCCAGTGTGATGCATAGCAGTGTTCTGCAATCCCACAGGCATCTCGAGGCACGAAGTGAGGGGAGAGGGCAAGGCTTGGTTTGAGTCTGCCTGGCCGACGCGCCTCTTCCCCGAGAGAGCTCGAGGCGCGTTGCCGTCTCTCGCTCGTCGCTCCTCCTCCTGCAAGCACCGACCCTTCCAGGCTCCCAGGGCGATCGCGTCTCCCTCAGCGGCCATGTTTGAGCCGTTTTCACGCGGGTCGGAGGACGTTCATCGACCACTCCTCCGTGCGTACGCTCCGGCAGCCCCTACTTGGCTCGCTCCGAGGGTCGAGTCGCAACTCGAGGGCTGAACGTGCTCCGGCACTGACGAGGTGAGCCTTCTCCTCTCGGTGCGGTTCTCGGGCGGCACTTCGGCCGAGCAGATGGTCAGCAGGAAACGTACACGCCTCGCGCAGGCCGCTTCGTACGTACGTTCCTGCTCCATACGCCGTTGAGCTTGCGTCGGCTGTCCGTCGGCGCCTTCGACCCTCGCCGACCTCGTTCTCCTCTGCGCGACCCGCCCTTCAGAAGGCACACATCTCCCATTCGCCTTCGTTCCCGTCCTCGCTCGGTGCAACCTCTCCTCCGACACGAATCGCAGGTCTACCCGCTCAGTCTCGGCGCAGGCCGCACGCCGAGGACATCGCCGACGACGACACGGCTGTCGGCAAGACGTGGGAGGGGCTCGTACGGCCGAGCCGACGACGGGTCGCGGGCTGGCTTGGGGTTTGGTGGAAGCGCTGGAGCATACTCGTGCTGCTACCTTGTGTCGCCGTCAGTAGAATCTTTGCATGCCGGCCAACGAGGTCGAGGTAGCTGCGCCGAACGAGCACGGCGCTAACGCGCAGCAAGCACGAGCGCTGACCCCGTTTACTTGCGGTCACTGTGCCCTTTCAGGTCTGGGTCTGGGTCGCCATCCCCTTCCCCGTCGCCGACCCGTATCGGCCGGATGCACCTTGGCACATACCGTCGCCGTTCCCTTCGCAACGCAACGGCAGCACCAGCACGGCGGGCGATCCGGACGAGCTTCCGCTCGACGTCAACTTTTGGTACTTCCTCGTCGTCTACTACGGCCTGTACTTGCACGTCGCCCTGCTCTTCATCACCAAGATCTTTGACCTCTACCGGCTCAACTGGTGGCCGAAGCGGATCGGCGGCCGGCTCTCGTACGCCTTCTTCTGGTGCACGGCCCTCGCCATCGGCTGGGCCGCGCACGAGGTCGATCTCGTTGAGCGGCTCCGACGATGGACCGGCCGCGACGGTCAGCGCGACAACTACGATTGGGAGAGGAAGACGTTTTGGACGACGCTCACGTTCTGCACGATGGCCTTTCCGTACGTCCTTCCGTACCGCCCAAAGCGACTCAAAGGGTGCTTCCGATTGACTCTTCCGGATCACTCGGTTGCACAGCGCCCTCGTTTGCTTCTCGGTGCTCAAGCGCGATAAGCGGCACAAGTACCGCCATGCGCTCACGTCCACTCAAGTGCGCGCAAAACGCTGCGTCCTACTCGAGCGTCGACTGACGTCCTGCCTGTCCTCACTCGCCTGCAGGCGACGTTTCTCGAGCGCCAGCTGTCAAAACGGATCCCTGCCTCGTATCTCCGCTTCCTCTGGTTCATGGCGGTGCTCGGCCTTGCTATGTCGGCTCTCGTCGCCGGTCAAGGTGTGCCGTCATACCCCTGTGTCTCTTTTCGCCGCGCACTTACGTCCTCTGTTTCCGGTCGCGCTTAGGCTACACGTCCGTCTTTATGCTCACACTCCCTCATTCCAGCGTCGACGCCGCGGTTTGGGTCTGGACCTGGATCGGGACGACCAACGTACGTCTCCCTTCGCTGCCGATGATCAACCGCTCGGGAGCTGATCCATGCTCATTCGGCTGCAGGTGCTCGGCCTCGTGTCGTCGACCATCATCGAGAGCAAGGTCCGCAGCAAGGGCCTGCTCTTTTTCTTCCGCTACTTCTTTTCGCTCGTCTACTTTGTCTTTGTGAGCCTGCCGGCGCAGTCCTGCTCCGGGTGTCGAATGTGCAGCGCTAACCTGATTTTGTCGAGCGAGACAGTACCGGAACCTCTTTGCGCGGCTCAAGGACCCCTCAGATTGTGAGGCCGAGGCTGATCCTATCGTCAGCTTGAGACACTCCCTGACCTTGATCGGCTACAGTCATCCTCATCCAGTCGCTCTCCACGGCGGCCGTCATCGTGCTCTACCCACTGCAGATGACAGCGATCTTCCATCGGCTCCTCGTCTGGACCGGGCGCTACTCCAAGGGTCTGATCGAGCATCGCGAATCGATAGCGATGGGTGAGTGCGCTCATCGACATGGATGTCTGCGAACTTGCTGACATCACCTGACTGGGTCGTCGCAGGCTTCTACGCGCGTTCGCTCGCCCAAACAGTCTCGATGCTCTCCTTCCTCGGCTGGCTCGCCATCCTGTGAGGACCCGACTGTCCCTTGCTTCCTCAGCAGGAGCCCTTCCTGACTTCAGTCCTCTGGCTGCAGGCACTACGGCCCCAACTCAGCCGTCTACCCCTTCTTTCTCTTTGATCAGACCGAGGGCGATCCGTATACCTTTGCGCTAACGTTCTGGGCCTCGTCGATCGTCTGGGTGAGCTCGAGACCTGTCGGTCGTCTGCTTCCGGCATTAGGCTGACCACTCACATCGCCCGCGGCCAGGCATCGGAACTCGCAAGCACAATCAGCGTTATCTGGATCGTCAAGCTCGCCTTCCGCATGGACCTCAACGGCGTCGGGCTTGACGTCATGAGAGCGCATCCCGATCTCGTCCCGGCGTGCTGTGAGCCCGGTCACTGCGTGCATTTTGCCTGTTGCTCCGCCGCATGCTGACAACCCGTTTCTTGGCCCCTCGTCGCAGGCGTTGCTTCGATCCACCAGCTGATGACGATCCTCCTTTTCCTGCTAAAGGTGCGTCGAGCACGTTGACGACCGGAGAAGGCGTTCTGCCCGCTGACGCTGCGCGCTCTTCGACCCCAGCTCAACTTTCGATGACGGACCCCTACGCCCTAGATCGCCCTCGTCTCCAACCTCGCCCCGCTTTCCCTGACGACCTCGCTCTCACACGATTCTTGATGACCCGCCTCTCTTGCACCGCCGGTGAAACATGTCGGACGGAGCCGCTCGAGGCTGGCGAGAGCTGCTGGATCCAGGCGGTCATCTATGGGCGGGGGCAGATTGCCTGCGAACAGGTGCGGACGTGCGAGCGAGAGCCTCCTAGTGGGGCAGTACAACGTGTGCAAAAGATGGGATGAGCGAAGGGGAGGTCTACATGGAACAAGCGAGGGGCGAAGAAGTCGCGTCTAGGAGAGGGCGAGGAGGGCAGCGAGCGTTGCCCAGCCGACGAGGGCGGCCGTCATTCTGGCTGGGTTGATGGCGAGGCTCGCTCCGGACTCGCCGTCGGGGCGTGGTCGTGCCGGAGCGGTGTAGTTCTGTGAGTGGAGCGAGAGACACGTCAACAGGTCAGTCGACTGATCGGAAGGGCAAACGGTAGATCGCGAGGACGCACATAGCCCGCGTCGACACACCCGGCATTCTCGCCCTCGGTAAAGATTGGAAAGACGAGGAGCGAAGCGTTCGATAGATCCGAGGGCACGTAGCCGTTCCGGATGCCGTTGCGCAGATCCCACGTGTCGATGCCGTACTCGGTCTTCCACGTCCAGAAGTACCAGCCTTGCGAGGCTTGGTCGGCGGCCGTCGGCGAGTAGGCGGCGAGCTGAGCCTCAAACAGCAGGCGGAGCCACGTCCGCTTCTCGCGTGTCAGCCGCCAGTCTTGGGCGGAGCGGGTCGTATTTGGAGGAGTACCTGTCGGCGCAGAGACGAGAGTCAGCAGTCAGGCTTGCGATTACAGTGCGAGCGCATGACGAGGTCCGCTGACGCACCCGTCTCGAGCGACCATTCACCAACGACCGTCCCTGGCCGGCCCGAGGAGGTCGATTTGAGCAGGCGCGACGTGTTGCATATCGAGTCTGCCGGATGACGAGCCGTCAGTTTGTACCTTCTAATTGCGGTGAGAGGTGACTCGGGCCACTGACCAATGATCTGATCGCGCGGAAGGTTCTGCCGGGGTGCGAAAGCATAGTACTCGTGCACGTCAAGCTGTAGCCAGTCGGGGCTCTGACCGCGACCGCTGCCGTTATTATCGTCGCCCGAGGGGTCATAGCCGCGCCAGTAGTTGGAGCCCCAGAAGGCGTCGTGGATGGTGACGGTCATGCCGGCCGCGGCGGCGACCGAGCGGATGACGACCGAGGCTTGCGCGTAGGTGTCCTTGAGGTAAGGCATCGTAAACGAGGCGTCACCGTTCGAGAAGAGCCGAGGCTCATTCATCACCTCGATCGCCTGAACGGCACCGCCATACTCTGCTCGCGTGAACTCTTCGGTGAGGTTGCGGAGGACGCCGAGCGCGCGGTCGAGGTTAGTGCCGTTGGTCGCATAGAGGGGCGTGCCGACTCGGCCAGAGTGGTCGTCGCCGTTCTGGCTGCCGGGCAGGCCGTGCAGGTCGACCATGACGCCTAGGCTGAGCTCGCGCGCCCACTGGACGGCCCGAAGGAGGTAGGGAAACTGGCCAGTCACGAATGGCTCGCTCTCGAGGACATCGACCGCCCAGTAGCCGACGGGGATGCGGACGTGGGTGAGCCCGGCCGCCTTGATGTCGACGAGGTCGTCGCGGGTGAAGAATGACCTTCAGGGCGAAGGAGTGACGTGTCGTCAGCAAGGGAGTAAATCTGAGAACGGCGAGGGCGACAACTGGGGACGCACGACCAGTGGTCGGAGAGGAGGGCGAGCGTCCGGTCTTTGCCGAGCGCCACGCCAAGCGTCCACTCGTCGATAGCCGACTCGCCGCCTGAGGAGAACAAGCTCGGCGTAATCCTAATGCAGTCAAAGGGAGCCGCGTGTCAGCGGAGACGAGCAAACGGTGTGGTGGCAGCCGCTCTTTCGAGCGATAGGGGGCGACAGGTGGAGGTCGACTCGCGACGACGACGACGTCGACAGGGGATCGGCGACGGCCGAGTGAGTCCCTCGTCCGGCCCTGCTGAGCCAATACGCTCCTCAAGCAGGGCACGCCACTGCAGAAACGATGCCTGCAAGCGACAAATGTGGGACGCACCAGCTCTCAGCGATGAGCCAGCCGCCGAGGTTGACGCCGCGGATGACGGGGACCGCGGTTGCCTGGCGCGTGCGAAGCTGCGCGGCGTCGGGCGCGGCGGAGGCGGCGAGCGGCGCGAGGAGGGAGGCCGCCCAGGCCAGGGAGAGGAGCATGCACTGCTGGAGGGGAGCTTAGATCAGAAGGTCGGCAGAACTCAGTTGTAATCGGCTAGAGGGGTTGCGACTGACGAGGGGAAAGAGCGGGAGGGGTGGACGTGTCGTCGGAGGGAGCGGGCGACGACGATGAGCCAAGAGCTACCGCGGGGGCTGAGCGGCCGCGATCGGCAGAGCGATTCAGTTGGGCAGGTCTCATGCAGAATGACAAACGCGGCGGCCGGAGCCGGAGAACCTCGTGCCCCCGCAGCCGGCCATCTCTCGCTCGCCCTCGCTTGGACTCGTCTTCGTCTATAAGCGGCACGAGCGAGCGATGGCCCGACCACTGACCCACACCCGCCAGCTATGATCCTCGACAAGCACGACAAGGAGGCCGCCGCCGAGCCGCCAGCGTACGAACGCTCGGCGCCGCCGCCGTCGACCGCTGCCGAGCCCGAGGTCGACAACGGCCCGTCGACAAGCAACGTGCCAACCGAGCCAGCCGAAATGGAGCAGCCGCCGCCACCCGCCTCATTGTCCTCGTCCAAGCTCAGCCCACTCGAGCGGGACGTCAAGCAAGTCTTTCCTGCCGGCTCCTGGACGAGCAGCGATGGGCCGCCGTCTGCGCAGCGGCCGGTCCTCCTGCCGCCGCTGTACCCGCCTTCGCCCTCGTCACCCTTCCTGCTCGCCTACCCGCCCTCGCTCTCGCCCATCGTCGGCCGCACACCTTTTCTCTCCTTCCTCAGGGCGCTCAATGAGGCGCTCGCGCCCTCCACGCTCGAGAGCGCCGATCGGGCCGCTCGGTCCATGCCCCTCTTGCTCGGCATGACGTACGGCGTCACCAAGGCCGTCACGGGCGCCCTGACGCTCGGCCTCGCGCAGGCCACTGCCAGCCTAATCGAGGGTTCGGAAAGCAAGACTGCAGCCAAGATCAGCAAGGTGAGTCGTCGCGCCGCTCGGCGGAGAGGATCGACTAGGCTCTGACTGTGCCAACCGGTCCCAGGCCCACGCAGCCATGTACGGCCGGACGTCGCTCCCGAAACGCGCTCGACAGCTGCTTGAGTCGGTCAATGAGCCTTCGGGCCTCTTCCCACCGTCCTCCCAGCTCGAACTGCTCCTCGTGCCCTACCCGGCGCTCGAGCGAATCCAGCGCGCGACGGCCGGCCCGCCGCTGCTGAACGTCCCGGCTGAGGCGCAGCGGGCGCTGACCCTGTCGGGGCAGAAGGGCGCATCGCTCAAAATTGCCGAGCGGCAGGTTGACCGGGCCCGGCGAGCGGTGGACTACCGCCGCTGGGCGTGGCTCGAGGTCGACCTCGTCCACAACGCCGCCGATCCGTCCGCTGCGTCGGCGCTCGACTTGCAATCGCCCCCGACCTCGCTCCTGTCGCACCTGAACCACCAGCTGGGGGCAAACGACCCCCGCCGGTCGGGCCTGACGCTTGCCAACGCGCAGAAGCGCCCCATCCGACCGATCGCGAGCGCCCTAGAGGGTGTACCCGCCGGCAGCAGCTCGACCGAGCAGCGCGAGGCGCCGTCAAGCGCGGAGGCGAGTGGCTTTGCCTGGCAGGGCAGCGGCCGGGCTGAGGACGCGCTGTTCGTCGTCATCTGCCCGCGCGGAATTGACGTCGGCCATGCGTGACAGCTACCCCTGCCCGACGCAGACTGCCTCTACCCTCCCCCGTTCGACAACCTTTCGCAGTAGTGCGCTCACGATCTGCTCTCCCGATGCACCTGCCCTCGCACGAGAGTGGCTCGTCACACAAGGCCATGAGTCGAGAAGCGGAAGTACGGAAAAGCCAGACGGGTGAAGCCAGGGAGAGTGAATCGCAGCGAAGGACGGGAGCGGGCACAGCCGGGCCGTCACTCGCGCAGGCCCGACGGCGGGCGAGGACCGCCCTTGCTAGCGGCTGCTAGCCGCTCGCCTCGCCGGACAGTCCGGTCGAGAACGAACGGGCTCATTGGATCGAGCGCCGGGAGCGAGGGCGCAGGCGTCTGGGCCTCCTTTGCGGGGTGATCAGCGGCGCGGCTAGGGTGTAAGCCGTTCCGGGCCGGCGCGGGGGTCTGGAAAGACGATCATGAAAGCGTCAGCTGACGTTTTCAAAAGGAAAGTAGGCGAAGAAGCCGTACCTGCGTGGCAAAGAGCGTGTCGGCGATGCTGGTCCCGGCCGATGACGCGGCATGAGTCGGAGCGAGGCCAAAGGCCGACGTCGCTTCTGCGGCCGCCGAAGCGGCCATCGACTTGTGTACCTCGAGCTCGCGCACGCGGGCGGCTAGGACGAGATTCCTGAAGGGAGCAAGCAAAGTGTCAGACCGCCTAGCGACGGTGAGCGAGAGCGTACGAGTAGGTGGCGACAGACCGCTCGAGCGCCTCGCCGAGCAAGGCCTGCATGCGCGCCTCCTTCTCCTTGGCTTCGCGCCGGCCTTTGTCGAGCAGGCGGGCGAGCTCACGCTCTTTCTGGCCCTCGCTGGTCGTGGAGGATCCAGTCGAATTGTCGGACGACTTGTGCGCGCGCTTCAGCACGGGTGCGACGGATGGGGAGACGAGCGCTAAATGCGAATGTCGGAGCAGCGTCGATGTCAGTTGCGAATGCGCTTTGTGTCAGGCGTCGACGGGCCTGCTGTACGTACGCGCTGGATCTAAACGCAGGGTCGAGTCGGCGAAGGACCGCTCGAGCTCAGCGATCCGCGCGAGCAGGCCTTCCATCATGCCGGCTCCTCCGACGTCGGCCAAGCTTGCGTCGACAGCAGACGGAGTCACCCGTTGCCCTAGCCGGTCCGTCAGGCGCTCGACTGGACGACAAACGAAGCAAACGGGAATTTAGCGTCAGCTGGAGCGCCGATCGTCAAGATGCCCGTCAGACAGATCGACGCACCATCGGCATGGCGCTGAGCGTCGCGCTCGAGCAGCATTCGGACTTGGGCCTCGAGCTGCTCCTCTCTCTGAGCGCGCGTCGCCTCCTCCTGAAGCCGACGCTTTTTTTCCTCGAGGAGGTCCTGGACTGCACAGAGAGACCAACGTCAGCCTTGCCTCCAGTCGAGTGAGAGGCGCAGGTGTGGAGGGCCGACTGATGAGGCTCTGCCACTCGATCGTGCTCTTGATAGCGACCCGGTCTGCATCATGCGCATTCTGGTCCTTGTCTGTGGTATAGGATGAGCATCTCTGACGCAGACTGACAGCCGATCATAGAGGGGACGTACGTTGCGCTTTCAGGTAGTCGTAAAGCTCGACAAGCTCGTCAAGTCGCACGCGCGAGTTTTTGCTCTCGGTAGCGACGCCGTCGACTGGAGACATGCGGTAGAGGAGTCAATCTCATCCTCGGCTGACGACTACGGCTGGGCGGGACGTACGGGCGACGGCAAGCTCGCGGATCCATGCCTTGGAGGCGGCATTTTCCTCGCACAGGCCGAGGATGTCCTTGGCCAGACCAATCTGCAGACGGCAGGCCACCGAGGGGACGTCCAATTCGCATCAGTACTCGCTCGCCATCGAAGCGAGAGCCAGACGCACACAGTCCATCTTGTAGTTCCTGACCCGGATCTCAAGGTTCTCGACCCGGGCTCCTGCGTCGACGCTCTCGCCTCTGAGGCTGCCGGTGCTCAGGCGCTTCATGTGCCCGCCGCCTCCGCCGCCAGGGCCGTTCGAGCCCGCACCCGCGCCGACGCCGCGGTGGATGATATCCTTGGCGGCGGCCGGCGTTGGGCCGGTGAGCGAGAGCCTGGGCTTGCGCGGGATGCCCGACGTACTTGATGTAGGGTGGGTCGGCTTCTCAAACGGGAGGCCTCCCACCGGCTTGGCGACGAGGAAGGGATCGGCGTTCTCGTCAGCTGTCGAGCTCCCGGTCGGCGAGCGGGCTCGGGCGTCGGCGCGGGCTTGGGCTTGAGCATTGCTAGGGTGAAGGGGGAAGGGGGCGGGCGAGGCCGTGCGGGAGGTCGTCGTCTCGCGAATCGACGAGCGCGAGGCTGGTCGGGAGGGAGCGAGGAGAGGAGACGACATGGCGAAGGGACTGGCGAGGCAGGGGCATCGAACGGAGTGGCGAAGGTTAGGACAATGCTCTGCGACGCAAAAAGGAGCACTACGATCGTTCTGACGGACGGCTCGAGTCTGGGTGGGGTAGGGTGGTGGTCAGCGAGCAGCTCGGGTCAGCCGCAGCTCTCCCTCCTACCCTCGACAGCCCCCTGTGTGCAAAACCGGCGCGTCGCGTCGCGTCGCCTCGGTCAACAGGGGTCAGGTTGGGTGACGAGTGGATAAGGGGGGTGAAGGCGGCGCGTGCGCGGCGGGAGACCAGTCAGTCCGAGCGGCCTGGCGTCCCGAGCGAGCTGGTCGGTTCATGTAGGAGAAAGCTCTCTTGCGAGCTGCCCGGCCGTACTTGCTCAGCTTGCTATGTCGGGTGAGCAAGTTGCGACAGAGGGGCGGGTCGAGCAGTGCGAGCGCCGGCGACGGTCGATCACTCCTGTCCTGGCCGGCGGCCGCCGGACCATCAGCGAGGACCGAGCGCGCCTGCCAGTCAGCGACGACGAGACGGCAACAAGGCAGCCTTTGGCACCAGCAGCCCTCTTGCCGCGGCCAGCGAAGCCCACCCGACCAAGCTGAGCGAAGAACGACGGTCCCGACGACGGGGAGGCCGACTGTCGTTCGCGGCAGGTGCTTGGGCAGCAGGAGACGTTGCCGTGGCGACGAGGTGGCCGTGAGCTGGCAGGCGGCCGACCAGCCCGCGCGTGGCGGCGGCGGGGCGAGAGTTCCATCTCGCCTTCTCGCTCCCGAACACCCATCCCTTCGGCGACCCTTCCAACGGCAAGCCAGACCCCTCTTTCCCTCCTTCCCTCTTCCTTCTCGTACGTCTACCGCTACAGCTGCTATCTGGTCGAAAGGCGGCGCAGCTGCCGGACTTGCGGCAGCTCGTTCTTTCGAGCTAGCGTGGCCTGGCCGCGGCTCCGCCCTGCGTTTCCCTTCGACCGGCCTTTTGCTGACCGTCTCGCCCGCCACCTGGCTTCCTTCCTTCCAGCCTAGCATGCGTCTCTCCTCCGCGCTCGCGGGCGCCCTTAGCCTGGCGACCCTCGCCCTCGCCTCGAGCGACGTCGTCGACCTGACGGCCAAGTCGTTCGACAAGGAGGTCACCAACGACAGCGGCCTTACGCTCGTCGAGTTCTTTGCCCCTTGGTGGTGCGTCCCATTGCCCGCCAACCGTTCAGATCTCCTCACGCACGCTTACTGACTCGCCCGATCAACCATCTTCTTTCTCCAGTGGTCACTGCAAGGCGTACGTCTTTTCCTATGCCCGGGCGCAGAGCTGCGCATGGCTCTGTAAGGGCACGTTGCTTCTCCCGCCGTGGCTGACAAACTGACGGCTCCCATCTCTCGCACTCCAAATGTACTCCTTTTCCTCCCCGCTCTACATCACGCTCTGCAGCCTCGCCCCCCACTACGAGGAGGCTGCCACCGTGCTCAAGGAGAAGAACATCAAGATTGCCAAGGTCGACTGCACCGTCGAGGCCGAGCTCTGCCAGGAGCACGGCATCTCGGGCTACCCGTGCGTCTGCCCCCGTTCCTCTTGTCATGGGTCCCATCGACTCGACCCTGACCCTGATCCTCCTTATGCGCCGGCTTCTGCAGCACGCTCAAGGTATTCAACGCCGGCGCCGTCTCCGACTACACCGGCCCGCGCAAGGCCGACGGCATCATCTCGTACATGACCAAGCAGGCCCTGCCCGCCGTCACCGAGATCACCGATGCCGAGCACGAGTCGTTCAAGACGTCCGACAAGATGTGCGTCTCCGCCAAACTTCAGTGCGACCTGCGCCTCTCTCTTGACTGACTCGACTGCCTCCTCCCTGCTTCTGCCCGCCAGCGTCGTCGTCTCCTACACGACCTCTGGCAAGGCGCCCGAGGCCTTCACCAAGTTCGCCTCGTCGGCCCGCGACTCGTACCTGTTCGGCCACACCGCCTCCAAGTCGGTTCTCTCGGCCGAGTCGATCACGGCCGACCAGATTGTCCTCTACAAGTCGTTTGACGAGCCCTTCCTCTCGCTCCCGGGCGACCTCTACAAGGGCCTGACGGCCGAGAAGCTCGGCCTCTGGGTCAAGGAGAACGCCGTGCCGACGCTCGGCGAGATCTCGCCCGAGAACTTTGGCACCTACGCCCAGGCCGGAAAGCCGATCGCCTACGTCTTTGTCGACCCCAACGAGTCGAACGAGGCCCTCCTCAAGTCGCTCGAGCCGCTCGCCAAGACGCACAAGTCTGAGCTCTCGTGGGTCTTCATCGACGGCATCAAGTTCGTCGACCACGCCAAGTCGCTCAACGTCGACGTCGCCTCGTGGCCGCGGTTCGTCGTCCAGGACCTGACGCTCCAGGCTAAGTACCCGCTCAAGACCTCGGTCACCGCCGCCAACGTCAAGTCGTTTGTCGAGGAGTACCTCGCCGGCGACGTTGCCCCCGACGTCAAGTCGGCCAAGGTCAAGGAGGTCCAGGACGAGTCGGTCTGGGACCTCGCGACCGACGAGTACGAGCAGGTCGTCTGGGAGGACGGCAAGGACAAGGACGTCTTTGTCGAGTTCTTCGCCCCTTGGTGCGGCCACTGCAAGAAGCTCAAGCCGATCTGGGACACGCTCGGCGACAAGTACGCCGACGTGCCCTCGGTCCTGATTGCCAAGTTTGACGCGACCGAGAACGACGTCCCGCCTTTCGAGCCGTTCAAGATCCAGGGCTTCCCGACGCTCAAGTTCCGGCCGGCGGGCTCGGACGAGTGGGTCGACTACTCTGGCGACCGCTCGCTCGAGAGCCTCGTCGAGTTCCTCGAGGAGAACGCCGCGTCTGACCTGACGGTCAAGAATGTCTCGAAGCGGGCCACGGCCGAGACGGTCGTCGAGAAGGGCACCGAGGCCGCCGACACCATCGTCGACAAGGCTGGCGAGGCTTACGACGCCGCCGTGGAGAAGGGCGAGGAGGTTGTCGAGGCCGTCAAGAGCACCGGCGAGCAGGTTGTCCGCCAGGTTCGCGAGGAGCTTTAAAGGAGCAGCAGCCGCATCTCTACGAGTTCTGATTGCTGGCCGGGGGAGGCCAAGACACACTATTGCACGACCTCTTTCGACCCACCTGCCCCGCCTCCGACGTCCTGAGCAGCACACCTCACCACGCATACTTGTGCACGAGATCGTCGACGAGCGTTCGCGTGCCCGTCTCCCACTCCTGCGCCGTGATGCTCAGCAGAGCAGAGCTCCGGCCGACGATCCGTCCCTGGAGCCCGAGCGGGTCGCCCGCCCGGCCGAGATACGAGCCCTTTTGATCTGCCCGAAGCGCTCGGACAGCCCGGAGCGAGATCGGGGCCTCGTCGACGAAACCGAGGCGGCGAGCTGCAGCGATCGACGGCGCATTGGTGTCATTGGCTGCAAGGGGCCGTCGAAAGTCGTCTTGGAGTCAGCCAAGAGCCGTGCGGTCAGGATGGCGGAATCTCTGCCTTTACCCTGCCACTGCACGCGGCGCACACCCCAGCCGCCGTCTGCCGGCAGGCGAAAGGCGTGGTCGAGCATGAGCGAGACGGCGTGCGTCAGGACGTGGGTTCTCTGGAAGTCTTTGAATCTGGCGCGATCGAAGCCAAAAGGTCAATCTGAAGAGCATCCGGAGGCCAATCTGAAGCACGACGAACATCATGACCCAGCCCTGTTCGAGGCCAGGTTCGCGAAGTGCCAGCGAGACGGGTGTCAGTCTGCAGCAACGCTGGCGCCAAAGACAAGGCATCTGTGCGCACTATCTCTGCCGTTAAAGTTTCGGCGGAGCAAGTTTGGTAAGCGATCATGCCGGCCATCCTGCGCTCGGCTCCTTTCAGGTCACGGATGGCGTAGAAGAGCGTGGTCTGAACGAGAGTCCAAAGGGTAGAGTCACCACGCGGACGACAGGTTGGCAGCGATCGTAGCCACTGGGGCTTACCGGATCGGATCGGCCGTACTGCTCGATCAGCTGAAGACACTGCTGTAAGCTTGACCACTGGGGTGTCGGCAGGTGGGCAAAGTGGGTGGGATGTAGGTTGTCGAAGAGCAGCTGGGCATGCTGGCTTGGCTGCAGGGAGCGCCCAGCATCGCAAACGGTTGACGCCTCGGCTGATCAGCATCCAATGCGGCTCGGCACATATCGAGGGCGGTGATGCGAAGACGCACGATTAGAGGCTCGAGCTCGACCTGCCGTCCATCGCCCTTGAGGTTGTCGATGGCAGGCTGGTTGAAGCAGAAGTTCAGGTCGTATACCTCGGCCGGGGTCGTCAGGTGGATGTCGGACGAATACGTTGGTGGTGGCGGCGGCTGATAGGCATTCTTGTAGCAGGGCATCGCGGCAGTTCGAGCGAAGAGGTATACGAAGCGCGAGCAGGCGCCGGACTTGTTCTTGACGAGATAGAAGTTCGACCGACAGGGCTGGGCTCGGTCGAGCCCGTGTGGTTGGCCGCGGTCGTCGTCGGCGAGCTCGGCGCTGCTGCTGCTGCGCGCGGGCGTCCCGCCGGGGCGGCAGTCTTGTCTACCTGTAGGCCTCTCAGATCCACTTGATTGAGACGCACCGCATCTCATAGGCTCAGGCGATCAGGTTTCAGAAAGGTGGACATGAGCGCCGTGATGAGGAGAGCTCAAAAAGGAGGTCGTTGCAGGGATCCTGGAGGGCGTCGGTTAGAGCCGTCGGCGCTTCGCCGTGCCGTCGTCGCGGCTGGCCGAGAAAACGGAGTCAGGCGGTTGCCACTTTCGAACCTCGTGCGACAGGCCGGACGACCACCACCTCTACCTTCTTGCAACCCCTTCCGTAAATCGCAGGAACGCGTCCGATGATTCGCACAGCCAGCAATGACGTCGAGGCCGTCGCCCCGGCCGCGGTCGCGAGCTCGCTCGCTAACGAGCCCAAGCTCGACAAGGAGGCGGAGCTGTACGCCGACGACGACGACGATGTCGACAGCCTCGACAACTGGGCCCCCGAGAAGCAGGCCGCCTACTGGGAGAGTGCGTGCTTGCTCACCTGCATGTAAGACTGGAGGTCTCAATTTGAGACTCACGAGCTCCCCTCACTCGCAGACAAGTGGGGTGTCGTCGGCCGCTTCATGGCCTACGCGACCGTCCGCGGCTGCGAGGCTCGTGGCATCCAGCCGACCTCGCTCGAGGTCCGTTCACCTGAACCTTGCAGAATCTCGCTCGAGCGTGACCTCCGAACTGACTGACCATCGTGTCCGACAGGAGCGAGTGCCTGTCACCTGCCGTTCGTACATGGACCTGTCAGTTCTCTGGTGCTCGATGAACTGCAACATCCTCGTCTTCTCTGGTGCGCCCGATCGAATCGGGCATTCGACGATCGCCGGGACTACCGACGACTGACCTGTCCAAACCCCTTCTGCTCCCAGCTGGCATCCTCGGTCCCGAGCTCTTTGGCCTGACGTTCAAGGCAAGCGTCGCCACGATCATCTGCTTCAACCTCTTCTCGTGCTTGCCGGTCGCCTATTTGTGTGTCTTCCGACCTGGGCGGTCGTATGCGCGCCTTGCCCTCGCTGACCCTTTGAGCTTGTGATCCGTTCACAGCGCAACCTTCGGCCCGAAGCTTGGCATGCGCCAGATGGTCCTCTCACGATACACGTTCGGGTCAGTGCTGCTGCATCACGACACCCGGCCCTCACCCGCTCACCAGCCCTTCCCCTTCGTATCTACAGCTTCTTCCCTGTCATTGCCCCGGCGATCTGCAACGCCTGCACGGCGCTCGGCTTCACGTCGCTCAACGCCATTCTCGCCGGCCAGACGCTCAGCCTCTCGTCCAAGGGCGGCCTCAGCTGGAGCGTCGGCATCGTCGTCGTCTCCTTGATCGGCCTGCTCGTGAGTGCCAGCCTGTCCTAAACATACGTCCGGCATCTCGCCGCAAAGCTGCTGATGACACGTCTCCACTCACGTAGCCCTCGTTCCTCGGCCTCCGGGCGATGCACTACTTCTCGCTCGCACTACTGCCGATCTCCATCGTCTTGTTCATCGCCATCGTCGCGATCGCCGGCCCATCGCTGGCCTCGATCCCCGCGGGCGAGGTCGCGCTGGGCCTCCATACCACGGCCGGCGGTGTGCTCGGTTTCGGCTCGACTTGCATCGGCTTTGTTGCCACCTGGGCCGCCTTCTCGAGCGACTACACGTCGTACATGCCGCCGACGGCAAGCTCGCAGGCTATCTTCTGGAATGTCTACTTCGGCCTCATGTGCCCGACGGTTCTCTTCCAGATCATGGGCGCTGCCTTTCAGTGCGCGGCCGGCGCCTTCCCCGTCTGGGAGGAGGGCCAGGCCGCCAATGGCGTCGCAGGCCTCCTCGGCGCGGGTATCGGCACAAGCGCCGGCGCCCGTTTCCTCCTCGTCATGGTCGCGCTCAATGTCACCGGCAACATCGGCCCCTCGATCTACTCGGTCGGCCTCTCGCTTCAGGTCTGCATCCCGTGGCTCCTTCGAGGTCGGTTTCCCCGTTCGCTCTCTGGCCTTCCGCTCTGATGGGTTATCGCTGATCCCGGGCCTTTTCCCCTCCGCTAGTCCCGCGCTACTTCCTCGCCATTGTCATCACCGCCGTCTACCTCCCGATCGCCCTCGCGCTCTCGTCGCGCTTCTCGGTCTACCTGAGCAACTTTCTCTACGTGCGTTTGACCCCGAAGGCGCACCCTGCCATCTGAGCATGTCGATTGACTGATCTGCCGTCTCTTCTCAGATTTTGGCCTACTGGGTCGCGCTCTACCTTCCGCCGATGCTCATCGAGAACACCATCTTCCGTGCGCCCGTCTCCCTTGGCGGCAGGGACGTCGCCGGCACGTACGACGTCCGCTTCTGGGATCGCCGGGCGAAGCTCCCGATCGGTTACGCTGCGATGCTCAGCTGGGCGGTCGGTATCCCCTGCATTACCGCCGGCATGGCCCAGACGTGGTGGGTCGGATGGGTCGCCGAGCGCATCGAGGGCGGCAAGGGCGACATCGGCTTCATCCTCGGCTTCTGCGCTTGCTCGCTTGTCTTCCTCCCGGCCCGGTGCGTCTTCTCTGCTTGCTTGCATGCGATACCTGTCCGTCGAGCTGACCTGCTCTTCTCTTCCCATCATCTGCGTGTCCCAGATGGGCCGAGCGGCGGTACACCGGCAGGTAGTGGGCGACCTCGAGAAACCTCGAACGGCAGTGTCCCAACGCACCTGTCCGAGACTTGAACCGACCTCCTCTCAACAAGTCGCACCCCGTGCCATAATCTTCTCTCATCATTCGATCGGTTCTCCGTCGCCACGCAGAGCGCAACAGACAGGCCAGGACGGCGCGCCGGCGTGCGCGCGAACACCCTTGTTGTACCCTGTGCCCTTTTCGCTGAGCTCGGACATCTAGATATAGACCCTTCCGTGCTACCCTCTCACCCGGCCGAGGGACTGTTGAGATGGCGCTGGCTGCAACATGTGCAAGAAGGGAGAGACCTCGTGCCTGCGGGCCGGCGTGAGTTCGGAAGGGAAGTTTGGGTCCGACCGCCTTCGCCTTCGCGCGCGCGCGTGAGCTCGGCCGGGCTTGTCTGGAGGAAGCGGCCCCAGCAGCAAAGAGGTTGCCTCCTCCTCCCAACCTCCCTCCGACCGTCCTTCCAGAGTGCATGCTCGGACGCCTCCTGCCTCGCCGCCTATCCTCTGCTGCCACCGCTTTCAGGACCAGCCCGCCGTCTAGCCTCTTCCGCCTTTCCCGCGCCATGTCGTCCGACCTTACGGAGCGCCTCGCCGCCCTCTCGATCAAGCTCGACCCCTCGGCCGTCGTCCACCACGGCCCCGTCCAGGGCGCCGCCCAGTGGAAGGAGGCTCTCCAGGGCAAGGCTGGCGTCCCGGAGAGCTGTCTGTCCCGCTGCTTGTGGTATGGCGTCAGAAGGCAAGAGCTGACCCAGCCGAGCTTTTCTGCTCGCTGCCACGCCTTCCAGATGAGCTCACCAAGACGCTCGTCTTCAAGCCCAAGGTCAGTCCTCCCGTTCGCCATCTCTTCGTCCAGCATTGCTCAAGGCTGACCATTTACGCTTTCTATCCATTCTGCAGACGGCCAAGACGGCTACGCCCGTCCCCGTCGTCGTCATCGCCTCTGACCAGACCGAGACGTCGTCGGGCGCGCTCCAGAAGAAGCTCAGCCTGAAGGAGCTCCGCCTTGCCAACGAGGACCTCATCAAGGACTTCTTCTCGTGCTCCAAGGACGACGGTGCGCCCCTCGTTCCCGCGATCGATTCTGTCGCGCTCGTCGGCTGACCTCTTCACCGCCTCTCCGCTCTGGGCAGTCTCGCCGCTGCTCCTGACCTCGGACCTCGTCTCCAAGACGCAGGTCATCCTCTCGGCCTCGCTCGCCGCGTCGTCGTCACTCTTTGCCTTCCACCCGGAGACGAGCGCCAGCACCGTCTTCCTGACCGGCGCCGATCTTGCCAAGTACCTAAACTCGCTCGGCAAGGTCGCCGAGGTTGACTTTGAGGCCCTCAAGGCTGAGTCGCCCGCCGCTGCCGCCCCGGCCGCGCCTGCCGGCGAGAAGAAGCCCGTCAAGTCGGACCGCGAGAAGGCGGCTGCCGACAAGAAGCGCAAGGAGGATGCCAAGATTGAGGGCGCTGATGAGCTTGCAATTGGCGTCCACAAGGAGCTCGATTTCCCCGAGTGGTACCGCCGCGTCCTCGTCAAGGGCGAGATGATCGAGTGCGTTCCTCGTGCTCAGCACCAGACCTACCGGCATCTCTGCTGACAGGATGATCCTCGCTCCACTCCTTGCAGCTACTACGACATCTCTGGCTGCTACATCCTCCGGCCCCAGTCGTACTCGATCTGGGAGGAGATCCAGGCCTGGTTCAACACCGAGATCAAGAAGCTCGGCGTCCAGAACGCCTACTTCCCGATGTTTGTCGCCGCCTCGCGGCTCGAGAAGGAGAAGGACCACATCGAGGGCTTTGCGCCCGAGGTCGCATGGGTCACCAAGGCGTCAGTCTCTTCCCTCTCCTTGACCGCAGGATGTATACCGCTCGCTGACTTCTGGCCTACCGACGTCGACTGCAGCGGTGACAAGCCCCTCGAGGAGCCCATTGCCATCCGTCCCACGTCGGAGACGGTCATGTACCCTTGTGCGTCCCGTTCCGGCCCCTGATGGCGAGCTTGTCTGTCAGTGAGCTGACCTACCGGCTCCTCTTGACCTCCAGACTACGCCAAGTGGATCCAGTCGCACCGCGACCTGCCCCTCCGGCTCAACCAGTGGAACTCGGTCGTCCGTTGGGAGTTCAAGAACCCCCGTGCGTCTGCCAATCGCCCGTGACTTTCTCAGGTGCTTGGAGCTGACCCCCGTCTTTCGTCGCGAACGCAGAGCCCTTCCTCCGCACGCGCGAGTTCCTCTGGCAGGAAGGCCACACCGCCTTCCTGACGCGGGCCGAGGCCGAGGAGGAGGTCCACCAGATCCTTGACCTTTACCGTCGCGTCTACGAGGAGCTCCTCGCCGTCCCGATGGTGCCCGGTGTCAAGTCGGAGAACGAGAAGTTTGCCGGCGGCCTCTTCACTACGACCGTCGAGGGCTTTATCCCGACGACCGGCCGCGGCATTCAAGCTGCGACGTCGCACTGCCTCGGCCAGAACTTCTCCAAGATGTTTGACATCGAGGTCGAGGACCCGGCCTCGACGGGCGAGACCAAGTCGAAGCTGCACGTCTGGCAGAACTCGTGGGGCCTGTCGACCCGGTCGATCGGTGTCATGGTCATGGTCCACGGCGACAACCTCGGCATGGTGACCCCGCCCCGGGTCGCGCCGACGCAGGTCGTCGTCATCCCGGCCGGCCTCAAGGTCGCGCTCGACCCGGCGACCAAGCAGAAGGTCCTCGACGCCGTTGACAAGCTCGTCAAGGACCTCCGCCAGGCCGGCGTCCGCGTCAAGGGCGACACGCGTGAGATGTACACGCCCGGCTGGAAGTGGGCTCACTACGAGCAGATGGTGCGTGTCTGACGCTCGCGAGCGGCCGGTATCAAGCCTGTGCTGACTCTCACGCCGCCCCTTTGTGCTCACAGGGTGTCCCTCTCCGGCTCGAGGTCGGTCCCAAGGACCTCGAGAAGGACACGATCCTTTCGGTCCGCCGCGACAATGCCGTCAAGGCTTCGCTGCCCGCGGCCGACATCACGACGGCTATCCCCAAGCTGCTCGAGCAGATCCAGCAGGACATGTTCAACAAGGCCAAGGCCGAGGTCGACGGCCGGCGCATCGTCGTCGAGAAGTGGGAGGACCTCGTCCCGGTGCTTGACAAGAAGAACACGGCCATCCTCCCTTGGTGCGAGGAGCCGGCCTGCGAGGAGGACATCAAGGACCGCTCCAACAAGGAGTCGCTCGCCGCCTCCAAGATGGAGGACGACGACCGTGCGCCCTCGTCCGGCGCCAAAACGCTCTGCATCCCCTTCGACCAGTCGCGCTGGCCGTCGATCGAGGGCAAGTGCTGCCCGGCCTGCGGCAAGAAGGCCAAGCGCTGGACCATGTTCGGCCGCAGTGCGTTCACTTTTGGTCTCCCTGCATCAATCGTCCCCACGCTGATGACGTCTCCCCTTCTTAGGCTACTGATTATGCGGTCGAGTCAAGGTCAAAGGGGCGGTCGAGCCGCGCTATTGTATGAGTTGCCCAGGGATTTAGGTCGGCGCCAGCAAGCGCAGAGGGGCGAAATCTGAAGACGCCCTGAATCCTGTCCCTCCACCTGCGCGAGGGCTAGGGTTTGAGCGACGGGCTCTCTCAGCCAAAGATGTCATCAATCTCGTCGCCGGCCGACGGCTTGATGCGCCTCTTCTTCTTGACAACGCTCTCTGCCGGAGACGCCGCCTTGCTCGGCTCCTTGGGGACGAGCAGGCTGTCGAAGGGCGAGGCGGTGAGGGTGGTAGAGCTCTTGCCCATGAGCGACGGCCTCTTCGCCTTCGGTGGCGCGTGGGACACCGCGTCGTCGCTGTTGTCGACCGCTGTGAGAGGCCGCTTGGTTGCTCTGACCTTGGCGGGTGGCGGTGGGGGAGGGAGAGGCGAAGGGGCGGGTAAGGGCGCAGCGGACGATCCAGCGAACGGGGATATGCCGCGCGGCGGCGTATTGCGAGCGGTCTCTGATCGTCCTATGTCCGGACTTGATTCCGCTGGTCCTGCTGCCAGTGGTGAAGGCTTAGCCTTTGTCGGCCGGACGATGCGCTCTCCGAGATCGAAGGCAGGCGGGCTGGGCGCAGAGGAGCCCGGGACGGATGAGGCCGGCGTTTGCGTGCGGCTGCGCTGAACGACTTGGCCCGACTCTGCTGCGAGGGCTGGCGATAGAAGACCCTCACGCTCGCTGCTAGGCCGGCCAGCGAGCAGTACGGATTTCGCTGAACTCGAGCGAGCGTCGGTCGGCTCGTTTGATGCAGCGACTGGGGCGTTTGGCCAGCCGTCGAGCTTGGGCAGCGGCCGCTTGCTCGGAAAGTCACGCTGCCAGACGGCAGCGATGTGGCCATAGAGGACGCCGCAGAGGCTCCAGACGCGCGAGGCGATCGCGATGAGGGTTGTAATGAGCGGGAGGAAGTGGGTGAGGTTGAGGATCGGCAGTGCGTGCTCGTGCAAATGCGAGGCAGCGAGGAAGAGCTGCGGGGACAAGGTCGACGGGTCGCAGTCAGCTCCGGCAGAGCAAGCTCGAGCGACCGTGGTTTCTCGGATAGCGCTCGTCGAACGACGTACCCGACTCGTCAGCTGGGCTAGCCTTCGAATCTCGGCATGCGTCGCGCCTTCCTGAAAGCCTGCCTTGACGACGGGCAGAAGCCGGCGGCCGACGCGGTCGACCTCGATGACCCGGCGCCAGAAGAGGGCGAGGTGGTGCTGCGAGTGGTTCTTGTAGTGAACTCGGGCGAGGATCAGGAGGTCCGTCTCGAGATGGGTCCGGAGCGAGTTAACGACGCGGGCAGAGAGCAGCGTGGGGGCGGAGGAGCTCATGGCGGCGGCGAGGGCGCGCGCTGGTCGACGTCTGGAGGGAGGACCAGCCGAAGGGGCTGGAGGGAAGGGCCAAGGCGGCGGCGGCGGCGGCGGATTGATCCGGCTGCTCGACCGGTCGTGAGTCCTGTAGCTCGCACACTGCCACTCGTAGTCTCTGCTTAAGTCTGCTGTCTGGGCTCGCAGGATGAGAAGGCACTGCGGGCTGACTGAACAGTCCTCGGTCTGGCAGACGCGCGACTTCGCTTCCTCTCCCCTCCGCGCTCGCCGTCGCGCTTCTCGCGGGTGTGCAAAAGGTCATGCCTACGGCCGGCCGCCGCCGATAAGCTGACCGGGGGGCGCTTGCGCAAGCTTCTTGCGGGTGTCGTCGAACCGGCGGATGACGGGCTGGCACGTCGTCTGCGAGCAGAGGGCGAGCGCGGCCTGCTTGACGGGTCCGGCGAGTAGTTCGAGACCCGAGAACTTTTCGATCTGCTCGACTGCAACGGCGCATGCGAGAGATTCAGCTTTATGATCGAACGAGACAAGGACCGGGCTGGGTTACTGTGACACAGCAAGGCGTACCAGGCACGAGGAACGACTCGAGCGGCGCATTGTCGGGGATGACAGCGTTCGGCATGACGAAGCCTGCGAGCGAGACCTCACGCTCGGTCGTCTTGCGCGGGTCCATGCCGCGCGGCGCGCGCAGGGCGAGGATGACCTTCGACCAGTGCGTCGGGACCGAGATCGAGGGCGAAGGGTTGCCGATGACCTCATAGCTCTGCTCGGTCGAACGAAAGGTGAGCATCAGACACGGCGGGAGATACGACGGGGACATGCGGAGACGCACGACTCGCCACTTGCCGTCGGCCGCCTTTGCGGGCAGGTAGAGCGGGATCGTGAAAACGTAGACGTCGGTGAATTGGTTGGTGAGCTTGCGCGTCCAATCCTCAAAGTAAGCCCAGTCTGGAGGGAAGCCACTCGGTCAGCGCGAAGCATCGGCATGCACATGCAATTGCTGAGCGCCGGCAGAGGCTGACAGTTGCGGTTGAAGCCCTCGCCGACCTGCGGCGCGATGTTGGAGAGCAGGAACGTCTCGTTCATGGCTTCCTGTGGGAGAGTAGAGGAAGTTCAGCAGCTTATCGGATGTGTCGGTCGTCAGTAACGACGGACCTGGCTAATCTTGGCATCAGCGGCGGGGACCAGGTGACCGCCTGCGCGAGAGCGCGGTCGATAGGGTCAGCTTATTCGACAGTATTCCATGGGCGTTGCGAGCAGCCTCACGATCGTAGCCACTCCTGCAGAGACAGAAGCCCAAAGCGTTGTCAGCCTGGCTCCTCGCGGGCCATTCGGCTCGCTCGAGTCACAGCAGCCCGTCCTCACCGAAAGTAATCCTTGAGCTTGGCACGGAACGGCTCGGGCGTCTGCTCGTCCTCCATGAACGTCGACTTGTCGCGCGAGACGCTGCCGCCCTTGGCAGGGTCCGTCCCGGGCAGAGGAGGCGCCCGGGTGAGGTTGGCGATCGTCAAGTGCTCAGCGGTCTGTGCGCCAGGATGGTCGAACGGTCAGCTGGTGCTGGGAGTGACAGAAGCGACAGAGAATCAGAGAGAAGGGACGTACCCAGGCAGCTGATGTGAGGATCGAGATGGGAACATATCAGTCAGGACATGCAGCAGACCACGATGCAGGTGCAGGACGACGGACGGTGCTGCTTCTGCCGGTCATACTGGGTAATGTAGCTGCGGGGCGGCGGCGATTGACGAAAAGGTCAGCCGGTCACTCTGTGGGATTCGAGAACGACAAATTGCTCACGCCTTGCGGAAGAGAAGGTCACTCTTGGCCGCTGTTGTCGAAACGGTACCGGTGCAGGGTCAGTCGTGCCAGCCTTAGGGCAGCGCCGGCCTACACTGCCTCCGGCTCGGACCAGGCTCCTCTCAGCTTCCAGCCCTAAGCGACAAGCGACGTACACGGTACGCCGTACTTCCAGACCTCGCCTGCGGCGACGTTGGGCGCTCGGAAGCCTCCACTAGGCTGAATGATCGGTCCCGCCGAGCCTTGAGCCGGCACGGGGACCGGCAGGCCAGGGGCAGCAGGGGCGGAGCTCGAGGGTCCCGACGCCGCCGGCGTCGACGACGAGACGGCGTAGGCGGCTGCGGCTCCACCAACGAGCAAGCCTGAGGAGAAGAGAGCGATGGGGAAGAGCGACGGCGGCATGTTGGCTTGCTCCGGAGGTCTGCCGAGGGTGAGAGGTGGGGGCGTGGCGGCTGGGCTGGAGCAACGAAAGGGGTCGCCCGAGGGGCGCGTTGCTAGCTTGAAGCGTCCCAGGCGAGAGAGCCAGCACGACATGCTTTGCAGCGACACAACAAACGGCTCGCGAGAGGGCAATCCAAAGATAAGACAGAAGACATTGTGATCGGCAGAGAAGAGAAGAGCGAAAGAGAGGAGGCCCCTCAGCTTAAAACCGTTCGTCGGTGCCAGACGCTGGTCTCGGACGTGCACAAGTGGCAGAGGTCATACAAGCTTGACTCTATGGTGTTGGCGAAGCTCATCACGGGGGTCTCTCTCTTTTCGGCTTCTCGAGCAACGCCGCCTGCGGACGTGCTCGTCGAGCAGGTGTTGTGTGGGTGGGGGATGAAAAGGAGGGGGGAGGGGCAGTCGCTTTGGAGGGGAGCGAGGTCAGCAAGAGGAGGGGGTTCAAGGTTGTGCGAAAGGGGCTGGGCGGGAGAGGAGAGGCCAGCGTCAACTCCAACGTCGCTTGAGCTGGGCAAACGACCGGTCGGGATAGCCACTCACTCAGCGTATTCTGTCGGGTAGGCGAAGGGAGGTGTTCGTCGTCGTTGCTTGAAAACGAGTGGCCGAAAAGCCGTCTCGCCCTTTGAGCAGGCCGCGTCCGCCGTCCCCAGCCGACTTGCATTTGCGAGCGCTCCCAGATTTGGGCGCAGCGCGCCGGCCGAGGCCAGCAGCAGCAGCAGCAGCGGCTGCAGCACCAACCGACGGTCCTTGCAACCCCACCCAGACCCCACCTCACCCAGTCTCGACTCACTTCACCTCTACAATATGGCCAACCCTAGGTACGTCTGTGCCGAGCTTTTCTCTCCGCTCTGTCCGATCCCTGAGCTGCCCACGGAGCTGACGGGCTACCTCGGTGCACCCTCCCTTCGGCCCCGTTTGCAGACAGCGTTCCAAGAGCCGCTCGGGCCGGCAGACAGTCAAGACGACGCGCAAGACGACCTCCAAGAAGGTGACGGTCCGTGGCCCGCAGCCGCTCGTCGACGCATGGGACAAGAAGAAGACGGTCATGCAGAAGTACGGTCTCGTGCTCTCAATCGGTTGGCTAGGCGGGCCTGAACGCCTGCGCCCGGCACGCACCGGTCGCCAAGCCCTACTCTGGTCAGACAGCTGCTGACATTGCATCGCGCCGATCCATCTGCCTCTCTCAGCTACAAGGAGATGGGCCTGATGACGACGCTCGCTCCCCGGCGGCCAGGTGGTGTCGAGAAGGACATCAAGCCGTCGACCGGCAACGACATGGAGGCCGACGAGGACGAGGCCGCGGCCGGTCCGTCGTCGAAGACCGGCGCCATCCCTAAGGGCTACGGCCGGATCGTCCGTGATGCCGAGGGCAACGTGGTCGACATTGTTATGGGCGGCGAGGAGGCCGCCGATAGCGACGACGAGTCGGCGGCGTTCAAGGCCGACAAGGGTAAGGCGCGGGCCGAAGACACGCCCGTCGTTACCGGTGCGTCCCACGCTGCTCTGTTCGTATCTTTGAGGGGCGCCGTCATCTGAACTGTCGACCTTTAATCCTTCCGCTTCGCAGCGCTCGAGTCGATCGCGGCCCGGACGGTCAAGCGCCCGCGGACGGTGACTGGTGCCGAGCTCCACTTCCTCAAGTCGCTCCGGGCAAAGCACGGCTCGGACGTCAACGCGATGGCGCGCGACATGCGCGTCAACCGGCTCCAGCGGACGCGCGGCCAGATTGAGGAGAGCGCGCGCCGGGCCGGAGGCTGGGAGGCCGTCGAGTCGCAGGAGTAGAGTCTGTCCTCCGAGGGAGGGACGAGATAGAGGACGACTCGCGCGCGCGCGCGCAGTCGAGGGTGTTCGAGGCGGCCTCGCTGCCGTTGTCGGATGATCGACCCATGTACCGTACCGTCAGCCCGTCCTTGTTCGCTTGTCTGAGAGCCGATGCGGCGGAGCATAACGCAAGCAAGAATTTCGTTCAGAGAGCGACATCGCTTCGGGAGAGGCTGAGGGATGAGAAAGCTGGATCCGAGCAAGGGCAGCCGTCGGCGTCCCCCGCCTGCACGCCCAAATCTGCCGGCGCCGGTGCCGACGTCGCCTTGGACCGAGGCTCGCACGCCCTCGCCTTCAGTCACATCCCCATCAGCCCCGTCCCTCAGTCATGGCTTCCTCGCTCCCGGTCGACCTGTCGGCGCTCCAGAAGCACCTGCACCAGACGACGTCGTTCGCGGCCGCCCTGCCGGCCAAGTCGGACCTCGCCTTCCACCGGTCGGTCGACCCGTCGCTCGCGGTCAGGCTCGACGAGGCCTCGGGCCGCGTCTGGGAGCTAGTCGACTCGCTCCTCGGCTGGGTCGACAACCTGAACGAGGGTCAGAAGGTGGCCGGCGCAAAATCCAAGCGCAAGCGCGAGGAGGATGACCTCGTCGAGAACTTTGAGGAGACCGTCATCGCCGAGGGCGTCGACGGCCTGCTCGAGCGGGCGGTGCGTGTCGCTTGTCGGCTGCCGACAACCCACACCTCGCAAGAAAGCTGACTTGGGCCGGCCTCGCCTTCTGGCTATAGGACACCTGCCTCGACACCTTCCTCGGTCGAATCAAGGCGCCGGCGATTCCGATCATCCCGACCGAGACCGCACGGTCCAAGGTGCGTGCTTCGACTCGGACCGCCCGCTGGCGCGCCGCGTGCTGCTAACGATGCGCTCCGCCTGTCTCCCAGAACAACCTGATCCTACCTGGGACCACTGCCGCTGCTACCAAGCCGGGTCGCCTGCCTCAAGCGCTCATCAACGCTCAGATTCCCAAGCCGCAGCTCCTCTTCCCGCCACCCAAGGTCGACAACTTCTCGACGGCAGAGTTCCGCGTTTACTCGAGCTCGACGACGCCTGGCTTCGTCAAGCACCACGCCCAGGTCCCGGTCGACTATGTCGCCGCCGCACCAGAGAAGGACGTCGCGGTCGTCGAGCCGGCCGAGGCCATCAACCCGGACGCCGCGGGCAGCAGCTCGGAACGGCGCGAGGCCGCTCACCGCAATGTGCCCCCGCACCCGTACACGTACGAGCTGCTTCACCCGATGTACCCGGCTTCGCTTCTCGCGCCCAAGCCGTGCACGCCCGTCCCGCCAGCAAGCTTTGCCGACACGGCTTTCACCTTCATCGACACCCGGGCAGGTCTGCTCGCGCTCGTCGAGACGCTCGAGCAGCAGGCGACGCACCTTGCTGTCGACCTTGAGCACCACAGCACACGGACGTTTGCCGGCTTCCTCTGCCTCGCCCAGATGACGGCACGCAACGGTGCAGGCGAGGTTCTTGGCGATTGGGTGATCGATCTCGTCGTGCCCGAGGTGCGCGGGGCCATGCGCGACCACATGGGCCGCGTGCTCGCCAACCCGGCCATCATCAAAGTCAGCCGCCCTCCCTTGCGCCCAGCTTCCCGCCCCCCTCCGCCGCTAACTTCTGGGTCCTTTGGCAGATCTTCCACGGCGCCGAAAGCGACATCGTATGGCTGCAGCAGAACTTTGATCTCTTTGTTGTCAACATGTTCGACACCTACCACGCGACGAAGGTCCTCGGTGGGTGCCCTCTGGGACCGGGGTCGTCGCTCGGAATCTGAACCACATAGACTGACCGGCCTCCGCTTCGCATCCAACAGAGTTCCCGTCGCACTCGCTTGCCTCGCTGCTCGAGCTCTACTGCGACTTCCTCGCCGACAAGCGCTACCAGCTGGCCGACTGGCGGATCCGGCCGATGCCGCAGGACATGCTCGACTATGCGCGGTCCGACACTCACTTTCTCCTCTTCATCTTTGACCACCTGCTCAACGGTCTCATCTCGCGCTCGTCGCCCCGGTCGTCGCCTTCGCTCAACATGCCACCGGCAACGCCCGCCGGAGGCTCGTTCGCCGTCGACACGCCGCTGCTGCTCCAGCACGTCCTCGCTCGGTCCGCCCAGACGTGCCTCCGTCGCTTCGCGGCCGACATCTATGACGCCGAGAATGGTCTCGGCGCTGCCGGCTGGTTCTCGCTTGCCAAGAAGTACAACAAGCTCTTCCTGCTCGACTCGGCGCCCGGCACGCCGCCCGCCATCGAGGGGGCCGTTTACAAGCGTCTGCACGCCTGGCGCGACGCGACGGCGCGCGAGGAGGACGAGAGTACCGCCTACGTCATGAAGAACCATCAACTCTTTATCCTCGCCGGCCGCAAGCCGACGACGGTCAAGGAACTCTTCCTCATGGGCCAGCAGTGGAGCGAGGTCGTCCGCCGGAGGGCGGATGAGCTGGTTGACCTCATCCGGACGACGACGGACGAGGCCGAAGGAGCTGCCGGGCCGACGGCTGCCATCCCGATGGAGGGCATCATCGCCTCTGCGGCGGTCGCGGCGCCAGCGCCGGCCAAGCAGATGGTCGTCGATGTCTGGGGCGCCGTGCAGGAGCCCTCGGCTGCGTCTGCTGCCAAGGCGCCTGCGGTCGCATCGTCGTCGCTTTTTGGCCCGTCGATCAGCTCGCGTGCGGCTGTCGTCCCGGAGAACGCGGTCGCCTCGTCCTCGCGGTCGTACGTCGCTCCCTCGAGCTCCCTTTTTGGCGCCGTCGGCTCGAGGGCGTACAAGATGCAGGCCGCCGCTGGTAGCGACATGTTTGCTTCGCCTTCTTCCTCTAAGGGAGAGGCCCAGGAGGACGCCTTTTTGAGGGTGCTGGGCAAGATCAATCTCTCGATCAACGTGAGTGGAGCGCACGCGTCCGCCGCCGCTTGCTCTTTCAGGCGCTGACGTTTGCATCCAACCTCAGCCCCCTCCGCCGCCGACTCCTACAGCACCGGTCGCAGCGCCTGCACAATCCGCGACTGTGGTCGTCGTTGCCGACGAGATCTTCGCGCTCCCTGGCGCCGAAGAGGTGCCGTTCGTGCCGGCTGCGTTGCGGGCGTCCAAGCCGCAGCCGTCTGCAGATGACCGGGACGCGATTGTCACCGTCGGCCGGCCAAAAGAGAAGAAGCGTAAGCGGGACAAAACGGCCGATGCAGTCGCTACTGGAGCCTCTGCCGTCGATGTCAAGGGCAAGGGCCGCGAGGTGTCGCCGCCGCCTGCGAAGGTCGACGACCTTACGACGCCGGCCGCATCGACTGCCAAGGTGACAGGCAAGCCGTTCGATTACTCGGCCGTCCCGAATGGGCTCGACCAGGTCGTCAAGCAGGACAACCCCAACAAGCTCAAGAAGGCCAAGAAGGTCAAGAAGCGTGCGTCCGAGCATGTCTGCGCCGCGAAGTGCCCTCCCAAGCAGAAGCTGACGTTGTTGCTCGCCTCTACTCATGCTCTCGCAGCTGTCGTCCAGTACGGCGATTTCAAGCGGCCGCCTCAGTCGATGGCCGAGACCAAGAAGGGCAACAAGAACATGACGTTCAAGTGAGGGTCGCCTGTCCGGGCGGCCTCGATTGCCATGACCGTAGACTCGATTTCCCACCATAACGTCGTTCAGCGAGGGCAGAGGGGTATCATTCATCGATGGGGGGGGGGGGGGTATCGGGAGAGTGGAACGCTCCTCATGCTGCGGGCGGAGGCCCCTGCGCGGGCGGGCTGTCCGGCGGCACGGCGTGGAAGGCCTGGGGCGAAATCGGGACGACGCCGCCGGGGTAGGCGCCGTAGGACGCCGCTGGCGCGCCGACGAAGCCGTACGGCGTCCACATCGGCATCGGCATCATCCCCGGCCGCGGTGGCGATGGCTGAAAGTAGGACATCGGCTGGGCGGGCCAGTAGCCTGCCGGGGGCTGACCGTAGGGTGCAGCGGGGATTCCGAACGGAGGCGATGGGTATCCAAGGTAGCGCGCCGAATAGTCGGCCGGCGGCCGCTCAGGTGGCGGTGGTGGCGGCGGCGGTGGTGGAGGTGGTGGTGCCTGTGAACGTGGACCAGGCGAGGAAGCTGCAGGCGCCTCAGCCGTTCGAGGCAGGCTCTGGGCAGAATAGACCGACTCTGTCCGGGGCGCGCGCTGCTTCCCTCGGACGACCTCGGGATCACGGACGTAAGGCGCCGACGAATCCGAGCTATGGACAGACGGTCGGGTCGAGGTCGGGGTTGTCCAGCCCTCCTGAGCCGTGTCGGGCTCGCCTGACGACCCATTGGCTGGGCCCTGTTGTCGTTGCGACTGCTCGTGCTTCTCGTCGGCAGCCCACGGAGGCGCCGCGACGGTAGCGGGCACGAAGGCCGGTAGCGACGCTGAGCTGGACGGAGCGGCGCTGCTACCGCCAAAGCCGAGTGCAGACCGAGCGACGGCCTCTTGGGCGTCGTAGTAGCGTTTTTGTTGCTCCTACAAACATTGCAGCAGGTCGTCAGAGTCAACGCGAGAGAACGACAACGAAGGCCTCGACAGGGACGGTGCACCTTCTCCGTCAGCGCCCGTTCCGCCGCTCCGGCCACCTTGCTCGAGGCCGGCTGCGCCTGCGCGACGGATGGCTGACCGCCGTCGATGGCGTCGTACGGCACGAGATCCTCGAGCAAGGGATTAGAGGGTGCGTCATTGCAGATAGCGAGTTGCGCTTGCGGCACAGTCTCGCCCGGCGGTTGGTCCCTCGCCGAGATTGTCGCTTTGGAGATGCTGAGCGGGGCGGTAGGGGCGACGTTGGGAGGGAAGGCATCAGAGTAGGAGGCCGGCGGCGCCGAAGGGTGAAGCTGGCCGTGTCGAGACGCGACAGCCGCTTGCGCAGCCTCGAACTGCCTCCGGAGCCGGGCCTTTTCTTCTGTAGCGCTCTCCTGCGCTGGAGCAGCAGCGCTAGCCGGTGACCGACCGCTGTCAGCCGGCGCTCGGACAACAGGGGCGGCGTTGCTTGAGCTGGATGAGCCTGCAGCACGCCCCTGGGCCTCGCGAAATAGCCGAGCCTTCTCGGCTGCGGCCGATTCGAAAGCCGGAAGGCGAGTCACGATTACGGGACCGGAGGAAGGCGGGACGACAGCAGAAGAGGGGCCTCCTGGGGCGTGAGCGAGCGACGGGGTTGCTTGCGCGCTGGAGGCTCGTCCTTGGGCTTCCCTAAAGAGACGCGCCTTCTCCTGCGCCGCCGTTTCAAATGCCGGCTCGGAAGCCGTAGCTTGGACCGGAGCTGCCGCTCGTTCAACCGAAGCGCCAACTGCAACGGTGTGAGCGCCAGATCCGCCGCTCACGGCCTGCGAGGACGAAGCGTCCTTCGACGTCGACGTTTTGTTCTGCAGTTGCTCGAACAAGCGCTTCTTCTCTGCGGCAGCAGATTCAAAGGCGGGTGTGTTGCTCGAAGCGGTCGCAGGTTCGGTCGAAGAGGAGCTTGAGCCGAGCGGCGGCGGCTCAGGGTGGTCCGGAGGCAGGCCGTTTTGTGTTCTCGCAACGGCCGCTTTAGCCTGGCTGAAAGCCTGCGCCTTCTCCTCCTGCGCCGACGGGTACTTCTGGCCCGAAGCCCCTCCGGCGGATCCAGCAGCGAAAGCCTTGACCGCTGGCGGGTTGCCGTGGCCGAGCTCGGAGTAGGCCACGCTCGAGGGCGGTGGGGACGGTGTGATGGCCGAGCCAAAGAACTCGGACTCCTCTGGGAGGTAGACCGAGGCCGTGCCCGAACGCAAGTTTGTCGTAGGCGCGGGGGAGGCGCGTAGTAACGAGTTATACGTCTGCTCGAACGACATGGTAGTCGATAGCCTATTGGTGGTGGGCCGGCTAGACGCTTCTGCGCTGGGCATCGGAGGACTCGGTGCGACTGAAGGCGTTCGAGAGGGTAAGATGTTGGACGAAGGCGTAGAGTTGACGAGCGAGGCTGATGGGGGAGCAGCCGGGACCGGTGCCGATATAGACTGCGAGCGCGTGTAGGTCGAGGCGCCCGAGAAGCTGGTCGCACGAGCAGAAGTTGCCGCCGTCGCAGCGATGGACAGCGCACCTTCCGGACAAAGGCTAGCGACGAAACCCATTTCGCTGAAGGGGCCGACGAAGGGGAGAGACGGAGGGGGGGGGGGGGGAGTCGTCAGTTTGGCGTGAACCGTGGGGTTTGAGACCACCTTGGACGTACCGGACGAGTTCTGCCTCCCTGCCGCCTTTCGTCCAGTCGACGAGGACCTCATCGATGGTTGCGCTAGTGACCAGCTCGCCGAGACCATTTTCACCCCGGCCCGCCGGTCCTCGGCTGAGCACGTTGCCAAGGACATCAACCCGCAGAGTATAGCCGACGCGGATGTGGCTGCCCTTGACAGTGAAACCGAGAGATCCTTCGCCGTGGAGTCGTGAGCCAGGCAGGGCGAGCATTAGAGTCCAGGATCGCCCGCCCTGAGGGCCTGGAGAGAGGAATTCACGTGGGGCAGCCTCGAGCCGCGATTGGGCGACGTCCTTCTTGCGCTGGCCGAGCGCGTTGCTTGCCGAGGAGAAGGTGATCGTCTCAACAAGCGTGAGCAGGATGCTCCGGACCTCAATCGGGCCGGTCGTCGACGCCGGTGCCAGCATGAGCGTCAAGGGCAAGGAGAGCGTCGCGCCGGGCGAGAGCGTCGTACTGAGCTGCGTGAGAGTCAGCGTGACGGCCGGGGTCGCGAACGCCAGCTGCCTGGGGATCTGGTGGGCTGGCCAGGCTGGGTGGAGGTCGTGTACGAGCACCTCGATAGGCTGGACGAAGGTTGAGAGCGGCTGGTTCTCCTTGCGCAGCAGTCCTCTGCGAGCAGGAGCATCCAATGCGATGGTCAGAAGGCGACGGACGAACGGCGAGCGCAAGTCCAAACGCACTTCTTCTTGCTCCGCTCCATGAGAGTTACTTCCAAGGAGTAGGCGATGCCGGGAAGCGCTTGACCGGGTGGGCCTCGTCCGGCTCCAGGCGGGATGTCGACCGAGCTTGGCAGGTGCGCCGGAATGAGAATCGAGAACGGGAAGTCCTTCTACGAACGCAGAGGTCCTCTCAGCTGTTGACTTCTAGGAGCAGCATGGGAGAGGACGTACCGAGTCGAGCAGACCGTACTCTGCTCCGGGTGGCGCCGTCCAGAGCGCCTGCGCGCCGTGCACGTTCTCGCGGAAGACGGGGCCGCCGACTGGCCACCAGCCGCAAACGATGTCAGCCCGAATGCTCGTCGCTGATGCGAGCAAAGGCAGGGCGGACCCTCTTTGGGTAGCGTCTCGGTCTTGAAGAGCGAGATGCGAAGCCATTCAGCCTTCAACGGCTTGGCCAGTCGGAGCTCAATCGTCTGCCAGAGGGGTCGAGCGCGCGCACACGAATCAGCTAGGCCGGCCGCATCCTGAGCGACGCTCAGCAGCCGGACAGACGTACACCGGCAGCTGCACAGCGAGGTCGAGCATCGCGCGTCGGTTCTGGATCGGGCAAGCCGGGATAGCCTGGCGAGGCGACGGAAGCAGAGTCAGGGCGAGGGAAGGGATGGTGAGCCCCTCATGACGTCGCGCAGGGGATGGAGCTCGAGCCAAGGCGCACCTTGGACGAAGCCTCGGTTAGCCGGAGCACGGAAGACGCTGCGAGAGGAAGGAGCCGATGATTGGCAAAGTCCATCAGCGTGAGCATTCAGACAGGGATGCCGGAGGCTCCGTCGAGGATGGTGGGACGTCGGCGGCGAGGAAGCGGAGCACGGACACCTTGACTTGCGGGTTGTTCATCGCCCTGCCGAAACCCGCGAGCTGGACCGAGCGTCTCTGCGCAGGTCAGGTGGATGCGGTAGAGCGATGGCCAGCGGATTGGCTTCTGAAGAGTGAGAGGTGGCGGTTGAGTCGAGGACGTTGGCAGGAGGAAGTACGGGGCGGCCGATCGACGGTCGACGTCGGAGGCGGGGGAGGCGCTGGCTTGGGCAACCGAGACCGGGCGCAGCAGCCCGCTCTCAGCCACTCTGCGAGGAGCACTCATGGCAGCGGGGGAGGGCACGCGAAGCAGGGGAGGGGGCATGTGATTGACAATGACGAGGGGCAGTAGGACCAGGAAAGACGAAGAGAGGGCCGAGAGAGAGGGCCATGAGCGATGAGGGAGAGCCTTTCCGATTCTGGCATCCGTGCGCGACAGACAGCCTCAGGACGCCGTTTCATTCGACGACCTTGCCGACGATCGGGTAGCGCTTGGTAAAGAAGTCCTCCCACTGAGTGAGCGTCTGCGTCAAGATGTAGCACAGTCAGCATGACCATCGATCTCGGAGGAGGGCGAGGGGAGCGCACCTTGATCTGCTTGTCGTCGAGACCCGAGTAGTCGGCCACGGCGTCCTCGGGCTTGAGCGAGCTCATGCCGAGCCCCCGACTGCCGTCCTTGCCGGCAAAGACGCTGTAGCTCCCGCCAGGCCCGTACATCTCGCGCTTGGCCGTCACGTCAAAGACGGTGCCCTTGATTGCAACGTAGATCGGCTTGCCGGAGTCGACGCCCGTGTGCTCGGCGAGCTTCGAGGCAGGGATCGGCGTGTCGAGCGGCTCGGGGAGAGAGGCGGCCGGAGCAGACATCATGCTGGTAGACTCCTGGCGGGCGGGCGGGCATCGCGTGAAGGGCAAGAGCAGGTCAGTGGACGGGCAAACACAACTCTCTGATCAGAACCGACTCTCAAGGACGCACGGCGATTGACTTCTTTTCGGCAGGGCCGAGCGTGTTGAGCTTGCTGGCAGGCGGGTTCTCGCGCTGAAGGCTCTTGTTGTACTCGACGCTCGCGCGCGAACCGGGCCGGAGGACGACGCGGGGCTCTTTCGGCTTGCGGACGGGCGCGTTGGGGTCGGTGGGCTTCCAGAGGAGGAAGACGAGGCCACAGGCAAAGATGATAACCGGGAAGATGTCGCGCAGGAGGGTGAGACTGCCGGGCCAAGAGGAGAGTCGGGAAGGGTGAGCTTGGGTCTGCGGCGGAAGGCATCATAAACGAGCGTGCAAGGCGCACATAGCCTCAATCGGATTGTGGTCCCAGACTTCGACGCGGGCAAGGAAGGACTGGGAAAG
>Ga0308160_10001005_pt1 | contig 43965 bp, 38 predicted proteins | sample PhyFR1_FD_201036 | JGI IMG/M metagenome (GOLD analysis project Ga0308160, IMG submission 201036) | Phyllosphere microbial communities from UC Gill Tract Community Farm, Albany, California, United States - DLSLF.R1 | ecosystem: Host-associated > Plants > Phyllosphere > Unclassified | place: USA... | reverse complement strand
TCATGGCGCCCGCCCGCCAGGACGCCCGTCTCTACACCTACGGCGCCGCGCTCGAGCAGCTGCTCGAGCAGGGCTGGGGCCACACGCTCATCTCCCGTGCCCCCGACCTGAGCGCCACCGAACAGAACGCCGCCACCGAGGGAGTCATCTGATGGCCAAGGCAGACCTGATGGACTACGACGAGGCCCTCGAGAAGTACGAGGTCGTCATCGGCTTCGAGGTGCACGTCGAGCTCGCGACGAAGACCAAGATGTTCTCCGACGCGCCGAACTTCTTCGGCGGCGCCCCGAACACGAACGTGACCCCGGTCGACCTGGGCCTCCCGGGCTCGCTGCCCGTCGTCAACGAGCAGGCCGTGAGGTACTCGATCAGCCTCGGCCTCGCCCTCGGCTGCTCGATCGCCGAGAGCTCGCGCTTCGCCCGGAAGAACTACTTCTACCCCGACAACCCCAAGAACTACCAGGTCAGCCAGTTCGACGAGCCGATCGCGTACGAGGGCGAGGTCGAGGTCGAGCTGCCCGACGGCACCGTCTTCCACGTGCCGATCGAGCGCGCCCACATGGAGGAGGACGCCGGCAAGCTGACGCACGTCGGCGGCTCGACCGGCCGCATCCAGGGGGCCGAGTACTCGCTCGTCGACTACAACCGCGCGGGCATCCCGCTGGTCGAGATCGTCACGAAGCCGATCATCGGCGCCGGGGCCCTCGGCCCCGAGCTGGGCGCCGCCTACGTCTCGACGATCCGTGACATCGTGCGCGGCCTGGGCGTGAGCGAGGCGCGCATGGAGCGCGGCAACCTCCGCTGCGACGCCAACGTGTCGCTCCGGCCGCACGGCCAGGTGGAGCTCGGCACCCGCACCGAGACCAAGAACGTCAACTCGTTCCGCTCGGTCGAGCGTGCCGTCCGTCACGAGATCCAGCGCCAGGCCGCGATCCTCGCCGCCGGCGGCACCATCACGCAGGAGACCCGGCACTGGCACGAGGACACCGGCCGCACCTCCGCCGGTCGTCCGAAGAGCGACGCCGACGACTACCGCTACTTCCCCGAGCCGGACCTGCTGCCGGTCGTGCCGTCGCGCGAGCTGGTCGAGGAGCTGCGCCTCGCGCTGCCCGAGGCCCCCGTCGCGATGCGTCGTCGTCTCAAGGCCGACTGGGGCTTCGCCGACCTCGAGTTCCAGGACGTCGTCAACTCCGGCCTGCTCCAGGAGCTCGTCGAGACGGTCGCCGCCGGGGCCTCGCCGCAGGCGGCCCGCAAGTGGTGGACGGGCGAGATCGCGCGCCTCGCCAACGCGGCCGGGGTCGACGCGTCGACCCTCGTCTCGCCCCGCCACGTCAGCGAGCTGATCGCGCTCGTGGAGACCGGCGAGCTGACCGACCGGCTCGCCCGCCAGGTGCTCGAGGGAGTCGTCGCCGGCGAGGGCTCGCCCTCCGAGGTCGTCGAGGCGCGCGGGCTCCGCGTCGTCTCCGACGACGGCGCGCTGATCGCCGCCATCGACGAGGCCCTGGCCAGCCAGCCCGACGTGCTCGCGAAGATCCGCGACGGCAAGGTCCAGGCCGCCGGCGCCGTCATCGGCGCGGTCATGAAGGCGATGAAGGGCCAGGCGGACGCCGCTCGCGTCCGCGAGCTCGTGCTCGAGAGGGCCCAGGCCTGATCGTCCCGCCCGCTCCCGTCGTCGGCGGCCGGTCGTCGTGACCGTGCCGCCGACGATCCGCGCCGCGGCGCCGGCCGGCCTCGCGCTGGCCGTCGCCGGCGTCGCCCTGCTCGTCTCGTGGCGGGCCCTGCCCGACCGGGTCGCCCTCGTGCACGAACCCGAGGCCGGAGCCGTCGCGTTCGCCGCGAGCCGTGTCGACCTCGTGCTCGTCGTGGGCGTGCTGCTCGTCGGCACGCTGGTCGCCTACCTGGTCTGCGCGGCCTTCCTCGCGTGGACGCCCGCCCGGCACCTGCTGGTGCCGCACGCCGAGCACTGGAAGGCCCCGGGGCGCCGACCCGAGATGCGCCGCCGGTTCGCCGTCTGGCTGGCCAGGGGCTTCGCCGTCGCGTGGTGGTCCGTCGCCCTCGAGCTCGTCGTGACGATGCTCGCCCAGCGCGGCGGCGCCCTCGCGACGTGGTGGCTGCCGGCCGCGGTCTCCGGGCTCGCCGTGCTCCTGCTGCTCGGGGGCCTCGTCGTCGCGTTCGCGGCGGGCTTCACGCCCGACGCCCGTCCGGCACGGGCCCCCGCCCGGGCCTCGGCCCCGGCCCGTCCCGGGCGCGAGGAGGGCCGCGCCTCCGCGGCGGACGCGACCACCGCGTCCTCGCGCCCTCCCGGCCCCGGCGGGGCGTCCGGCGCTCCCGCCCCGGCCCCCCGGGCCGCGGGCCCGGCCTCGACGACGGCTCGTGGCGCCGGTGCGGCCCCGGCCGCGGGCGCCGACCGCCCGGGCCCGCCCCGGCCCTACCAGCCCCGACCCCGGGCGCCCCGTGCGCCGGGCTCACGACCCCACCAGGGAGGTGGCTCGACCCGTGGATGACGACCGGTACGGCCGAGACGTGCTCAGCGGCGACTGGAAGCGCTCGTCGCGCCCCGCGCCGACCCCCACCGACGCGGTGCGCGACCTCGTCGTCGAGGAGTCGCGGAGCGGCTTCACGGGAGCGGTCGTGCGCGTCGAGGCGGGCACGGTCGAGCTGGAGGACTGGAAGGGGCGCGTCCGTGCCTTCCCGCTCTCGGGCTCGTTCCTGATCGACGGTGCGCCCGTGGCGCTCCGGGTGCCGAGGGCGGCGCCGCAGGGCCGTGCCCGCACGGCCTCCGGCTCGTTCGCCGTGGGCGACGCCCGCGCCCGGGTGGCCCGCCAGAGCCGCATCTTCGTCGAGGGCCGGCACGACGCCGAGCTCGTCGAGAAGGTCTGGGGCGCCGACCTGCGCGTCGAGGGCGTGGTCGTCGAGTACCTCGAGGGCGTCGACCACCTCGCCGAGGTGCTGGCGGAGTTCCGGCCGACCGCCGACCGCCGCGTCGGCGTGCTCGTCGACCACCTCGTGCCCGGGTCGAAGGAGAGCCGCATCGCGGAGGCGGTCACGAGGGGCCCGCACGGTCGCCACGTGCTCGTCGTCGGGCACCCGTTCGTGGATGTCTGGCAGGCCGTCGTGCCCGCACGCCTCGGGCTCACGCGCTGGCCGGAGGTGCCCCGCTCGGTCGAGTGGAAGCACGGCGTCTGCGAGGCCCTCGGCTGGCCCCACGACGACCAGGCCGACATCGCGGCGGCGTGGCAGCGCATCCTGGGCCGCGTCCGCGCCTTCGGCGACCTCGAGCCCGCGCTGCTCGGCCGGGTCGAGCAGCTGATCGACTTCGTCACGGTCGACCAGGGCTGACGGCTCGCCCGGGCGTGTCGGGCGTCTCCCGGCCTCGGGCCCTAGATTCGTCGTCATGGTCGATTCGCTCGAGGGGCAGGTGCGCACGGCGGTCGACGCCTGGCTGCGCTGGCTGCCCCGGTGGCGGATCGGCACCGCACGGGCCCGCACGCGCGTCTGCCGGGTCTGCTTCGGCTCGCCCGTCGCGGTCGCCGCCGGGTTCGACGGCGACGTGCCCCACGCGGTGCAGCACGCGCTGCTGAACCGGCTCCGGCACATCGTCGACGACGAGGTCGACTCGTACACCACCCGCAACCTGCCCCTCGTGACCCGCGAGCTCCGACGGGCCGCCGAGGCCGGCGTCGACGGCTACCGGCCCGACGAGGGCCTCGCCCTCGAGTTCGACGGCCTCGACGTCGACCCCGAGCCGGAGCCCGGCCAGCCGTTCCTGTTCACCCTGGAGGGCCTCGCCGCCGAGGAGGCCGCACGGCACGCTGCCGACGCCGCCGACGACGAGCCCGAGTTCTCGGACGAGGCGAAGGCGGCCCTGCGCCGCGAGCTCGCGTTGGCCGACGAGCACGCGCAGTCGGTCGGCACCGCGCTCTGCTTCGCGGTCGTCGCCCAGCGCGAGCGGATCGCCGACGCCGTCGACCGGCTCGTCGAGCCGCAGGTCGAGGAGCTGCTCGCCGAGCTCTCGCGCACGCTCGAGCCGCCGCGCTGAGCCCGCCCCGCCCGCACCCCCTGAGGACACCATGACCACGCCCCGCTCCGCCGCCACCGCCCCGGCCCGCCGTCTGCCGTGGTGGGCGCTCGCCCTCGACGCCGTGCTCGTCGTGGCCTTCGTCGTCATCGGCCGCCGCAGCCACGCCGAGGGCCTCGACCTGCCCGGCCTCGCCACCACGCTCTGGCCGTTCGCGGTCGGCCTCGTCGTGGGCTGGCTGAGCGTGGTCGGCGTGCGGTGGCCGCTGCCCCGCCTCGCCTCCGGCGCGGTCGTCTGGGTGTCGACGGTCGTGCTCGGGGTGCTGCTCCGGGTCGCCAGCGGCCAGGGCGTCCAGCTGAGCTTCGTCGTCGTGACGGTCGTCGTGCTCGGCGTCTTCCTGCTGGGGTGGCGGGGCGTCGCGGCGCTGGCCCGGCGGGGCGGGCGCACCCGGCGCTGACGACGGCGGCGGAGCAGGGCTCGAGGGCCGCTCCGCGACTCCGCGGGGCCCGGCGGTCGGTCGGCCTGGTGGCCTGCCCTCGCTACTTGCGCTTGACGCTGTTGTCGGTGCTGGGCTCGTCGGTGAGCACCAGGCCCGACGAGCTGTTCGACGAGGCCGTCAGCTCGGTCAGCCAGTCGCGGTTGATGGCGGGCACGCGGCCGCCGGAGTACTTGAAGTAGAGGGGGATGCCCGGGTCGAGCCAGATGCTGCTGCGCCCGTCGCCGACCTTCTGGGTGTCGCGCCACGAGAAGAAGAACGACTCGCGGCGCCGGAGCTTCGTGGCGATCACGATCTGGAGGTGCTCGAGCACGCGGTCATCGAACTCGACCTCGATGCCGGAGGTGCCGTAGATCAGCGATCCCATGGAAGTCCTGTTCAGTCCTGTCGTCTGCTCCGCACCGGGGGCGAGGAGGCGAGGGTGCGGTCGTCCGCCAATCTACCGTGCCGGGCGGGCCCGGTCCGGCACGCGACACGTGCCTGTGGGCGGTCGTCCAGCCCGGGCTGACATGCTCGACGGAGCCGATCCGACCCGTGGTGACCGCGGGCACCGAACCGACCCAGGGACCCATGACCTCCACCGCCGTGCTCGCCCCGTCCGCCTCCGCAGCCCTTTCGGGCCCGTCGGGGGGCCTGCCGTCCACGGTCGTCGCGCAGGGCGCCACCTCGTCCGTCCAGGAGCTCGACGGCCTCGTCGGTGTCGCGGCGCGCGTCATCGACGCCCTGGGCGAGTGGGGCGTGGGGCTGCTGACCTTCGTCGAGACGGTGTTCCCGCCGATCCCGAGCGAGATCGTGCTGCCGCTCGCCGGGTTCCTCGCCGGGCAGGGGAACATGAACATCGTGCTGCTGATCGTGGTCAGCACGATCGGCGCCTACGTGGGCGCGCTCGTCCTGTACTGGCTGGGCGCCGTGATCGGCCTCGAGCGGAGCATCACGCTGCTGTCGAAGCTCCCCCTCGTCGACCGGGAGGACTTCCAGAAGGCGGCCGACTGGTTCCACCGGCACGGGCGGTCGGCGGTCTTCTTCGGGCGCCTCGTGCCCGGGGTCCGCAGCCTGATCTCGCTGCCGGCCGGCGCCGAGAAGATGCCGCTCGCCTCGTTCACGCTCTTCACCGTCGTCGGCAGCGGGCTCTGGAACGCCCTCCTCATCCTGCTCGGGGCGGCCCTCGGCACCCAGTACGAGCTGATCGACCGCTACGCGAAGTACCTCGACTACGCGGTCTACGCGGCGATCGGCGGGGTGGTGCTGTGGCTGGTGCTCCGGGCCGTGCGCCGTCGCCGCGGCGCCGCCCGCGACTCCGCTCGGAGCTGATCCGCACCGCGCGTCCAGGCGCGGAGGGCCGGTCGTCCGTACTGTCGGAGACCCGTCGGGGCCGACGCCCCGACCCGACAGACAGGACGGCACCATGGGATTCCTCGACAGGCTGCTCGGACGAGACGACGAGGCCGCGGGCCAGCAGGCGCAGGCACCAGCGCAGGCACCGGCACCGGGAGGGCGGGCGCCCGCACGGAGCGACGACGAGATCGCCGTCGAGCGCTACCGCTACCTGCTGCGGACCGCGCCGCCCGAGACCATCGAGCAGGTGCACGCCGAGGCCTTCGAGAAGCTGAGCCCCGAGCAGCGCCGGCTGGTGTTCGACGAGCTCAGCCGTGAGGCGGGCCAGGGCGAGCAGCCCCGCGGCGACGACGCCGGGTCGCTGGCTCAGGCGGCCACCCGGTCGGAGCTGCGGAAGCCAGGCACCCTCGAACGGACCCTGGGAGGCGGCGGCGCGGCCCGCGGCCAGGGCCCGCAGGCAGGCGGTCGCCCGGGCATGGGCATGGGCTCGATCATCGGAGGGTCGCTGCTCGGCACCGTCGCGGGCTACGTCGTGGGCTCCGCGCTCGTCGGCGCGTTCCTGCCCGATGCGGGCAGCGACGTCGCGGGCGGAGAGGGCGACGGCGGTGCCGACGGTGACGGCGGGCAGGACGGCGGGGACGCGGGCCAGGGCGGCGACGCGGGCGACGGCGGCGGCGACCTCGGCGGGGGCGACTTCGGGGGAGGGGGTGGCGACTTCGGCGGCGGCGGCGGCGACTTCGCCGGTGGCGGCGGTGACTTCGGCGGCGGCGGCGACTTCGGCGGGGGCGACTTCGGGGGCGGCGACCTGGGCGGCTTCGACATCTGACACCGCGCCTCCTGCAGTCCCTCCCCAGGGCGGCGCCCGGCCGGTCGTCCCCCGGGGCGGACGCCGCCCAGCGGGGTCGGACTACCGTCGACCGGGCACGGCCTGAGCCAGCGGGCCGCCGACGAGCCAGGAGAACCATGTCGAAGAGCACCCCCACGAAGCCCCGCGTCGCCGTCGTCACCGGAGGCTCGGCCGGGCTCGGCCGGGCCGTCGTGCGTGAGCTCGCCGAGCGCGGCTGGGACGTCGCCGTGCTGGCCCGTGGCCAGGACGGCCTCGACGGTGCCGTCGCCGACGTGGAGGCCGCCGGTCGTCGCGGCCTCGCCGTGCCGACCGACGTGGCCGACCGCGAGCAGGTCGAGGCCGCCGCGACACGCGTCGAGCAGGAGCTCGGCGAGATCGACCTCTGGGTCAACGACGCCATGGTGGGCGTCTTCGGGGAGTTCCTCGAGACCGACCCGGCCGACTTCGAGCGCGCCACGGCGGTCAACTACTTCGGCTTCGTCAACGGCACCCGCGCCGCCCTCTCGCGCATGGTGCCGCGCGACCGCGGCCACGTCATCCAGGTCGGGTCGGCGCTCGCGCACCGCGGCATCCCGCTGCAGGCGTCGTACTGCGGGGCCAAGCACGCGGTGCAGGGCTTCACCGAGTCGGTGACCACCGAGCTGATCCACAACGGGAGCGCCGTCCAGATCTCGACCGTCGACATGCCCGCGCTGAACACGATCCAGTTCAACTGGGTGCGCTCGCGCCTGCCGCACCACCCCAAGCCGGTGCCGCCGATCTACCAGCCCGAGGTGGGCGCGATCGCGATCGCCGACGTGGCCGACAAGCCGCGCCGTCGGACGTGGCTCGGCGAGCCCACGGTGATGACCGTGCTCGGCAACCGCTTCGTGGCGAACTTCCTCGACGTCTACCTGGCGAAGTCGGGCTACTCGGGCCAGCAGGCCCCCGAGAAGTCGGAGGCCATGCTGCCCGACAACCTCTACCAGCCCACGAGCGGCGACCACGGCGCCCACGGCATCTTCGACGACCAGGCCCGCAGCACCAGCCCCCAGGTCTGGTACACGCGCAACCGCGGCCTCAGCTACGCCCTGGCGGGCGCCGGGGCGGTCGGCGCGGGCGTGGCCGTCGCGCGTGCCCTGGTCGGAGGGCGCAAGGGCGCATGAGCCACGCCTTCGACGCGGTCGTCGTCGGCGCCGGGCCGAACGGCCTGGCGGCGGCGGTCGTCCTCGCCCGGGCCGGACTGCGCGTGCAGCTGCTCGAGCGCGACGACACGATCGGCGGCGGCACCCGCACGAAGGAGCTGACCCTGCCGGGGTTCCGGCACGACGTCTGCTCGGCGGTGCACCCGATGGCGATGGCCTCCGGGTTCTTCCGGCGCTGGGGCCTCGAGCAGCGCGTCGACATGATCGTGCCCGACGTCTCGTACGGCCACCCGCTCGACGGCGGCCGCGCCGGGGTCGCCCACCGCGACCTCGAGCGCACCGTCGAGGGCCTCGGCCGTGACGGTGCGACCTGGCGCCGCATGTTCTCGCGCCTCGTCGACATCGAGGCCGAGCTCTCGCAGTTCACGCTCTCGCCGATCCTCCAGCTGCCCCGCCACCCGCAGACGGTGGTCGAGTTCGGGCTGCGCATCCTCCACCAGGGCGGCCCCTGGTGGGACGCCGGGCTCCGCACGGAGGAGGCGCGGGCGCTCCTCGCGGGGGTCATGGCCCACGCGATCCGCCCCATGCCGAGCCTGTCGGCGGGCGCCGCGGGCCTCGCGCTCGCCGTCCACGGCCACGGCTACGGCTGGGCGGTGCCCCGGGGCGGCAGCCAGGTGATCGCCGAGGCGCTCGCCGACGACCTGCGGGCCCACGGCGGCGTGATCGAGACGGGCGTCGACGTGACCAGCCTGCGCCAGCTCGACGCGAGAGTGAAGCTGCTCGACGTGACCCCGCGCCAGCTGATCGCCATCGCGGGCGACGAGATGCCCGCCGGCTACCGACGTCGTCTCGAGCGGTTCCGGTACGGGGGAGGCGCCTCCAAGGTGGACTTCGCCCTCAGCGGCCCGGTGCCCTGGGCGGCGGAGGAGCTGCGGCGGACGCCCACCGTGCACCTCGGCGGCACGCGGGCCGACATCGCCCGGGCCGAGCACGACGTCGCGCGCGGGGTGCACCCGGCCGAGCCGTTCGTCCTGGCCGTGCAGCCGGGCGTCGTCGACGACAGCCGGGCCCCGGCCGGCCAGCACTCGCTGTGGACGTACGCGCACGTGCCGAACGGCAGCACCGTCGACATGACCGAGGCGATCACCCGCCAGATAGAGCGGTTCGCGCCCGGGTTCCGCGACCTGGTGCTCGCCAGCAGCGCCCGGTCGGCCGACGAGCTCGAGGCCTACGACCCGAACTACGTCGGGGGCGACATCGCCTCCGGCGCCCCGAGCCTGAAGCAGCTCATCGTGCGCCCGGTGCTCTCGACCGACCCGTGGCGGACGGCCGTGCCCGGCACCTACCTCGCGTCGTCCTCGGTGCCGCCGGGCCCGAGCGTGCACGGCATGGGGGGTGCCTACGCCGCGCAGAGCGCCCTGCGCCACGAGTTCGGCATCGACCACCTGCCCCGTCTGGGGCCCGACGGAGGGAGCGACTCGTGAGCGTCGTGCACCGGTTCCTGGAGGCGTCGCCGCGCGACGTCTTCGACGTCCTCAGCGACGGCTGGCTCTTCCCGAGCTGGGTCGTCGGCGCGTCGCGCATCCGCGACGTCGAGCGCGAGTGGCCCCGGGCCGGCGCGAAGATCCACCACTCGTTCGGCGTGTGGCCGCTCGTCATCGACGACTCGACGACGCTGCTCGAGTGGGACGCCCCGCGGCGCGCCGTCTTCCTCGCCCGCGGCTGGCCGGCGGGGGAGGCCCGCGTCGGCATCGACGTCGCGGACCGTGCCGGCGGCTGCTTCGTGACGATGACGGAGGAGGCCGTGAGCGGCCCGGGCGCGCTCGTGCCCGATGCCGTGCTCGACGTGCCGCTCACCTGGCGCAACCACGAGGCGCTGCGGCGCCTCGCCTGGCTGGCCGAGGGGCGCCTGCGCGACACCGTCCACCCGACCTGACCCGCGACTCCTGCCGGCCGGCCCGGCCCTAGCGGGTCGCCACGTCGTCGGGGCCGGGGGCCCGGAGCGTCCGCAGGTCGGGGCCGTGCAGGGGCGCCGTCCGCCACCGAGCGCTCACCGTGCCGGTGCCCCGGTCGGCGTCGAGGTGGAGGCGATGGGGCGTCTCCACGAAGACGACGTCGACGAGCAGGTGGTCGCCGTGCTGCTCGGCCCAGGTGGCGAGCGGGCCGGTGGTGCGCCACTCGCCGAGGCCCAGGGCGGCGTCGAGCCGGTGGTCGCCCTCGACGAGGGTGAGCGTCGGCGCGCCGTCGAGGGCGACGGCGACCTCGACTCCGGTGAGGCCCGGCTGGTCGCCGCCCGGGGCGGCGGTCCAGGTGCCCGCGGCGGGGGTGTCCCCGGCCGCGGCGGGTGCGCTGTCCGTCTCGGCACCCCCGGTCGTGTCGTCGCCCGACGGGCTGTCGCCGGTCGGGGCCGCGACGCCGGGCAGCGTCAGTGCGCCCAGCCGCTCTGCGAGGCGGGCGTCGTCGTCGGCGCTGCCGCCGGCGCCGAGGGCGGGCAGCACGGTCGCCCAGACGAGGTCGAGCAGCGCCCTGGTGTCGGTGGTCTGGCTCGTGATCGCGACGACGAGGTCGTGCTCGGGCACGACCAGGCTGAACTGGCCGTAGGCGCCGTCGGCGCGGTACCCGTGCGTGGAGACCCAGAACTGGAAGCCGTAGCCCTGCTGCCAGTCGGCCGAGCCCTCGTGCGCCGTCGAGGCGTGCGGGCGCGAGGCCTCGGCGACCCAGGCGGCGGAGACGAGCTGCTCGTCGCCCCACCGGCCCTGCTGCAGGTGCAGCTGGCCGAGGGCGGCGACCGCGTCGGTGGTGGTGTGCAGGCCGCTGTAGCCCAGCTCGGCGCCGGTCGCGTCGCGCTGCCACGCGGCGACGTCGATGCCGAGCGGGTCGAGGAGGCGCGGGCGCAGGTAGTCGACCAGCGTCGCTCCCGAGGCGCGGCGCACCACCTCCGCGAGCGTGTACGTGCAGGGCTGGTTGTAGGCGAAGACCGAGCCGGGCTCGGCCTCGGGCGGCGTGAGCAGGAAGCCGCGGACGACGTTCGTGGGGTCGAGCGTCTCGGCGCGGTCGAGCGTCTCGGCGCGGTCGAGCGTCTCCGTCCGGTGGCCGCTGGCCATGGCGAGCAGGTGGCGGAGGCGCATCCGGCGCGTGCGGTCGTCGGTCACCTCGGCGTCGAGCTCGGGGAACCAGCTGATGACCGTGTCGTCGATCGTCAGCAGTCCCTCATCGGCGGCGATGCCGACCGCCGTGGCCGTGAAGCTCTTGCTCACCGAGTAGACGAGCTGCGGGCGCTCGGCCGAGTACGGCGCCCACCAGCCCCGGGCGACGACGGCGCCGCGGTGCACGACGACGAGGCCGTGCGGCTCGACGCCGGGCGTCGCCTCCAGGCCGTCGACGAGGGCGAGCAGGCCCCGGGCGTCGACGCCCAGGTCGGAGGGGGAGCGGGTGGGCAGCGTGGTCGTCGTCGAGGTCACGCGCCGAGCCTACGACCCGCCTCCCGGCCTGGGCGTCCGCTGCCCCTCCTGCGTCGCCGCGCCCCGCCGCGCCCCGCGCCCCGCCGTGCCCCGCGCCCCGCCGTGCCCCGCGTCCCGCCGTGCCCCGCGTCCCGCCGCGCCCCGCGCCCCGCCGTGCCCCGCGTCCCTCCGCGCACGCCGCTCCCTGCCGCCCCGCGCCTCTTCTTGTCGCAATTGCCGACCGTTCGGCTGTTCCGGGCGTCCTGGTACCTGACTTTCCGGTCACCAGGAGTCGCGTGGTCGGGTTCTGCAGCCCTGGCCAGCTGCCCGCGCCGGCCGGGCTCACCCGTCGAGGATGAGCTGTCGCTCACAGCCGCCTGCGAGAGGCCCAGCTCGCGCCCGGCCTCGGCCGCGCTGAGGGCGGCACCGGTCAGGAGCGAGAGGAGGCGCAGGCGGACCGGGTGGGCGGTGGCGCGGAGTTCGTCGAGTTCGGGCACCCGGTCATGCTGCAGCGCCCTCGTCTCGACCGTCGAACGGCTCTTTGGGGGTGGTGCCGCCGTCGACGCGCCCTGCGACGCGCCCTCCGACGCGTCGTCCGAGCTGGACGGCGACGGACGCCCCGACGGCCAGCAGCAGCAGGAGCGCGCCCGAGGCCGTGCCCGCGAAGAACGCGAACGACTTCGCCGTGCCGACGTCGGAGGGCAGCCCGCGGGTGACCGCCACGGTCACGGGGCCCGTGACCAGGGCGGCCGCGGCGAGCCACCACGAGACGGTCCGCGCCCGTGACGGTCGACGCCGAGCGCTGACCGGTGCGCGCCGCAGGTACCGCGCCGCGGCGACCGCGAGCACGGCGAGCCCGACGACCGACGAGCCGTACTGGGCCCACTGCGTGCCGACGAAGGGGCCCCACGGCTCCGCCAGGGCGGGCAGCAGGGTGCTGCCGAGCCGCCCGGGGTGGGTGAAGGCGTCCCACCCCACGTGTGTGAGCACGCCGACGACGACCGCGAGGAGCACCCGGAGGAGGCGGCCGGGCGAGACCGCTCCGGGCACGGTCCAGGCACGCGGGAGGCGCGTGCCGACGACCTGGGGCAGCAGCACCCCGGCGCCGGGTCGCAGCACCCGGAGCCACACCAGGTAGAGCAGCGCCCCGAGCGGCACGGAGACCACGAGCAGGCCCGGGACGCCGTGGGTGGTCTCGTAGGTCACGCCGACGGGGAAGAAGAGCGGGAGGTCGGGCGCCATCGAGCCGACGGCGACGGCGCCGAAGGGCAGCGGGCTCCGGACGAACGGCAGGGCGACGACCGCGTGGCTGGGGGTGAAGGGCACGGCCCATGGTCGCGGGCCGGGCGGCCCGGAGTCGTCCTCCCCAGGGTGGGACCGTGTCCTCCCGAGGGCTGAGCAGGGCGCGGGCGCGCGTAGGCGCGTGCGGTCGCGCGGCACTGGCGCGGCTGGCCGGGGCCTGGGACACTGCCACCAGGCCTGCGAGGGCCGACCACCGACTCCGGCAGGTCGCCCGCCCCGGCCACCGCCACCGAAACGAGGAGCACCCCCGATGAGCGACCAGGCTGCCGAGGGCGTCGAGATCGTCCGGACCTTCACCGCGCCTCCCGCCGCCGTGTTCTCGGCCTGGACGACCGCCGCCGACTTCGCGCGGTGGTTCGGCGGCCCGGCCGTCGACGTGCCGCTCGACGCCCTCGACTACGAGGCCGTCGCGGGGCGGGCCTGGTCGGCGACGATGCTGCTGCCCGACGGGAACGAGCTCAGCTGGGCCGGCGAGTTCGTCGACGTCGTGCCCGACGAGCGCCTCGAGCTGACGCTCACCGATGACCCGGCGTCGCCCGCTCGCGCGACGATGGTGGTCGAGCTGGCCGCCGTCGACGGCGGCACGCGCATGCGCTTCACGCAGCAGACGCCGGGCTTCTCGCCCGAGCAGCGCGACGCGACCGCCGCCGGCTGGGCAGGCTTCTTCGACGAGCTCGCCGCCGGCCTGCCTTCCGCTGACTGATCCGTCCATGCCGCCGAGTGGTCGCGAACTGCTGCCTGGAGGGGGCCCGGGCCGCCGTTCGTGACCACTCGGGCGACGGCGGGGCCGAGCGCGGGAGGCGTGGTGCCAGCCTGAGCGCCCGCCCGGCTCCGTGTCGGGGGCCAGGTATATCGTTCGGGCATCGCTCGACCCTCGACTGGAGATCATCATGAGCACCTCGCGCACACCCGGTTCGTTCCCCGTCGACCTCGACGGCATGTGGCAGGCCATGGACCAGCTCCGGTCGACCTTCGACCGCCGCGACGGCGCCCGAGCTCCGCGCGGCGAGCTCCGCGCGGCGATCCTCGCCCTCCTCGCCGAGCGGCCGATGCACGGCTACCAGGTCATCCACGAGATCGAGGAGCGCACGGGCGGCGACTGGAAGCCCAGCGCCGGCTCCGTCTACCCGACCCTCCAGCTGCTCGCCGACGAGGGCCTCGTCGTCGCGGAGGAGACCGACGGCCGCAAGGTCTACTCGCTGACCGACACCGGCCGTGCCGCCGCGGGCGTCGACCCGTCCGACCCGTGGTCCGCCCCGCGCTCCTCCGGCGACCGTCGCACCGCCCTGCCCAAGGCCGGCATCGAGCTCGCCCGCGCCACGGCGCAGGTGGGCCGCACCGGCACCGCCGCGCAGATCGACGAGGCGGTGGCGGCCCTCGACGAGGCCCGTCGCCGCATCTACTCGATCCTCGCTCGAGACTGACGCGGGTGGCACCGACCGCCCCCCTCCCGACCCCCACAGCCTCAGCCCGAGCCGGTGAGCCGGGCGACGCCCTGCGCGACCGCGCGGGGCGGGCCCGGTACCGGCGCATCCTCCGGTTCGCCTCCCGTCACCTCGCCGTGACCTGGTGGTTCGAGCTGGTGCTGCCGAGGTTCGGCCTGCGCTGGGTCGCCGAGCGAACCCGCGCCCGACGCATGCAGCGCTTCGCACGCGGCTTCCACGCGCTGGCGCTCGACCTCGGCGGGCTGATGATCAAGGTCGGGCAGTACCTCTCGTCGCGCCTGGACGTCCTCCCGCCCGAGATCACGAAGGAGCTCGAGGGCCTGCAAGACGAAGTGACGCCCGTGCCGTTCCCCGAGATCCGGGCGCTCGCCGAGGCCGAGCTGGGCATGCCCCTCGACCGCGTGTTCACCGCCGTCTCTCCCGAGCCGATCGCCGCCGCCTCCCTCGGCCAGGCGCACCGGGCGACGCTCGGCGCTGTCGACTCCGCCGACACCGGCCTCGTCGACGTCGTGCTCAAGGTGCAGCGGCCGGGCATCGACCGGATCGTCGACGTCGACCTCGCCGCGCTGCGCAAGGTGGGCGGCTGGCTGAGCCACGTCCGCCTGGTCTCCGACCGGGTCGACGCCCCGGCCCTCGTCGAGGAGTTCGCGCGGACGAGCCTGGAAGAGATCGACTACCTCCACGAGGCCGCCAACTCGGCCCGCTTCGCGGCCGACTTCGCCGACGACGACCGGGTCGGCGTGCCCGACGTCGTCTGGGAGCGCTCGACGCGGAAGGTGCTCGTGCTCGAGGACGTCTCGGCGATCAAGATCACCGACGTCGACGGCCTCCGCGCCGCCGGCATCGACCCGGTCGAGGTCGCCCCCGTCTTCGCCGCGGTGATGTTCGACCAGCTCTTCACGAACGGCTTCTTCCACGCCGACCCGCACCCCGGCAACATCTTCGTCACCCCGGTGGCCGCCGCCGAGGGAGAGCGCCCCTGGCGGCTGACCTTCATCGACTTCGGGATGATGGGGGAGGTGCCCACCGGCACCCGGAACGGCCTGCGCACGCTGCTGATCGCCGCCGCCTCCCGCGACGGCAGCGGCATGGTGAACGCCATGCGCGACCTCGGGGTGCTCTTGCCCAGCGCCGACACCCGCGAGCTCGAGCGGGCGGTCAGCGCCACCTTCGCCCGCTTCGGCGGCATGGGGTTCGCCGAGCTGCGCGAGGTCGACCCTCGGGAGTACCGCGAGTTCGCCGGCCAGTTCGGCGACCTGATCCGCGCCCTGCCGTTCCAGCTCCCCGAGGACTTCCTGCTGGTGCTCCGCGCCGTCACCCTCACCTCCGGCGTCTCCAGCGCCCTCGACCCGGTCTTCAACCTCTGGGACTCCGTCGAGCCCTACGCGGCGCAGCTCGTGCGCGACGAGCGCGGCAACGCCGTGCAGGACGTCGCACGACGGGCGCTCGCCGCGGCCGACGTCACCGTTCGCCTGCCCGGTCGGCTCGAGCACCTCGTCACCCGGCTCGAGGACGGCACGCTCGAAGTCGGCAGCCCGCGCATCGAACGCCAGCTCGGCCGGATCGAGCGGACGGCCCGCCGGGTGCTCGCGGCCGTGCTCTTCGCGGGCCTGCTCATCGCCGGCGCCGTGCTGCGCACCGACGACGACGGCCTCGGCACGGTGCTCATGGCCGCGTCGGCGGTGCCGCTGCTCTACGCCCTCCTCGCGGGCCGGCTGCCCGGGTAGCGCAGGCCTGCCCGGCCAGTGCCCGGCTGCCCGGCTGCCCGGGCAGAGCCCGGGCGCCCGGGCAGCGCCCGGCTGACCGGCTAGCGGTCGGCGAGCTGGTCGCGGACCTTGCGGCGCAGCGTCTTGCCGATCAGCGACTTGGGCAGCTCGTCGACCACGACGATGCGGCGGGGCACCTTGTACGGCGTCAGGTGCGACCGCGCGAAGGTGCGGAGCGCCTGCACGTCGACGCTCGCGCCCGACTCGACGACGATGGCCGCGGCGACCTGCTCGCCGCCGGGGCTCGGCAGGCCGACGACGGCGGCCTCGGTCACGCCGTCGAAGCGCACCAGCACCTCCTCGACCTCGGAGGGGCTGACGTTGAACCCGCCGGTGATGATGAGCTCCTTGATGCGGTCGACGATGCGCACGAACCCGTCGGGGTCGATCGTGACGATGTCGCCCGTGCGGAACCAGTCGCCGTCGACGAAGACCTCGTTCGACTCCTGCGGCTTGCGGTAGTAGCCGCTGAAGACCTGGGGGCCGCGCACGATCAGCTCGCCGCTCTCGCCGGCCGGCACGTCGACCGTCGGGTTCTCCGGGTCGACGACGCGCACCTCGGTGCCGGGCAGCGGCAGGCCGACCGTGCCGGCGCGGCGGGTGGGCCCGACCGGGTTGGCCATCAGCACGGGCGAGCACTCCGACAGGCCGTAGCCCTCGACGAGCCAGCCGCCGCTCTCGGCCTCCCACGGCTCGACGACCTCGGCCGAGAGGGGCATCGCGCCCGAGATCGCGACCTCGACGCCCTGCAGCGAGACGCCGGCGTCGTCGGCGGCCTTCCGGAGGCGCGTGTAGATGGGCGGGACGGCCGGCAGGAAGGTCGGCGGCCGCTTCTTCATGACCTTGAGCACGAGGGCCGGGTCGAAGGCCGGGAACAGCACGAGGCGGGCGCCCATGCTCATCGCGAAGGTGAGGCAGAGCGTGAGGCCGTAGGCGTGGAACATCGGCAGCACCGCGTAGACGGTGCAGCGGCCGCGCTCGATCGTCGGCACCCACGCGCGCGACTGCGCGGCGTTGGCGAGCAGGTTGCGGTGGGTCAGCTGGGCGCCCTTCGGGGTGCCCGTGGTGCCGCTCGTGTACTGGATGACCGCCAGGTCGTCCGTCGCGGGCGCCGGGTGCTTCGCCTTGATGCGCGACGAGCCCACGATCTTCTCCCACGGCGTCGTGCCCCGGACGCTCGTGGTCAGCTTGGCGCGCGACTCCCGGGCCTTCGAGATCGGCAGGCGGAGGGCCGCCCGGGTGGCGAGGGGCATGCCGCGCGTCACGTCGACCGACACGATCGCGTCGGGCGCGACGTCGGCGGGGAAGTCCTGGAGGGTCTCGACCACCTTGTCCCACGCGACGACGACCTTGGCGCCGTGGTCCTCGAACTGGTGGCGCAGCTCGCGCGGCGTGTAGAGGGGGTTGTGCTCGACGACGATCGCCCCGAGGCGCAGCACCGCGTAGAACGCCACGACGTGCTGGGGGCTGTTGGGCATCACGAGGGCCACGGTGTCGCCGTGGCGGACGCCCAGGCCGCGGAGGCCCTCGGCGGCCCGGCTGATCTGCTCGACGAGCTCCGAGTACGACGTCGTCGCCCCGAAGAACTCGAGCGCCACGGCCCGCGGGTAGCTCTTCGCCGAGCCCTCCACCAGGTCGAGGAGGGAGCCCGTGACGGGCTCGATGTCGTGGGGGACGCCGGGAGCGTAGGAGGTCAGCCAGGGACGCGGGGTCTCGATGGTCACCCGGCCACTCTACGGCGTTGGATGATCGGGGCCGCCCCCACCCGAGGCGGTCACCACGACGAGAGGAACACCGTGAGCAAGGTCTGGTTCATCACCGGGGCGTCGAAGGGCTTCGGCCGCGAGTGGGCGGAGGCCGCGCTGGAGCGCGGTGACCGTGTGGCGGGCACCGCCCGCCGGCTCGAGACCGTCGACGCGCTCGTGCAGCAGTACCCCGACGCCTTCCTGCCGATCGAGCTCGACGTCACCGACCGCGAGGCCGACGTCGCCGCCGTGCAGCGCGCCGCCGAGCACTTCGGCCGGCTCGACGTCGTCGTCAACAACGCCGGCTACGGCCACTTCGGCATGGTCGAGGAGCTCACCGAGGAGGAGGCCAGGGCCCAGCTCGAGACGAACTTCTTCGGCGCGCTGTGGGTCACGCAGGCCGCCCTGCCGATCCTCCGGGCCCAGGGCAGCGGCCACGTCGTGCAGGTCTCGAGCATCGGAGGCGTCAGCGCCTTCCCCACCGTCGGCATCTACCACGCGTCGAAGTGGGCGCTCGAGGGCATGAGCCAGGCGCTCTCGCAGGAGGTCGCCGGCTTCGGCGTGCACGTCACGCTGGTGGAGCCCGGCGGCTTCTCGACCGACTGGTCGGGCCCGTCGGCCTCCCGCAGCGACGAGCTCGAGGCCTACGCCGAGGTGCGCGAGGCTGCGTCCAAGCGACCGTCGGCGGCCGATCCGGGCGACCCGCACGCCACCCGCGGCGCGATCCTCAAGGTCGTCGACGCCGAGCAGCCGCCCCTCCGCGTCTTCTTCGGCAAGGCGCCCCTCGGCATCGCCGAGGCCGACTACGAGCAGCGCCTCGCGACCTGGCGCGAGTGGCAGCCCGTCGCGGAGGAGGCGCACGGGAACTGAGCCGGCCGCTCCTCCTGCACCGCGCCTCCTCGCGGGCTCCCGCACGACCGCGGAGGGCCCGTCGAGGAGGCGCGGTGCCGGCCAGGCGGTTCGACGTCGAGACAGAAGGCGCCCGCGTGGCCCCCGCGCCCAGACGTGCGGCGCATCATCGGTGCATGCCCGCCCTCACCGAGCCGCTCCGCGCCCGCCTGCAGTACACGTTCAACGGCCAGTACACGGGCACGCCCGAGTGGGTGACCGACCTCGAGAAGGGCGACGACGAGGGCTTCTTCCTGCCCGGGTCGGCCGTCTGGGCCGTCCACGGCTCGATGTCGACCATCGCCGCGGGCGTCCGCGCGCTGCTCGTGCAGGCCCTCCACCCGGGGGCGCTGGCCGGGGTGCACGACCACTCTCGGTTCCGTGACGACCCCCTGGGGCGCCTGGCCGGCACGATCCGCTGGATCTACACCGTGTCGTACGGCAGCCGCGAGGCGGCGACGCGGGCGTCGGGCTGGGTCACCCGGCTGCACACGAAGGTCGTCGGGCAGTACGACGACCGCCACGGCGTGAGCCACGACTACGCGGCCAACGACCCCGAGCTGCTCAGCTGGGTGCACATGGCCTTCGCCGACTCCTTCCTCGCGGCGTTCCAGCAGTGGGGGCACGGTGAGGTGCCGGGCGGCCCCGACGCCTACGTGCGCGAGTGGGCCACGGCCGGCGAGCTGATGGGGGTCGTCGACCCGCCCCGCACCGTCGCCGAGATGCAGCACCAGCTGATGGAGTTCGACCGCCGGGGCGTGCTCGAGCGCACGGCGCGGACCGACGAGGTGGTCCGGTTCATCCGGCGACCGCCGCTCTTCCCCGTGCTGCGGCTCGGCTACCCCGTGCTGTTCAACGGAGCCGTCGGCACCCTGCAGCCGCGGTTCCGCGAGCTGCTCGACCTGCAGCCTCCCCACCTGGGCCCGGTCGCGCTGCCGACCGCCGGCCCGGCGCAGGCGATGCTCGGGGCGATCGGCGGCGTTCTCGGCGCCCGCCCGGTGGCGGAGGAGCACGCGCTGGCGCGTCTCGAGCGGCTCGGCTGGACCGCCGCCTGAGCATCGCCGTGCGGCGTGGTCCGGGCTCGTCAGGCGCGCAGCCGGCGGGCGGCTCCGCCCTGGCAGGATGACGGCATGAGCGAGACGGCAGGCCCGGGGACGGCAGCGACCTCGGGGGCCGGTGCCGCGCCTCCCGCCCGCCCCGGCTCGTCGTGGCGCTGGCTGCGCGACCTCGTCGTGGTGGTCCTCGTGGCGCTGCTCGTGTCGTGGGGCGTCCGCACCTTCCTGGTGCGGTCGTTCTACATCCCGTCGGCGTCGATGGAGGACACGCTGATGATCGACGACCGGGTGATCGTGAACGAGCTCGTGCCCGACCTCGTCGACCTCGACCGCGGCGACGTCGTCGTCTTCCACGACCCGGGCGGCTGGCTGCCCGGCGGGAGCGTCGGGGGAGACGACGAGCTGATCAAGCGCGTGGTCGGGCTGCCGGGCGACACCGTCTCGTGCTGCGACGCCGAGGGGCGGATGCTCGTGAACGGCGAGCCGGTCGACGAGCCGTACCTGGCCGACCCCGACGGGCCCGCGTCGACCATCCCGTTCGACGTGACCGTGCCGGAGGGCGCGATCTGGGTGATGGGCGACAACCGCGCGCACTCCGCCGACTCCCGGCTGCACCAGAGCGGGCCCTACGACGGGTTCGTGCCGCTCGACCACGTCGTCGGGCGGGCGTTCGTGATCGTCTGGCCGATCTCCCGCTGGGGCGGGCTGTAGCCGCGGCGCGTCTCAGCGCCCGGCGATGAGCGAGTCGCGCACCTCGCGGCGCAGCACCTTGCCGATCAGCGAGCGCGGCAGTTCGTCGACGACGACGACGCGCTTCGGCACCTTGTACGCGGCGAGCTGCTCCCGGGCGTGGTCGCGGACGGCCTCGGGGTCGATCGTCGCGCCCGGGCTCGCCACGACGGCCGCGACGACGTCCTCGCCGCCGCCCGCGCGCGGGATGCCCACGACCGCGACCTCGGCGACGCCAGCGGCACCGCGCACGGCCTCCTCGACCTCGGAGGGGGCGACGTTGAAGCCGCCGGTCACGATGAGCTCCTTGATGCGGTCGACGATCGTGACGTACCCGTCGGCGCTCATGCTGACGATGTCGCCCGTGCGGAACCAGCCGCCCGGCAGGAACGCCTCGGCGGTCCCGTCGGGGCGGTTCCAGTACCCCTGGAACACCTGGGGGCCCCGGAGGATCAGCTCACCGGCCGCGCCCGGCGTCACCGGGCGCTCGGGGTCGGGGGCGTCGCGGTCGACGACCCGCGCCTCCGTCGACGGGAACGGCACGCCGACGGTGCCCGGGCGTCGCGTCGGGCCCATCGGGTTGCCGAGCGCGACGGGAGACGTCTCGGTGAGGCCGAAGCCCTCGACGAGCATCCCGCCCGTCACGCCCTCCCACGCGGTGACCGTCGACAGGGGCAGGTTCATGGCCCCCGAGATCGCGAAGCGGGCGCTGCTCAGGTCGACGCCGCGCTCCGCCGCCGCCTCGGCGAGGCGCTGGTAGATCGGCGGCACGGCGGGCAGGAACGTCGGCGGGTGCTTCGCCGCGGCCTTGAGCACGAGATCGACGTCGAACTTCGGGAAGAGCACGAGGCGGGCGCCGATGCTCATCGCGAAGGTGAGGCACAGCGTGAGGCCGTAGGCGTGGAAGAAGGGCAGCACGCCGTAGACGGTCTCTTCGCCCTCGCGGATGCCCTGCACCCAGGCGCGCCCCTGCACGGCGTTGCTGTGCACGTTGCGGTGCGTCAGCACGGCCCCCTTCGGCGAGCCGGTCGTGCCGCTCGTGTACTGCAGCAGGGCGACGTCGTCGAGGGCGGGGCGGGGGTGCCGGCGCCGCAGCGGGCGAGACGACACGAGCTCGGGCCAGGTGAGGTCGCCGCGGGTGCGGGAGGTGAGCGCCTCGCGCGACTTCCGGGCCGCCGGCACCGGCAGGGTCAGGGCCAGCCGGGTCGCCAGCGGCATCGCCCGCGTGACGTCGACCGAGACGACCGAGCGGAAGCCGATGTCGCTCGGCAGCGCCCGGAGGCGGTCGACCAGCTTGTCCCACGCGATCGCCACGGTCGCGCCGTGGTCCTCGAAGAGGTGGCGCAGTTCGCGGTCGGTGTAGAGCGGGTTGTGCTCGACGACGACCGCGCCGAGGCGCAGGACCGCGTAGAACGCGACGACGTGCTGGGGGCTGTTGGGCAGCAGGATCGCGACCCGGTCACCGGCCCCGACCCCGAGCTTGCGGAGGCCCTCGGCGGCACGGGCGATCTCGTCGCCGAGGTCGCGGTAGCTCGTCTCCCGCCCGAAGAACTCGAGGGCCGTGCGGCCGCGGTGCGCGGCGACGGCGTCGTCGATGAGGTCGACGAGGGTGCCGGTGACGGGCTCGATGTCGGCGGGGACGCCCGGGGCGTAGCTGTGCAGCCAGGGGCGGTCGGGCGCGGTGTCGGAGCTCATGCGGCCATCGAACCAGCCGGGGGGCGGGGGAAGCTGCGTGGTCGCCGAGGGCGGACCGGGCCTGCGCCCTCGGTCAGCGCGCGTCGCGCCGGGTCAGCGCGCGTCGCGCCCGGTCAGCGCCAGCAGCCGCACGTGCAGCGGGGCGTCGTCGTCGACCGGCACCGGGCTCGCGAACAGCCCGGAGGCCTCGAGGGCGTCGGCCTGCGGCTCGAAGACCGTCCACACGGCCGCCACGAGCTCGTCGTCGAGGCTCTCGTCGGCGCCGATCGCCCGGGCGAGGTCCCAGGTGTGGATGGTGACGTCGGCGACCTGCTCGGCGAGGTACTCCCGGGCCGGCACGACGTCGGCGCTCAGGCGGACGGGCGCCTCGGGGTCGGCCTCGGCCCAGGCGGCCGTCGCGGCCGACGACCAGCGGTGCCACGCGGTGACGAGGTCGTCGTCGAGCGGCTCGATCGAGCGCTCGGAGGCCGACGGGTCGCCGCCGTCGAGCAGCAGCGGCACCCACTGCTGCTCGCGCGTCACGTGCCGGACGAGGTCACGGACCCGCCACTCGGTGTCGGGCGTGGGGGCGTCCCAGTCGGCCACCGCCTCCACCCGTCGGGCGAACTCGTCGTGCGCGCGCTGCTGCAGGGTGATCCAGTCGACGGTCATGGGGCGTCCTCTCGAGGCAGGGGCGTCACGACCACCGACGGCGCCGGCGGCGGAGCGGTGTCGCGGTCTGCTGGGGCCCAACCGCCGGAGGCGCGGCGGCCTTCCCGAGGTCGGCCCTCAGCGGAACAGTCGCCACGGTAGCGCCTCACCGGCTAGGGTCGCTCGCATGACGACCCTGCTCGAGCTCCTGGCGCGCGTGCTCGCGCCGCTCGAGCACGTGGTGCAGGCCCTCGCCGCCCAGGCCGGCGGCCCGGCCTCCGCCGCGGTCGTCGTCTCGCTGCTCGGCGCGGCCACGGTGCTCGTGGCGACCGGGCTGGGCCGTGCCCTGCTGGCGCTGTGCGGCCTCGCGCCCGCACCAGCGCGACGGGTGCTGAGCGAGGGGGCCGACGTGCGCCTCCTCGTGTTCCAGCGCGACCCCGACGCGGACGGGCACGTGCGCGCCCGCGCTCCGGGCCGGGCGCTCCCGGCCGCCTGACCCGACGCTCACCCGCGACCCGTCGCGGCGGCCAGACGACGTCACCCGTCTCTCTGACCGAGGAGCCCCTCCGTGGACCTGTCCGCCTTCCCGCCCGTCGCCGTCGTCCTCGACGGCCTCCACTCGTTCGTCGCCCTGCTCGCCGCCCTGGTCGAGCCCGCCGTGGGCGACCTCTCGTCGGCGCTCGCCGTCGTCCTGCTCACCGTCGTCGTCCGGCTGGTACTGGTGCCCGTCGGGGTCTCGCAGGTGCGCGCCGAGATCGGCCGACGCCGTCTCGCGCCCCGCGTCGCCGAGCTGACCCGCCGCGTCACCGACCCCCAGGAGCGCAGCCGGCGCCTCATGGAGCTGTACTCCTCGGAGAAGGTCTCGCCGCTCGCCGGCTGCCTCCCGACCCTCGCCCAGGCCCCGGTGCTGATGGCCGTCTACTCGCTCTTCGCCCACCCGACGATCGCGGGCCACGCGAACGAGCTGCTCAGCCACACCCTGGGCGGGGCCGTGCTGGGGGCGAACCTGCCCGTGGCCCTCGGCGCGGGCCTCGCGACGGTGTGGCCGTACCTCGTGCTGCTCGCCGTGCTCGCGGTCGTCGTCGAGCTGACCCGGCGCGCCTCGCTGCGGGCCGCGGGGCCGGCTGCGGCACCGCTGCCCGGTGCTGCCGGTGCTGCCGGTGCTGCCGGTGCTGCCGGTGCTGCCGGTGCTGCCGGTGCCGCGGGCCCCGCCGCCGTGCCGGGCATGACGGGGCTGCTGCGGGTGCTGCCGTTCGTCAGCGTCGTCTTCGCGGCCTTCGCCCCGCTGGCCGCCGCGCTCTACCTCGTGACCAGCGCCTCCTGGACCCTGCTCGAACGGGCGGTGCTCCGGCGGGCCCTGGCGCCGCGGACCGGGGGAGGTGCGGTGGCCGTCTGAGGACCGCCGCCGGACCGAGGGCGTCAGGACTGGCGCACCTCGACCTCGGTCCGGGTGCCCCAGCCGACGTCGGCGAAGGTGGCCATCGCGTACCAGCGCAGCACGCGGAAGACCGTGAGGCTCCAGACGCCGGCGAGGGGCGCGAGGCAGAGCGTGCGCAGGGTCTGGGCGCGGGTGCGGTCGCTGCGTTCCATCGTCGCGTAGCGGAGGGTCGTCAGCGTGTAGAGCGAGACGGCGCCCAGGGCAGCGGAGACCGCCGCCGGGGGAGTCGAGAGGCCGCCGGAGAGCACCACGACGAAGAAGGTCGCCGTGACGGTGGTGTACATCAGCCACTTCGCCAGGTGCAGCCAGTACGCCGCCCGGTGCATCGGCAGGTGGCGCAGGCGCCAGCCGGAGCGGATGAACGAGCCGCGCATCCAGCGCAGCTGCTGCCGGAGGTGGTGGCTGAGCCGGTCGGGCATCAGCGTGAAGGCGACGCAGTTCGTCTGCTGGACGGCGGCGCCGCGCTGGAGGGCGAAGAGGGTGAGCATGCTGTCGTCGGAGAAGTGGACGGGACGCCCCAGGATCGTCTCGCCGAGATAGGTGTCGACGTTGTCGCGGATGACCCCGGCCCGGTACAGGGCGCAGCCTCCCGAGTTGACCATGACCGAGTCCAGCCGGGAGAAGGCCGCTCGTTCGAACAGGTGCAGCGAGACGCAGAAGACGTCGACGACCCGCGTCAGCAGGTTGGCCGCGACGTTGGTGGTGAGGATGACGGCGGCGACCGACTGCACCTCCGGGTCGACGAACGCGACGAGCCCGTTCTCGAGGGCCCGGCCGTCGAGGATGCTGTCGCTGTCCACCGTCACGTAGACGTCGGCCAGGGGCTCGGCCTCGACTCCCGTCACCTGGGCCCGGCGCTTCCCGCCGTTGGGCTGACGGAGCCAGGTGGCCCGGACCCCGGCGGCCGCGGCCGCATGGTGGAACCAGGCCTGCACCTCGTCGTAGCCGCCGGTGGTCGAGCCGTCGTCGACCACGACGACGCCGTCGGGCAGCCGGGTCTGGGCGAGGAACCCCCGCAGGCAGGCTCGGAGAGCCGCAGGGTCCTCGTTGAAGCAGGGCACGAGCGCGACGACGTCGAGATCACCCGGGCGGCGGGGCACGCTGTCGGGCCGGCCCGGGGCGGAGGTGGCGGGCGACACGCGGTCGAGCCCCCGGGGGCGGTCGAGCAGCCCGAGCACGATCTGCGCCCCGACGACGACGACGAGGATCAGGAACACCACGGCGGGGGCCGTGTCGAGACCGGTCCAGACCTGGACGCCGATGCTGACGATGATCAGCGCGACCAACGTGACCGCGCTGCCCCTCGGGTACCGCGACCACGAGACGACGTGCGGGAGCGTGCTCGCCGGCGCGTCGGCGGGGCTCACGCCCGGCCCCCTCGGCGGCCCCGGCGACGCCAGGGCAGTCGGAGCAGGACGGCGGCGGCGACGACGACGGCGGGGGCCGACGCGATGGCGACCCACGGGGGGAGATCGAGCAGGACGAGCATGGGTTCCTCACAGCATCACGGATGTGAGGTGAACATACTAGGTATCGGTCGTCGAGCGCCAGCCGTGGCGGGAGGGGGACGACGGAGGGCCCGCCCCTGCCTGAGCAGGTGCGGGCCCTCCGGGGAGCGTCGTGACTACGCCGAGAGCACGAACTGGATCTCGAGCGTGACGGTGACGTCGTTGCCGAGCGTGAAGCCGCCGGCCTCGAGCGCCGCGTTCCAGCTGACGCCGAACTCGGTGCGGTCGATCTTCGTCGTGGCCGAGAAGCCGAGCTTCGTCTGGCCGTAGCCGTCGACGACGAGGCCGCCGAACTCGCTCTTGAGGGTGACGGGCTTGGTGACGCCGCGGAGGCTCAGGTCGCCGTGCACGAGGAAGGCGTCGTCGCCCTTCTCCTCGATGCTCGTCGAGGTGAACGTCATCTGCGGGTGCTCCTCGGCGAGGAAGAAGTCGCCGGTCTGCAGGTGGCCGTCGCGGTCCTTCTGGTTCGTGTTGATCGAGGCCACGTCGATCGAGGCCGTGACCTTGCTCGCGGTGTGGTCGTCGTCGGTGACCAGGCTCGCGTCGAAGCGCTCGAACGAGCCCTTGACCTTGCTGATCGCGAGGTGGCGGACGCTGAACGAGACCTCGCTGTGGGTGGGGTCGAGGGTCCAGGTGCCGGCGGGGATCTTCTCTGCGGTGATGGCCATGGTGTTCTCCTTGAGGTGGTGACGTGTGAGGTGGTCGTGGATCGGTGACGTGTCACCGAAGGTGGTACGAGTATATGCAAGAGCATCGACAGGTCGAGCATTCCCGATCCGCGTGGCTGATCGGTGAACAGCGTCGATGCAGGTGCTGTGACCCGGTCGGCCGTCGCCGGGGCGGCGGCCGACCGGGAGATCGGGCCGAGGGTCAGGCGGGGCGCTCGGCGGGGGAGACCGTCTTCGCCGGGTCGGTCTCGGCCAGGTGGCCCACGGCCGCGTCGATCGCGGTCATGGCCTCGGCCGGCAGGCGGACGCCCGCGGCGGCGGCGTTGTCGGCCACCTGCTCGGGGCGGGAGGCCCCGATGATCGCCGAGGCGACGTTGTCGTTCTGCAGCACCCACGCGACGGCGAGCTGGGCCATCGTGAGGCCGAGGTCGTCGGCGACCGGCTTCAGGGCCGCGACGCCGGTGAGCACCTCGTCGGTCATGAACCGCTTGATGGTGTCGGCGCCGCCCTTGGCGTCGGTGGCCCGGCTGCCCGCGGGCAGCTCGGCGCCCGGCGCGTACTTGCCGCTCAGGACGCCCTGCGCCACCGGCGACCAGACGATCTGGCTGACGCCGTGCTGCACGCTGGCGGGCACTACCTCCTGCTCGATGACGCGCCACAGCATCGAGTACTGGGGCTGGTTCGAGATCAGCTGCACGCCGAGCTGCTGGGCGAGCTCGTGGCCGGCGCGGATCTGCTCGGCCGTCCATTCGCTCACGCCGATGTAGAGCGCCTTGCCCTGCCGCACCACGTCGGCGAAGGCCTGCATCGTCTCCTCCAGGGGAGTCGCGCTGTCGTAGCGGTGCGCCTGGTAGAGGTCGACGTAGTCGGTGCCCAGGCGGCGGAGCGACCCGTCGATCGACTCGAGCACGTGCTTGCGGCTCAGCCCGACGTCGTTGTGGCCGCGCGGGCCGGTGGGCCAGTAGACCTTCGTGAAGATCTCGAGGCTCTCGCGCCTCTCGCCGGCCAGGGCGTCGCCGAGCACCTGCTCCGCGGCGGTGTTCGCGTAGGCGTCGGCGGTGTCGAAGGTCGTGATGCCCGCGTCGAGGGCGGCACGGACGCACTGCGTCGCGACGTCGTTCTCGACCTGCGAGGCGTGGGTGAGCCAGTTGCCGTAGGTGATCTCGGAGATCTTGAGGCCGCTGCGGCCGAGGTGTCGGAATTCCATGTCGTCACCGTACGCGTCACCCGTCTTCGCGTGAAGGCGGCGTGACGAGCTGCTCAGAGTGCGCTGGGTCCCGTACCCCTCCCCGGTCGCCGAGGAGGCGCCTCCGGGTACTCAGGGACGCGACGAGCACCTGCCTACCGCCCGGGGGCCGTGTGAACGCCGTGTGTCGGGCACCTGGCAGTTCGCCGGGATCCCGTACCCCGCACCCAACCCCCCGACCGGGGGCCGCCGAACCACGACCTGACCCACCCGACCGCTCGACCCGACCCGAGCGCGCCCGACCTGGTCCCCGACGACGTGGACGCGACTCCCCCCGACCCTGACACCCGACAGGAGACCGACCCGTGCCGTCCCCCCTGACCCACCTCGCGACCTCCGTCCTCGCCGCCGGCGAGCCGGAACCGCTGCTGACGCCCCAGGCGCCCGCCGACCCCACGCAGGTGCTGCCCAACCGCGGCAGCACCTCCGGGCTCGGCGACGGCGTGCCCGGCTTCTCGCTGCCCGACTGGAGCCCGCTCGAGTGGATCGGCTACTCGGGCCTCGTCCTGGTGACCGTCCTCCTCACCGCGGTCGCCGTCTCGACGCTGTGGTGGATGCTCCACGCCTGGCGCTCCAAGGACACCCTCGAGGGCAGCCGCTTCAGCGACTCGCCCCTCGACGCGGCGCACTCGTTCACGCTCCTCGTCCCGGGGCGCCACGAGGAGGAGGTGATGGGCCAGACCCTCGACCGCCTCGCCCAGCAGGACCACCCCGACTTCGAGATCATCGCCATCGTCGGGCACGACGACCCCGGCACCGAGCGCGTCGCCCGGGAGGCCGCCGCCCGGCACCCCGAGCTCATCCGCGTCATCGTCGACTCGAGCGTGCCGAAGAACAAGCCGAAGGCGCTCAACCTGGCGCTGCAGACCTCGCGGGGCGAGATCGTCGGGGTCTTCGACGCCGAGGACGACGTGCACCCGCGCCTGCTGACCCTCGTCGACTCGCGCTTCACCGAGACCGACGCCGACGTCGTCCAGGGCGGCGTGCAGCTGATGAACTTCCAGTCCAGCTGGTGGAGCCTCCGCAACGTGCTCGAGTACTACTTCTGGTTCCGCTCGCGCCTGCACTTCCACGCCAAGGAGAAGTTCATCCCGCTCGGCGGCAACACGGTCTTCGTCCGCAAGGAGTGGCTCGACTGGTCGGAGGGCTGGGACGCCTCCTGCCTCGCCGAGGACTGCGAGCTCGGCGTGCGCCTCTCGAGCGCCGGCGCGAAGGTCGTCGTCGCCTACAGCCCCGAGGTCGTCACCCGTGAGGAGACGCCCGGCACCTTCGTCTCGCTGCTCAAGCAGCGCACCCGCTGGAACCAGGGCTTCATGCAGGTCTACGGCAAGGGGGAGTGGCGTCAGCTGCCGACGCTGCGTCAGCGCCTGATGGCCCGCTACCTGCTCACCATGCCGTTCATCCAGGCGGCCACCGGCCTGCTCATCCCGATCAGCGTCGTGCTCATCCTCACCGTCAAGGTGCCGACGGCCATCGCGCTCGTCTCGTTCGTGCCCCTCGCGCCCACGCTGGTGCTGCTGGCCGTCGAGTTCACGGGGCTGCACGAGTTCGGCAAGACGTACGGCCAGAAGGTCCGCGTGCGCGACTACGCCCGCCTCGTCTGGGGCCTCCTGCCCTACCAGATCTTCCTCGCCCTCGCCGCCGTGCGGGCCGTCTGGCGCCAGCTGCGCGGGATGAACGCGTGGGAGAAGACGGAGCACTCGGGCACGCACCGTCCCGCGGTCGCGCCCGGCGCCTCCGTCAGCGGTGCCCCGAGCTCGCCGCCCGTCGTCGTCGGCCAGCCCGTCGACGCCCTCGCGACCGTGGGGAGCGACCGATGACCGCCACGATCGAGCGGCCCGCCGCCCCCGTCCGCCCCGCCGTGCCCCGCGTCCACGAGCCCGCTCCGGGCCGCGGGCGGACCCCCGTCGGCGAGTGGTTCCGTCGCCACGGCCGGAGCCTCGCCTGGCTGCTTCCGGTGCTGGCGATCGCCGCGACCGTGCAGGCCTGGAACATGGCCGGGTCGCCGCAGCGCATCGACGACGAGGGCACCTACACGGCCCAGGCCTGGGCCGTGCAGCACCTCGGCGAGCTGACCCACTACACCTACTGGTACGACCACCCGCCGGTGGGCTGGCTGCAGATCGCGGCCTACACCTCGCTGACCGGCGCCTTCTCGCGCTACGACATCGCGGTGCTGGCCGCCCGGGAGGCGGTGCTCGCGTTCACCCTCGTGGCTGTCGTGCTCGTCTGGCTGCTCGGTCGCAAGCTCGGCCTGAGCCGGCCGGCGGCGGCCGTCGCCGCCCTGGTGTTCGCGGTCTCGCCCCTGGCGCTGCAGTTCCACCGCACCGTCTACCTCGACAACATCGCCACGCCGTGGCTGCTCGCCGCCTTCGTCTTCGCCCTGAGCCGGCGCTACCAGCTGGCCGGGTACGCCGCCGCCTCGCTCACCTTCGGCATCGCCGTGCTGAGCAAGGAGACGTACCTCCTCGCCCTGCCCTTCCTGGCGTGGACGATGTGGCGCGGGGCCGACCGGTCGACGCGCCGCTACACCCTCTCGATCGCGGCGAGCCTGCTCGTGCTGGTCGGCCTCGGGTACGTCGCCCTGGCCGCCGTCAAGGGCGAGCTGCTGCCCGGCGCCGGGCGGGTCAGCCTGCTCGAGGGCGTGCAGTTCCAGCTCGCGACCCGCGAGGCGAGCGGCTCCGTCTTCGACACGGGCAGCCTCTTCTTCGCGACCGTCTCGCAGTGGTGGCAGCTCGACCCGGTGCTGATCGTGCTGGGCGTCGTGGCCGCGGTCGTGGGGCTCTTCCTCCGTCGCGTCCGTCCGATCGCCGTGATGCTCGTCTTCCTGGTCGCGTTCATGTTCCGCCCCGGCGGGTACCTGCCCGTGCCCTACGTGATCATGCTGCTGCCGTTCGCGGCCCTGCTCGTCGCGGCCGCCACCGACGCCGCCGTCCGGGCCGTCCGGGCCCGCCGCGCCGGGCGCGCGTCCACCGTCGCCGCCCGGACGGGCGCCGTCGCGTGGCTGGCCGTCACGGCGGTCGCCGTCGTCGCCGTCGTGCCGCTCTGGGCCGTGCAGCTGCGCGGCTTCGTCGACGCAGACCTCGACGCCCCGATGCGGAACGCCGAGACCTGGGTCGAGCAGAACGTGCCGACCGACAGCCGGCTGCTCGTCGACGACGCGGTCTGGGTCGACCTGGTGAACGCCGGGTTCGCCCGGGAGAACGTCATCTGGTTCTACAAGATCGACACCGACGGCGCCGTCCAGGCGCAGTCGCCGAACGGCTGGCGCGACAGCGACTACCTGTTCGAGACGGAGTCGGTCCGCACCTCGGGGCTGGCCTCGGCCGACGTGCGGCAGGCGCTCGAGAGCTCGACCGTCGTGGCCTCGTTCGGCGAGGGCGACCAGCAGGTCGCCGTCCGCCGCATCGACCGCGACGGGGCCGCGGAGGCCCAGCGCACGGCCGACGAGGCCGCCGCGGCCCGGTCGCGGGCGGGCTCCGAGCTCGCGCAGAACCCCGGCCTCCAGGTGTCGTCGACCTTCGACCAGGCGCTGACCGACGGTCGCCTCGACCCGCGCGCCGTGATCGTGCTCGGGCAGCTGGCCGCCATCGCCCCGGTCTCCGTCGCCGACCCCGAGGGGCTGCCCGGCGAGCAGGAGTCGCTCTTCCGCCAGTTCGTCGTGACGCCCGGCGGCGGCGAGTCCCTGGCCGACCTCCGAGCCACCCTCGAGGGCCTCGGCGACGTGTACGCGCCGCAGTCGGTCGAGCAGGAGGGCGACGCCCTCCGAGTGACCTTCTCGGCCGTGCCGCCCGAGGGGCTCCTCGCCCCGTGACCGCCCGGTCGAGGCCCGCACCCCGCGGGCCTCGACCCTCCAGACCGGCTCCGCCCGCCAGGGCGGAGCACCCCGACCGGAAAGGAACCACCGTGATCAGCACGATCCGCTCCCTCCGCACCACCGCCTCCCGCACCGCCCCCGGGACCCCCGAGGCCGCCGTCGCCCGTGCGGCGAGCCCGTCGCGGCGCCGCCTCGCGGCACCGCTCGCCCTCGCCGCCGCGGCGGCCGTCGCCCTCGCGGGCTCGCTCGTCGCCGCCTCGCCCGCCCAGGCCGCCGACGGCGACGGCTGGGTGCGCGTCGGCCACCTGTCGCCCGACACGAAGGCCGTCGACGTCACCCTCACCTCGCTCTCGGGCGGGCAGGTCGTGATGGACCTCGACGACGTGACCTACGGCCAGGTCAGCGCCTACCAGGCGCTGCCGGCAGGCACCTACGTGGTCTCGATGACGGCCGCCGACTCGCCGGCCCGCACGAAGCCGGTCATCACGACGAACGTGACGGTCGACAGCGGCCAGCCGATCACGACCGTGGCGTACGGCCCGAACGACGACCTGCGCACCCAGGTGTTCAAGGACGACCTGACCGCGCCCTCCGACGGCCAGGCCAAGGTGCGCCTCGTGCAGGCCGCCACGGTCAGCGACGAGGTCTCGGTCGCGACGACCACGGGCACGACGATCGCCGCCGACGCGCCCTTCGGCAGCGCCAGCCAGTACGCGCAGGTCGCGGCTGGCCCGTGGCAGCTCTCGCTCACCGGCGACGACGTGACCGGCTCCGGCTCGGTCGACCTCGCCGCGGGCAGCATCAGCACGCTCTTCGTGCTCGACGACTCCGACGGCGGCCTCACGGTCGTCCCCGTCGTCGACAGCGCCGCGACGGCGCAGGCACCGGTCGGCGGCGTCCAGACGGGCGGCGGCTGGCTCGCCGAGCACCGCTCGGCCGACGCGACGGCCAGCGCCGCCGACGGCGACCAGCCCCGCGGCTTCTGGGCGACCGTCCTCGGCTGGTTCGGGGCGTGACCCGGGGAGGCGCGCCGCGCCTCCCGGCACCGCTCCCGCACCGCACCGCCCCACCAGCAGAGAGCAGAGCAGCATGACCCGCAGAACGAAGGCCCTCCTGGCCGTCGTCGTCGTGGTGGCCGTCGCCCTCACGGCCGGCGTCGCCTGGCTCGTCGTCGGCGGCCCCTCGGGCCCGTCGTCCGACGCCCCGGACGCCGACGCGACCGGCACGCCCGGCGCCGGCACCCCGACCCCGCAGGCCCGCACGGCGACCGAGATCGGCGAGGGGTTCCTCGACGACTGGGTCGACGACGACGGCCGCGTCGTGCGCCGCGACCAGGGCGACGACACCGTCAGCGAGGGGCAGGCCTACGGCATGCTCGTCGCCGTCGGCGTCGGCGACGAGCAGCGCTTCGACGCGATCTGGCGCTGGACCCGCGAGAACCTCGTGCGCGAGGACGGCCTGCTGGCCTGGCGCTGGGCCGACGGCGCCGTCGTCGACGACATGCCGGCCAGCGACGCCGACGTCGACGCCGCGCGGGCCCTCGTGCTCGCCGGCGAGGCCTTCGGCGACCCGTCGCTCACCGAGCAGGGCGTCGACCTCGGCGGTGCCGTGCTCGACGAGATGACCGCCGTCACCGATGTGGGGCGCATCCTGCTGCCCGGCCCGTGGGCGGCCGGCGACGGCCCGTGGTCGTACAACCCCTCGTACGCGTCGCCCGCGAGCTTCGCCCAGCTGGCCGAGGCCAGCGGCGACCCGCGGTGGTCGGAGCTCGAGGCCGGCTCGCGCGCCGTGACGACATCCGTGCTCGACGCGACGGCCCTGCCGAGCGACTGGGCCCAGGTGCGCCGCGACGGCAGCGTCGTGCCCCTGCCGGGCGCCGACGGCACGTCGGGCACCGTGCAGTACAGCTACGACGCGGCCCGCCTCGCGCTCCGCTACGCCGAGTCGTGCACCCCCGACGACGTCGCCCTCGCCGCCCGGCTCGCGCCGGTGCTGCAGCGCTACGACGACCTGCCGATGCAGCTCGACCTCGGCGGGCAGTCGATCGGTGCCGACCAGAGCCCGCTCGCCTACGCGGCCCGCGCCGCGGCCGAGGCGAGCGCGGGTCAGCACGAGGAGGCCTCCGCCGACCTGCGTCGCGCCGACGCCCTCGCCCAGTCGACCCCCACCTACTACGGCACCGCGTGGGCCGCCCTCGCCGCGCTCCAGGTCGAGGCGTCCGCGCTCGGCGCGTGCTCGCCGCTGGAGGTGGCCCGATGAGCCTCGTGCAGCGCATCTCCGCCCACCGGCGGGCCGCCGTCGCCGTCGGCGTCGCGGTCGTCCTCCTCGTCGCGGCCGGCGTGACCGTCGGCGCCGTCGCGGCGCAGCCCGACCGGGGCGGCTCGACCGGCACGGGCGCCGAGGCCAGCGCCGGCGCCTCGCAGGCCGCCCCGGGCGGGGCCGCCACCGACCCGACGCTCGACCCCGGCAGCGGGGCCGCCGGCTCGTTCCAGGACCCGGCCGCACCGTACGTCACCGCGCCTCCCGCAGGCTCGACCCCCGTGCGGGTCCAGATCCCCTCGATCGGCGTCGACTCCGGCCTCGAGTCGCTCGGCCTCGGTGCGCAGGGCGAGCTCGAGCCGCCCCGCGAGTGGATGTCGGCGGGCTGGTACCGCGACGGCGTCGTGCCGGGCGGCGTCGGTCCGGCGGTCATCGCCGGCCACGTCGACTCGGGCAGCGGCCCCGCCGTGTTCGTCGACCTGGCCGACCTCGCCGTGGGCGCGGAGGTGCAGGTGACGCTCTCGACCGGGAGCGTCGAGACCTTCCGCGTGACGGGCAGCGAGCGGACCCCCAAGGCGACCTTCCCGACCAGCGACGTCTACGGGGCGACCCCGACGGCGAGCCTCCGGCTCATCACCTGCGACGGCACCTTCGACCGCTCGACCGGCCACTACGTCGACAACCTGATCGTGTTCGCCGACCTCGTGTCGGTCACCTGACCGGCGCGGACCACCCGCACCGCCCCCGACCCGCTCCGCCCCCACCCCGACCCGACCCCACCCGCTCCCTCCCACCCGACCTGGAAGGACCACCCGTGAACGACGCACTCGTCATCATCCCGACCTACGACGAACGAGAGAACCTCGACTGGATCGTCGGCCGCACCCTCGACAGCGGGGCCGCCGTCGACGTGCTCGTCGTCGACGACGGCTCGCCCGACGGCACCGGCGACCTCGCCGACGCGTGGGCCGCCCGCGACCCCCGGGTGCACGTGCTGCACCGCACCGGCAAGGCCGGCCTCGGCGCCGCGTACCTGGCCGGCTTCGCCTGGGGGCTCGAGCGCGGCTACGCGGCCCTCGTCGAGATGGACGCCGACGGCTCCCACCACCCGGAGGACCTCCCCGCCCTGATCGCCCTGCTCGCCGACGACGACCTCGTGCTCGGCTCGCGCTGGGTGCCCGGCGGCCGCGTCGAGAACTGGCCGCTGCGCCGACGGCTGCTGAGCCGCGGCGGCAGCTGGTACACCCGCGGCGCCCTCGGCATCACGGTCGCCGACACGACCGGCGGCTTCCGGGCCTTCCGGGCCGAGGCCCTGCGCCGCATCGACCTCGACGAGGTCGAGTCGCGCGGCTACTGCTTCCAGGTCGACCTGCTCTGGCGGTCGCTGCAGGCCGGCCTCCGCGTCGTCGAGATGCCGATCACGTTCACCGAGCGCGTGCACGGCGCGTCCAAGATGAGCGGGTCGATCGTGCGGGAGTCGCTGGTCAAGGTCACGAGGTGGGGCCTGACCCGGCGCAGCCGCGCGGTCGTCGAGCTCGTGCTGCGGCACCGTCGCCTGCCGAGCGTGCGGGCCACCTCGCACCGCGTGCGGCCGGGCGAGCTGGCGGGCCTCCGGGCGCGCTAGCCGCCGCGGACGGACGAGAGGAGGGGGGTGGGTCGCGACACGACCCGCCCCTCCTCTCGTCTCCTCCGGCCCGCGGGCCGGCCGACTCAGCGGACGATCGCCACCGAGTGCGGCGGCAGCAGCAGCGACTCACCGGCGGTGACGGCGTCGTCGCTCGTGAACAGGACCTCGGTGCAGGGCACGGCGACCCGCGCCTCCTGCTCCGCGAAGTTCACGGCGACCCGCAGCGAGCCGCGCGTCAGCACGAGCCACCGGGCGTCGGCGTCGTGCTCGACCGAGACGCGGGGGAGGCGCGGGTCGGTCAGGTCGGGCTCGGCGCGTCGCAGGGCGGCCAGGCGGCGGTACGCGCTCAGCACGAGGGCGTGCCGCCCCTGCTCGACCTCCGACCAGTCGAGCTTCGAGCGCCGGTAGGTCTCCGGGTCCTGCGGGTCGGGCACGGTCGACTCGTCCCAGCCGAGCTTCGCGAACTCGGCGATGCGGCCCTTCGCGGTCGCCTCGCCGAGGTCGGGCTCGGGGTGCGAGGTGAAGAACTGCCACGGGGTCGACGCGGCCCACTCCTCGCCCTGGAAGAGCATCGGCGTGAACGGCGACGCCAGCGTGAGGGCGGCGGCGATGACGAGCTGGCCGTCGTCGAGCGAGGCCGCCAGGCGGTCGCCGATCGCGCGGTTGCCGATCTGGTCGTGGTTCTGGTTCGCCACGACCAGGCGCCAGCCGGGCATGTGCTCGACGTCGATCGGGAAGCCGTGGTCGGTCTCGCGGAACGACGACCAGGTGCCGTCGTGGAAGAAGCCCTTCGTGAGCACCTTGGCGAGCGAGTCGAGCGACGCGAAGTCGGCGTACCAGCCGGTGGTCTCGCCGGTCAGCGCCACGTGCAGGGCGTGGTGGAAGTCGTCGCTCCACTGCCCGTCGAGGCCGTAGCCCTGGCGGTGGTCGGGGCCGGAGCCGCCGCCGTCGCGCGGGGTGATCAGGCGCGGGTCGTTCATGTCGCTCTCGGCGATCAGCGTCAGCGGGCGCCGCTGGTGGGCGCTCAGCGCCGCGGTGCGCTCGGCCATCTCCCGGAGCAGGTGCACCGGCGAGTCGTCGCGGAGCGCGTGCACGGCGTCGAGGCGCAGCGCGTCGACGTGGTAGTCGGTGAACCACATCGCCGTGTTGTCGAGGATGAACTCTCGCACCTCGTGCGCGCCGTCGTCGTCGAGGTTGACGTTGTCGCCCCAGGTGTTGGCGTGCTTGCTCGAGAGGTAGGGGCCGAAGACGGGCAGGTAGTTGCCCGAGGGGCCGAGGTGGTTGTATACGACGTCCTGCACCACGCCGAGGCCCGCGGCGTGCGCGGCGTCGACGAAGCGCTGGTAGGCCTCGGGCCCGCCGTAGTTGTCGGTCACGGTGAACCAGTCGACGCCGTCGTAGCCCCAGTTCCAGCGCCCGTTGACGCCGTTCACCGGCAGCAGCTCGACGAGGTCGACGCCGAGCTCGACGAGGTGCGGCAGCTTCTCGATCGCCGAGTCGAGCGTGCCCTCGGGGGTGAAGGTGCCGAGGTGCAGCTCGTAGATCACCGCGCCGCCGAGCTGGCGGCCCGTCCAGGCCTCGTCGGTCCAGGCGAAGGCCGCCGGGTCGAAGGTCTCGCTGAGGCCGTGCACGCCGTCGGGCTGGCGCCGAGAGCGCGGGTCGGGCAGCGGCGTGTCGCCGTCGTCGAGCAGGAAGCCGTAGCGGTGGCCCGGCCCGCGGTCGAGGTCGGCGGGCGCGCGCCACCACCCGGTGGCGGGCTCCGCCGTGAGCGGCAGGACCTCGCCGTCGAGGTGCAGTCGCACGGTGGTGGCGGTCGGGGCCCAGACGTCGTAGACGCTCATCGGTCTCCTCGGAGGTGTCGGGTGGTCGGTGTGCGGGGGAGGTGCGGGGTGCGGGCACGACGACGACCGCCGACCCGCAGGGGTCGACGGTAGTCGTGCGGTGCCCGGCTAGACCTGGCTGTCCGCCGGGACGAGCAGCGCGACGGGGTACGTCTCGAGCAGCTCGGCGAGGCGGACGTGGCCGCCCTCGTGGCGACGGCCCGTCAGCACGTCGACCCAGGCGCCGCCGCGGGTGAGCACGACGGTGTCGTCCCAGCCGCCGGCCTGCTCGAGCGACACCGGGAGGCGCGTGGCGACGACGAGAGCGCCGCCACGGTCGGCGGCGACGACGTGGTCGCGGCGCTCGCCGAGCACGGGCAGCGGGGCGTACCGGGTGAACAGCTCGGGCCGGTCGCGGCGCAGCGTCAGCGCGCGGTGCGTGACGAGCAGCTTGGCCGCCCCCGTCTCGTCGACGGGCGGCACGGTGCCCGCGACGACGTCGGCGAGGAGGCGGCGGCGCGCCTCGAAGTCCACCTCACGTCGGTTGTCGGGGTCGACGAGCGAGAAGTCCCACAGCTCACCGCCCTGGTAGACGTCGGGGCTCCCCGGCCCGGTGAGCTGCAGCAGCGCGACGCCGAGCGAGTTGCTCCAGCCCGCGGGGCGCAGCACGTCGACGATGCGCTCGACCTCGTGGCGCACCTGGTCGTCGTCGAACGCGGCGTCGACCGCCGCGTGCATGCGCTCCTCGAAGGCCTCGGCCTCGGGGGTGCGGTCGGTCCACGTGGTGGAGCTGCTGGCCTCGCGGGAGGCCTTCTCGGCGTAGTCGTGCAGGCGCTCGCGCGACGCCGGCCAGGCGCCGACGACCGTCTGCCAGAGGATGTTCTCGAACGGGCCGTCGCCGACCGGTGCGAGGCTCCGCAGCCGCTCGAGCGTGGCGGCCCACTCCTCGGGGACCTCGGCGAGCACCGAGACGCGGGCGCGCACGTCGGCGCTGCGCTTGGTGTCGTGGGTCGAGAGGGTCGTCATGCCGAACGGGCGCTCGGCGAGGCGCAGCTGCTGGCGGTCGTGGAACTCCGCGGGCGTGAGCGAGAACTCGGCGGGGTCGGCCCCGACCTCGGTCAGCGTCGCGAGGCGGCTGTACCGGTAGAACGCGGTGTCCTCGACGCCCTTGGCCATGACCATGCCGCTCGTCTGCTGGAACCGCACGGCGGCCGGGTGCTCGGCGTCGTGCAGCACGGCGACGACCTCGGCGATCGTGGCCGCGAGGTCGGGGCGGTGCGCGGTGGCGACCTCGGCGGCCTCGTCGAGGTGCTCGGCCCCCTGCGGCAGGTAGCTGCGGTAGACGGGGAAGGCCGCGGCGAGCTCGGCGAGGGCGTCGTCGGCGCGGTCGTCGGCGCGGCCGTCGTCCGACAGCAGCCGGGCGAGGCGCCGGATCTCGCTGCCGAGGATCCCGTCGGCGATGCCCCGCTTGGTGCCGAGGATCATCTCGTGCCAGTCGTCGGGGCCCTCACCGTCGCGGAGGCGGGAGTCCAGCGCGCCGAGGGCCTCGGCGCCCGAGGGGTCGACGAAGACCCGGTCGAGGTCGGCGAGGGCGTCGTAGCCGGTGGTGCCGTCGGTGGCCCAGTCCTCGGCCAGGCGCTCGTCGCCCTCGAGGATCTTCTCGACGAGCACGTGCGCGCCGCCGGTCAGCTCGGCGAGGCGGTCGAGGTACCCGCCCGGGTCGGCGAGGCCGTCGGGGTGGTCGACGCGGAGGCCGTCGACGAGCCCCTCGCGGAACCAGCGGCCGATCTCGACGTGCGACTCGTCGAAGACGCGGGGGATCTCGACGCGGATGCCCGCGAGGGTGTTCACCGCGAAGAAGCGGCGGTAGTTGAGGTCGGTGTCGGCGCGCTTCCAGTGCACCAGCTCGTACGACTGGCGGGCGTGGACGGCGGCCGCGTCGTCGCCCTCGGCGGCCGTGCCGGGAGCGATCGGGTACACGTTCTCGTAGTAGTGCAGCTCGTCGCCGACGACCTCGAGGCCCTCGATCGTCCCGTCGGCCGCGGCCGGCTCGCCGAGCACGGGCAGCAGCAGCTTGCCGCCGCCGGCCGCCCAGTCGACGTCGAACGCCTCGGCCCAGCGGCTCTCGCGGCCGTGGGTCAGGACGTCCCACCACCAGACGCTGGCCTTCGGCGTCGCGACGCCCACGTGGTTCGGCACGATGTCGACGAGCACGCCGAGGTCGGCGTCGTGCGCGGCGGTCGACAGGGCGTCGAGCCCGGCCGCGCCGCCCCGGGCCGGGTCGACCCGGCTGTGGTCGACGACGTCGTAGCCGTGGTCGCTGCCGGGCTCGGCCTCGAGCACGGGCGACAGGTAGACCCAGTCGGCCCCGAGGTCGCGCAGGTAGGGCACGACCGCGGCGGCGGCGTCGAGGTCGAAGGCCTCACGGATCTGCAGGCGGTAGGTGGAGCGGGGGTGGTCGCGTCGGGTCACGAAGGGTCCTCAGCCGTGGCGCGCAGGACGACCAGGGACCGGCTGGCCACGGGCAGCTGGTCGCCGGCCCTCAGGGCCGGGACGACCTGAGGGGAGGAAGGGGGCTGGGGAGTGGTCGCGGCACGGACTGCCTGGAGCGACCGGGGAGGCGCGGTGGCGGGGGCGACCGGAGGCGCGACGGTGCTGTCGACCACGACCTCCCAGCCCTCGGCGTACTCGTCGGGAGGCAGCACGAACGTGACGGTCTCCTCGCTGGCGTTGAAGTACAGGACGAAGTTGACGTCGGTGATGCGGCCGCCGCGGTGGTCACGGCCTCGGATGCCGTCGCCGTTGAGGAACATGCCGACCGACTTCGCGTACGACTCGTTCCACTCGCCCTCCTGCATGGCGTCGCCCTCGGGCGTGAGCCAGACGATGTCGGGCAGGGGCTCGCCCTCGCCGCGGGTGACCGGGCGGCCGTTGAAGTACCGCTGCCGACGGAAGGTCGGGTGGTCGTGGCGGAGCTTGATGACCTCGGCGACGAACTCGATCAGCTCGCGGTCGGCGCTCGCCCAGTCGATCCAGCTGATCTCGCTGTCCTGGGCGTAGGTGTTGTTGTTGCCGCGCTGGGTGCGGCCGAGCTCGTCGCCGTGCAGCAGCATGGGCACGCCCTGGCTGAGCAGCAGCGTCGCGAGGAAGCTCCGCTGGCGCTGCTCGCGGAGGGCCAGCACGGCCTGGTCGTCGGTCTCGCCCTCGACGCCGGAGTTCCAGGAGCGGTTGTGGCTCTCGCCGTCCGCGCCTCCCTCGCCGTTGGCGTCGTTGTGCTTCTCGTCGTAGCTGACGAGGTCGCGCATGGTGAAGCCGTCGTGCGCGGTGACGAAGTTGATGCTCGCGACCGGGCGGCGCCCGTCGCGCTCGTAGAGGTCGGCCGAGCCGGTGATGCGGCTGGCGAACTCGCCCAGGGTGGAGGGCTCGCCCCGCCAGAAGTCGCGGACGGTGTCGCGGTACTTGCCGTTCCACTCCGTCCACTGCGGCGGGAAGTTGCCGACCTGGTACCCGCCGGGCCCGACGTCCCAGGGCTCGGCGATGAGCTTCACCTGCGACACGATCGGGTCCTGCTGCACGAGCTCGAAGAAGGTCGACAGGCGGTCGACCTCGTAGAACTCGCGGGCGAGGGAGGCGGCCAGGTCGAAGCGGAACCCGTCGACGTGCATCTCGGTCACCCAGTACCGCAGGCTGTCCATGATCAGCTGCAGCGAGTGCGGGTGACGGACGTTCAGGCTGTTCCCGGTGCCCGTGTAGTCCATGTAGTACGTCGCGTCGTCGTCCATCAGGCGGTAGTAGGCCGCGTTGTCGATGCCCTTGAACGAGAGGGTCGGCCCGAGGTGGTTGCCCTCGGCGGTGTGGTTGTAGACGACGTCGATGATGACCTCGATGCCGGCCTCGTGCAGCACCCGCACCATCGTCTTGAACTCCTGCACCTGCTGGCCGGTGTCGCCCGTCGCCGAGTAGGCGGCGTGGGGCGCGAAGAAGCCGATGGTGTTGTAGCCCCAGTAGTTGCTGAGGCCCTTCTCGAGGAGGGTGTTGTCCTGCACGAACTGGTGCACGGGCATCAGCTCGAGCGTCGTGACGCCGAGCTTCTGCAGGTGCTCGATGATCGCCGGGTGGGCGACGCCGGCGTAGGTGCCGCGCTGCTCGTCGGGGATCTCGGGGTGCGTCTGCGTCAGGCCCTTCACGTGGGCCTCGTAGACGACGGTCTCGTCGTAGCTGTACTTCGGCGGGCGGTCGCCCTGCCAGTCGAAGAACGGGTTGATCACGACGCCCAGCATCATGTGCGGCGCGCTGTCGCGGTCGTTGCGCGAGTCGGGGTCGCCGAAGTCGTAGGCGAACAGCGCCTCGTCCCAGTCGATGTCGCCGCTCGTGGCCTTGGCGTACGGGTCGAGCAGCAGCTTGGCGGGGTTCGCGCGGCAGCCGGCGGCCGGGTCGTACTCGCCGTGCACGCGGTAGCCGTACTTCTGGCCGGGCTGCACGGTCGGCAGGTAGGCGTGCCAGACGTACGCGTCGACCTCGGTGAGGGGCACGCGGGTCTCGACGCCCTGGGCGTCGAAGAGGCACAGCTCGACCTTCGTGGCCGCCTCGCTGAAGATCGCGAAGTTCGTGCCGCCGCCGTCGTAGGTGGCGCCGAGGGGGTAGGGGTTGCCTGGCCAGGTGTGCAATCGATCCTCCGTCTAGAACTCGGCTCAGCCTAGGGGCCGCGGCCCCCCGAGGGCCGCGGGGGCACCTCCGAGGCCGCGTCGGGGCCGGTGGGGCGGCCCCAGCGCTCCGCGCACGGGAGAGGGCGCCCCGTCGTCGACGGGGCGCCCTCCGGCGGTGCGGGTGTCGGCTCAGCGACGGGTCACGGCGCCGTCACGGCGTCGAGCGCGTCGACGAGGCCCTCGCCGAACCAGCCGTTGTCGGCCGGGGTGCCGACGCAGGTCGCGGCGGTGGCGGGGCAGGCGACGTCGTCGGCCTGCGCGTACAGCAGGTCGGTCAGCTGCGTGCCCTCGGCGCGGGGGTGCGTCGCCTTGAGCAGCGCGAGCACGCCGGCCACGTGCGGGCTGGCCATCGAGGTGCCCGACTTGGTGCCGTAGCCGCCGCCGGTCACGGTCGACAGGATGCTCGAGCCGGGGGCCGCGACGTCGATGACGCCCTCGCCGTAGTTCGAGAACGACGACTTGGTGCCGGTCGAGGTGGTGGAGGAGACCGTCACGACGCCGTCGAGCTCGGCGGGGATGTCGGTGCAGGTCTCGTCGAGCTGGCGGGTCACCGGCACGGTGTCGTTGGGGCTGCCGGTGTCGACGGTCTTGTTCGCGAGGTCGACGGCGCTGTTGCCGGCGGCCGCCACGTTGACGACGCCCTTGCGCTGCGTGAACTGCACGGCGCGGTCGACGGCGGTCTTGACGGCCGCCTGGTCGACGTCCGACCCGCACCAGAACTCCCACGGGTCGATGAAGTAGCTGTTGTTCGTGACGTCGGCACCGGTGGCCTCGGCGTACATGAAGCCGCAGATGGCGGCCTCGGCGTAGATGAACCCGTCGTCGTTGACGACCTTGACGGAGCTCAGCTTCGACGCAGGGGCGACCCCGACGATGCCGACGCCGTTGCGGCCGGCCGCGATGGTGCCGGCGACGTGGGTGCCGTGGTCGCTCGTCGTGGGCTGCCAGGCGGCGTACGAGGTGTCGGGCGTGCCGCTGAGGCAGCCGGCCGAGCGGCCCTGGTCGATGTTCGCGGCGAGGTCGGGGTGGTCGCCCTGGATGCCCGAGTCGAGCACGGCGACGAGCACCTTCTTGGAGCCGTCGGTGACCTGGTGGGCCTGGTCAGCCTTGATGGCGGTCATGTCCCACTGGCGGGCCTCGAGCGGGTCGGCCGTGACGGCGGTCGCCGCCTCCAGGCCCTCCTGCTCGGCGACGGACTGCTGCGAGGCCGAGCCGCCGGTGCGCTGCAGCGCGGCCGTGTCGGGCGCGCCCTTCCAGGTCGGGTCGGAGGCGGCGACGGGAGCCGTGCGGGTCGCCCCGACCGAGGCGACCGACTTGTCGGCCCGGACGGAGGCGGCGAAGTTGACGTTGTCGGACTGCGCGATGACCACGCCGATCTCGGGCCACGACGCGACGACGGTGCCGGCGGCGGCGGTGACCGCCCGCTCGGCCTTCCGGGTCTGGCCGTTGTTGGCCTTCGTGACGTTGACGGCGTAGTTCATGACCTGGCCGGTGACGACGGGCAGGGCCGGGGCCGGCTGGGCGGCGACGACCGAGCCGTCGCCGGGCGCGGCGACCGCGGCGCCGGCGCCGGCGAGGCCGAGGCCCGTCGCCAGCGAGACGGCCAGACAGGTGGAGAGCACGCGGCGGCGCGTGCGGGCGGTGATCGGGCTGAAGGACATCGTTCTCCTCGTCGGGTGGGGCCGGGCGACGTCGGTGCGGACGACGGGCGTCGCTGACGGCTCAGGCTGAACATAGGGAGAACGGCGGGTGACCGGATAGTGGGCACTTGGGGGGACCGCCGCTGACCCCCGGTCGGGGGCCAGGCCCGGCGGCGCCGCCCGGCGGGTAGCGTCGGGGCATGACGCCCGCACCGCTGCCGACGTCGGCAGCCACCGCCTCCCGCACGCCCGCACCGCGCCTCCTCGGTGCCCCCTCCGGGGCGGCCCGCTCGTGAGGGTCGTGGTGATCGGGGCGACCGGCCACGTGGGCGGGTTCCTCGTGCCGCGCCTCGTGCTCGCCGGCCACGACGTCGTCGCGGTGAGCCGCGGGGAGTCCGCCCCCTACCGCGAGCACCCGGCCTGGCGACAGGTCGAGCGCGTGCAGCTCGACCGCGACGCGGGCGACACCGACGGGTCGTTCGGCCGTCGCGTCGCCGAGCTCCGGGCCGACGTCGTCGTCGACATGATCTGCTTCACCCCCGCCTCGGCCCTCTCCCTCGTCGAGGCCCTGCGGGGCACGGGCGCGGTGCTCGTGCACTGCGGCACCATCTGGGTGCACGGACCGTCGGAGGAGGTGCCCGTCACCGAGGAGGCGCGGCGCACGCCGTTCGGCGAGTACGGCACGCAGAAGGCCGAGATCGAGCGCCTGCTGCTCGCCGAG
>Ga0308160_10001004_pt1 | contig 44013 bp, 29 predicted proteins | sample PhyFR1_FD_201036 | JGI IMG/M metagenome (GOLD analysis project Ga0308160, IMG submission 201036) | Phyllosphere microbial communities from UC Gill Tract Community Farm, Albany, California, United States - DLSLF.R1 | ecosystem: Host-associated > Plants > Phyllosphere > Unclassified | place: USA... | reverse complement strand
CCGAAGCTGCCGAATACGGCGAGCGCGGCATCATCATCAACACCGCCTCGGTCGCGGCCTTCGACGGCCAGATCGGCCAGGCGGCCTACGGTTCCTCGAAAGCGGCCGTGGCCGGCATGACCCTACCGATGGCGCGCGACCTGGCGCGCAGCGGCATCCGCGTGATGACGATCGCTCCGGGCATCTTCGAAACCCCGATGCTGATGGGCATGCCGCAGGAAGTGCGCGACTCGCTGGGCAAGATGGTCCCGTTCCCGCCGCGCCTCGGCATGCCGAAGGAATATGCGCACCTGGCGAAGGCGATCATCGAAAACGTGATGCTGAACGGCGAGACGATCCGCTTGGACGGTGCGATTCGCATGCAGCCAAAGTAAGCAGCAAAATGTTGCATCTGACAATTTGATGTAGGATGCCAACGATGTTGGGCGTGCACGGCCGCTGGCCGGTCACGCCCTTGCTTCATTTGGAGACCCGATGATCAAGTTGAACACCGTCGCAGGCGCGGCCTTACTGCTGGCGCTTGCTGCGCCATTCGCTGCACTGGCCCAGGACACTGCCCAGCGCGCCCCCGAAATCGCCACCGGCTACCAGGACAAGGCCGGCTGGGCCGCCCGCAAGTACATGGTGGCCGCCGCCAATCCGCTCGCGGTCGAGGCCGGCTATGAAATCCTGAAAAAAGGCGGCACCGCGATCGACGCCGCGATCGCCACCCAGCTGGTGCTGACCCTGGTCGAGCCGCAAAGCTCGGGCATCGGCGGCGGCGCCTTCCTGATGCATTACGACGGCAAGAAGGTGCAAGCCTTCGACGGCCGCGAAACGGCGCCGAAAGCTGCCGACGAGCACCTGTTCCAGAATCCCGACGGCACGCCGCTGTCGCGCACAGCCGGCGTCGTCGGCGGCCGCTCGGTAGGTGCGCCCGGCGTGCTGCGCATGCTCGAGCTGGCCCACAAGCAGCACGGCAAGCTGCCCTGGAAAACCCTGTTCGCGCCGGCGATCCGTCTGTCCGAAAAAGGTTTCGCCGTCAGCCCGCGCCTGAACGGCCTCTTGATGTGGGACGCCCACATCCGCAAGGACCCGGTCGCGGCCGCCTATTTCTACGATCCGTCCGGCAAGCCCTGGCCGGTCGGCCACATCCTCAAGAATCCGGCGCTGGCCAAGACCCTGAAAGAAATCGCCCAGGGCGGGGCCGACGTCTTCTACAAGGGCCACATCGCGCGCGACATCGCGGCCAAGGTCAAGGGGCATCCGACCAATCCGGGCCTGCTCACCGCGAAGGACATCGCCGACTACCGCCCGAAAGTGCGCGAGCCGGTCTGCAGCGACTACCGCGTCTACACCGTGTGCGGCATGCCGCCGCCGTCATCGGGCGGCATCGCCGTGGCCCAGATGCTGGGCATGTTCGAGACCCGCGACATGAGCAAGCTAGCCCCAAGCGATGGCGTGCCGGGACCGGACGCCGTGCACCTGTTCTCGGAAGTGGGGCGCCTGGCTTATGCCGACCGCAACCGCTACGCGGCCGACACCGATTTCGTGCCGCTGCCGGGCCGCGGCCTGCCGGCCCTGATCGACAAGGCGTATCTGAGCAAGCGCGCGGCCCTGATCGGCGAGCGCTCGATGGGCGAAGCGCCGGCCGGCAATCCGCTCGGCAATGACGTGGCCTGGGGCACGGACAATGCCATCGAAACGCCCTCGACCTCGCACCTGGTGGTGGTCGACAGCCACGGCGCCGGACTGTCGATGACGACGACCGTCGAGGATGCCTTCGGTTCGCGCCAGATGGTCGACGGCTTCATCCTGAACAACCAGCTAACCGATTTTTCCTTCGATTCGCGTGACGCCAATGGCCCGATCGCGAACCGGGTCGAGGCCGGCAAGCGTCCGCGCAGCGCCATGTCGCCGACCGTCGTGTTCGACAAGAAGACCGGCAAGCTGGTGCTGGCGGTGGGGTCGCCGGGCGGGCCGGCGATCATCAATTACGTGGCCAAGGTGCTGGTCGGCACCCTCGACTGGGGCCTGAACGTGCAGCAGGCGATCGCGCTGCCGAACTTCGGCAGCAGAAACGGGCCGACCGAGCTCGAAGCAGGGCGCTTCCCACAGTCGACGGTCGACGCCTTGAAGGCGCGCGGCCATGCGCTGCGCCAGATGGAACAGAATTCCGGCCTGCACGGCATCATGCGCATGCAGATTCATGGCGAGCCCTGGTGGTTCGGTGGTGCGGATCCGCGACGTGAAGGTGTGGCAAAAGGGGACTAAAACCTCACACAGCAGTAGCTTTAGGGCAATAATTTCCCTCATGTTCAGGATTGTTTGCTAACCTTGCGGTGTGGACAGAAAACCAGACAAATCACCTGCATTCCCATCTCCTCCTGCTTCCTGCCGCCGCCCCCGGGGCGCCGGCGGGGCAGCGCATGTCGCCCTGGCCGCAGCATGAAGGCCTTGTTGTTCGCCCTGTTGCTGGCCCTGGCCGGCAGTTTCGCCGCGCCGGCCGCGGCCGCACCCGCGCCGACGCTGCGCTTCGAGCACCTGAGCGTCGAGGATGGCCTGGCCCAGGAAACCGTGCTGGCCATGGCCCAGGACCGCGACGGCTTCATGTGGTTCGGCACCCAGAACGGCCTGTCCCGTTTCGACGGCTACCGCTTCCTGAATTTCCGTAACGTCGCCGGCGACCCGACCAGCCTGGGCAGCAACTGGGTCCGGGTGTTGCACATCGACCCGCAAGGGCGCCTCTGGATCGGTACCGATGGCGGCCTGGCACTCTACGATCCCGCTACCCAGGCGTTCCGCCAATACCTGCCCGAGGAGCCCAGTCGGCGCGGCAACGGCAACCTGCACGTGCGCGCGATCGTCGGCGACGGCGGGAACGGCCTCTGGCTCGGTACCGGCGACGGCCTGCAGCATTTCGACATTGCCAGCGGCACCTTCACGACCTGGCACCATCGCCCTGGCGACACCAACAGCCTTTCCAACGACGACGTCGCCGCGCTGGCGCTCGATAAGCGCGGCCGTCTGTGGATCGCCACCGGCGCCGGCCTCGACAGCCTCGACCGCGCGCGCACGCAGTTCGCGCATCATCCACTGGCCTCGAAGCGGGCTGAGGCGGTGCGTTCGCTGCTGCTCGACAATCAGGAGCAGCTGTGGATCGGCCTGATGAACGGACTCGAGCGCATGGCCCTGGGGCCGGCTGGCGGCGGCGCGCGCAGCTTCGGTCCGGATCAGGGCATCCCGCACGCCCAGATCACGGCCATCTACGACGACGGCAAGGGACAGGTCTGGATCGGCACCCAGGAGCAGGGCGTGTACCGCTGGGACGCGCGCCGGGGCCGCTTCGAAGCCTACCGCAGGATCGTGGCCGACAAGCACAGCCTGGGCGACGACCGGATCGCTTCCCTGTTCCGCGACCGCGTCGGCACCTTCTGGGTCGGCACCTGGTATGCCGGCGCCTCGCGCGTGGACCTGAGCAGCGGTGGTTTTGCCCGCATCGTGCGCGAGCACGACGGTCCGGGCCAGCCGGCCGACAACCGCGTCCGCGGCATGGACAACGACGGCAGCGGCCGCCTGTGGCTGGCCTCGGCCTCGTCGCTGCAGCTGTACGACCCGACCCCGGGCCTTACCGAGGCCTACCGCATCTGGCGCCACGAACCCGGCAATCCGAACAGCCTGATCGACTCCTCGGTGAACGCCGTCGTGCGCGACCGCGACGGCATGCTCTGGATCGGCGGGCGCACCGGCATCACCCGCTTCGACCCGCGCAGCGGACGCTTCACGCGCCGTGTGCTGGTGCCGGGCAATGTCAACGCCAATATCGTGCGCGCGATCACGCTGGGGCGCGACGGCGCGCTCTGGATCGCCACCCGCGGCGGCCTGCACCGGCTCGATCCGCGCAGCGGCGATCTCGAATCCTGGCGCCACGACCCGAACCGCCAGGCCAGCCTGGCCGACGACAACGTGCGCCCGGTGCTGGAGGACAGCCGCGGCCGGGTCTGGATCGGCACCTTCAACGGCCTCGACCTGCTCGACCGCGCCAACAAGCGCTTCCGTCATTTCCGGCACGAACAATACGACTTGAGCAGCATCAGCCACGACGAAGTCCACGCCCTGCTCGAAGACCGCCACGGCAACGTCTGGGTCGGCACGGCGGGCGGCCTGAACAAGATGGTCACGGCGGCCGACGGCTCGGTCAGCTTCGTGCGTTACACGACGCGCGACGGCCTGGTCGACGATTCCGTGGCGACCATGCTGGAAGACCAGGATGGCGTGATCTGGGTCAGTACCACCAACGGCCTGTCGCGCTTCGATCCCGCCAAGAACGCCTGGCGCAGCTACACGGCGGCCGACGGCACCATCGATGGCGCCTATTTCGACGGCTCCGCGCTGCGCACGCCCGACGGCAGCCTGTATTTCGGCGGCTTCAACGGCATCACGGCTTTTCACCCGCGCGCGCTGCGCTACAACGGCTTCGCGCCGACCGCCGTGATCACCGGCATCCAGATCTTCAATCGCCCGGTGCAGCAGGCCTATCCGTGGCTCTTGAGGGGCCCGGTCGAAAACACGCGTGCGATCACGCTCTCGGCCCAGCATTCCGTGTTCTCGCTCGAATTCTCGGCGCTGCACTACGCGGCGCCCAAGCGCAACCGCTTCGCTTATAAACTCGAAGGCTTCGACCAGGGCTGGGTGTATGCGGATGCCGAAAAGCGCTTCGCCACCTATACCAACCTCGATCCGGGACACTACGTGTTCCAGGTACGCGCCGCCAACAAGGACGGCTTCTGGAGCGAGACCCCGGCTACTCTCAGCATCACGGTCTTGCCGCCGGTGTGGGGCACCTGGTGGTTCCGCAGCGCCGTCGCCTTCCTGCTGCTGGGCGTCTGCTACGCCGGCTACTTCCTGCGCGTACGCGGCCTGAGCCGCCAGAAGGAACGCCTGGAGGGCCTGGTCAGCTCGCGCACGCGCGAAATCGCGCTGCAGAACAGCCGCCTGGAACGCCAGACCGAGGAATTGCGCGAACGCGAGCGCGAGGTGCGGCGCAATACGGGTGAACTGGCCGAGGCCAACCGCGCGCTGTACGAGAACGAGCAGCGCCTGCAGCTGGCCAAGCAGCGCGCCGAGGATGCGGCGCGCCAGAAGTCGGAGTTCCTCGCCAACATGAGCCACGAGATGCGCACTCCGCTGGCCGGCGTGATCGGCATGCTCGGCTTCGCGCTGCGCGACCATGGCCTGCGCGAGAGCACCCGCGAGCAGATCGAGCGCGGCCAGGCGAACGCCGAGTCGCTGCTGGCGATCATCAACGACCTGCTCGACTTCTCGAAGATCGAAGCGGGCAAGCTGACCATCGAAAACATCGACTTCGCGCTCGACGCGGCGATCCACAACGTGGTCGGCCTGTTCGCCGAGCAGGCCGCCGCGCACAGCGTCGGCTTCGCGATCGAGCTGGCCGAGGACCTGCCGCGCTTCGTGGTGGGCGACCCGACGCGCCTGCGCCAGGTGCTGGTCAACCTGGTCGGCAACGCCTTCAAGTTCACGCCGAGCGGCCAGGTGACCCTGCGGGTCGAGCGCCGGCCTGAGGACCAGCCGCTTGGGCCCGAGCACGCGGACGGGCACATGATACGTTTTTCGGTGCAAGACACCGGAATCGGTATCGCTTCGCACGCCTTGCCGCGCCTGTTCCAGAAATTCGAGCAGGCCGACACCACCACCACACGGCGCTACGGCGGCACCGGCCTGGGCCTGGCGATCTGCCGCCAGCTGGTCGAACTGATGGGCGGCACGATCGGCGTGACCAGTACCCAGGGCAGGGGCAGCACCTTCAGTTTCGTGCTCCCGCTGGCGGTGGGCGTCGAGCCGCCGACGGTCGAACACGCGCCGCGCATGCCGCACACGCACCGCCTGCGCGTGCTGTGCGCCGAGGATTTCGCCACCAACCAGATCATCGCCCGCATGATGGTCGAGGACATGGGGCACCAGATCGAGGTCGTCGAGAACGGCGCGCTGGCGGTGGCGGCCTGCGCGCGCACCCGCTTCGACATCGTCCTGATGGACGGACGCATGCCGGAAATCGACGGCGCCACCGCCACGCGCCTGATCCGCGCCGGTGGCACGCTCGACGCGCCCGTGCTAGACCAGCACCTGATGATCGTCGCCCTCACCGCGAACGCCAGCGACGAGGACCGCGACCGCTACCTTGCCTGCGGCATGGATGGTTTCCTTGCGAAACCGATCGACGAGGCGGCGCTGCACTACCAGCTGAGCCGGGCGATCGAGCGCCAGCTGCAGCGTGGTATCGCGCTGCCGACGATGGGAGAGGCCAAGCCGAGCGTGGCGGAGCTCGATGCAATGTTCGGCATTGCGGAACCGGATGTCAGTGCGCCGCCGCCGCAAGACCGGGCTGCCGAGCTGCAAGCGCGCATGCGCGCCGCCTTCGCCGCCGACCTGCCGCGCCGCCGCGCCGAGCTGCGCGCCGCCCTGGACGCCGGCGACGCCGAAGCCTGCGCGCGCGTCCTGCATGGTTTACGCGGCAGCGCGGCCCACCTTGGGGCAAGTGAACTGGAGAGCCTGTGCGCGGCCCTGGAAGAGGCCGCCGACGTGGGCCGCTACGCGGACATCGCTGCCGCGCTGCCGGCGCTCGACGCCTTGCTCGACCCGTTCGAGCGCCTTCCCGCCTGAGTCGCAGGCGTCTTGTAATTATTCTTGTTTGTTATCGGGAGCGGTGATGAAGGTGCTGGTGGTGGACGACGACGTGGTGTCGCGCATGATGCTGATGCATCTGGTCGACAGCTGCGGCAGGTACGAGATCCTCGAAGCGGAAGACGGCGCCGACGCCTGGCGCCAGCTGGAAGGCGGCTTGCGGCCGGCGATCGTCTTCTGCGACCTGCGCATGCCCCACCTGTCCGGCACCGAGCTGCTGGCGCGCGTGCGGGCCCACCCCGCGCTGGCGCAGTTGCCCTTCGTGCTGGTGTCGGCGGCCAACGATGCCGCGACGATGGGCGAAGCCGAGGCGCTGGGCGCGACCGGCTACGTCGTCAAGCCGTTCCGGGTCGAGGGACTGCGGCCGCACCTGATGGCGCTCGAATCCGACGAGGCGCCGGCCGCCAGTGCCCAGCGCCTGGGCATCGATGCGGCGCGCCTGGCGCTCTACCTGGGCGGCCTGGAGCGGCAACTGCTGGAAGCAGCCGGCGCGATTGACACCGCGCTGGCGGCGGGTGATACGGCAGCGGTCAGCGAACGCCTGCGCCGCCTGCGCGAAGGCTGCGCCACGCTCGGCCTGCGCAGCGCGGCGACGGCATTGGCGCGGGCGGAAGCGGTGCCCCAGGCATCCATTATTTCGCGCGCCCTCGACGCGGCGCGCGAGGCGGTCGCCGCGCAGGCGGCATTGCTGGGCCCTCGGCCAGATTAGCCGGCCTCGTGTTCCTTCTTGCGGCTGTCGGCCTTTTCCGGCTTACGCCAGGTGATCACGCGGTACAGATACCAGGCCAGCATCACGCCCAGCACCGTCTTCGAGACCGGATCGACATATTTCGCCACTTCCTGATATTTGTCTTCGAGCAGGAAACCCGCCCCCAACAGCAGCCCGGTCCAGACCAGCGAGCCGATGCTCGAGTACAGCAGGAACTGGCCAAGCGACATGTTGCCCAAGCCGGCAGGCACCGAGATCAACGTGCGCACGGCCGGAATCAGGCGCCCGAACAGGACCGCCTTCTTGCCGTGCTTGCGGAAGGTTTCCAAAGCGGTATCGATATCGTCGGGCGTGACCGTCAGCCAGCGCGCATGCTTGCCCGCCAGGCGCTTCAGGCGCTCGCAGCCGTAGTAGCGGGCCGCGTAATACCAGGGCAGGGCGCCCGCCACCGAACCGGCCGTGCCGGCCAGCAGCACGCCCACCAGGTTCAGGTCGCCGCGCGCGACGACGAAGCCGGCGAAGGGCATGATCATTTCGGAGGGAATCGGCGGGAAAATGTTCTCGAGCGCCATCAGCGCGAACACGCCCAGGTAACCGCTCTTTTCCAGGAAATTGGTAATGAACTCGAACATCGCGCACTCCGGCAGGCTCGGGAGTGGGGATGATAGCGTGGATGGCGGGAAGGCCGAATTCGCTAGGGATGGACCCTGGAAAGAGGAGCGCCTGCAAGGGCTGGGCGGGGTGGCCCCGACTGGAATATGAAAAATTTCGGAAAGCCGCATGGTTGCTAGCTTCCTCCGTTGCTGGTCTGCTGTATACAAACAAAAATACTAACTAGATGCTTAGCGCCCGGAGTTCCCGATGCGCGCCGATCAATTGACGCGCGATCGGCTTACCTTGTTGACTTGCGCCGACGGGCGCTCAGTAAACTAGCGCCTCCAAGTGCCATCAAAGCCACGCTCGCTGGTTCAGGAACTTCTCCAACGCGCTGGATGTATCCGGTAGCGCCACTGCACTTTGTACCATATCCCCAGCCGCAATCACTCATTCCATTATCACTAGCAGCATCAATGATCGTGAACATACTGCCTACTGAGGCCAATTCGATTGATTGGAACACGTCAGCTGCAAAAATTCGCCCGGTTACGAACCCGTCGGCCTCGAATGTTAAGCGCATGCTTAACAATCCGACGGGATCAAATCCGCCTGTTTTTGCATCGTAAGTCATCGGTTCGCCACTGCCAGGATAGGTGTACCGCAAGCTGAGAAGCCCGCGCTTAGGAGCGAAGTCCGCACCAGCCGATTGATCGAGTTCTAAGGAAAAACTACCCTGTTTGACCGTCCTGTTATCGAACTCAAGTTCCAACGTAATGCCTCGCGGCTGCTCATCATTGAGTGCGCGCCATTTATAGACGACTCCTGCCTGGCTGAGCAGAGGAAATGTGGCCAGGGCCGCGACCGCTAGTAAAGACTTAATCTTCATCATACCCTCTCGGTTTAGTAGTTTTGCGATATGCAATTCCTAGACCAAGAGTTTAAGTAACTGATCCTTATACGCTGACTGATATTTAACAAAGCTGTTCCCTGGATACTGTCAATATTCCCGACAGACTGGACGATGAAACTAGCCGAGGGATTTATAAGGCGTTCCCGAAAATGAAAACGCCTGCAGAAAGGGGCATGTCCAGTGCGATACCAGCACCACGCTGGCGGCGACACGCTCCTGCAATAGGTGTGCGCGAGTCGCGTCAATCAGCGGTTGGGGCGTTTCCAATGCGGCGGCTTGCTCGGGTGATGGTCTGCTTGGCGGCGACCGGGATTATCATTGTTGGTCATGAATGTTCCTTTGTCATGTTGTTTAGGTGGCGCTGTGCAACTACTAGCATTTGCAGAAATACTTTCGGAATGGCAATGGAGAACAAATTTTTGAAATATCTTGGCTACTCGACAATGGCTCTGCTTTTGGTCGTCTTCACGATCATTATTCTTCGTTGGGGTATCAATTTTCTCGACTGGGCCAGGTTCGATGCGGGAGACCTCGGGACGTGGGTCGGTGCAGTTGGCACCGTCGGCGCGCTATTCGGTACAGTAGTTTTGGCCCGAAGCGAGACCCGCCGTCGACTCCGACAGGAGCATGACGCGGCAGTAATTGCTGCCGCATTCATAGACCTGCCATTGGAGGTCTATCGAAGAACCCTTCGTACTGTGATCGAGGGACTGAAGAGGCCTGTTGAAGATAATTTCGACAATCCTTGGGAGCAGCTCGCGCTGGAGTTGGGTCAGCTTCCAACATGGACACGCGAGGATCTGCAACCCCTTCTTTACCTCGGGAACCACATTGCGGCCCATCTCGCTGTCGCTCAGGACTTCGTTCGCAATTCCAAAGATCGACTTGAAGCTATCGCGTCCCAAAAGGCTGCTGGCGTAATCGATTTGCACGAACTTTCGGAATTCAACGAAGAAACTCGGCTTGTCCTTGATGAGGCGCTTCGTAGGGTTAGCATTGCGTCCGATGACTGCAGTATGCTGCTCGAAGTTAGTCGCGTATTTTGATGCGACAATCGCAGCACTGCGCCTGAACACAGCTGCATCCGCGTAGACGGGGTCAGGGACGGGGTTGGGTCTCACATTCGAACACGAACTCTGCCTTACTCAGCCAAGTCTTGTCGAAATCGTGCTTCGCGATCGTCCGAAGGGTAGTTCAACACCGCATCACGCATCTTTGACAGGCATTCCTTGCCAAGTGGTGGGCATATTACATCTGTGCACCTCCTCAAGGTGCATACCTTTCCCACGATAGTTGCATCCCTGTATAATTCAAGGCTGTGTGTCGCCATAGTACAATGGATAGTACAAGGTCCTCCTAAGACTTAGATGTGGGTTCGATTCCCGCTGGCGATACCACCGTTCCGACCTCCTCAATTCCCCGTATCTCTTTCTTTGGCCGTCCGCTCGCCTGGCAACCCAGCTACTGAATTCGGCACACACGTTCGGACAATCTTTGACAGGCTGAATGCGTCTTGCGGACTGAAGACGGCGCACGCGTCCGGTTGAAAGACTTTTTTGTCGGGTAGTCCTTTCGATCCTGAGAACTGAACTCAGCCGGATGACTAGTATCTAAACGTGTGCAATCCTGGATGGGATGAACACGGTGGATGCCCTGTTTCCCACTTCACAACGCCAAGCAGGACAGCTCCCATGTTGCTGGCCCATCGCATTCGCCTCGAAGCGACCCCCGCACAGCTGGATTACTTCGCACGCGCGGCTGGGACCGCGCGCCGGGTCTGGAACTGGGCACTGGCCGAGTGGCAGCGGCAGGCGGCGCTGGGCCAGCGCCCGAACGTGATGGCGCTGAAAAAGCACTTTAACGCGATCAAGTACGCTCACTCCGATTGGCTTGACGCCCAAGGCCGGCCCTGGCTGCGCACCATCCACCGCGACGCCCACGCCCAGCCATTCGCGCATCTGGCCGACGCATGGGCACGCTACTTCGACGCTCGACGCGCCGGCCAACCTGCGCGACCGCCGCGCTTCAAGCGGAAGGGCCGCTGCCGCGACAGTTTTTATGTTGCAAACGACAAATTCCGCATCGAGGGTCGGAGTGTCGTCCTTCCGAAGGTCGGGCGGGTGCCGCTGACCGAGGCGTTGCGTTTCCCTGGCAAGATCATGAGCGCCAGCGTGGCGCGCGAGGCCGACCACTGGTTCCTCGCGGTCCAGGTCCAGGTTCCCGATGCGATCGCGCTGCGGCACCGCCTTGGAAACGGCCTGATTGGCGTCGACCTGGGCATCTCGACAGTGGCGACGCTCAGTACCGGTGAAAAGATCGAAGCGCCGCGTCCGCTGCGCTCGGCGCTGCGGCGCTTGCGTATCCGTTCGCGCCGCGTGTCGAGGAAGGTACAGGCGGCAAAGGCCGTTGCCGGAACTTCTGGCGGTATCCCGACGGGTGGGCGCTTGCCGAGGTCCGCCAACCAGATCGAGGGCGCGTGTCGCTTGGCGCGCTTGCACATGCGCATCGCTCGGGTGCGCGCGGATTTTACCCACAAGCTCACCACGCGCCTGTGCCGCGAAAACCAAGCGGTGGCGCTCGAGGATTTGCATGTGAAGGGATTGCTGGCCAATGTGCGCCTGGCGCGCAGCATTGCCGATGTCGGCTTTCATGAGATTCGGCGCCAGCTACAGTACAAGGCACGCCGCTACAGCACGGTCATCGTGCTGGCCGACCGTTGGTATCCTTCCAGCAAGCTGTGTGCTGCGTGCGGACAGAAGAACGGTGCGCTGACGCTGGGCCAACGCGCGTGGATCTGCAGTTGCGGCGTCCGTCACGACCGCGATATCAACGCAGCCATCAATTTGCAGCGGCTCGCAACCAGCGCCCTTGCGGCGCGCACTGCGCTACCCGTGGCGAGTCCGGCGGCAACGCCGGGCACTGCTGCCGGAATGGTTCCGGCGGCAGGCGGGGAAGTCACGCCTGTCAGGCACGAACACGGTCGGCAGGACGGTTCGGGGCAGGAAGAGAACGTTGCGCATTCTTGCGCACGTTTTTGATAGCAGGCATGTGCACTATCCATTCCAGTCTTGTGCAGCGATTGCAGTGATAGCCGACGAATGCCGCTTATTTGCAAGACTATTGGAAGTGTCGCCGCCGCAATCGGTACAATGGCGGCTTCTTTCACCTTTTTCTGCCGCGCCACAGGTCTCCGAACACATTCGTCGAGGCCAGCGCGTGGCCTCTTCACAAGATTATGGCTGTCATTTCTCTCACGTCCGCGCAACTCGCGTTCGGTCACGTTGCGCTGCTCGACCATGCGGACTTCTCCCTCGAAACCGGCGAGCGCGTCGGCCTGATCGGGCGTAACGGCACCGGCAAATCCTCGCTGCTGAAAACGATCGCCGGCCGCTTCAAGCTCGACGACGGCCTGCTCGTCATGCAGCAGGGCATCAAGATCGCCTATGTCGAGCAGGAGCCGACCTTCGACCCCGAGTCGACCGTGTTCGACGCGGTGGCCGCCGGCATGGGCGAACTGCAGGGCATGCTGGCCGAATACGAAGCCCTGACCGGGCAGTTCGGGCAGGGCGATGACGAGGCGCTGATGGAGCGCATGCACGTAATCCAGGTCAAGCTCGACGCGACCGACGGCTGGAACCTCGGCAACAAGGTCGACACCACGCTCGACCGCCTCGGCCTGGCGCGCGACGCGAAGATGGGCACGCTGTCGGGCGGCATGCAGAAGCGCGTCGCCCTGGCCGTGGCCCTGGTCTCGGCGCCCGACGTGCTGCTGCTCGACGAACCGACCAACCACCTCGACTTCAAGTCGATCATGTGGCTGGAAGGCCTGCTGCGCGAATTCCGCGGCTCGATCCTGTTCATCACCCACGATCGCAGCTTCCTCGACAACGTCGCCACCCGCATCATCGAACTCGACCGCGGCCGCCTGCTGTCCTTCCCCGGCAATTTCTCCACCTACCAGGAACGCAAGCGCGAGCTGCTGGCCAACGAGGAAGTCGAGAACGCCAAGTTCGACAAGTTCCTGGCGCAGGAAGAAGTCTGGATCCGCAAGGGCGTGCAGGCCCGCCGCACCCGCGACGAAGGCCGCGTGCGCCGCCTCGAGGCGCTGCGCCTGCAACGTGCCGCGCGCCGCGAAACCCAGGGCCAGATCAAGCTCGACGTCGGCATGGGCGAGCGCTCCGGCAAGATCGTCGCCGAACTCGAGAACATCTCCAAGCGCTTCGGCGAGAAGGTGATCGTCTCGAACTTCACCGGCACCATCCTGCGTGGCGACAAGGTCGGCCTGATTGGACCGAACGGCGCCGGCAAGACCACGCTGCTGAAGATCATCCTCGGCGAGGAAACCGCCGACAGCGGCACCACGCGCCTCGGTACCAAGCTGAACGTTGCCTACTTCGACCAGATGCGCACCCAGCTCAACGAAGAGGCGAGCCTGGCAGACACCATCGCGCCGGGCAGCGACTGGGTCGAAGTCAACGGCCAGCGCAAGCACGTGATGACTTACCTGAGCGACTTCCTGTTCGCGCCGGAGCGCGCCCGTTCGCCGGTCAAGTCGCTCTCGGGCGGCGAGCGTAACCGCCTGCTGCTGGCGCGTCTGTTCGCCAAGCCGGCCAATTGCCTGGTGCTCGACGAACCGACCAACGACCTCGACATCGACACCCTGGAGCTGCTCGAAGAGCTGCTCGAGGACTATCCGGGTACCGTCTTTCTCGTCAGCCACGACCGCACCTTCCTCGACAACGTCGTGACCCAGGTCATCGTCGCCGAAGGCAACGGCCTGTGGCGCGAATACGTGGGCGGCTACAGCGACTGGGAACGCGTCAAGGCCGCGGCACCCCAGCCTGCGGCTTCGGCTGCCAAGCCGGCCAAGGGCGCCGAAGCGCCCGCGCCCGCAGCCGCGCCTGCCGCTGAAGCAGCGCCGAAGAAGGTCAAGCTCAGCTACAAGGAGCAACGCGAACTGGAAGAGCTGCCGAAACTCATCGCCTCGCTCGAGGACGAGCAATCGGCCATCACCCTCCAGCTCAACGCGCCGGACTTCTACAAGACGAACCCGGCCGACGCGCGCCGCATCAACGCCCGCTATGCCGAGATCGACGAGCTGCTGATGAACGCGCTCGAGCGCTGGGAACAGATCGAAGCGCGCTCGCGCGGCGAAGCCTAAAACAGCAGCACCGCTGCGGCGCCTGCCGCAGCCGTAGTCCAGGGCCGCCGGCTTCCTGCCGGCGCGGCCCTCGACGGTGGACGCGTTCTGCGTCCCATCGTCATGTGCCCGTCCTCGGCATTCCTCATCAGTCGTCCCGCCGAACATTAGCATCGGCGGCGCTGCGTTTGTCCGCTTGCGTCAAACGCGCCGCTGGAACTCATGCACGTCGGCGCGGGTCAGAATTGTGCTGACCCGGCTTGCGCTCTGGGGTCGGCGCTTGCTTCCAGCGACGTCTTTTGAAAGACCATGGCCATGCCGAGAATCCGCTTGCACCCGTCCGCGCAATTGCTCATCCTTGCATTCGGCGCGACCCTGGCAGGTCCGGCCCGGGCCATCCCCGGCAGCGCGCTCGACCTGGCCGCGCGGATCGGCTGGGCCCACGACGACAACCTGCTGCGCATCCCCGACGGCTTTCCCGCCTTCGACAACCAGCGCAGCGACTCCTGGACCACGCTGGAATTCGGCGCCGTCTACGACAAGGACATCGCGCGCCAGCGCCTGCTCGCCGTCGCCAAGCTGTCGAAGGTCAAGTTCGACCACTTCCGCCAGCTCGACTACGACGGCCGCGACCTGCAGGCCACCTGGTACTGGCAGCTGGGCAACCGCTTTTCCGGGCAGTTCGGCGGCAGCTACACCCAGACGCTGGCCCCTTACACGGATTTTCCCAGCGACGAACGCAACCTGCGCAAGCAGCGCCACGGCTTCTTCGAGGGCGCCTGGAAGCTGCACCCGCGCTGGGAAGCGCGCACCGCGCTCGTACGCGACCGCTTCGACTACGACCTGGCCGCCCAGTCCTTCAACGACCGTACCGAAGACGTCGTCGAGCTCGAAGGGCGCTACCTGGCCCCGAGCGGCAGCGCCGTCGGCCTCGTCCTGCGGCGCATCGAGGGAAGTTATCCCAACCGGCGTCCCTTCGCCCCGGGCGGCTTGAGCGACGATTTCACGCAGAACGAACTCAAGGCGCGCATCGACTGGAAGGCGGGCGGCTCGACCACGATCCAGGGCCTGCTCGGCTATGCGCGGCGCAGCCAGCCTTCGTTCGGCGGACGCACGAGCGGCGCCAACGGACGCATCACGGCGCTGAACGACCCGGGCGGCAAGCTCGCCTGGCGCGCCTCGCTGTGGCGCGATTTCGCCCCGATCGAGAGCCGCATCGTCAGCTATACGCTGAACAAGGGCGTCAGCCTTGGAGCCACCTGGCGCGCCAGCAGCAAAATCCAGGTCGACGCCGACGGGGTCTACGAGCGGCGCGACTACAACGCGCGCGCGAACCTCAATGCGGCGGGCGGGCTCGACGACACGCTGCGCTCGGCCAGTCTCAAGGCAAGCTGGGCCGTCAGGCGCAAGCTGACGCTCTCGGCCGCCTGGATCCACCAATCCCGCAGCGGCTCGCCTGCACTCGGAATCGGCAACTTCAAGGCCAACACGGTCGCCCTCAACGCCAGCGCACAATTCTGAGCATCGAGCGATGACGGTCAACGACATCCCGATCATCTCCTTCTTCCAGCGCGTACTCGATCCCGTGATCATCATGGGGTCGCTGTACGTGTCCTCGCTCGCCTTCCAGCAAACCTTTTCGGGCTATTCGCTGGTGCTGATGATCCTTGCCTTCTTCATCTCCTCGGCCGTCTACCAGCAGATCGATCCCTACCGCACCTGGCGCAGCGGGCGCATGCTGGCCTATGCGCGCGATGTCGTGTTCGGCTGGTGCGTGACGATCGGCGTGCTGTACTTCCTCGGCTCGGCGAGCGGCCTGAAGTATTTCTACGACGAGCGCGTGCTGCTGGCCTGGGCGATCGCCGCGCCCGCCACCCTGGTGGCCAGCCATATCCTGGTGCGCCGCGCCGCGGGACGGCCCGACCGCGGACGTGAAGTGCGCTCGGTCGTGGTCGTCGGGGCGAACGAGGTCGGGGCGAAATTCGCCGGCATCTGCGAGCTGCATCCGAACCTGTTCATGCGCATGCACGGCTTCTTCGACGACCGCGCCACGGTGCGCCATGCGCCGGGCCTGCGCCATCCGATACTCGGCAAGATGAGCGAATTGAGCCAGTATGTGCGCACCCACCATATCAAGCTGATTTTCATCAGCCAGCCGATCTCGGCCCAGCCGCGCATCCGCGGCCTGATCGAGGAACTGCAGGACACCACGGCGTCCGTTTATTTCCTGCCCGACGTGTACGTGTTCGACCTGATGCAGGCGCGTTTCGACAACGTCGGCGGCATGCCCGTGATCGCCATTCGCGAGACGCCCTTCATGGGGCTCAACAGCATGATCAAGCGCGCCAGCGACATCGTCTTCGGCAGCATCATCCTGGTCCTGCTGGCGCCGCTGATGCTGACGATCGCGGTCGCGGTGAAATGCAGCTCGCCGGGCCCCGTCATCTTTCGCCAGCGCCGCTACGGCCTGTATGGCGAGGAGATCATGGTCTATAAATTCCGCTCGATGTGGACGCTCGACGACGGCGCCCGGATCGTGCAGGCGAGCAGGAACGACGGGCGGGTGACGCCGGTTGGACGCTTCCTGCGCCGCACCTCGCTCGACGAATTGCCGCAGTTCGTCAACGTCCTGCAAGGCAGCATGAGCATCGTCGGCCCGCGCCCGCATGCCGTCGCGCACAACGAGCAATACCGAAAACTGATCAAGGGCTACATGCTGCGGCACAAGGTCAAACCGGGCATCACCGGCTGGGCCCAGGTGAACGGCCTGCGCGGGGAGACCGCCACCCTCGACAAGATGGAAGCGCGCATCCAGTACGACCTCGACTACCTGCGCAACTGGTCGGTGTGGCTGGATCTGTGGATCATCTTGAAGACAGTGCGTGTGATTTTGACGCGCGAGAACGCGTTCTGAAGTAGAGCGCTTTACTGCGGCTCGAGGGGCTCGTACGAAAGGGAAGGCCGCTTTCCGGTCCTTCACTGGATGCCTGGGATGGGCGATGAGCCTTGCGGATCGACAGGTTTTTCAGCGATTTGCGATCACATCGAGCGGTTTTGGTTCCCCAAAAACCGCCCGTACACATCGATACCTGTCAATCGAAGCGCGCTACACGACAGGTAGGCTGGCAAGGACATTGTGCTCGATGGGAGGACGCCTTGGATTATCCAGAACCCCGCATCTATGTCGCCGGACACCGTGGTCTCGTCGGATCGGCCATCGTGCGCGCACTGCGTGCCCGCGGCCACACGCAAATCGTGACACGCACGCATGAGGAACTCGAACTGACCGACCAGGACGCGGTGCGCGCCTTCTTCCGGGGCGAGCGCATCGACCAGGTGTATCTCGCCGCCGCAAGGGTAGGCGGCATCCACGCGAACAACAGCTACCCTGCGCAATTCATCTACGACAACCTGATGGTCCAGACCAATGTCGTGAACGAAGCCTGGCGTGCCGGCGTGGGCCGTCTGCTGTTCCTGGGTTCCTCCTGTATCTACCCGCGCCTGGCGCGGCAGCCGATCCGCGAAGACTACCTGATGGAAGGCGGACTGGAACCGACCAACGAACCGTACGCGGTGGCCAAGATTGCCGGCATCAAACTGTGTGAGAGCTACAACCGCCAGTACGGCACCGATTTTCGCAGCGTCATGCCGACCAATCTGTACGGCCCCGGCGACAACTATCACCCCCAGAACAGCCATGTCATTCCAGCCCTGGTGCGGCGTTTCCATGAAGCGAAGGCGGGCGGGGCCAGCGAGGTCGTGATCTGGGGCAGCGGCAAGCCCATGCGCGAATTCATGTACGTCGACGACATGGCGGCGGCCTGTGTCCACGTGATGAACCTGGCGCCCGAAGACTACGCGGCGCATACCGAACCGATGCATTCGCACATCAACGTCGGGACCGGGACCGACGTCAGCATCCATGACCTGGCGCACCTGGTGGGCGAGGTTGTCGGTTTCGAGGGGCGCATCGTCTTCGATGCGAGCAAGCCTGACGGTACGCCGCGCAAGCTGCTCGACGTCTCCAAGCTGCGCGCGCTCGGCTGGAGCGCCAGCACGCCGCTGCGCGAGGGATTGCGGCGTGCCTACGACGCCTATCTGGCAGCGCAGGTTGCCGATGTGGCCGCCTGAGCCGCAGCGCGTCGTGCGGCACGCGCAGCATCGGCACATCCCCGCAGCGTATCGCCGCAGCGCATTTTTTTATTGTTGAGGACGTATGTTGACCATCGTTTGCAAGACAGAAGCAGGAAGCGGAAGCCGCGGGTGGGCCGCCTGCGGCGCGGCGCTGCTCGTGCTGGCCGCGTTGGCCGGTTGCGGCGACAAGGCGCCTCCAGCCAGGCAGGGGCAGGCGCTGGCGAACGTGAACGGCGAAGAGATCACGGTCCTGCAACTGAACGAGGAGATGCAGCGCGCGGGCGTGCCCGCCGCCAGCCAGCAGCAGGCCAGCAAGCAGCTGCTGCAGGCCTTGATCGACCGCGAGCTGCTCGAACAGTCCGCCATCGGCGAAAAGCTCGACCGCGATCCCAAGGTCATGCAGGCGATCGAGCGCACGCGTTCGCTGATCGTGGCCCAGGCCTATCTGCAAAAGCGCCTGGCCAAGGTGGCGCCGCCGACTCCCGCCGAAGTCGAGGCCTACTACAAGGAGCATCCCGAGTTCTTCGACAAGCGCAAGCAGTTCAGCATGGAGCAGCTGATGCTGGCCGCGGGCGACCTGACGCCCGAGGTGCGGGCCGCTGCCGACGGCGCCAGGTCGCTCGAAGAGGTGGCGGTCTGGCTCGATGCCCACGGCATCAAGTATGGGCGCGCCCAGGTCACGCGCAGCACGGCCGAACTGAGCCCGGCCCTGTCGAAGAAGCTGCTCGGCTTGCCGAAGGGACAGCTGTTCAGCGTGCGCGAAGGCGAGCGCGCGATGCTGCTCTCGGTGGCCGAGGTGCGCGACGCGCCGGTGCCGCTGACGGTGGCGGCGCCCCAAATCGCGCAATTTCTCACGACCCGCAAGAACAAGGAGCTGGCCGCCGCCGAGGTCGAGCGCCTGCGCAAGAACGCGAAGATCGAATACCTGAACAAGGACCTGGCGCAGGGCACGGCATCGGCCGCCGCAGTCAGGCCCGGCACTGCGCCGGCGCCGACAGGCGCGCCGCCGCCGTCCGCCGCGCCCAAGGCCCAGGCGGGGCCGGACGATGCGGCCCTCGATCGCGGCGTCGCCGGCCTGAAGTGAATCCGCACCCGACTCTGCTGACCCTACTCACCGGAGGAACTGACATGAAATCACTAGCACACTGGATTGTTGCCGCCGCGTTGGCCCTCCTGACGGCTGCGGGCGCAGGTGTCGCGGGCGCCGCGGAAGTGCTGCTCGGACCGGGCGACGTCGTGCGCCTGTCCGTCTACGGCAGCCCCGACCTGTCGGTCGAGACGCGGGTGAGCGAAAGCGGTGCCATCACCTTCCCGCTGCTGGGCCAGGTCGCCGTCGGCGGCATGTCGGTCGCGGCCGCCGAGAAGAAGATCGGCAACCTGCTGGAAAAGGGCGGCTACCTCAAGAAGGCCGAGGTCAACATGCTGGTCACGACCCTGGCCAGCCAGCAGGTGTCGGTGCTGGGCCAGGTCAACCGGCCGGGCCGCTATCCGGTCGAAGGGCGGCGCAAGGTGCTCGACCTGCTGGCCATGGCGGGGGGCGTCAGTGCCGAAGGAAGCGACCTGATCAGCCTGGTGCGCACCCGCGACGGCAAGACCACACGCGAAACCATCGACATCGTCGACATGGTGCGCAAGGGCGAGCTGGACAAGGACGTCGAGGTGGCCGGCGGCGACATCATCTTCGTCGAGCGCGCGCCCCGGGCCTACGTGACGGGCGAAGTGCAGCGTCCGGGCGCCTTCCGCATCGAGCGCGGGATGACGGTCCAGCAAGCGATCTCGGCCGGCGGCGGCCTGACGCCGCGCGGTAGCGACAGCGGCATGCGCATCACCCGGCGCGACGCCGACGGCCGCGCCGTGACGATGGAGGCGCGCGCCAGCGATCCGGTGCAGGTCGACGACGTGATCACCGTGCGCGAGAGCTGGTTCTGACGCGCTTGTTCCGACGCCACAGGGGATCGCCATGAACCTGCGCCAATTCCTGATGCTGCTGCGCGCGCGGCGCCGGCTGATCCTCTCGACCCTGTTCGCCACCGTCCTGCTCGCGCTCGGCTGGAGCCTGATACAGAGCAAGACCTATACGGCCACCGCGTCGGTGCTGCTGAACTACAAGGGTGTCGATCCGCTGACCGGCCTGACGATGCCCGGGCAACTGCTGCCGGGCTACATGGCGACCCAGATCGACATCATCAGCAGCAAAAACGTCGCCTTACGCGTGGTGGACCGGCTGCGGCTGGCGAGCAGCCCGGCCGTCATCGCCCAGTTCCAGGAAGCGACCGAAGGCAACGGAACGGTGCGCGACTGGCTGGCCGACCTGCTGCTGCGGCGGCTCGACATCAAGCCGGCGCGCGAGTCGAGCGTGGTCGAGATCAGCTTCAAGGGCGCCGATCCGGCCTTCTCGGCGGCCGTGGCGAATGCGTTCGCCGAGGAATACCAGAACGCCACCGTCCAGCTGAAGACCGAGCCGATGAAGAAGGCGGCTTCCTATTTCAACGAGCAGACGAAGCAATTGCGTGACAACGTGGAGGCCGCCCAGGCGCGCCTGTCGAAGTACCAGCAGGAAAAGGGCATCGTCAGCCTCGACAACAACCGGGTCGACGTCGAGCTGCTGCGGCTGAACGATTTGTCGACCCAGCTGGTGGCGGCCCAGGCCGCGGCACTCGAGGCCACCTCGCGCGAGCGGATGGCCGGCGGCGGCGCGGCCAGCTCGCCGGACGTGACGAACAATCCGCTGGTCCAGAACCTGCGCGTGGCCCTGGCTGCGGCCGAGGCGAAACTGGCGGAGAGCGCAGCCAGGTACGGCAGCAACCATCCCCAATACCAGGCGGCGCGCGCCGAAGTCGAGAAGATGCGCAGCGACCTGAATGCGGCGCTGGGCACGGTGTCGCGCAGCGTGGGCGGCAATGCCCAGGTGCTGCGCCAGCGCGAAGAGCAGTTGCGCGAGGCGGTGGCCGCGCAAAAGACCCGCGTGCTCGAACTGAACCGCACGCGCGACGAGCTCGGCGTCCTGCTGAAGGACCTTGATAGCGCCCAGCGCGCTTTCGACGCTGCCAGCGGACGCTTTTCCCAGACCCGGATCGAGGCCCAGGCCGAGCAGTCCGACATCGCCGTGCTGAACCCGGCAGTGGCGCCCGCGGAACCCTCGGGGCCGCGCGTGCTGCTCAATACCCTGGTCGCGATCCTGCTCGGCACCGTGCTCGGGCTGGGGCTGGCCCTGCTGCTCGAACTGCTGCAGCGTCCGGTGCGCTCGGGCGGCGACATGCAGGAGCTGCTCGGCATCCCGGTGCTCGGCACCATCGAATGGCAGGCGCCGCCGCGGCGTGGCGGCCTGCGCGCGCTGATCGGGCCCCGGCGGCCCCTGCGCCTGAATTGAAAGGAGCCGCGATGAATTCACCGATCCTGACCGCGCTGCCGCTTGATGCGGCCGACTCGCGCATGGGGACGCTGCTGCTCGAGGCCGGCCGGCTGACGGCGGAGGACGCCGAACGCGTCCTGCGCATGCACCGCGAGCTCGGCATCCGCTACGGCGAAGCGGCCATGCGCCTGGGGCTGGTCAGCGAGGACGATATCCGCCAGGCGCTGGCGCGCCAGTTCGCCTATCCCTACGTGCTGCCGGGGCAGGCCGGATTCTCTGCGCGCCTGGTGGCCGCCTACGAGCCGTTCTCTCCCCAGGTCGAGGCGCTGCGTGCGATCCGCAGCCAGCTGATGCTGCGCTGGTTCGCCCGTGGACGGCGCGCGCTGGCCGTCGTCGGCACCGATCCGGACGACGGCGCGGCCCTGTGCGCCGCCAACCTCGCGGTCGTGCTGTCCCAGCTCGGTGAGCAGACCCTGCTGGTGGACGCCAACCTGCGCGTGCCGCGCCAGCAGGACATCTTCGGGCTCACGCCGCGCCAGGGCCTGTCGGACCTGCTGGCCGGACGCTGCGACCTCGACGTCATCGTGCGCGTGCCCGGCTTCGTCGACCTGTCGGTGCTGCCGGCCGGGACCCTTCCGCCGAATCCGCAGGAGCTGCTCAGCCGCGAAACCTTCCGCAGCCTGCACACGCTGCTCGAGAGCCGCTACGACGTCCTGCTGTACGACCTGGCTCCCTTCGGCAGCGGCGTCGATGCCCTGGCCGCGGCGCGCCAGGCCGGCGGCGTGCTGCTGGCGGCACGCAAGGACCATACGCGGGTGGCGAACGTGGCGCGCATGGCCGAACACCTGGTCGAGGCGGGGGCCGAGGTCGTCGGCGCCGTCGTGATGGAGTTCTGAATGGCCGGGCAGGGACGATCCGGCGTGGCGGTGCCGGCGCCGCCAGGGGGCCGCGGCCGCGCACACGACAGCGCGGGTAAGCCGGCGCGCGGCGGCATGGCGCACGGCAGTGCGGAGCAGGCGGATCCGCGTTCCCTGCGCCCCGGCGCACGGACGGCCAGCCTGCTCGCCGGCTGGCGCGCGGCGCTGCGCCACGCCTGGCCCGAATGGTGGCCCGTCTGGATCGGCCTGGCCGTGCTGTTCCTGCCGACTTTCTTCAGCCTGTTCACGGGCGCCTGGATCGGCGAGGAGCAGGGGCACGGCCCGATGATCTTCGGCCTCGCCCTCTGGCTCATCTACCGCAAGTGGCCGCAGGTACGCGCCCTGGAGCCGGCCTCGTCGGTTGCAGGCTGGCCGGTGCTGGTACTCGGACTGATGCTGCACCTGCTCGGGCGCAGCCAGCACATCCTGATGTTCGAGATCGGCGCCATCCTGGTCGTGCTGGCGGCGGTCGTGCTGGTCAAGTGCGGCGCGCGTGCGCTGCGCGTGCTCTGGTTTCCCTTCTTCTTCATGCTGTTCATGGTGCCCCTGCCGAGCGAGTTCGTCGCCGCCGTCACCATGCCGATGAAGATGGCGGTCTCCTGGGCCACCGAACAGATCCTGTTCGCGGCCGGCTATCCGATCGGGCGCTCCGGCGTGGTCCTGCAGATCGGCCAGTACCAGCTGCTCGTGGCCGACGCCTGCGCCGGCCTGCAGACCCTGCTGACGCTCGAGGCGCTGGGCCTGTTCTACCTGAACCTGATGCGCCACCCTTCGGCCTTCCGCAACGTCGGGCTGGCGCTCCTGATCATTCCGATCTCGTTCTCGGCCAACGTCATCCGGGTAATCGTCCTGACGCTCATTACTTACCACTATGGCGATGCCGCCGGCCAGGGCTTCCTGCATGGTTTCGCGGGCATGGTGCTGTTCCTGACGGCGCTGGTCCTGATCCTGGCCGTCGATTCCGGCCTGCAGTGGACTGCGCGCCGGCGCCAGGTGCGGCGCGGGGAGGGGACGTGAAGGCACGCTTCCTGGCCAGCCTGGCGCTCGGTGTGGCGATGGTGGCCGCCTCGGCCCTGACCGGCGCCCTGACGCCGTCGCCGAAAGCCGTGCAGGCCCAGGCCGCATTCAGCCTGGAAGCGATGATCCCGGCCAGCTTCGGACCCTGGCGCATCGACCCGCACATCGTGCCTTTGAGGCCGAACCCCGAGCAGCAGGGCGTGATCGAAAGGATCTACGACCAGACCCTGTCGCGCACCTATGTCAACGCGGCAGGGCGGCGCGTGATGCTGTCGATCGCCTATGGTGGCGACCAGAGCAAGGCCCTGCAACTGCACCTGCCCGAAGTCTGCTACGTGGCCCAGGGTTTCCAGCTGGTGCGGGACGGCAGCGACCGCCTGGGCACGGCGTATGGCGTGCTGCCGGTGCAGCGCCTGGTCGCGCGCCAGCAGGAGCGCAACGAGCCGATCACCTACTGGATCACGATCGGTGAACACACCACCCGTTCCGGCATCGAACAAAAGCTGCGGCGCCTGGCCTATGGCTTGTCCGGTGAGATTCCCGACGGCATGCTGGTCAGGGTATCGAGCATCGCCAACGACGAACCGGCCGCCTGGCGCCTGCAGGACCGCTTCATCGCCGACCTGCTCGCCGCGCTGGACGGGGCTGGGCGGGTGCGCCTGATCGGCACCAGCAGCAGCCGGGCGACTGAGACCGCCATGCCTGACATCGTTCTCCAGGGCCTGTTCGCCTCGCTGCCTTTCGTGGTCGTGGTGCTGCTGGCGGTCGTCGCCGTGCTGGCTGCCGGACTCGGCCTGGTATGGCCGCGCCTGCTCGTCTACCCCTACCTGTGCGCTTTTTTCTGGATCACCTCCACCAACTACGGCAGCCTGGCCGTGTTCGTGACGCCCGGCTTCTACAGCCGCGGCTCCGGTCTGCTGCTGTTCCCGCTCGTGCTCTGGATGATGCTCGGCGCCTGGTGCTGCGCGCGCGTGGCGACGGCTTTTCGGCATGGCCCGGCGCCCGCCTGCAGCGTCGTCCCCTGGTTCTGGGGCTGGGCGGCCCTGCTGGCGGCCCATCTTGGTGCCGCCGTGCTGGCCGGCGTGCCGCTCAAGGACGCGCTGGCGCCCTCGGGCTTCTCGAACATCGTCTGGATGGGGCCGCTCATCGGGCTGATGCTGCTGGCCTTCCGCACCCGCGAAGAAGCCGTCGAGCTTGCCGGGTTCATCATGCTCGCCGGGCTGGCGCGCGCGCTGTTCGGCCTGGGGCGCTGGGCGGCCTTTGGCGGGGATCCGAACAATGTGTATGCGAACATGAACGCGATCCGGATCCGTCTCACCTTTTTCGACATCAACGACAGCCTGCTGTGCATGATGGCCTGCGCGATCGCCGCCGTCGTGCTGTTCGGGTCCGGCCAGGAGAGGCCCGGCCTGGCGCGACCCGGTCTGGCGCGACCCGGTCCGGAGGGACCGCGGCCGGTAGCTTGCGCACCGGCTGCCGCGCAGCATCCGCTCTGGCGCGCCATTGCCTGGCTGACCCTGATGACGACGGCTGCCTGCATCGTGCTGTCCTACCGGCGCAGCGCCTGGATCGGGTTCATGCTCGGCTGTGCCGTCGTGCTGCTGCGCTTTCCGCCACGCCGGCGGGTGCAGCTGGCCCTGGCCGCGCTGCCCCTGGCCGGGGGCGCGCTCGCCTATGCGGCGCTGCGCCGGCTCGGACAGGCGCGCGGCGGCGGTGGGCTGGCCAGCCTGCTGTACGACATGCAGTCGCGCCGCTTCGGGCCCGAGAGCGAGCGGGTGCTCGAGCTGAAACTGGTGCTGGCCGACATTCTTGCCAGACCCTTCACGGGCATTGGCGCCTGGGGCCGCTACACGGGTTACCAGCAGATTTCCTGGCAAGCCAATCCGGACGGCGGGCTGTTCCTGCACAGCGGCATCCTGCACGTGGCCCTGAAAAGCGGCTTGCCCGGGGTAATCCTGCTGGCCGGGACGGTCTGGGCCTTCGTGCTGGCCGCCCGCCGCGCCCTGCGCACGCTGCCGCCGGAATTGCTGGGCCTGGGCACGGCCGGCGTCGCCGGCGCCGCCTTCATGATTCCGGACATCCTGATCGGTACGCCGTTTCCCCAGGTGCGCACGACGCAGATGCTGGCCGTCGCGCTGGCCTTGCCCTACGTGGCGCTGGCAGCAAACAGCGTTCCCGCCTTGCCCAAGCGCAGCGCCCACCTGCGCCTGCGTCCCGACGTGGCGCCCGCATGAACCTGCGCCTGCTCCGTAACGCCTGGTCGAACCTGCTCGGGGCCGCTGTGCCCGCGCTGGTGGCCCTGGCCACCGTTCCCCTCGTCGTTGCCGGGCTGGGCGAGGCCGGCTACGGCCTGTATGCACTGGTTACCGCCATCGTCGGCTACTTCGCCGTCATCGACATCAACGTCACGGCCGGTTCGGTCAAGACCATCGCGGGCCAGCATGCGCGCGGCGAGCACGAGAGCGTCGCCGCGACCCTGTGCTTCGGCCTCGTCGTGTATGCCCTGATCGGGCTTGTCGGGGCCATTGGTCTGTTCGGTGGTGCACAGCTGCTCGTCACCCGCGTCTTTGCCGTGCCGGACGCGCTGACGCTGGAAGCGCTCGCCTGTCTGCGGCTGGCCGCGCTCGGTTTCCTGTTCGGGCAGTTGCAGGGCTATCTGCAAAGCGTACCCCAGGGCCTGATGCGCTTCGACGTTTCGGGACGCATCGAAATGGTGTTCGGCACCCTGGTGCCCCTGCTGACGGTGGCCGTCCTGCTGCTGGGGCAGGGCCTGTTCGAAGTGATTGCCCTGCGGGTCGTCGCCAGCGCCGTACACTGCCTGGTGCTCTGGCGCAGCGTCCGCCACCTGCTGCCGGGGCTGCGCTGGCGCTGGCCCGAACCCGCGCTGCGTGCGGGCATCCTCGGCTTCTCAGCCTGGTCTTTCCTGTCGCGCTTTGCCGCGCTCTCATATGCCCACGCGGACAAGCTGGTCATCGGCGCCCTGGTCGGCGTCACCGGACTGGCGTATTTCACGGTGGCGGCCACGCTCGCCAATCGGGTGCTCGGTCTCACCTTCCGCCTGTCCGGTGTGTTCTTTCCGGCCGCCAGCGCCCTGGCCGAGGGCGGAGAACTGGCCCGTCTCGACCGGGCCTACCTGAAGGCCACGCGCTATGTCGTCTACCTGAACGCGGCGATGCTGGTGTTGTTGGCCGTGTTCGCCTATCCCTTGCTGCGACTCTGGATGGGCGCCGATTTCGCGCGCAGCGGGGCGGCCGTGCTGGCCCTGATGGCGCTGGCGCAATTCGTCGATTCGCTGACCAGCCTGCCGTCGCTGGTGAACGATGGCATGGGCCACCCGCGCGTGTCCGGGCTGTTCGCGCTGGCACGTGCGTTCGCCGGACTCGGCATCGTCTATGCCGGGGTGGCTGGCTGGGGCATTGTCGGGGCGGCCTGGGGCCACCTGATCGCGGCGATCGTGTTCACGCTGGCCTTCCTGGTCGCCGTGCATGGCCGCACGGTGCCCACCACGCTGGCGCGCCTGTGGCGGCAAGCGTATCTGCCGGGGATGGGCGCTGCGGCCTGCGTGGCGCTGGCCGCAGCGCTGGCCGAACGCTGGTTCGATCGCAGTGTGGCCGACTTCGTCGTGATCGCCGGCATGACGGCTGCCTTGCTTGCCTTGCTCGGCGTGCTGGTCGTGGCCGAGCCGCCGGACCGGCAATGGGCCTGGGCGCGCGTCAAGGCGCTGGCGGGAAATTAAATGCGCATCCTGCTTGTTTCCGAAGACTTGCCCGGTTCGCAAGTCGGCGGCCTCGGCAAGCACGTGGTCACGCTCGGCAACGCGCTGCTGGCAAGCGGGCACACGGTGCGCATCCTTGGGCGGAGCGATTGCCCACCGGAGGCGCCCGCACGGCTCGGCTTTCACGGCGCTTTCGAGCCCGGCTTCGACTATGCCCATCCGGGCTGGAAGGAAAAGCAACTGGGCGTGTTCAATCCCCTGAAGCGTCCCTGGTTTGCGCGCAAGATCGCGGCCGCCATCGGGCGCCATGCCGGCGGCTTCGACGCCGTGCATTACCACGGGCACCTGCCGCTGGTCGGCGTCTATGTCGATCCGTCGATCAATTTCGTGCAAACCCGGCACGACCAGGGCAGCGAATGCCTGGTCCACCTGCGCTTTCGCGACGGCGCCGTCTGCACGACGCGTGCCGCGCGCGACTGCGCCGGCTGCATCCGGAAGGACGCGGGCGCGCTGCGCCAGTCGGTCACGGCCTTGACAGTGAACCGCTATCGCCGGGCCAGCGCCCAGGCCTTTGCCACCCACAAGACCATCTTCGTATCGGACTTCCTGAGGCGCCGTTTTCTCCTCGCCGTACCGGATGCCGACCTGGCGCGCTGCCGCGTGATCCCGAACGTGGTCGACTATGCGGCGCTGCGCAAGGCGGCGCTGCACGCGCCCACGCCGCGGGCGGGGGAGGCTGTCCTGATCGGCCGCATCGATGCCGGCAAGGGGTTCCAGGAATTCCTGGCCGCGGCCCAGGGCCGCCTGCCGCCGCAGGCCTTGTTGACGATTGCCGGCGACGGGCCCGAACGCCACCTGCTGGAGGCGCGCTACGGGGGAGGGCAGGTGCGTTTCCTCGGCTGGCAGGATTACCCGGCGGCGCTGGCCCTGGCCGCGCGCGGCCACCTGTGCGTCGTGCCCTCGGTGTGCGAAGAGGCCTGCAGCACGACGGTGCTCGAAGCGCTGGCGCTGGGCAAGCCCTGCCTGGCCCTGGCGCGCGGCGGCACGCCGGAACTGGCCAGTTACCAGCATTATCCCGGCCAGCTGCAATTGTTCGACACGATGGCGCAGCTGGTCGCGCGCATGACGGTCCTGCTGGGGCAGCCGCCCGCGCCGCGGTGCCCATTGCCCCCACGTTTCGGCGCCGATGCCGCCGTCATCCTTCCGCGCCTGGTGGACCTGTATGCCGAATGAACCGCGCTTCTCGATCGTCACCTGCACCTGGAACAGCGCCGCCACCCTGGGCGACACGCTGGCTTCGCTGGACAGCCAATCCTTTCGCGATTTCGAGCACATTTTCGTCGACGGCGGCTCGCGCGACGGCACCCTCGACATGCTTGCCGCGTATGCGCATACGGCGCCCGGCAACAAGCGCATCCTGCATGACATCGGCGGCGGCATCAGCCGCGCCATGAACCAGGGCATCGAGGCGGCGCGCGGCGAGATCGTCGCCCACCTGCATGCGGACGATTATTACGCCGGCCCCGACGTCCTGGCCCGGGTCGCGCGCCATTTCGACGACACGGGCGCGGCCTGGGTGGTTGGCAACATCCAGGTCTTGCGCGCCGGCGTGCTGGCGCCGCCATACCCGATGCGGCCCTTCAGTTACCGGGCCTACGCGGCGGGACAAACGACCATCCCCCATCCGGCGGTCTTCGTGCGGCGCGCCTGTTTCGACCAGGTCGGCGGCTTCGATCCGTGCCTGCGCTATGCGATGGACATCGACCTCTGGCTGCGCCTGGCGCGCCATGCGCCGCCTGCCCAGCTCGACGCGACGCTGGCGGTATTCCGGGAGCACGCGGGCAGCATCTCGTCGGCGAACAAGCTGCGCGCGCGCGACGAAGAATTCCGGGTGCGGCGCCGGCACGCGCGCAGCGCGCCGCTGGCCTTTCTCGTGTATTGCCTGCGTTACGCGAGGCGCATGCGGATGCTGCGCGCGCAACAGCACGTGGCGGCCGAGAGCGCGTATTAGCGCTTTGACTTTGCGAACAAAACACAGCTGTTATTTGCCTGGAATTCAGGTCTGGCAAGTGTGTTGCTCCAGCGTTGGATTTCTGCTGGGCAATTCAAAAAAAGGATGAGTTTAGGAAAAAAGTTGCCGTTGTTCAATTTCTTACTGCGGTAACATCATTTCTGTTTCGAACGGTGTGCGCTGCAGCACATGCCGCTCCCAGCAGAATGCGGTGGCCGCCGCTCCAGGATGGCCGCTGCGCCAGATAGTCATCCATGTTCTCGGAGCATCATTCATGAAATCCCAACTTCGGGGCCTGGTCCAGGCCCTTGCCCTGGCATCGCTGTGCGTGCTGTCCTTGAATGCGCACGCGGACTGGGCACAGGCGACCGATCCGCTGATCGTCCAGCCAGGACCGGCCGGCGGCGCGATCCAGGCCCAGAATCCACCCGGCTTCACCTGGGCGCGTCACCCGACCGGCCCGGCTTCCTACGACATCGAAATCACTCCCGCCGGCGGCACGCCTACCGTGGCCGTGGTCGAGCGCAACTGGTACCTGCCGACCAAGGCGCTGCCGCTTGGTAACTACACCTGGCGCGTGCGTCCGAGCGGCAGCAACGACTGGACGACGGCGCGCAGCTTCTCGCTGACCACGCGCTCGACCGTGTTCGAAGTGCCCGACAACGCCACCCTGCGTGCGCGCATCGCGGCCAAGGCCCGTCCGCGCGCGCTGCCGCCTTCGTTCACCCTGTACTCGACCTGGAGCGCCTCCAAGAAGGCCGAGCTCGATCCTTACGTCAGCCGCATGACGAACGAGATCAAGCTGCAGATCAACGCGCTGCCGGTGCTGAACGACGCGCGCTGGCCGATCACGATCGCCACGCCGCTGACTGCCGCCATGGCCTCGCAGCAGACCGACATCCGCCAGCGCATCAACGAAGCCAGCCGCCAGCTGGAAGCGGCCGCCGTGATGTGGCGCATGAAGCGCGATCCGCTGTTCCTGACCGAAGCGCTGCGCAAGGGCGACCAGCTGGCCGCCCTCGATCCGAAAGGGCCGACCAGCTACGTCAACCAGGACCAGGCCACGCGCCAGATCTCGGTCTCGCTGATCAAGGCGATCGATTCCCTGGCCGGGGACCTCGATGCCACGCGCAAGGCCAAGTGGCTGGAAACGGTGCGCGTGCGGACCGAGGAAATCTACCGCAACCTGGCCGGCGACAACGGCCGCCTCGACCAGTATCCGTTCGACTCGCACGGCAACACCAGCCTGGTGTTCCTGGTGCTGATTTCCTCGCTGTCGCTGGGCGACATCCCGGAAGCGCAGAAGTGGTTCGATTTCTCCTTCCGCGCCTATGCCAACGCACCGTCGCCCTGGGCCGGTCCGGAAGGTGGCTTCGCCAACGGCACCGCCTACGCCGAATACGCGGCCGGTTACCTGGTGCAGCTGTGGGACCCGCTCACCCAGGCGACCGGCGTGAATTTCTATGCCAAGCCATGGGCCCTGGGCTTCCTCGACTTCGCGACCCAGTTCACGCCGCCGGGCTCGAAGATCCATGCCTTCGGCGACGGTTCGGAAACCAAGCCGGATACCCGCGTCTTCCACGCCTTCGGTTCGCGCATGGTCTCGCCGCGTGCCGCCTGGTACGTGTCGAAGCTGGGCGGCACCGAAGACACGCTCTCCCTGCTGCAGGCGCCGTACCCGATGCCGGTGGCCGACACCAAGACCCTGTCGCCGCCGTCCTCGAGCGCCTACTACCCGAGCATCGGCTGGGTCTCGATGCACAGCGATATCGGCCTGTCCTCGCGCAGCTCGCTGTACTTCAAGTCCAGCCCGTATGGTTCCTTCAACCACAGCCACGGCGACCAGAACGGCCTGCTGCTGTCAGTGGCGGGACAGCCGCTGCTGGTCAAGGCCGGCTGGTACGACTGGTACGGTTCGCCCTACTGGACCGACTGGTACCACCAGACCCGCTCGCAGAACGCCATCACCTTCGACGGCGGCAAGGGCCAGCTGGTGACCGGCTACCGCGAACAGCTGCAGCGCAACGGCAAGATCATCGGTTTCGCCGCACAGCCGAGCTATGACTTCGCCGAGGGCGACGCCACCGCCGCGTATGGCGGCCAGCTGACCATGGCCAAGCGCCAGGTCTGGCATCTGCGCAACGCGAGCAATGCGATCCTGGTGCGCGACCGCCTGTCGGCCACGGTGCCGCACACCTACGAGTTCAACCTGCATGCGCCGGTGGCGATGACGATCGAAAACCCGAATGCGGTGAAGATCGCGGTCAACGGCCAGTCGGTCTGCGTGCGCTCGCTGAACGGCAACGCTCCCTTCTCGCAATGGATCGGGCCGGGCGCCAAGCCCAACGTGGTCGAGGACCATGGCGCCTTCTACCTGGCGAACGACGGCAAGTCGGTCGCCGAGTTCCTGGTGCTGCTCGACGTCGGCTGCAAGCGTCCGGAAGTCCAGGTGGCGACCTCCGGCACGGTGCGCACCGTCACTGTTGCAGGGCAAAGTGTCACACTGAACTGAACGCGGGTCGCAGCAGACCACGCGCTATAGTCGGTGCGCCTTGCCGGTGCACCGCGAACGTCCCCGCGGCCTGGGTGCCCCGGGGACGTTTTTTTTGCGGCGCTGCACCGGCCGCTGGAGGCGGCGATGAAGCAGGTCTTCCTGATCCATGCGCACAAGGACCTCGTCCAGCTCAACGCGCTGCTGGCGCGCCTGTCCGATCCGGACTTCGTCCTCTACGTCCACCTCGACCGCAAATGGCGGCTCGATCCCGCGCAGGTCGACCCGCGCGCGCGCCAGATCCAGCCGCGCCGCGACGTGCGCTGGGGCGGCTTCACCCAGGTGAGCGCCACGCTGGCGTCGCTGCGCCAGGTGCTTGCCGCCGAGCCGGCTTTCGACAAGCTGCTGTTCCTGTCCGCCCAGGACTATCCGGTGCTGCCGAACGCCGTGCTGAAACATACGCTGGCGGCGCTTCGCGAGCGCGAGCTGATCGACACCGTGGCGATCGGCCCGCAGGGCTGGCCGGCGGACTACCGCTACCAGTATTTTTATCGCGAGGGCAGTGCGTTTGCGCTGCGCGCCGCCTGCGCGCTGGCCAATCGCTGCCTGCGCGCCGCCGGCCGCACACGCCGCTTCCCCGCGGGCCTGCAGCCCTACGGCGGCTCGACCTGGTGGGCCTTGTCGCGGCCCTGTCTCGTCCACCTGCTGGAGCGGGTGGACGCGCAGCCCGGGCTGGCGCGTTTCTTTCGCACCGTGCTCTGTCCCGACGAGCTGTTTTTCCAGACCCTGGTGATGGCCTCGCCCTTTGCCGCGCGCGTCACGGCGCACAATTACCGTTATGTGCAATGGCCGGCCGGCAATTCGCGCAATCCGCAGGTGCTGGTCGAGGACGACCTCGCGCGCATTCGCGCCTCCGGCGCCCACTTTTGCCGCAAGCTCGAAGGGGTGAAGAGTGCCGGTTTGCGGGCGCGGCTCGATGCCTGCGCCGGCCTTGCCCGCGGTGCGGGATAGCGCCGCCATGCGTGGCCGTTGGTCCTTGATCGCCCTCAATCGGGCGCCCCGCGCGCTTGGGGTGGCAACCGTCTTGCGCGCAGGTGCCTGCGCTAGTATGGCCCTGACACCTCGACCGGGGCTTCCATGTCTTCCTTCGATACGCGGCCATTTTCGATTACCTATATCGTGCGCGATCCGCTGCCCCCGCTGCGCGCCGACGTCGCGGCCCTGTTCGGTGCGGAGATGCCGCGCCATGGGGTGCTGACCGAGCTGGTGGGGCAGGGAGGCGCGGTGGAGGATGGTCGCGAGGACGGATGGGGCGGCGGCGGCATGCACATCGTCGGCCACCTGCGCCACCGCTTCGCCAGCCAGCTCGCGCCGCTGTGGGACGCGTTCGGCCTGCTGCGCGCCTGGTTGCGGGCGCGGCCGGACTGCATCCAGGTGCGCGACAAGGTCGCCAGCGCGCTGCTGGCCCTGCTGGTCGCGCGCCTGCTGCGCATTCCTTTCATTTACTGGATGTCCTTTCCCATCGTCGAAGGCTATGAAGCGCGGCGCGACGCGCTGGCGGGGCGCCGGCCTCCCCGAGGCTGGTTCGTTCCGCGCTGGCTCGATCTGCGCTGGCTGAGCCCGCGCCTGCTGGGGCACTCCCTGCGCGCCTTCGTGTCGCGCCGCGTCGTGTACCGGCTGGTGCTGCCCGCCGCCGATCACGTGTTCGTGCAGAGCGAAGCGATGCGCGACTGGCTGCGCACGCTCGGCATCGCGCGCGAGCGCATGACGCCGGTGCCGATGGGCGTCGATGCCGCCGTGTTCGACCGCGGCGCCATCGTGCCCAGCGGCGACCGGCGCCTGGCCGGGCGCCGTGTCGTGCTCTACCTGGGGCACGTGGCCCAGTCGCGCCAGTCCGATTTCCTGCTCGACGTCGTCCTGCACCTGCGCCGGCAGGAGCCCGAGGTCCTGCTGGTGATCGTCGGCGACGCGCCCTCGCTCGACGAAATGATGTGGATGCGTACCGCGATCGCGGCGCGCGGCCTCGGACACCATGTGCTGCTGACCGGCTGGCTGCCCCAGGCGGCCGCGCTCGGCTATGCGGTACGGGCCGAAGTCGGCCTGTCGCCGATCCCGCGCGGCAAGCTATTCGACGTTTCGTCGCCGACCAAGCTGGTCGAATACCTGGCGCTGGGTATTCCCGGTGTCGCCAACGACATCCCGGACCAGGCGCGCGTGATCGAGGAAAGCGGCGCCGGCCTGTGCGTGCCGATGCAGGCCGAGGCCTTCGCCGAGGCCACGCTGCGCCTGCTGCGCGAACCCGATCTTGCCGCGCGCTGCGCCGCATGCGGGCCGCCCTGGGTCAGGGCGCACCGCACCTACGACATCCTGGCGCGCGAGGTGGCGCACGCCTATCACTGCATCCTGGCGCCATGTGGACCTGGTCGCTGAAGGCGACGCTGCGCTCGCTCGTGCGCATCCTCCTGCGCAGCCTGCCGGCGCGCCTGCTGGTCACCCCGCGCCTGGTGGCGCAGGAACGCTCGGCGGCGCTCCTGGCCGCGGCCATCGCCGAGCGGGCGCGTCGCCTGGACGTGCAGGTAGCGTTCGATGGCACCCGGCTGCCGCAAGCCGATCCGGACGCGCGCTTCCTGACCAAGGACGTGCTGCGCCAGTACCCGGAACGCTTCGTGCGTCCCCGCGCGCCTGGTTCCCTGTTGCGCAGCACGATCCGCACCAGCGGCACCTCGGGCACACCTCTCACCCTGGTGCAGACGCTCGGTGCCATCATCCGCGAGGAGGGCTTCGTTCAGCGCCAGCTGCGCTGGATCGGCTGGCGGCCGGGCGAGCGCCGCGCCTGGATTCGGGGCGACATCGTCTGCGCCGACCATCCGCGCGGGCAGCGCTACTGGTGCCATGACTACGCGGGCAGGATGCTGCTGATGTCCTCCTACCACCTGTCGGAGACGACGATCGGCGCCTACGTCGACGCCCTGGAACGCTACGAGCCGGTCGTGCTGCACGCCTATCCGTCCTCGGTGGCGGCGCTCGCGGCCTGGCTCGAGGCGCACGGCCGGCGCTACCGCGGGCAAGCGCTGCGCGGGGTGCTGACCTCGTCGGAAACGCTGGAGCCGGCCGTGCGGGCGCTGGTCGAACACCACTTCGGCGTGCGCGTCTTCGACTGGTACGGGCAGGCCGAGCGCGTCGCGGCACTCGGAACCTGCGAGGAGGGCAGCTACCACGTGCTGACCGACTATGGCGGCGTCGAACTGCTCGCGGGCGAAGACGGACTGGCCGAACTGGTCGGCACCACGCTGAACAACCCGGCCATGCCCTTGCTGCGCTACCGGACCGGCGACCGGGTCCTGCCCGGGGACGGCCGGCCCTGCCCCTGCGGCCGCGTGTTTCCGACCGTACAGGCCGTAATCGGGCGCCAGGAACGCATCCTGACCTTGCCGGACGGACGCATCGTCGCCCGCCTGGACCGCGTGTTCCAGGGCCACGACCGGCACCTGATCGAAGGCCAGGTGTTGTATGCGAACGACGGCCGCTTCCGCCTGCGCGTTGTTGCCACGCCGGAATTTTCGGCGCAGGACGAGGCGCGGCTGGTGCAGGCCTTCCTGCTGCGCGTGCCGGGCGTCGAGGTTGCCGTGGAGCGGGTCGGGGCCATTCCACGGGGAGCGAACGGCAAGTTCGAATTCATCGCCGTCGAAGGCGCCGCCATGTCTGGACAAATGCAACATGATCGTGGTGGACTTTTTACATAATCGAGCGCTGAACTGTGCGCGGAAATGGAAACAGTTGATGTATGATCGAAATATTGTGCCTTTATTAAGAATAGTGAAACCGTCTTCCCACCTCCGATTGGCAGCACCCATGAATGCCGGAGTTCGCGCATGAAAGCGCGCGCGCCGCGCATCCTCATGGTTGGCACCGCTCCGGAGGGGCGGGGTGGGGTGGCGGCGCTGGTGGCGGTACTGCGTGCCGGGGGCTTGTTCGAGCAGGCATCGGTGCGCTATGTCAGCACCCATCGCGAAGGCAATTTTCTCACCAAGCTGGGCGCGGCCGCCGGCGGCTTCGTGCAGACCCTCGCCTCGCTTGTGTGTTCATGGCACCGTCCGGCGATCGTGCACGCGCATGCGGCCTCGCATGCCAGTTTCGCTCGCAAATCCCTGTTGTTGTGGCTGGCACGCTGTGCCGGCTGCCAGACCATCTTCCACCTGCACGGAGGCGGCTTTCGCCAGTTCGCCACCCTGCGTTCAGGCGTCCTGATGCGGCGCTGGATCCGTCATACCCTCGAGCGCAGCTCGCTCGTCATCGCGCTCACCGAAGGCTGGGCCGCGTTCGTGCGCAGCTTCGCACCACAGGCGCGCGTGGCCGTGGTGCCGAATGCGGTGGCGCTGCCGCGCAGGCTCGATGAAGGCGACGGGCGCGCCGAGCCGGGCCGCATTCTCTTCCTCGGACGCGTCGAGGCCGCCAAGGGCGTCGCCGAACTGCTCGATGCGGCCGCCGCCCTGGCGCCGCGCTTCCCGGCACTCAGGCTGGTGCTGGCCGGCAGCGGCGACCTGGCCGCCTGGCGCCGCGCGGCGGACCAGCGCGGCATCGGCGACCGGGTCGAACTGACGGGCTGGCTCGACGCCGCCGGGTGCGCCGAACAACTGGCGCGCGCCAGCGTGTTCTGCCTGCCCTCGCACGCCGAGGGTCTGCCGATGGCCCTGCTGGAAGCGATGGCCGCCGGCAAGGCGGTCGTGGCCAGCGCCGTCGGCGGGATCCCCGAGGCGCTGCGCGATGGCGAGAACGGCTTGCTGGTACCGCCGCAGGATGGGACGGCGCTGGCCGGCGCGCTGGCACGGGTGCTGGACGATGGGGGCTTGCGCGCGCAATTGGGCGAACATGCGCGCAGGACGGTAGCGCAACACTATTCAACCGAAGCGGTCTGCGGCCGGCTGGCCGCGATCTACAACGATTTGGCGGGGGCTCGATGAACGCAACAGTACGCATGGTGTGGTGGGTGAATCGTCTGCGCTGCATGTCGGTGGCCGAAATCGGCTTCCGCCTGCGCCGGGCGGCACGCACGAAGATCGCGCGTGGGGCCGCCTTGCGCGCGGTATCCGCGCCGGTATCCGCGCCTTTGCCGCGGGCACGCACCTTCAACGTACACGGCGCCCCCACCATGCAAGCGGGGGAAGTCGAGGCGCTGCTGGCCGAGGCCGACCGCATCTGCGCCGGCCACGTCGTGCTGTTCGCCGACCGCAGCTTCGACGTCGGCGTGCCCACCATCTGGAACCGCGATCCCTATAGCGGCGTGACCGGCCCCTCGATTTTCTCGAGCGACATCGCCATCGACAATCCCGAGCTGGTCGGCGACATCAAGCACGTCTGGGAGCTGAACCGCCACCTGCACCTCGTGCGCCTGGCCCAGGCCTGGAGCGTGAGCGGCGACGTGCGCTGGCTGCATGCGCTGGAACAGCAGCTGCGCAGCTGGCTCGACCAGTGCCCGCCGCTGCAGGGCCCGAACTGGACCAGCCCGATGGAACTGGGCATCCGCCTGATCAACTGGGCGCTGCTGTGGCAGCTCGTGGGCGGCGAGGCGAGCGTGCTGTTTGCCGGCGAATCCGGCCAGCGCCTGCGCGCCGACTGGCTCGACAGCATCCACGCCCACTGCCGCACGATCTCGCGCAACCTGTCGCGCCATTCCTCGGCCAACAACCACCTGATCGGCGAACTGGCCGGCCTGTTCGTGGCCAGCTCCGTCTGGCCCTGCTGGAAGGCATCAGGCGCCTGGATGGAACAGGCGCGGCGCGAGCTCGAACAGCAGGCGCGCCTGCAGTATTCGCTCGACGGCGTGAACCGCGAACAAGCCTTCGGCTACCACGTGTTCTCGGCCGAGTTCTTGTTTGTCGCGGGACTCGTGGGCCAGGCCTGCGACGTGGCCTTCTCGCGCACCTACTGGAGCGTGCTGCAGCGCGCCCTGCGTTTCCTGCGTTCGGTGCGCGATATTCAGGGACACGTGCCGAACGTGGGCGACAGCGACGACGGCAGCGTGTTCCGCCTGGACGCCGCCGGCAGCGACCGCGCGGCCCAGCTGCTGGCCCTCGGCGACACGGTGTTCGGCGCACAGCCCGCCAGCCATCCGGGCGTGCGCTGGCTGCTGCACGCGCTGCCGGGCAAGCGGCCGGACGCCGACACCCACGAGTCCGATACCGGCTGGGCCTTCCCGGATGGCGGCTACCTGCTGTTCGGTTCCCACTTCGGCGAGGAAAACGAGATCAAGGGCATGCTCGACTGCGGCCCGCTGGGTTATCTGGGCATCGCGGCCCACGGCCACGCCGACGCCTTGTCCCTGACCCTGTCGGTGGCGGGCGAGCAGGTGCTGGTCGATCCTGGCACCTATTCCTACTGGCAGGGGCAGAAGTGGCGCGATTACTTCCGCGGCACCTCGGCCCACAACACGGTGCGTGTCGACGGCCGCGACCAGTCGGTCTCGGGCGGGCGCTTCATGTGGCTGCGCAAGGCGCAAGCGAGCATCGAGCGCATGCCGGCCTCGCCGCACGAATTCGATTTCCGCGGTTCGCACGACGGCTATACCCGCCTGTCCGACCCGGTACGGCACCTGCGCAGCGTGCGTTTCGACGCCGCCACCAGCACCCTGGTCGTGCGCGACGAGGTGGCCGCCAGGAAGGCGCATCCGGTCGAACTGTTCTGGCATTTCGCGCCCGAACTGAACGTCCGGCTCACCAGCACCGGCCTGCACGTGCGCGGCAAGCGCTTCGCGCTGCAGATGCACACCACCGGTTCCGACCTCAAGCTGGAACTGGTGCGCGGCGCCGAAAACCCGCCCCTGGGCTGGTACTCGCGCTGCTACCAGTCGAAGGAGCCGAGCGACGTGCTCCGTATCTCGACCGTATCGTCCGCCGTTCCGGTCGAATGTAAGTTTACAATAACGTTTTTTTAACATCGCAAGCCGTTCTCATAATTACTATAGCTGTTAGGGAAGTCTGAAAAATGCTCATTTACCTGGTCGCGGGCGCAAGGCCCAATTTCATGAAGATCGCCCCCATCGTGCGTGCGCTGCAGGCACAGCAGGTGCTGTCGTTCAAGATCATCCATACCGGTCAGCACTACGACCGCGAGATGAACGACGTGTTCTTCGAGGAACTCGGCATTCCGCAACCTGACGTCTTCATGGCCGCCGGCGGCGGCAGCCATGCCCAGCAGACCGCCAAGATCATGGTCGGCTTCGAGGAACTGTGCATGGCCGAGCGTCCGGCCGCCGTGCTGGTCGTCGGCGACGTGAACTCCACGCTGGCCTGCTCGATCGTCGCCAAGAAACTGAACATCCCGGTCGCCCACGTCGAGGCCGGCCTGCGCAGCGGCGACATGTCGATGCCGGAAGAAATCAACCGCCTCGTCACCGACAGCATCTCGGACTGGTTCTTCGCCACCGAACCGGCGGCCGTCGAGCACCTGAAGCGCGAAGGCAAACCGGACTCGGCCGTGCACTACGTCGGCCACGTGATGGTCGACAACGTGCTGTTCCAGGCCGACAAGCTGACCCGCGCCGACACGTCCGGCTTCGAAACCGCCGCCTTCAAGGCCGCGGCGCAGAAGGAGGGCGGTAAATATGGCGTGGTGACCATGCACCGCCCGAGCAATGTCGACGATCCCGTCATGTTCGCCCGCATCGCCGGCGCGCTGAAGGAAATCGCGACTGAATTGCCTCTGATCTTCCCGGTGCATCCGCGCACCCGCGCCAACATCGAGAAGTTCGGCATCGACCTCGGCCCGAACGTGACCCTGGCCGGTCCCCAGGCCTACATGGCCTTCCTGAACCTGTGGAAGGACGCGGCCGTGGTGCTGACCGACAGCGGCGGCCTGCAGGAAGAAACGACGGCCCTGGGCGTGCCTTGCGTGACCATTCGCGAGAACACCGAGCGTCCGGTGACGGTGGACGAGGGTTCCAACGTGCTGGCCGGCACCGACCCTGAAAAAATCATGTTCGAAGCGCGCAAGGTCCTGCGCGGCGAGGGCAAGCAGGGCCGCCGTCCGCAGCTGTGGGATGGCAAGGCCGCAGAACGGATCGTGGAAGTGCTGGCACGCGAACTGGCTGGTGAAGCGGCCAAGGGTTGAAAATGAACCCCTCCATCACGATGATGGGCTGCAGGATCGACAATCTGTCGATGGAGGAAACCCTCGTTCGCATCGAGGAATTCATCCGCTCCGGCAAGCCCCATCAGCACGTGGTGGTCAACGTCGACAAGCTGGTCAAGGCCAGCCGCGACGAAGAACTGCGGCGCATCATCAACGCCTGCGCACTGGTCAACGTGGACGGCATGCCGGTCGTGTGGGCCTCGCGCCTGCTGGGTAAACCGCTCAAGGAAAGGGTGGCCGGCGTCGACCTGTTCGAAGCGCTGATGCGCCGGGCAGGTGAGCGCGGCTGGCGGGTATTCCTGCTGGGCGCCCGTCCCGAGGTGGTATCAGGCGTGGCCGAGATCTACAGTCGGCGCTATCCCGGCCTGGCGATCGCCGGCTGGCGCGACGGCTACTGGCAGGACGAGGCGCAGGAGGCACAGGTAGCCGAGCAGATCCGCGCCAGCCGGGCCGACCTGCTGTTCGTGGCGATCGGTTCGCCGAAGAAGGAACAATTCCTCGGACGCTGGCAGGAAACCATGCGCATCCCGTTTGCGATGGGGGTGGGCGGCACCTTCGACGTGGCGATCGGCCGCGTCAGGCGCGCCCCGCGCTGGATGCAGCGTGCCGGCCTGGAATGGTTTTACCGCTTCCTGCAGGAGCCGCGGCGCATGTTCCGCCGCTACTTCATCGAGGACATGGCTTTCGTCTGGCTGCTGCTGAAGGAAGCGGCGCACATGCGACGTCATTGACATACCGGATTAGGGAAGACGCGGCCGTAGAGCCGCTGCCGAAAGACAAGAGGGGGACGGCACAGCGCCGTTCTGGAGCGCCGAAACAGGCGCGCATCAACAGTGAATGAGAGTGACGACAATGAAGATTCTGGTTACGGGCGGCGTGGGCTACATCGGTTCCCACACCGTCGTCGAGTTGCAACATGCCGGGTACGACGTGGTCGTGGTCGACAATCTCTCCAACGCCCAGCGCTCGGTGCAAGAGCAAGTGCAAAAGATTACGGGCAAATCCTTCGATTTCATCGAAGCCGACATCCGCGACCGCGCGGCCATGGAAGCGGCTTTTGCCGCCCACAAGGTCGACGCCGTCATCCACTTCGCCGGCCTGAAAGCGGTCGGCGAATCGGTGGCGCAGCCGCTGCGCTACTACGACAACAACGTCTCCGGCAGCGTCGTGCTGTTCGAGACCATGGCCAAGTTCGGTGTCAAGACCCTGGTGTTCAGCTCCTCGGCCACAGTGTATGGCGATCCGGCCTCGGTGCCGATCCTGGAAGACTTCCCGCTGTCGGCCACCAATCCCTATGGCCGCAGCAAGCTGATGATCGAAGACATCCTGCGCGACCTGATCAAGGCCGAGCCGGACTGGCGCATCGCGCTGCTGCGCTATTTCAATCCGGTCGGCGCCCATGAAAGCGGCCTGATCGGCGAGTCGCCCTCCGGCATCCCGAACAACCTCGTGCCTTATATCGCCCAGGTCGCCACCGGCCAGCGCGAAAAGCTGTCAGTCTTCGGCGGCGACTATCCGACGCCGGACGGTACCGGCATGCGCGACTACATCCACGTCGTCGACCTGTCGATCGGCCACGTGAAAACCCTGGACAAGCTGGCGCAAGGACCGGGCTTGGTCACCTACAACCTCGGCACCGGCCACGGCAACAGCGTGCTGGAAATGGTGCGCGCCTTCGAGCAGGCCAGCGGCCGTCCGGTCCCGTACCAGATCGTCGACCGCCGTCCGGGCGACATCGCCAAGTGCTATGCCGATCCGACGCGTGCGCGCGAGGAGCTGGGCTGGGTCGCCACGCGCGACGTCGCCCAGATGTGCGCCGACACCTGGCGCTATCAGACGATGTCGGCCAAGGGCTAAGGCAAGGAAAAACGAATACTGACCAATCCGGGCGACAAAATGCCGACGTAAAACCGACAAAGTTTTACAGCGGACGCGCCCGACAGCACACAGAATGAGGACGGTTCAATGAAAGCAATGATTCTCGCGGCAGGCAAGGGCACGCGCGTTCGCCCGCTCACGTACGACCTTCCGAAACCGATGATTCCCCTGCTGGGGAAACCGGTGATGGCTTACCTGGTCGAACATTTGAAGAAACACGGCGTGACCGAAATCATGGTCAACGTCAGCTGGCTGCACGAAAAGATCGAGGAGTATTTCGGCGAGGGCGAGCAGTTCGGCGTCCAGATCGGCTATTCCTTCGAAGGCTACATGACGGACGACGGCACGGTCGTGCCCGAGCCGATCGGCTCGGCCGGCGGCATGAAGAAGATCCAGGAATTCGGCCAGTTCTTCGACGACACCACCGTCGTGCTGTGCGGCGACGCGCTGATCGACCTCGACCTGAAGGCGGCCCTGCTCGAGCACCGCCGCAAGGGCGCGATGGCCTCGGTCATCACCAAGGAAGTGCCATGGGACAAGGTGTCCTCGTATGGCGTGGTCGTCACCGACGAAGCCGGCCGCATCACCGAGTTCCAGGAAAAGCCGAGCCAGGACGTGGCGAAATCGAACTTCATCAGCACCGGGATCTACATCTTCGAGCCGGAAGTGATCGACCTGATACCGCCGGGCGTGAGCTTCGACATCGGCTCCGAACTGTTCCCGCTGCTGGCCGAGCGCGGCCTGCCATTCTATGCCCAGCGCCGCCCGTTCAACTGGCTCGACATCGGCACCATGTCGGACTACTGGGAAGTGCTGCAGACCGTGCTGACCGGCGAAGTGAACCACATGGACGTGCCGGGCACGCAGATCGAGCCGGGCCTGTGGGTGGGCCTGAACACGAGCATCGACTGGAACGGCACCACGATCGAGGGCCCGGTCTACATCGGCTCGGGCGTGCGCATCGAGGCGGGCGTGCACATCGTCGGACCGACGTGGATTGGCCACGGCAGCCACATTTGCGAAGGCGCCGAAATTGTCCGCAGCGTGTTGTTTGAATATACTCGTGTGTTACACGACGTTACGCTAAATGAAATGATTGTATTTAAGGAATATAGTGTCGACCGTGCGGGCGAAATGAAGCACGCGTCCGAATACAGTTCCGAAGAGTGGTTGAACGCACGCGATCGCCGCCGCAGCAGTCGAAAAGAAAACGCAGTCCAGAAAAGTAATACACGATAGAAGAAAGCGAACGCATGAAAATTTACCCCGTGATCCTCTCCGGCGGTGCCGGGACCCGTTTGTGGCCGCTGTCGCGCGCCGTGCTGCCGAAGCAGTTGCTGCCGATCGTGGCCGACAAGACCATGCTGCAGGACACCGCCCTGCGCGTGGCAGGACTACCGGGACTGCAGGCGCCGCTGGTCGTGTGCGGCAATGACCACCGCTTCATGGTGGCCGAGCAACTGCGCGCGGCCGGCATCACGCCGCTGGGGATCCTGCTCGAGCCGGTTGGTCGCAATACGGCGCCGGCGGTGGCCGCGGCTGCCCATTACCTGAAGGCGATCGATCCGGAAGCGGTCATGCTGGTGCTGCCGGCCGACCACGTGATCGACAACACGGAAGCCTTCAAGGAAGCCGTGACGCGCGCCGCCAACCTGGTCAAGGAGGGTGGCCTGGCGACCTTCGGCATCGTGCCGCAGTCGCCGGAAACCGGCTATGGCTACATCCGCCGCGGCGCCGCCCTGACCGGCTGCGACGGCTGCTACCAGGTCGAGCGCTTCGTCGAGAAGCCGGACCTGGCCACGGCCCAGGCCTTCGTCGCCGACGGCGGCTATTACTGGAACAGCGGCATGTTCATGTTCGCGGCGGAGCGTTACCTCGCCGAACTGGCGACGTTCGCGCCCGCCATCGCCGACGCCGCCGAGAAAGCCATCGGTACCGGCTACCGCGACCTCGATTTCTGCCGCCTCGACGAAACCGCGTTCACCGCTTGCCCATCGGACTCGATCGACTATGCCGTCATGGAGCACACCGACAAGGCGGTGGTGGTGCCGGCCGATATCGGCTGGAACGACGTCGGTTCCTGGTCGGCCCTGTGGGAAGTGCAGGCCAAGGACGAGAACGGCAATGCCCAGCGCGGCGACGTCTACCTGGACGGCGTGAAGAACTCGCTGGTGCGCGCCGAGAGCCGCATCGTGGCCGTGGTCGGCCTCGACGACGTGGTCGTGGTCGAGACCAACGACGCCGTGCTGGTCGCGCACAAGAACGCGGTCCAGCGCGTCAAGCAGGTGGTCGATCACCTGAAGTCGAAGGAGCGTACCGAGCACCTGCACCACA
>Ga0308160_10001002_pt1 | contig 44159 bp, 56 predicted proteins | sample PhyFR1_FD_201036 | JGI IMG/M metagenome (GOLD analysis project Ga0308160, IMG submission 201036) | Phyllosphere microbial communities from UC Gill Tract Community Farm, Albany, California, United States - DLSLF.R1 | ecosystem: Host-associated > Plants > Phyllosphere > Unclassified | place: USA... | reverse complement strand
GGAACGACTTTACCAATCATTTTAGGGTGACGAAAAAGGACGAAACAGTCAAGTTTATCAGCCCTGGGGTCGCAAACAACGTTCAATGGCTAAGTGTACGTGTAAACACATCAGATATCCGCTGACGTGAACAGGACTTCTACTATAACGCCACAGTTGAGATCAAGCCCGACATTATTGCCGTACATGCATATGCCATGGATCTAGAGGGTATCAAGAATATAATCGATAAATACAGGGGTTTCGGTAAACCTCTCTGGATAACAGAGTTTTGCATGACAGTAAGCTTCCCTCCCCGAGGGCATGATCGCGCTGATCATAAGACCTTCGGTGGAGCAGCTCCAAAAGACCAACAAGCAGTTCACGATTTCATGGGGCAAGTAACCAAGTTTATGGATGAAGACCCTCAGATCGAGTGAGTCGGGTACTTCTACCTGGAGATCAAAGCTGATAAATAGGCGATACGCTTGGTTTGGAGCTATGAGGAATGCAGAGCACCTCCATGCTGTTCATCCTTTGAATCGATTGATGGATGATAGCGGTGAACTTACTGCTCTGTACGTTCTATAGAATACACTCGAGATCGGGATCGGAGCTGATTGGTAGCGGTTGGCAATATGTCTGGGGCGGTCACAAATGAATCCTCATTCAAGCTGTTCTATATCGATCTATTTTCCGTGAAAATACGCCTGTAGCATCAGTTCTCTCCGTAATCAGACCCACCGCTTGCTGCATACATGATCTCAGCTGTTCTGTCATTGTATCTATGAACACACCTCGGGCATCTCGTCGGTTCGGGCATCCCACGTGCACGCTGGCTTGGCGCTCTGACAATCAACCACCCACTCTGTCTGTTGCACCTCATGCAACTGATACCATACTATCCAGTGGTCACCTTCTCGAGCGGCTAGAGATACTAGATTTGATACAGCGATAAGCAGAAAGGCTCGGGGTCCGGCAACATGTCACTGAGATCGTCAAAGGTATGTCCGACAGCCAATTACCGCTAATACCTAGAGTAAAGCAGGAGTCTCATGGCCGGTACAAGAACGAACCTCGGACCCACTTGCTCAATTCTTTCAATCTGGAGCTGTAAGTCCATCCTCGAAGTCAATCTGATAATGAAGAAGTTGTCATGGCATTATAATTGGAATAAGAATTGGAATGTGATCTTACCAGAAACATCACCGGATTTAGCGCTCAATGCGGAATTCGTTCCTATGATGTAGGTCAAATCAAGTCTTCCAATTGATGGGACACTGATGGTAGCTTCGCTCCTGGATACTTTGATAACCAGTTCAAGCTCCAGGAAGGATACACCCATATTCTTGGATTTAATGAGTCTGGTAAGTCTTCTTTTGGTTACAATACTGACATGTAGATCATAGTGATCCTGCTGTAGCTCAATTAGCTACTCCGGAGAAAGCAGCTGAAGAGTGAGTCCTCCTTTACATATCGCAAGGCTGATAGGTAGATGGAAGAAGATTGCAGCGTTACGTAGTCCACAGGTCAAGCTCATCTCACCTGCCGTAGCTGGTGATCTCAACTGGCTAAAGGTGAGCTTCCAACCCCTGACTAATCCAGTCGAAGCTCATGAGCTAGCGATTCATGGATATCCTCCCTCCAAACTCTCGACCAGATTACATAGCAGTCCACGTCTACAGTACAACCTTCGAAGCCTTCAAGGCAAGGATCGAGGAATATTGGAATACTTTCCACCTCCCAATCTGGGTGACTGAATTCGCCATGACCGTATGTCCCTCACATCTTTGGCCAAGGGGTCTCAGCTGATGATATAGAGTTTTGACCCGAATGTACCCCCACCAGTGAATATGCACCAAGTCCACGATTTCATGGGTCAAACTACTGCTTGGTTGGATGAGACTGATTATATTGCGTGAGTCCCATAACATTGTTAAAACTGATGTGGAAGGAGGTACGCGTGGTTCGGAGCTTGTAGAGATGGAGGGAATTTACATGGGGTACATCCTTTCAATAGGCTTATGGATGAGCGTGGGCAGATCACTGCTTTGTGAGTCTGGCTGAGGTGGTAGTGGTATTCGACTGACATGGTAGGGGACATCAGTATATCAATGGAGGTCATGATTGATTCCAGTGATATTCCTGGATCGATCGGGATGCTATAGAAACGGAATAGCACGGAATATATCGTTGAACCGAACAGGGATGTTAGATGATGCATCATTGTTTATCGAGTGCGGCCGACGACCTCGCACTACTCGTTCAATCACGTTGATGGATATCTTAATCTACTCCGACTTCTTGGGTCGATTATGTAACGCCTTTCGCAGTTTCACGCTCATGGATTCACTACGGGCATCAGTCTCGAGCCATCCAGCAAGCATGTCAACTCACGTCCACGCCTGTCGACACTCGACTCCAGTCTTTCCCTCGACTACTCCCGACCAATTCTTCTGACCTCGGAATTTAACACCGTGGTCGAGCATTTGGCGTGATTGGGACGCAGTCCAATCTTTCGATGCCGATTTCATGATTTCGATCTTCCTTTGTCGGGCGAGAGCCAAGGCCTGAGAGGTTGTTAGGTCAACCACCTGGGTGGGAATGGTGGTGATCGACGGTATCGGTGGTGTGGCAGAGATCCTCGGATTGGCTGATGCGACTGTGGTGTTGGTGGACACTCTTGGTAGCGAAACCGTAGGAGGGCTGTTGGATCTACCAAGGCTTGGGAAGACTTTCGATATGATCCTCATGAATCTTGACATGGTGCTTGTCAATTGGTCGAGGTGAGAAGAGCATCTGATAGTACTATGGGCTGACGATATTCAGGGCATTTATCAGAACCAAAGGCATAGCAATGGACAACGAGGCGTACACACTCCGTCTCTACCTCGGCCTCGATCAATCGTTTGTCAGTCTAATACGTCGCATCGAGAGACCCTCAAAACATTACAATATGCCTCGAACACCAAAGAAACCCTCGAGAGAGTCCTCTCCACCACAGAAACCATACCCCTCAACTCCCGACAAGACCGAAAGCAAGCCATCAATGAGAGGCAATATCAACGGCGGTAAAGGGACAGCTTGGACCGGCGAAGAGCTATTGAATCTATTTCAATTCGTACTAGACCGAAATGGGAGGGACTGGGGCTTAGCAGTCGAGGGGAGGACTGCGAATCAAGCTCGACAGACTTGGTCGTGAGTGATGTCATCTTTCAATCGTGATTTAGGTGCTGACAAGAGTAGGAAGACGATTCTGCCGCTTTTGCAGAAGACTTTGCTGGATCGAGGGAATGGGTGATTGAGGAGATGATCTGAATTAAAGAATCTTGAGCAGGAGGACGGGGTACTGGATATCTCGTAGGCGAGGAGTAATCACCTTCAATATTGCTATTTCGCTAACATTGTTTAGTGTACAGTGTATGTATCTATTCAACGTACAAATGAAAGCACACGGTAGTGTTTAGTGCACAAGCATGATATACATATGGTATCGCATATATAATCAACCCCTCGAATCGGAATGCAATGAGAACGGCACGCTGATGTGCTCCTTACAAGATTCCACCATCCAACATACCCCAATCATCGACATCAAGTCACTTAGTCGCCTTGGTCGCCAGCGACTTTTTGATATACGGGGCAATAGTCTGACTACGACTTTCAGCATCAAACAAGGGCGGTAGGTAGCTTGACTTACGTCCAAGCTTTATAACACTGATTAGGGGTCCTTCCTTCTACGATCCCTTCCCAGAACTTCGATCCAGCTCCAAGCTTGGCTACAGCTTCAAACATCTGAACCATCTCTTCATTTGACCAAGCTTTCTTGGTTCCACCCGCTTTGAGATTTCGCTTAGTTGGTGAGGCATCGTCTTGGCTGACGGGATCGGATGATTGTGGCGATGGAGAGGTAGACGCTGATGATCGATCGTATGGTTTTGGTTTGATGTCGATACTGGACTTGGGGGTCTTTGGGGTTCGAACATGGTGATAGGTATTGATCTGGGTGGAGAGCGAAGAATGGATGAAATGGAACAAGTAAGGGATTGATCCCATCGATACAATGTCGGGGATGGTAATCAGTGATAGAGAGCCCTGACTTGACAGCAGGCTCATTGACTACCCGAGATTGGACCTGGAAATACACAACACACAGGGCGGTGGCTCAAAGGACATGAGTGGATTGTCCCTGTCTAGAGATCAAAGGCATGGTGACTTGAGGGGACAAGGTTTGAGTCCGAGCCGGGTAACCGGTCATGAGCTATAGATGGTGATACTGCCGAGGTTCACACATCCCCTGATGGATAGTGGTAGACTGACTGGAACCTACACAACTGTTGTTCACCTATCAACAACATCGACAACGATATGTCACAAACACCTTCTAATTCCTCTGACGAAGGCGAATCAAAGTTATCAGATAACTCATCGATAACACCAAGCAAAGACTGGGACGCCAAGGACGATAGCTCGATGATGAAGAACACAGTTGCCGACAAGGGTGGGAATGGGAAGCCATGGACCGCGGAGGAGGATCAGCTGCTTTTGGATTATCTGCTTGCTATGAAGGGGGAAGGCTGCGCTAGGGACCGATGCTAGGTATGTCTCTCAAAGGGATCTGAAGCTGACTTGCAGGAGTATAATTCTGCCATTGTCGGAGAAGTTTCTTGTGAAGCGAGCCAGGATGGTCAGGTTGATCCACTATGCACCACTTTCGGGATTCTTGCATTCGCGTACGTACCTGAAGTGTCTGCTCGCTACAGTAGCGTCTACACCAGGGATCATACACGCACTGCCTGAACGTGAGTGAGGTGACAATTTTGCCGCTTCTGCAGAAGACTCTGATAGTTCGAGGGAGGTTCGGGTGAGAAGTGTGAGCAGGTATCACCATGTGCTTCGTTAGACTGGTGAGAATCTTGGGTACATGTACCTCGGTTTCATTGCTGGCACGGTACTGCGGCCAACGGCACACCGTGTTGTTGATTTACCTTGTACGAGGCCTTCGTTCTGATCAAAGCGCTCACGCAGGATATACATATGGTATGAATATTATCAATCATCTCCAGACCCTAGTACAAGCGTATATCCCTTACCACTGTTATCCACCGTCAGGCATCTTCTATCGAGTCGGCTTGCTCGCCAAAGCTTTCTTCAAGAATGGAGCGACAGTCCCACTACCTCGTCAGCCGCGGCTTAAGCTTATGAGACATACTCACACCCAAGCTTGATAACACTGATTAGGAGTTCTACCCTCCACAGCGCCCTCCCAGACTTTCTTCCCAATACCAGCTTTGGCGACAGTTTCAAACAACTCGACAAGTTCGTCGTTCGACCAACCTCTAGACTTGCCTTGCTTCGTTTTGGCTGGAGTAGGTAGAGGAGTAGCGTCCTCGGGAAGGGGATCTGATGATTGCGGAGATGGCGAGGTCGAGGACTGGATGTATGGTTTGATCTCTTTACCAGACTTTGGAGTTTTTGGAGTTCGAGGCATGATGAAAGGTATCTGGTTTGGCCGTTGATGGGGATCTGGAAGAGAAGAGGCAAGTGAACTACCAACATATATGTTCATCGATACAAACGGACATGAGACGTTGTCATGACTACAAACGGAGCAACCTTAACAACAGGCTCGTTGACACGAGATCTGGATCTGGAAATACACAACACACAGGGCGGTAGCTCAAAGGACATGAGTGGGTTGTGCCTCACTACAAGTCAAAGGCATACCTACTGGCCGAGATCGATGGGAAAAGGTTTGGCCCCGACACGAGAGACCAGTGTCGTTTGGCTGACGATAGACAATACCATCTCTTTATTAAGGTGATTCACTACCTACAGACGAACTAGCAAACCTGAGCCACCCCAGATAATTGTTCAGTAACATGCCTCGAACACCTACCAAACCAACCGCTAAAGTCGAGTCTCGACCATACCCCTCATCCTCACCACCAAGCAACGACTCCGACTCCAAAGACGAGGGCTCAGCAAAGAAGGTCAAGACGGACAGGAAGGGTGGGAAAGTATCCGTATGGACGGCTGAGGAACAAAAGCAATTGTTGCACTTTGCTTTGAATAGGAATGGGAGGGGCTGGGAAGAAGCTGTACCAGGGAAGACTGGTGAGCAAGCGGGATCTCTCTGGCGGTAAGTCATCTCTTACTGTCATGGCTCAAAGCTCATGAGAATAGAAAAAGGCTTTTGCCGTACATTGAAAAGGCTGTGGAAGAGCGAGCAAAGTGACAGAGTTGGGATAATCGTACATAGTTCGGCCAATACTGGATCATTGCACATATATTCGATGTGTAGCGCCGTAGCCAAGGATAACCCTTGCCATGTATGAGACATACAGTACATATTGATCTCGGTTCCAGCGCACATCATCCTCTGGTTACATGACTACCGAGTATACCTCTTGCGAATGAGCAACCTCTTGCCCGTCCTCACCACTTGACTAGAAGGATCAGACTACGCCGAAGCCCACTCAGCAGCAACGAATGACTGACGTTGGTGCTGGGAGACCATGTTCTGAGCTGCCTCACGTCAGCGCCATCATCAGCAGATTGGACGGAGATGAACGCACTCAGCAAATGCCTTATCGGCCAAGCTTCCAGGCCTGTGAAATTTGCTGGCGTGTCCTGACCAATCCATGATGAGTTGAGTCGAGTCAAACGAGCTGGCCATAATAGTGGAAGACAAAGCGAACTGCCATTCCGCAGGAAGAGTCTCCAGAACATTACCGAAGGTGGAACATGATCCAAGGAGGTGGGTCACCTGTTCATCATACATCCTCGTAAGACCCTGTCTTCCCATCTCCCAGTCTTCCTGATGAGCACCCAGCTTGAATAGCTCCCATGCCTCTCCTTTACCGCGGGCCGACCCGTAGAGTCGTTGACGTATAGGGTATCGGAGTCTTCCGCAGTCAAATTGAACGATGAGAGGAAGAAGTGATCGACACGTAGCGAAGTCGAGACTGCTGACGATATATTCAAATTTGTGGATTGAGACAAGGTCGAGGAAGAGCAGGACGGTCATTTGGTCGTAGTCGATATGGACCAGCTGTCCGGCCTGCTGCTGACCAGTCGCTGAGGTAGGAAGGTCTAGCATACCAGCGAAGACATTGCTATGAATGTCAGCTCATTGGGTCTGCGCTCTCGCAACGAATCTTACCTTGTTTTGGCGAGAAGTTTCAAGCTCATGCCGAACTTGGTGCCATCGTTAGAGATGAAGACGATGTCGGCTGATTCGTCATCGTAGTGTGGATGCCAGGTAGGCTGTTTCTCGGGGTTTCCAGATGGTCGGGTGGTCATAGTGAAGACAGCGGTACCGGGGTGTGATCGAAAAAAGGACTGGCAGATGATGACGAGAGACGAAAATAACTGGATGAGACTCCCGTTGTTCCTGGTTACCAGCAATCTTGAGCTTGACGACCGATGGCCGAGATCCCGACCTCGAACGGTTCCTCGAGGAGATTAGCGTTTGATCAACAAGATCAGCAGAATCGCGAAAGACGATTGGTGAGATTTGAGAAAACGGCTGGATCTATTTACATCCCTCAGCCACCTTACTTAATATCAAATACCCAACTTCTTTCCAACTTTCCGGCTCAAGCATGTAAGATCGAATCACGGTCCAGATCCATCAGATCCTCATCCCCCTCGTACCTTCTTGGCGGCAGAAGCCACTTCGTCACTAGATATGGTCAGCCTGGTTCTGAAGTAGAATGAAAGGCGACGCACCAGGCTTTTCGCTTGGGTGACTGGACAGGTTTTACAAACTTGTCGGCAAAGTCTCGCCATTCCAATTGAGAGAGCTTTTGGCCGTGACTGCAAGCGCCGAAGATTATGAGGGGCATAAGTACCTGTTGCCAGTCGACTCTGAGTCTGTTGAAGAAGACCCGAACTTTCATGTCGGCATTGTTCTTCCCTCGGTTGACGGTCCCAAAGATAGGTCGGACTTCATCGGCATCCATCTTCTTCATCGCATCTCTACCTAGCGGCCAATCGTCTCGACCCGATGCGAAGAGGAACAAAGCGGTCGGTTTGCCTCGGCCAGTCGTCTTGTGGATTAAGTAGGTCCGGACCCTGGGAACCAGTTTGACACACTCGTACTGCTCGACGAAGGTAAGGAGGTCTCGACATTGTTCGAAAGTGAGAGCGTTGAGCACGAACTCGCGAGTGGTCTCCGGCAGAATGCTGAGGAAAAGCTCCAACAAGAGACAAGTGGCATCGATATGGACCGGATCGAGAGCGGCGAGGTTGGGCTTGACGTCTCCATTTGGTTCTTGTCGATCTCGTAGGGCAGGCACCAGCACATCTGTGATCGTACTAGCGACGTCAATATGTAATCTTTGAACAACAATGTCTTAGCTTACCTGTGCTTGTCAAGCAGTCGGCTGGATAATCGAAACTTAATGCTGTCTTTCGTGACCAGGACGAAATCATCCTGCGGATTATCGTAGTGTCGGTGCCAGGTTGCGACAGGAATGGTGGGTTGGGCCATGATGAGGATGCTGGTAAATATCGGAAAGCGAACGAAGTACAAGTGATGATGTCGAAATTGATGTTGACATTTATAAAGTTGGTTCCTTACCGCGGGGACGGCGTTACAGTCCTTTGATGAGACGCCAAATTCTCGAGTACCTGACGATCATGCCCCCACCAGTTCGAGGGTGGTAACGCTAGCTAGTATTGGCCAGATTGGGTGATTTAGCGGAGCTAGCGTGACATCAAGTAAAAAAAGAAGCGTGACGAGTGTGTGTGGTTTGGTGTCCTTCCTTTGAGTGGTGGAGGCGAGACGGATATGGAATTATTAGACATTGTGATTCGGCGCGTTATGCGAATGATCATTGATTGATATGTGATGGCATGGGCTGTACGGAGTAGATCGGAAGCTCGGACATGTCCTGTTGGTGAAGGTGATTTCCAGTACTGTTATGAGGATTGGTGCTAGAGACATCAGAAATGACGAATACCTGCTAGAAGGCACTTACGACGATCACTCTGCCAGTACTCAAGGCTTTCCTACATCCTCAGGCAATATTCCTCGAATCAAGCAGGCAACATAGAGCGTTCCAGGTGTGACCCCCTGACGGCACGTTACTTCAGTTTGGTACTGATCCCAATCATGAACGCGCTCTTTTGCTACTACAGATCAGCTCCAGCCTGCCATAGAGTAACAAACAGACCGACCTCTTTCATGACTACACATTCTCCGGCATCACAAAGGTAGGTGCGACGGTAGGGGTTTTGCTCTTGACAGAGATCTCTTCAGGTGATAGCTGGATCATGGGCCAGGCTACCATGAGTCGACCAGTGAAATTGATAGACCCGCCAAAGTTGATGTTTCTTTTTGCGATATTGGAAGCTCGGTGTCGTCTTCAGAAGGGGTAAGAGCGAGTACGTTGATGGAAGGTTCGGCTTGATTCCGTAAGTACACTAGAGAATCAGCATATCTCAAGGATGAGCAGCAGACAAATTCACGATAAGTAGATGAGCGATTCTGACAATCAAGACCGACACCGGCGCCTTCCTCTAGAGCCAGTATGAGAGGGTCTGCCACAAGATCATCTTCCAGCCTACCAGAGTACCACCTCGCGAATGATTGCTCTTGCCGGGACCGTGAGAGAACGTGATGACGGAGATGAAGGATACTACAGATGTCCGGCTCTGGGTGTGCCTGATGGTCGTAATACATTATTCCATGACCGCATAGAGCGTATAGACATGGTGTCGGTTCGTCTGCTGGTATCTCGTCAATCGACTTCGAAACTGTGAGTCTTGTCCAACCGATTCCTAATATGATATGTATGCGCTTGACGTATAGATGCCCGTCGAGTAAGCCTTCAACCTATCTCTGGCCTTGTCCTTCCACCTTGAGTCGCTTTGTTGCCGCGCCACTTCCCTCCCTATGTCGTCAGCTTGAACAGCGATCAAAAAGGGAATGAGCTCACCCCGCTCTCCGCTTCTCTCCCGTCGCCTCTGCTATCTCTACTGCGGCTTCCTCTTCTCCTTGTTCTTCAAGCTCCTCCTCGTCCTCCTCAGGAGAAACAAAGTCTTCATGCACATCCTGCCATGCGTACAGCAGCTTTCTATTGTTGAACGTAGCGAAGAGTATGAGCTCCATCAGAGTATGTCGCCATGTCGGTCGAAGGTTATAGAAGAAGCCTTCAATCCCTTCAGGCCGGGCAAGTATTTCCTTTACGCGGTTCGTGTCCAGCTTCCTAATGATACGTTGGCCCATCTCCCAGTCATCTCTCGTTGACGCCAATGCCATGAGATTCACAGCACAACGGTCCGTGAAGGTATACAGTCGCTCCTTGATATGGGGTAGTAGCTTGTGGGAGTGGAAGTGGTCGGCGACAGCGAGAAGTTGTAAGGTCTCCTCGTAGCTGGTGGTTAAGATCGGTGTAGACACCGAGGCGATATCGAGGAACTTTTCGACGCTATCAGTTGAGTAATCGAGGTGTATAGTAGATCCTGGTCCGTTGATGGAAAGTGGATGGTCCGCAGGCAGATTACCGAAGTCGTCACTTGAACGTTGTAAGTTTATGTGACCTGAAGAATGGGAATCACTCACCATGTTTTGGCCAGCAACCTAGCTGATGTTCTGAATTTGACTCGTTCGTTTGAGACTAGTACCAGATCACCATTCGGATCGTCGTAGTGACCATGCCAAGTTTCGGCTGGCTGAGGTGGTAATGTCACTGTATAGTCACGAAATACGAGAGATGGTGAAGAGACGCGTTACGTGCCTGACAGTCGCGACGTGTTGGTATAGAGGGCTGCTAGCTGATATCGAACGAGCAACAAGCAGCCAGGCAGCATGCTTCAGCCAACAGAGATGCATGGACGGATTTCTGCTTTCTCTACATTGTATCGGACACACTGAGTTCACCCCGTACCCTCGTCCCCGCTCATTCAGACTTGACTCGTTTCTGGGGAGCTTCCTCCTCCTCACTGATGTCATCAGCGCCTCACTTCACTCCATGTAGATGGACTCACTCAGCCTTTCGTTTCTCTTGCAGCTTTTCCGGCTCGACAAACTTCGCGTACACAGACGCCCAGTCCCAGAAATGTATCTTGAGGGTCGGAGTCTTTCGGTGTGACGTGGACGTCGCGACGAAAGTCTCTTGGTACGAAGCGAAGAATATAAGATCAATCAGCGTTCGTCGCCATTCAGGTCAGAGTCGTTCGAAGAACCCTTCAAACTGTTCGTCTCGATCTTGAATGGCCTCAGCTTGAGCCGCGGTGAGCGACTGTATCGCACGCCTGCCCATTGGCCAATCATTTTTCGCGGAGCCCAGCAAGAGCAGATCGGCAGCCCGACGCTCGAGCGACATGACCTTGTAGAGGTGATCTTTGACTCGAGGGACCAGTTTGTGGGCCTGTAAATGGTCTACAAGCTCGAGGAGGTCCACCGTTGCATCGTAGGAGGCTGAAAAGGTGGGCGACGACACCGAGGCGATATCGAGAAACCTGACAATCGTGGCAGCCGCGTGGGGAAGAAGTATTGTTTTGGACGTTTCAGAAAGAGGAAGGCGAGCCTCCAGATGACCGAGATCGGAACTACTCGTCAGCATTGCACCACTAATCTGGCTGACGAGAACTCACCCTTGTTTCGCTAGAAGTCTAGCAGAAGTTCCGAATTTCACTCCTTCTTTCGAAACCAAAATGAGGCCACCGTCAGGATCGTCGTAGTGAGCATGCCAGGTCTCTGCTGTCGAGGGTATGTATGTCATTTGCGACGAATGTTGAATGAGAGAGGGTAAGTGATCAAAGACAAGTATCTTTATGTTTGAGTTGTTGAATCGCTTCTGTGGGTCGACCCATCCTTTGGTGCCTCAATCCTGATATAGGGTTCGAAGAAGCAGTCCACAGGCCCCATAGGCGTGCTTCGATCCATTATCACTTGTCAACTCACTTGACTGGGGCGTTTACACTATATTCTCTCCCGCCCAATATCGCCTCATATCATTAATCCCCTCCGTCCTCAACTTCTACCTCTGAACCCACCAAAACAATGGCAGACTCAACTCCACCCGAAACGGCTCCACGACCTTGGACCGATAACGAGCATTTAATATTGGTCAAGGCCGCCATAGATATCGGCGTTGTCGATGAAAGCAAGAAAGGATTGTTCGAAGGCAAAGTTGTGCATCGATCAGCCGAGGAAAGCTATAATGAGTGGGTAGCGTTAAAGAAGTACGGGGATCCGATCGAAGCGGGTTTCGACTGACGAGATAGGAGAGGTATTCCACCTTGGATCGCGATGGTTTGGGGAATCAAACCTGGCCCTCGAGTTTGATACAGGTAGGTTCATCGGCTTGAGTATTCAAGAGATGAGCTGATCCCCTCTGCCTTCTTTCCGGCCTATTTCCCGAGTCGCAGGATATGTAGGAGATGAGCAGTATTTCCGGTGGAGCATGCAAATCTTGTGACATGGCTGAGGAGAGGTGGTGATGACGTGTCGGATTCCAGAGAAGAGGAGGTCCGTGCCCTATCGAGCTCTAACATCAGCCACTGACCATGATCAACCACTCACTCTACCTCTCTCACTCTCTCACCAGCTCTCGCAGCAATATCGTACCATGGAAATATCTTCACTCCTTAACCGATCTTCCCCAACCAGCCCACTATCGTCTCTACCCACCAAGTCATCCACCCGAGAAGGAGGTGAAGAAGTCGAGCCCCTCATCCCATCCGTAACTCCCATCCAAGGCAAATCCACAGCATCACCGAAGACCAAATCCGAATCCAAACTCAAATTCAATCCCAAACCGAAATCCAAACCCGTACCAACTCCTTCGGGAAAACCACCAAAGAAGACGAAAGCGAAATCCTCAACTCCTCCCGATGCGAAGCCCCGTCCCTGGACCACTGAAGACAAGATTGTGTTGTTGAATATCGCATCGAGTAGAGGGGCGAGTATCAAGCATTTCGAAGGAGCTATAGAGGGAAGGAGCGGTCTAGCCTGTTATATCAGATGGAAGTGAGTCTTCTTATTTGACATATTGAGGGTACAGCTGATGTTAGGCATGTCATCCTTCGTGGTATAAGGTCATCGTTGCTGGAGGAAGGAAAGGGTGAGAAGGCTGGGGTGAAAGCTATCAAGGCGAAGGAGGCGAAAGAGAGGTATAAGCGAAAGGCAGCGTTGAAGGTGAAGGTGGAATGTGTATGATGACCTGAGCATGTATGAGCATGATGGTGAAGTCTCTCATGAGTCCATGGCTGGAAATACCCTGAGCGAGTCCATCGTTCCAGCCATAGTATGGGGGAGAGAGAAAAAGCGGTTCTCGCGAGGTGGAGTGGGCCATTGGTTGTGACGCCAGCTGAATTTGATGGTAGTCAAGCACGTTCGCGCCCTTCGGGTATTTCGGCGGTGTATAGTAGCATGTCTCCGTCGAAATGCGTGACTGTGGGCGTGACGGTGTGTGTGTGTAACAAGAACCTTGGTCCTTTGGGTCCTTTGAGAACGTAGCGTTACCGTGACACTAATCCGCCCAGCATCAACAACTCACAAGCCGCCATGAATGCCTCCTCTCCTTCTCATCCTGACTCCAATCTAAATCGACCATCCTATCCAAGTCTAATAGCCCCAACATGCCAAAGGCTCTCACTTCCCCACCGAGTCCAATCGATATGAAGCCTTATCTCGTCACCTCCACTTCTCGAGATCCCGCCAAACCCAAATCTCCGCCCAAACCCAAACCTAAACCCAAAAGCGTAGGGAGGAAAGCTCGACCATGGACCGATGCCGAGAGATTGATCCTATTTGAACTTGCTGTCAAGCGGGGAGCTAGTAAAAAGAGTTTCGAAGGGAAGATAGAGGGTAGAACGGGGAAGCAATGTTATCTCACCTGGCAGTGAGTCATAATAGCGAGTACGTTACTGATGAGCAGCAACACCTTAGAGCCAGCCATCAAGAGGTCATTGGGTTATATAGGGGGCAAGAGGGATGTCTGATCACATCGGTAGAAATGGGATTTGAATTCGAAGTGGATGAATTCGAAGTGGAGGAGGACTGGAATGAATGGGATTGTTCTGCTTCCGGTTGATCTGTTTCATCCCTCCACACATCGCCGTTGTTTCCTTCGCATGTATCGCGAGAGTCAGCAGCAGTCTGCATGACTTTGAATGGGATGGGCGCATTGTAAAAGCAGAGAGCAGCGCAGTGTTCAGTCGAAATGGTGGAGAAGCCGACAAAATCTCGGCTGATCCCGAGGTGAAAAACGCTATTGCTCATGACGCTGATAATTCCTTGCGGAATGACATAAGCTATAGTGGCTGAAGCAGCTGATGTCCAGGGTAATGTTCGACGAGACTGACGACTACTGCAGTGGGATATCATCGTCACAACTCCAGCCCATCCAGATCCATGGCGATTAATTCGGGACGACCCGAATGTCCCGTCACCGAGTTTGGCGCATCCAGTTCACCGACGGGCTCCATTCCGGTTTCACAGGGATAATTTTGAAACCGACTTGGCGCGAGGCGATGCATGCTGTCGGTTATTGGAGCCGCAGTCTCTGGAGTCCAGAAAAGCACACGAAGGTTTATCGCGTCCTGGATCAAGGAACGGGCGTTTGAGAAATTTCTGCACCCGAAAATACAATGTTCGGGTGGAGCATTTACAGGGTTGAATGTTATTTGGGGTGGGGGAGTGGTCGTGTGAACGGGTTTCAAGAGCACCACTAAAGGGTCAACGGCTGACACAGCATGGGCAAGTCCGTCGTCAAGCTAGGTGAATTATGAATGATCCCTTCACTCGGCAGTGCCAAGACACCCTCAATGACGCCTGTGTCATCCGATCGACGGCGAGCGATTAAGATTCGGCACCTTCACGAGAGAACGATGTGCCTGCCACGTCGACAAGCTTTGGTGGTGACGAGACGGAAGCACCGGCCGTGAAATCTACCTGAATGCGTGATAATTATAGTGCGTGATTGGCTCCAAGATGATGTACCTGAGGTGAGACAAGCTCTAGTCGCCTTCGGGGGTGTGTAAGGGATAGTGAGATCATTCCCCTTCGGATTGGAAGGATCATCACGAGATCCTAATATTTTTTGGCCAGGAAGAACGTACGTAACAGAGGAGCTTCCATCTCGGTCAAGGGGCGTTTAACGGCAGGGCCCACCTTCATTAGCCCATTCTACCCTGACAGACTCCCGTTGCTCCGAAACTTTGGTTTAATTCCCTTGCAATTTGGTTCCAATTAGGCGATGTGGTCCATCTTCAGGTCTTGCCGCAGCTTGTCTTTTTTGGAAGGATCCTGGTGCCGTGTTTACAATACAATCCCGATCTGTCCCTTACATTCGGTCATCCCCTTTTGATTCCCCAGACGGCTAGGACAATCCGAACAGGAACTGAACCCAAAAAGGTTACGCCAAACAGGTTAGCCCGTATTGTTGTCTGTCGCCCTGCCGTACACCGTCAAAAGGCGCGATCACATCACCGAAGGCTTGACTGCGATAGGATTCCGCTGACCTGGACCCCGGAGTCTATCTCAAGGATGAGCCTGAGCAAGACAAGAGACAAAGCGTGCTAAGCCCTCGGCGGGTCGGAGAATTAAAGGCTTATTGTGTCCACCCTTACATCATCGTCACACTCCCACCCCCTGATCGTCCACCTGGTATGTCTACAAACTCGAGAAAATAATCATGCTCGTCAACACTCGATGCGATCCGACGAATCTAGTAGTCGGTGAAGGAACATCGTCCCGACTATAGTTCTAGGGGTACCCTAGCTTAAGGTGTTTGGCGATGTAACAATAAATTTCTGCTTCCCCGTCTTAACTTGGCTTGTCCTCGTCATCGCTTCAAAGGGATCATCTAAACTTACACGCTCAGACCCATCTATTATCGTTCGCCACACACAAGGAGGCTCTGATAGTCCCCGAGACCGAGGTGAGTGCCAGCGCAGCTCAAATCTCCTACCGACCAGGGGTACACTTTGAGCTGACAATCGCAGTGATACCAGCCCCTAAATACCTTCCTTTGACACCGCCCCCCTCTGGGCGATACTAGAACACGCCATTTTCACTCGGCCGTTCAAAGGGATTAGGACTGTGCGTGGGAGCAGCGAGAGGATAAGCAGGGGATTAGCACAGCAGGCATAAAGGATCACTTGAGACTTTCGAAGACTACTCGGCCCCCCTATTTCCCGTCATATCCGCCATCCATTCATCAATCGAGCGCCCCTGGTCCCGGTCCACACGCACACACACAGTAACCCCTTCGCCCTCTTTTGTTCTTTGATTCGACCGAAACCTTCCTTTAGCTCATCAGGGTTGCACTCTTTTGTAACTACCCGACAGAGTTGGTTCTAGTTCGTGCTCGGACGTAAGATCGACGGTATTTATCCAAGGAAGGGGCAAAAGTAGATCACTGCGTCACATCCAAGCTGGGAATAGGTGGAGTGTGACTAAAAGCAGGACGTGTTTGAGATTAGAAGGAAGGATTGGATCTTGTGTATATCTCTATTCGCCAGACAATAAGCTACTACAAGGCACAATACGACAGGTAGTGACGATAATCGGTCCAAGCACAACAAACAATAAAGACCTATATCCAGGGCGGCGATTACCCCATTGCTTCCCGCAGCCTTTCCCCTTCGATTTCGGGCAGTTACCGGATCTCGAAACACCGCCTGAGTCACCCACACACACGTTAAGCTTACGCCCGTGTCACAGGCCCTTTTCCTCCGGCCTCGACTTGGGAATTCAATCCGACAACATCGGCGGGTGACGATCGGTGGTTGCGTTTGGAGAAGGTTACGCATATAAGACGATTAGATGGATGGAAGGACTTGCCACTCCACCCACAAGCACAAAATATCATTTGGATCTACTATTACTAGTTGTGAGAGGGAACAGGTCTCGGGAAAACAGAGCTTGTTGACTGCCACGGTGGAAAACGCGTAAGTTGTTTTTGCTTTGACATTGACATTCTCCACACTATATAATGCCATCTATCACTATACCCCTTCCATCCCCTAATCCTATGTTACCATGCTTGACCAGAAGACTGACGAAATGTATAGACACAACCACACGCCACCAGGCCAATACCATTACGTTGAGCCTAGCCAAGCCACCAGTCACACGACGCACCGACCTCATTTTACACTCCACCCTTCAATCTGTACCTCGATACCCTTCATTAGCGCTTCAGCTCGGACCACCTAAATCGCTTCTGATAAACGATTACTCGGTCAAGAGACCAATCCTATCTCGCCCGAGAACGTAAAGGAGGTGGAGTGAACATACACACTTGAACCTGAAGTGCGTAGGAACGGGTGACCGGCTTATCCCTTCAATTTTCATTGCGATACACTCGATTCTACTCTTTCGAATAAGCTCGATATCCCGAAACCAATCTACAGGATAATCAGCAAGGGTCAAGGGATAAGCTTGGACTAGGTTGTTATTAAGACCCATTAATTTTGAATCATTTCACTCAACATCACACCAACAACACGTCTATACGACTTTCCTTTCCCACCCGCCCTTCGTTCAACTATATAATCATACTCTCGATATCTATCTTCCTCTTCTCTTCCTTTACTCCTTTGAAAAGAGATACTATCCACTACCAACCAAACAACTACCAACTATCATCCACTCGTTCACCTCTTCACTGGCCAACCCCCAACTTCCTCATGTTCGCCGCATACGCATCAAGTATTCAACCAACGACGCCCATGCAATTTCCAGTACCGGTCTACGGCCCTTCGGGGCCTATGGTCGTGGACGATTATCACCTCGAAACGCCCTACCGCAATCCATCTCCCCCCTACCATTCATATCGACAGGAACCCTACTACACACCTCCTTCGTTCGATGACAAGCCAAAGATGCCTTCGATACCAGCCCCACCTACAGTCAACCTCAACCTTCTGACACCTCCTCCGAACCTCATCACGACAGCAACGACACCCCTATCCCTCGCTGCAATACCAACTACGCTACCAACACAATCAGTCAAGAAGGAGATGCACATGTCTGTAGCAGGGACAGATTCGGCGATGGCAGGGATAGATACGCCAATAGCTCGGCATGTCGGTATGTCCTGCTTCCCTTCCTTTTGCTGTAGTATTTGGCTGATCATACAGCTCAACTCGTTGCCTGGTTATGGTACGCCCCTCGAACACAAAACCTGTCGCCAACATCAATGACGGCAGCTGCAGACCTCGCAGTCACGCAGCCGTTCGACGCACTCAGCGTCCGAGTCTCGGACGGCTTTTCCAGCTTCGTCTCTCACATCCTTCACCTCACGAAAGTCTCGCACAGCGTCGTCCTGCTTTCGTTACTGTATATACGGAGAATGTCAAAGATATATCCTCCTCCTCCTATGGGTAGCGAGAAAGTGACGTTTATCATCGGCTTGATGCTGGGCAACAAGTTTCTCGACGAGTAAGTCGGGTCTGCCTCCTGAAGATATCGAGCTGACATCTAGCAACACGTATACCAATAGAACATGGGCGGATCTATCCAAGATACCGGTCGAGACCCTTAACGTGAGTTGACTTTTGATGGTGTATGGACCGAACTGACGTTCCAGAAAGTCGAGCACGACGCTCTGAGTGTCCTTCGATGGGATCTCACTGTCAAGGAAAGCGAGTTCAAGACGTGGAGCCAAGTCCTCGACCAACTGATATACACCCATCAATCTTCCCACCACCGAACGCCCTACCACTCACAGTATACGTCATCTCCACATGGCGCTCCCCAGACCCCATTCACATTCCGTCAACCTCGAGCTCGAACTCAATCGCCACCCGAGCATCAGACGCAATGGATGCCATCTGCTGGTCAGATCCCATCACCTCCCAGACAACGAAAACGATCCGCTTGCGATGCCTTCAATATGGAAGCTGCTATTGCGGAACAACACGCCAAGTCGATGCGAGTACCTGAACGACGAGGCTTTGTCGACTTGCCAGGTGCTCGCGCCTCTAGTGGTGATCGACCTAGTTCCGGAACCGCCAGCTCGCTGAATCGGGCAGCATCAATGAACCGCTCTGGACTTCGACCAATCTCTCAAAACTCGAGACGAGGCTCAGTCCCAGGTTTGGCTCACTCGCCCTTGGCCGATGTTCCCATGTCTGGTGTTCAGTTCCAGAACCAGCCCATCGAGTACAACCAGTCGGCTGTGATGGCACCTAGCCAAGGGCAGTATCAGCTTGCTCCACCTCCTCCAAGAGTACGTATACCCCAACCTTCCACACAGAGCAAGCTGACAATACAGAGCATGGTATTCTATACATGTGCCGCCGACGCTCACATTGGCCAAGACGGTCATCGACGAAAGGCGACTCTACATTACCAAGCTCCTCCATCCTTCTATCCCGAGCAACAAGGTCAAGGATACCAAGCCACCAATTATCAGATCAGCCCGACAGCTGGATCCAACGCCCATTATGAACCAATCTCGCATTTGGCTCCCATCCCTGGACAATATGGCGGATCCTACAATATCGGGCCACCAGGTATCCCGGCTCCAGCAGACTTTGCGAATGCCGGACCACCGGGATATCAGTTCGAGCAAGAGATGCAATACCAGCAATCGAACAACACCTACGCCGAGTCGCAATACCACCCTTCGTATCAGAGCTATGCCCCTTCTCAACCTGGACCGGTTGTCTATGGTCAAAGGCGGAGCGTTGGGTCGAGTGATCTTTCTCAGTACCATCATGGTGCTCTTCCTCAGACTCGCAGCGAATGGTCATCTCCCATGCCTGGATATCCTTCCTACTGGTAGATTAGTCGACCATCAACATCAAGCGGCCAGGAAGCGAATGGTTTCCTCCACGTCTCTACACTCATCCAAAGTGTTGGCCAGTCCCGATCAGGCCGGACCAATCGCAACGGCCACACCCTCACGTCAATACTCCCACTCCCATTCCAGACCAATATTTCAACGACCAAAACACGAGCTATCCAATTTTAACGACATATATCCATACAGTTCAATTTTTCAACATAGAATCCTCAAATCACGTTCAACATCATTAGATCATTTCCAGCATTCAAGATACAAGTTTACGTTTCTCATATTGTCGCCATAAAGAGTAGATATTGTAGGTACGATAGATGTGTATATGTAGCTAGGGCACTTAATATACGACAAGTATAGTAATTTTAAGACTATCATCATGCAAGATTTCCAGTTTCCTACTTCTCTCGGAACATGACCTTACGCCAGGATCCGGGACTTTCAGGACCACTAATAAAAGCTGTAGTTCCAACGTCCTAGAAATAGGCTCAGTATCGCTAATTAGCTGATTTGTTTAATCTTGTTATGTGAAATCAGGGATTCGGAAATGATAACCCCTCAGCCATATCGGGCAGGGGGATGAAACCAGACAGGGAACAAAGCAGTTATCCACAACTCCGCTCGACCCACTTTCGTCCAAAATAACAACATGGCGATCCTTTGAAACTCGTCACTAAATAAGGGAATGCCTTTCTGACGCTGTGTGCGCCCCCGCCTAAAGAGGGACAATCACTCCTTTCACCGAGTTTGGGGCTTGGATATTACCCTTCGGGTCTTGGTCTTTTACTCCACTCTTACCTCTTATCCTTACTGATCATTCTGTATACATACACAACGACCAAGCTTAACATTTACGCCACTACCAACTTGATAACGATCAATACAATTAAGTATAGGTGCACAAGAGCAGTACTTCGTCAACAACTGCGACCATCGGTCGATACGAGCATTACGAAAGGGCCATAATGGACCCTATGTCTATGATGATGGTAAGCTACTTCTTACTCGTCATGAAATCTGCTAATATATAGGGCGGAGGTATGGGTGGGATGGGCATGGGAGGAATGGGGATGGGAGGTATGGGAATGGGTGGGATGGGAATGATGAATCCTATGATGATGGTATGTCTTCTTGTTCTCTCACAACTCCATTTCCACTCCGCCCCCCGCCGCTTTCACCTATGCCTTTGGGCTTGTCATTGCCCTCACCTTTGCTATCGCATTCAGCTTCGTGGGAGGCGGACGGTGCGGAGAGTTCCGCGTTAATATCAGGGTGGAATGGGAGGAATGGGCGGTATGGGTGGAATGGGAATGGGCGGCATGGGCGGCATGGGCGGTATGGGAGGTATGGGAATGGGAATGCCCGGTATGGGCATGGGCGGCATGGGAATGGGCGGAATGGGAGGTATGGGCATGGGAGGAATGGGAATGGGTGGAATGGGAGGAATGGGAATGATGGACCCAATGATGGTCAGTCCCATTACCTAGTATGGGCGATCACTCCTCCTTTACTTGTCGTGGTCGTCTCGTACTTCTTGGTTAGATTGAGTTGAGCTGATACCCAGGGAATGGGCGGTATGGGTATGGGAGGAATGGGGATGGGGGGCATGGGTGGAATGGGGATGATGAACCCTATGATGATGGGTATGGGAGGTATGGGTGGGATGGGTATGGGCATGGGCGGAATGGTAAGTTCTCCATTTCTTTATCTAAATCCAGAACTCGATCTCCCAACCTCTCTCTCATTTCTTCTCTCCGTTTTGAATCACCTCAAATCCCTACCTTACCTCTTCCTCCGTTGCGAGTCACCCCCGATCCTTACCCTACCTTTACCCCCTGGCGATGCCAACCAAATATAGGCGGCCGAGGAGTACGAGCCCCAATACATGGACAGGAGTAGACCTACACGGTTCCCGCGTCTTCGCCATTGGTGGTCAAGACGAAAAACACCTCCATTTCCCTTTCCCGACAACAACCCTTACCCTCACCCTCCACCCTATGAGAAACGAAGCTAAATCATAGGGAATGGGCGGAGGTTTAGGATCAGGAGCATACGGCGTTAGTCATCTATCACCCTGGCTTCAAACGCTGATACCGCGTTCTTTTTGGTACGGATAAAATACAGATGCCTAGATATCCCCCTGGCGGGTGAGTCTTTAATTAGTAAGTGATTTAAGATTAGCTTATGATTTAGTATGTTTGGTGATTATGGTATGGGAATGGGTGCGATGCCTGGTGGGATGATGGGTGGTATGGGCGGTGGGATGGGAGGTATGGGTTATGGGATGGGTGGCATGGGAGGGTACTAGAGAGATACGAGTAGTTGTAGAATAGGCGTGTCAAAGAATGTATCCATTATACCAGAGATTAGGCACGCTTAAAATACCCGGAGTTGTCCGGTGTTGGTCATTGGAATGGAAGTGCAGCTTTGTTAAAGTCTATACTATACACCGCGCTATATATACTATAACACCTTCTTAGTCTAACAGGCATACCTACACTCCACTATCAACCCCACATCATCCTCTGAAACTTATCCTCCACTCTCAAACTATCTCAGCATGCCACCAAAAGGAGTTGTGGTGGCATCCCCCTCGCCTCCACCTATGCCGCCCAATGATGTCCAAGACCTCCTGGTCATCGCGGATATGGTCGACACCCTCGACCACGTACCAGCAGAAGTCACTCGAGTCCATAGTGATCTCAACGAGCTATCAGCCGTACTCTATTGTAAGCTGTTCCAAAAATTCCTTGGGCGGAAGCTGACCCATTCAGCGACACTGGTCACGCTCGAGAACAAGCTAAACACGCTCGTTACCTGGATTCAGGATGATTCAGTCAGTCCAGCGGATAGATTCCAGCTTCTCCAAGAGATCGCAGAAGAGGCAGCTCGATACAAGCTAGGAGGGGATGATAAGATCCGAGTGTCCGCAGGCGCGTGTGATGGTGTGAGTTTGCCCGTTTCTACTTTCACAGTCCCGCCCGCTGACTAGCAGCTCATGCATCACCAGAAGCATATCTCTAATCTTCTGCAATCATCTACTCTACTCGCATCAGCACCTCCTTCACCCTACACTCAAGCGCTCACTCTCGCCAATCCTCAGCCTCTCACAAATACCCGACGAGGGGTACTCGCACGTGCCGCCAATTCGCCGTTCGGCGGAAGAGGGTACGCGGCTGCTTCTGGTTCAGGAGAGACGGTCAAGGACAAGGATACACCTAGCAAGAAGAAGAAGTCGAGGGTAGCTCAGCTTGGTGTCAAGGATGATGATGAAGTCAGCATTGCAGGCAAGAAGCCAACGAAAAAGAGGAAACCGTATGTCACCATCGCTATTGCCCGTTTCTCAGCTGAACTAGTAGCACGAATCGAGCAGTGTCTCCCACCGACTCGCTCGCATCCGCGTCCGCATTCACAGGCAAACCCATTGAGCCACGTACCGCTCGTCAACTCGCTGCAGCTGCCAATCGAGCCGCCCGAAAGATTGAAGATTACGCAGATAGCGACGACGATGCTGATTCTGATGGTGGAAACGCACCTCCCGATGAGAAGAACGGATTGGAACTCGCGCTAGGCGAGACATCCGGTCACTCTAGGGAAAGTACATCAGGAGGCAAGGCCAATGCCGCTCCGACCGCAGGCAATGCCAAAGGGAATGGAAGAGGTGGTCGTGCGGGAGGATCAAACAAGAGACCACTCGATCCCGATGGATTCAGTCTCGAGAGCAGTGATGAGGATACGAAAAATTGGAAAGCGCCTCCGAAGAAAGTACCAAAAGGAACGGTCGCTACCAATCAACATATCGCCCCCGACGGAGATGGAGATGCGGATATGGATCAGGATGCTTCACCATATTGTATATGTCATGGACCAAGTTATGGCGAGATGATCGGGTGTGATAATGATAATTGCGAGATTGAATGGGTGAGTCCTGACTCTAATCTCGTTCTGTTTGAAACAGGTGCTGATGATATAGTTCCATATCAGCTGTCTGGGATTATCACGTCCTCCAGAGGGAGAGTGGACTTGCCCTCAGTGTACCGAGAAACTCGGCAAGCATCCGAGCAAAAAGCGAGCTTCGAGGGCAAAGGCGAGGAAGTAATTTCCGCCAGGTGTAGACATGTTGTATAACATGCATTGCGTGAGGTATATCACAGCTTCTCGATCTTCTCACCAACCCTCGGCTGACCCTCCTTGAAAAAGGGCATTGGCCGAGTAATCCATTTCACCCGACCTTCCCATCCTCGCGTTCGAATGCTGTGCGCTCAGCAAGTCAGAACCCTAAGGTCAGCCCTGATGCTCCCTGCTCGACTTACATTTCGACCCTCTCGAATATGTGGAAAGTTATGTGCTACCTTCTCCCAATCCGCCGCGCCATCATCCATGCGAAACAAGGTCATATTTCGTATGAGAGGTGCGACGTATTTGCCTGGGATGTCGTCCAGCATTTCATCTCGGATGTCGAAGACCGACAGAGTCTTGAAATGGTTATTCATCGCCATTCGCTCAATAGCGTAAATTGCAAGAACCATGAAGTCGTTCTTAGCTGCGAATGCCAGGACATACCATGGCGATGAAGTCACGTATTTGTGCATGATCGGGAGCATCATTCGGGGAAGTTGGGTGAATCCAAGCCGATGCCCGACCTCGAGCACCTCGTCTATTTCGTCGACTGAATCAAAATTATCAGGATCACAATCGTCCTCCGTAGAGCCATCTGGATCGGTCACGAGGTCGAGTATGTATTTGAAATTCACCGAATCGGCTTCGATATGGACCGTAGTATCGGCGCCCTCGACAGCCGGAATATCTCCTTTGACAGGCATTGATCGAAAGTAGGTGCCGACAATCAGCAAATGGGTGCAAAGGAAAGAAGGAGACTCACCTGTTCGCCTTCAAGTAGTACGAATGAACTCGGAAATTCACATTGTCCATCGTCTGTATAACAAGGTCGGCTCCCGAGTCGGCATCATCGTAGGCCCAATGGAAACACGGCGTATCGTCGATTGCAACTTCATCGAGTAAGTCGGTCATCTGTTGACTGGCGGCGTCTTCACTTTGAGTTGACATGATAGAGCTGAGATGAAGGACAGAGGAGAGGGTGCGTAGCAGAGGAGCAGAAGATTTTCCGCAGGTACGATGGGTCGAGGCTTGGAGGCACGAAAGCATCCTTTGGCTGACGATTGCATGATGAAGGTGTGAAGTGATGAGTGGATTCGTACTGGATGGAACGGGTTATATATACATTCAGTCATGATTGATTCCTGCGGGTGTCTCATCATCAATCTCATCGTCATCGTCTTGCCATCTATTTCACTCCCCGCTCGACCTCAGTGGACACATGCCTTACAACCCCATCCTCTCACTCAGTGACAATTGTGGCAATAATGCTTGAGAACTGGGATAGCGAGCCCGATACTTTGCTGCTGTCAGCATGACACCAGACAGAAGACTCACCTCTTCCAGCTTCAGGAAATTGAGTGAGACCTGCCTCCAGTCTGTCGCTCCAATCTCCGTTCGGAATAACGTCAAGTTTCGCACCAAAGGTCCAGCGTACTTGATCGGAATACCTTCCAACATAGAGAAGTCCAGGTTGAGGATTGTGAGAGAAACGAGCTCGGAGGATCCAAGCTTGTCTACAGCATGAGCTGCGAGAACAGGGAACTCGTTCTTCGCTGCAAACACAAATACCTCCCACCCATGCGATGTGGCGTAATTGTGCATGAAGGGAAGTATCATTCGAGGTAGATTGGTGAACCCGTACTGTTCGCCGAAAGCCAAGACATTCTGGATGACGTGGAAGGAAGTTGGGGGTGTTTCGGTGGCAAGCTTTCCGGTGAGAATATCGAGCAGAACCGTCATTGTGTCGCAATCCGTATCGATATGTATAGAAGCGTCGTCTTCGGGTGAGGAGGGGGTATCTGCCTTGTCGGGCATGGATCGGAAGAAGGTACTCAGAGTCAGTAATGCTACTACAAACAACGGAAAGATCCCTCACCTGGCTGCCTTGAGGTGGTACGAATGGATGTGGAAGAGGACGCTGTCGGCAGTCTGTATGACGAGGTCTGCACCTGGCTCGTCCTCTCCCGAGTATGCTGAGTGGACGAAGGGAGTTATATCTCCGTCAGCTCGCCACTCTCCGCGGATGATGTACGTTCCACCTGGGTCTGTGCTGGAGTCACTTTCTATGTCGCTGCGCCACTCTTGGCCAGACATGTTCTCGATAAGTGAAGTTTTAGGTATGAGATATAACAAAGAGTGAAGCGGAGTCCTTGTCAGGATGGTCAATGCAAAAGTGCACGGACCGTCTTCGGCCTCCCGCCGAAGAAAGCTTGTGCTTGAGCCCCTCGGAAGACGTTAATCGTGAAACCACCTCTTGCATGATATCAAGCTAGATGCAAAGGGAGTTGCCTCTCCCACTCCGTACCACTCGATGTCTTCTAGTTTTCAGCACCACGATTGCGGTCGATCGACAGGCCAGCACTCACACTTTTCCAAATCCAAATTCCTCGAGATGCCGAGCCAGTCGTTATGCTGCCCAAATTCTTGGCGGCCGTCGTCATGAGACATCAGTCGCTTCACCACTCCGTCTGACCTAGACGCTTTGAGCGCTCGGGTGAAAGCGGTCGCGTACTTTCCCGAAAGTCTTTCCATATCTTTAGGCGTAATGTCGCTAGCATTTCGAGCCCAGAATTGAGAGTCCTCGAAATTTGCTAGGGACCATCTTGCCAATAAAGGGATATCATGTGTGCTAGCGACTACGAAGACTGTCCAAGGGTTACCGGTAGGCTTGTTTGACTTGGTGTACCTGAGGAAGAGAGGGACGAGATGGAAGAATCCGTATTTGACGCCAAGCTCGATCACAGCTGCGTATTCGGACCATGTGTGCGGGTCATCCAGAGTTATATTGTCGATCACGTGCAAGAGGAGGGCGAAGGGTGCTGGATTGACGTCGAAATGAACGATCCTGGAAGTTGTACCGCACAGCTTCTCATCGTGGTCGGGCATATCTCGAAAGAACTGGCTATAACCTGTCAGCTCAAACATGGCTGACGAGAGATAGACTTACCTATGGGCCTTGAGCAAATAGGAATGTACCCTAAACTTCACCCTTCCCTTCACTTCCAATACCATATCGGCGGTCGCATCTTCATATGCCTTGTAGTACTCAGTCTTGGCCGGAGTAGGGGTCGTCATATTGTGAATAGATTGAGGAAGAGACAAGGGAAGTAACAGGGTTGGGATGAGTAACGTCAGCGTAAGTGCTCATTGCCGTAGTCAAGGGGTCAGATTTGGTCGTCAAGCAGAGGGTGGCCTGGACGGCGGGAGTGCCTGAATGATATAGTGTGTCTCACCATAAGGTAGCAGACCCCTCAAATGGCCACTGGACCTTAAGCAGCCTATCCTGCTTTGGCGACCATGACTGCAGCATCTCCAAATGTCCTGTCGCAAGATTACGTTGGCTACTGCTCCAGAAGTAATGTGACCTTTCTCTGATATGAGTCGCCTTGCCTTATCCATCCAATACGCACTGGACTGACCTCAATCCTCCTTGTCCTTAACGCGAAACTCTGAACTGATCAAACGCCAGTCCCAGTCATCGCCATCGCTTGAGATTGCCATTGCCCTAAAAAAGGCCGCCACATATCTACCAGGGACGTCATCGAAACACTCGCAAATGACTTGGCTGAGATGTCCCACCTCGTGGAACTCAGTAATAGCGAAGAACGATACAGCGAATTGAGCGAGGTCGCAATAGTCGTGCTGGGCAGCGAATTTGAAAATAGAGAGGGGATCCGAAGGCGAGCATCGTCGCAGCCGTAGTAAAGATACCGCGGCTCGAGCCACCAAGTCGGGGATAGTGTCGAATCGGTATATATTTCCCGTCTCCGTGATCGCTTTCAGGCTCGGCCAATTGAGTTGAGCCCTTGCTTGCGGTCCACTGTCGAGGAAGCTGAGCAATTTTGCCAACCGGTTGGAGTCGACATCGAGATGGACGACCTTCTCGCTGTGTCCTGAAAGTTCCCTCATGTGCTCCGGCATGCTTCGAAAATAAGCGCTGAATTTTAGCATGCAGTAGCATAACTTTGTCTTGTCTCTCACTGACCTTCGTGTCCTCAAAGTATGCGAATGCACCCTGAACCTCTTCTTATCCGTGGTCTCGATGACCATATCGGCAGTCGGATCATCAAATCCTGGAGAACACTTGTGATCGTCTGCGGTATCGCTCGACATGACTAATAAGAATGGCAATGGCAATGACAAACGATGAGTGAGTGGAGAATTTTAGGTAAATACTAAACACTCTGTGTGTGTGTGTTTCCTGGCCAACCCCGAAAATCACCGGAACGACATGCATGGCATGTATGGTTGCTGTTTACTCTCCTGATAACACTCTTCCTGATGAAGATTCCTTGGGTTTCTCTTAATCCTACTCACCACACCTGATGATTGTCAGCAGCTGACTTCAAGTGAACGGGAAACTCACCAGAACCTAGTCATATTTGACCTCCAAGGATTCGCTGACATCTCGCCATTTGTCCTTTGTAGTGACCGCTTGATCGGCCTTGTGCTTAAACAGGGCGGAGAACAAGGCCGTAGCGTACTTGAGAGGTAGCTCCGCGAGACAGTCAAGATTCATCTTGTCTTGTCCCCATTTGCCCCAATTGTGATCGTTAATTGCGTTTATGGCGAGCTTGAATATGTCCTGGTAATCGTTGCGGCTGGCGAAAACGGCGATTTCCCATGCAGTCTCGCCATTGACACAGCCGTGGACGTGCGGGCGAACGAGGTCGGGTATGTGGACGAACTGACCTGTCTCCCCGTTGCACAAGACACTCTGCAGCTCTTTCCACCTGTACGGCTGCTGTTCAGTGTCCTTGCGAAGGAATCGGAGAAAGTCGTCGACATGACTAGTCATGCAGTCAAATACTACAAATCGCTCGCCAATGTCCGTCCTGAGGACCAATTGAGGGGGTGTGTCTCGGAAATTAGGACTAGGATCAGCCATATGGCTTTGAATGCAGAATGCAACTTGCCTGTGAGCCATAAAGAGATACGAATGGACCCTCATCAATCCGTCCTTGCATTCAATCACCAGATCGGCCGTTGGATCATCATATCCTTCTGCGTACTGAGGATTGAGATCGGTTGAAGGCAATGACATGTTGAGTGATGACAATTTAAGAGAGACTGAGCGGACGAATGAAAAGAAGAAAGGAGAAGAGGGAGAAGACCAAAGAGTAGGGAAGGACTCGACAAGGCCCGAGCGCAGCTTCGCTCAAGGTCATGGCGCACCTGACCGACCTTAGCTGTCCATTTCTACGGAGATGATCTGCAGCCTCTTGATCAGTATCCTATCACACGTCTGGTGTGCACACTTCTCCGTCAAGTACTAATTCGAGGCCAAAGCCAGAGAGAAGACGGAGCGAAATATCAGACTTATTGGTCCTGATCACTGGGACAGCTGACATGCGCCGAATACTTGGCGTGAGTGAGAGAAAAGCTCATTTGACTTAGGTTATCCAGCATTGGCGTCGACTTTGTAAAATCTGGCAACACTCGCCTGGATGATTCCGACATGATTGCCAGAGCCTGAGAGGTCAACTCGTGAGAGGAAATTCGGAACATGACCGCACTGACCTGCTTGTCTCAAACCCCCACGACCTCATCACTCTCAAGGGGCGGACCATGAGTGATGCTCACCGAGTCATGGGGACAAACTCGCGCCTGATCCTGATGATGCCCATTGCATTTCATGTTGACGATCGATTGTTTCGCCAAGTCGGGGAATCCATGAATGCTCGCAAAACGGAATATGGCGGTAGCGTTGTCACCCTTGAGGCAGCAGGTAGCTGGTGGATGGACCAAGTCGGGTAGGTGGGTGAAGTGAAATCTTTCACCGAGTTTGAGGACTTCTTGCAGCTCGGTCCAAGTATATGAGGGAGGTTTACGAGTCTTGTTGATCAGAGCGAGAAGCACCACAAAGTCGGTCGAGTCGCAATTGAGATGGACAAGCTTCTCGCTGTTGATCACAGCATCGTCCGAGTAGGAAGGCATATTTCGAAAATACTCGCTAACGTTATCAACTGATCCTTTGGATAGTGCTCACCTGTGCGCCTGAGCAAACACGAGTGGACCCTGAACTTCACTCCATCTTTGCAATCGATGATGAGATCGGCAGTGAAGTCTTTGTGTACCGGGTGGAAGGCTGCGTTGTCGTCTTCTTCGACATATTGTATGTGATGAGATTGAAGGTGAAGATGAAGACGCGATCAGCTGAAGTTTGAGCTCTGCTGTTTGTTGGGCTTGTCAGGGTAAGAAGTTTGTCCTTAATTGTGTGTCGACCTTCCTCGGCTAGTAACATGCATGCCGACATTGCGAGTCCCCAAAGATCATACCTCATCGTCTCTGAGTCCCTCAATCATCCGCTGTAGCAGAGTCAGCGAAGTTTGGACGGCGATGATGACTTACCACTATTTCAACACGTTAAATGCTCCACTGATCCTTTCCCACCTGACTTTCTCCTCCAAACCGGAAGAATGCTGGTGCTTCACCATTGCCAGGATGAGAGCAGCGCCATATTTACCAGGGACATTGTCGCACACAGATAGGGGGATGTCGTTGTGATCCATGTGGCTTACGCTACTCCTGTGAAATGACGCGACGGCGAGTTTCGCCAGATCCGGATAGTCGTTCAAGCCTGCGAATTGGTATATCGCTATGGCATTCTCTCCACAAACACAGTGACTCGCTCGGTGACGAACCAGCCCAGCGATGTGCCTAAACTGATATCGCTCGCCAGTCTTGAGAGCTTGGGCGAGGCTGGTCCAGCTCGGGCTGCCGCAGTCGAGTTTGTCGACGAGTCTGAGGATAAGAGCGAGGTCGGTCGAACTGCAGTCCATGTGTACCACCTTAGGACCTTCGCCTGCTGGGCTGGCCGAGCTTGAGGGCATCGCTCGAAAGTACTCGCTGCCCCGTCAGCCGTAAGACTTTCGTGCATTCGGATCGCTCACCTGTGAGCCATGAGAACATAGGATTGGACCCTAAATTTCACGCCGTCTTTGCTCTCGATGACCAAATCAGCATCCGAGTCCTTGAAGTTGGGATGAAAGGTTATCTTCGGAGTAGTCATTTGTAATCGAGCGTGAGAGTAATGTTGAGAGATGGGAACGAGAGATGCGATGACGAGAGCAGTCTCTCGAAAGTGGTCGTCAAGGAAGCTAATGAATCATGGCGTATGGCACACACCTCCTCCTTCCTGGCCGAAGGAACGGGATCTGGCGTCTCCTCATTCCTTTCGGGCCTGTGGCGAGCCTATTCGTTCGGGTCCAAAGCAGCTTAGCATCAGCATTTGCAATCACGGTTAGGACGATTCGCTTACCGGCAGAGTAGAAGCTGTCTTCAGTGTCACCATCTACAGGAAATATCTGGTATCCAATTAGCATCGTTAAGTCTTTGGTCTCAGTTGATGACGAACAGATGAGTAGGTTGAGTTGCAGTCAGACGCGTCATCACCATCAGCTTGAATATAATCATCCTATACATGTCACTGCTCCGTAGACATTTCCCATATAACCTTCCTTCGGTCCAACGCCTCACACCTTGAAAGCCATAGCGATCTCCTCCCAATCCGACTCCTTATCCAAAACAGTCGTCCACCCTTTAGTCCCCATAGCCCTGTACAACGCCGCCACGTAAATGCCCTGAACTTGAGAGAATAAGGCCAGGTCGAATGTGGCTGGCGACATAGATGAAATGTTGGCGTCTCGGTGGAGTTGAGAAATAGCGTATCTCGCTATCACGGGGCTGTCGAACTTGCTGGCGAAAACGAAAACGGCCCAGGGAGCTCGTTCGGCGTGTCCTCCCGGTTTGGCGAGTCCAGCGGCTACGATGCTCGGAAACATCCAGAAGCCAGACGTAACGCAAAGATCGAGAGCGGATTGAACCCGATCCCAGCTCTTGGGAATCAACATTTGTGTGTCGTGGGCTTGCAAGAGCGTGAATAAATCTTGGCTGTTGCTAGTCACGGCCAAGTGCTCCACTGGCCGGGCTTCGGAAGGCAACTTGGCGAGGGATGGCAAGTCTCGGAACCACGTACTGGTTGTTGTCAGCACAAATGAGACAGACGTTCGACCTTGCTCACCTCCAAGCTCTAAGTTGATAAGAGTGTACTCGAAAGTACACTCCATCGGTCGTTTTGAGGACGAGATCCCCCTTTGGATCGTTGTAGACTGTGTGGTAGACGATATTTCGGCAAACGTGGGTGGAGGAGGGGACTTGTTTAGAAGGGGTTCCTTGGTCGGAGGCGGGGTCTTGTTTGATGGGCGTTACTAGACTGGGAGAGATTCCTTGGTTGGAGGGGGTTGCGCGATCCGAGAGGGGTGGTGGGTTGGGATTGATCCCTTGGTTGAAGATGGTTTCTTCTTTGGAGGTAGGGTCTGTCTTGCGAGGGGGTACAGTCTTGGAAGGGAGCCCTTTCTTCGGCTTCGGGGGGAGACTATGCTTGAGGTGTATCATTTGGTTGGAGTTGAAGAGTGGTCCTTGTTGTTTGGAGGGAGTCTCTTGTTTGGAGGGTGTGTCTTGTTTGGTGGGAGTATCTTGTTTAGATGGGGTAACTAGACTTGGGGAAGTTCCTTGTACGGAGGGGGTATCTTGCTTGGAGGGGGTTTCCGCTTTGGAAGGGGTCTCTTGATTGGTGGTCGACATGTTGTCGTTCGAGTGAGGTAAAAGGTGAAGAACATGATGAATTCGATGAGAAGATTAGTTAGTAGGTAGATGTTGAGTGAACGTTGATTGATGTACAGTACACCAACTTCGGGCTTCTCCGATTTGATGTAGACTTATGCGCTCACCAGTGGATTTCGATCGCCCTTCTTCGAGTACACTCCCAACGCACTCTACCAAGTAGTGGCATCAAAGCTTGATCTTTTTATTGCGGTAGATGCTCAACTTGGGATCGAGGTAGGCGCGCCGGCGGTGATCGACCTTACACCGTACCTACCTCCTCGACACGCTGCAGAAATGAACAAACAAACAATCGATCATCTGATTCCATCGGATGTGACATGTCACATTCACCCTGTTTACTATTTCAATAAAGTGGCGTAAGTGGGGACCTAGCCGGGAGAATAAACCAGGCGTGTTTTCCCCTTGATACAATTGACGCGACTGATTTTTCTAGAGAGGTGATAGGGAAAGTTAGGTTCAGGGGCGTGACTACCCTCTCGGTTTGTTGGGTCTAACACTGCGCGAATACATGCTGGCAAGCTAGGTAGTATGGGGTGATGTGGACTGGGCTGATGGATATTCTTACTATCGCTATACACACACACTCACACCCACACTCATTTGTACAGATCTTATCTTACCCCAGTCACTCTTTTATAAGTCATATAGATCTCATCAGACCAAAAAAGCAACCCACGTCGCCCAACTCGACACGCTTTTGATTCAGTCGGATATATCGCTAGATTCAATACACATAATCCTAGAATACGAAACGGAGTAAACACGATATTCCGAAACACGAAACACCGCTACTCGCAGTATCATTACCATCAACCAGGCTGCGATACCATCTGATAAGAGAGATCTGTTTCAACACCTCCCCACATACCATTATACAAGATGGCGGCTGTCGCTCATCGTCATGGAGACTCGCAAGCGTCAGGATCGGGATCAAGAGGAGGATCATCCCATCATGGAGCATCTGTCACGAGGAAGGACACATCCTCAAGCAGTACCAAGGGGGAGAAGGCCAAGGTGGGCAACTGGAGAATAGGAAGGACCATCGGAAAGGGATCATCAGGTATGTATCCTGTTGCAGACGTGGAGGACATGACTGATATACAAGGTCGAGTCAAGATCGCCAAACATGCCATTACCGGTAAATATGCTGCCATCAAGATCGTTCCGAAGCAAGCACTAGTCGAGTCGAGGATGTCAATGTCAGAAGCCGGCGCAAGGCAAGACAAGGTCCTACTGGGTATCGAGCGTGAGATCGTCATCATGAAGCTTATCGATCACCCAAACGTCCTCAACCTATACGACGTATGGGAGACCAAGACCGAGCTGTAAGCAATCCCATTCTCACTATAGCAACGCTAACCACCAGATACCTAATCATGGAGTATGTTCCCGGTGGCGAGCTATTCGACTACCTAGTCAAGCGAGGACGTCTACCAGTCTCGGAAGCTCTACATTACTTCCAGCAAATCATCCACGCAGTAGACTACTGCCACAGATTCAACATCTGTCATCGTGATTTGAAGCCAGAAAACTTGTTGCTCGACAAGGACAAGAATATCAAAGTCGCAGATTTCGGTATGGCAGCTTGGGAAGCTGGTGAGCGAATGCTCGAGACGAGTTGTGGTAGTCCCCATTACGCCTCTCCTGAAATTGTTGCTGTATGTCACTCATCGTATCCCGAGAACTCATGCTGACTAGTAGGGTAAAGCATACCATGGATCCTCCTCCGATATCTGGTCGTGTGGTATCATCCTCTTCGCCCTCCTCACTGGACGTCTACCTTTCGACGACGACAACATCCGATCTCTGCTACAGAAGGTCAAGATTGGTGTTTTCGAGATGCCAGACGAGATCAAGGGTACCGCTCGAGACCTTCTTCAGCGAATGCTTGAGAAAGACCCAGAGAGGCGAATCACCGTATGTTCTCCACGTATACGATTTGACCAGTGCTAACCGGTAGATGCCCGAGATCCTCACCCACCCCTTCTTTGTCTCTCGGAGCCCTCGACCTGTCCCTGGTCGTGCGACTGTCTCTCCTCCTAGTATCGATGAGGTCGAGCGACCTGTCAACTCGCCCGAGGAGATTGACGAGGATATCATGGGTAACCTCAAGACCCTCTGGTCTGGTGCTTCCGACGACGAGATCATTGCAGCTCTCATGAGCAAGGAGTAAGTCACCTCTCACTTCCTCTAGGCTACTGCTGACAGACAGCAAAACATGGGAGAAAGCAATCTACCACCTTCTCATCAAGTATCGAAACAAACACCTCGAAAACTACAACATGGACGAAGAGGAAGATGCAGCAGCTCGAGCACGTCGTCAAGCTCGTAAATCTGCCGGAGCTCCTTCTCCAGCAAAGAGGAAGGGCGGAACAGGACCCATGGTAGCTAAACAACCTGGTCTAGCACCTTTAGGGGAGAACGAGACTATTCAACCTCGAGCAGCATCGCCTTCGCCAATGTCTCGACCTCAGGCTCCCACGCCCAAGAAAGCTTCTGGTGGTCAGGTTGAGGAATCTCCTATTTCCAAGGCTAAGCAGCAACCACCCAAGTCTCCCGGTGGACCTCGACCTCCTGTCTCCCGAGGAAACTCTACTGCATCGCAAGCTCCTAGGCTCGAGATGCCCGGTACACCTGGCCCCACAATCACATTACAGGAAGCCACACCAACCAAGGAGGTGCTTGCTGCGAATGTCACTTCTCGACCTCGATCTGGTATGAGCTCCCCCGGCCCCGCCGAGTCGCCTAGTCTACCTCTGAATGTACCCCAGGTACAGGATGAGCGACTACAGCATTTCTTTAATGAAGTCGCCAACCAGCTCAACACGATGAACATCCGTTCTTCTGTCGTTTCCACTTCCTCGAATGGATCTGGCTCAGCAATCCTCGGATCCGACTACCAAGCATACCTCGCTTATGCTGCTGGTGTCAACTCGCCAATTGGACCCATGTCGCCTACTCTCGGCCATGGTAATGGTTTGGAAGTCGGAGTCGACCCCAACCAGTTCGCTGATGCCGATGACGATCACTCTGAAGTCGCTAGTATCGTTTCATCAGTCCAGCCTGGACGACAGTCCCCACTTGTCGGAGTTGGTCTTGGACTTGGTGGTCCTCCCCACGGTCCTCGACCTGGACTCCACCCTACACAGACCCAGAATACCAACCGATGGTCATACGCTTCTTCCACTGGATCATCTCACCGAGGATCCATCTACCCCGTCGAATCACCCATGCAATCCCCCGCACTCAGTTTCGGTGGTGCACAGGAATTCATCGGTTCCACTCAACCTCTACAGGCTACTCGACCCGCTCCATTCCCACCACCAAGAGGTGCATCGAGGTTGGCTCCTACACGACCTGCTCCTTCTACTCCTCCTACTTCTGTCCCTTCGACTCTCGAATCGAAACGTACATCAACATTACCTCGTGATGAATCTTTCGTGGTCATCGATTCCGATACGCCAAATGATCCAAGCTTGAACAGCTGGAATAGCCGTTATAGCGCCAACAGGGGCCAGGACGCTTTCGGTATGCTCAAGAGGAGAAAGAAGAACCTATCCAACATTGAGCCTACCCCATTCATGCCTTCCCTTTCTGGACCCAGCTCGGCAACTTCGACAAGCTCCAGTGTCTCGGGCAAGAGGTCTTGGTTCAACAACCTCTTCTCATTCAAGCCTGCTTCGTTCACTTTGATGTCGAGCGATAACATCGGTAATACTCGTGAGCGAGCAAAGAAGTTGTTGAGCGGTATGGGATGCCGAGTCGAGATTGTCGAGGTTGATGGTTTGAGAGCTTTGAAGTGTCGATATGATGATGTCAAGGGTAAGTCACGAATTGAAGTCAAACGTTAGGATCACAGCTAATAAGCAGACTTCAACAGTGGTACAACTCTCACCAAGGGTGTCCGATTCAGGATCGAGTTCACCAGGTCAACACCAATGTCAAGTGGTGGCTACAACACCCTCGTCTCTCTTACGCAAGAGAAAGGTGCCCAGTCAACCTTCAGATGTAAGCATATTCCCTAATTATCGCCAAACACAGCTGACAAAGTAGCAATTTTCAACCAGTTGAAAACATCTTTCGAGGGCGGCCCACCCCAGCCAGCCCCAGCAGGTATCCTCCAAACCCAACAACGTTCCTACGACCGTAAACCCGCCCCACAGAACCTCTCAGTCCCATCAGGTCGTCAAGCAGTCAGCGCCCCAAATTCTCCATCCGTTCCACAGAATTCACGCTTTGAAACTGGTTCTGTTCATTTACCGAGTTCTATTCGGTATTAGCAATCATAGTTTAGTGTAAGTGTCATCCTTGATTATTTTCCTATAGTCCCCGGGCCTTTTCCTTCTAGCGTATCATCTCATAGATCTTGTTTATTCTTCTTGATATCTTGCCTTTGGTCTGCTTTAACGATGTTACGAATGCAAATCTTGTCCAACATAAAAGTGCCACATTGCTACTTCAGATAGGCTTGAGGCGGCCAGTGAAAAAGGTAGGCGCGGCGACCTCTGTACTCTACGCTAGCAGTAACTGTCTCTATACTTCACTCGTTGCCTATATACCTACCATAGCTATTCCTGTATCCCTTGGACCGATCAAGCAAAAGCGCATCGGGCAAGAAAGCGCACGCATTCTTTCCAGCTCTTACTTAAGGGGCCGCAAGCAAAAATGGTACGTACAATTCAACAAACCTAAAACGCCTAGCTGACCTAGTGACAGGTGCGAATCATTATCAAAGGTGGTGTCTGGCGTAACACAGGTAAGCTCTGATCGGTCCGATAATGGTAAGTCGAAGCTGACGACGAACAGAGGATGAGATCTTGAAGGCTGCTATTTCGAAATACGGAAAGAATGTTAGTACCCTCAAATCAAACAAATGGACGTTACTGATGTAATAGCAATGGGCCCGTATATCGTCTTTACTAGTTAGGAAAACACCGAAGCAATGTAAGGCGAGATGGTATGAATGGCTTGATCCATCCATCAAGAAGGTCGAGTGGTCAAAGGTGATTACCTCTTCATATTCTGATGTAGGATCACACTAACAAATAGACGGAAGACGAGAAACTTCTCCACTTGGCCAAACTCATGCCAACGCAATGGCGAACTATCGCCCCTATCGTTGGTCGAACCGCTACCCAGTGCTTGGAACGATATCAGAAACTCCTAGATGACGCTGAAGATAAAGAAGGAGATGATCTAGGATTAGGAGGAGGAGATGATCCAGCCGCTCAACCTGCTGCCGACGCTAGGGGTTTACGACCTGGAGAAATCGACACCGATCCCGAAACAAGACCTGCAAGGCCTGATCCCGTTGATATGGATGATGATGAGAAGGAGATGTTGTCTGAGGCTAGGGCTAGGTTGGCGAACACGCAAGGAAAGAAAGCAAAGAGGAAGGCTAGGGAGAGGCAGTTGGAGGAGGCTAGGCGACTTGCTTTCTTGCAAAAGAAGCGAGAGCTCAAGGCAGCTGGTATCAAGTGAGTGAACAGTCGAGCGAGGGGATAGAGACTAACATTCAGCCTTCGACCCAAGAAGAACAAGAAGGGTATGGATGTAAGTCTGCTGGTGTCAAATGCAGGGTATATGCTGATGTATAGTACAACGCCGATATCCCCTTTGAGCACCGCCCAGCTCCCGGGTTCTACGACACAACCGAAGAAGCTGCCAAAGTCTTCGCTGCCCCAATTGGTTCCACCCTCCGAGCAGCCGAAGGTAAACGCGCCCAAGAGATCGAAGAACAAGAAGAGAAACGAAAGAAGCGCAAGGGAAACGACGATGGAGGCAAATCCAACCAGACTCAACAATTCGTAGCTGCCCGAGAGGCACAGATCAAAAAGCTCAAAGAGCAAGAGCAAGTGATCAGGCGGAGAAAGTTGAATCTACCCACTCCTCAGGTTGGCGAGAAGGAATTGGAGGATATCGTCAAGATTGGTCAGGCTGGAGAGACTGCTCGTGAACTTGTTGGAGAGGCGGATGGAGCTACAGGGAGGTTGTTGGGTGAATACGAGGGATTGAACAAGGCTGCTATGGCCAGGACTCCTAGGACTGCTCCTACCAGTAAGTCTTGATACTGAGGTTTGCGAAGGGTGGCTGACGTGTAGCCGACAATATCATGGCTGAAGCGCGGAACTTGCGAACAATGTCTAGCGTTCAGACTCCACTGTACGGCGAAGAAAACACCCCTCTCCGGTCAGAAGACGATGCTGGAACCGGATACGAAGGCGCTACCCCCCGACGTGGTATTGCCGCTACGCCCAACCCACTGGCTACTCCTAGTCACGGCGGCATGACGCCACGCTCCGGACCTGGTATGGGCGCCACACCTATGCGAACTCCCGCTCGAGACAATTTGTCCATCAACGACGCTGCTACCCCCTACGGCGAGACACCAATCGACGAACGGCGCCGACTACATGCTGCTCGACGATCACTTAAAGCTGGATTCGCTAGTCTACCGAAACCTGAAAACAATTTTGAGCTAGCCGAGGAAGAAGAGGAAGAAGTCGAGGAGGAAGAAGTTGTTTTGACTGAAGAGGATGCCGCTGAGCGAGATGCCAAGATGAAAGCTGCTCGAGAGGAGGAGGAACGTCGCGAACTCGAAAGGAGGAGTAGTGTCGTCAAGAAATCTCTACCTCGACCTGTCAATGTCGATTTCAACGCCTTATTCGATCAACTTCGAGCTGCTACCGATGCCGAGGATGAGCTTGCTTCTGCATTGATGCTGGTCAACTTCGAGGTCGCCTCGCTTATGAAGCACGATTCGATCGCTCATCCCCTCCCCGGAACTGCTTTACCTGGCGGCACACCTTCCGATTACGATATGCCCGAGGACGAGTTTGTCGCTCTCGCCAAGTCTGCTGTTCACGATGAGTTGGCAAAGGGATTATCTCTACCTGGTGCTTCGGATGAACAGCTTCGACTCGCTATCAATGCTCAGGTCCAGGACGATTCTGCTGCCTTCACGACTACGTGGGCTGAGGAAAAGGCTTCTCTGGTCTTTTCACCTTCTAGCCAAACTTGGGTCGAGCCATCTTCGCTTTCCGCCAAAGACCTCGATGCGGCATATCGAGCAATGATTGATTCATCCCGTGAACGACTAGTTGCTGAGTCCACCAAAGCTTCTAAAGCCGCCAAGAAGCTCAACAAGCAATTGGGAGGATATCAAGCCATCAACACAAAAGCCAAGCAGAGTATCATCGATGTCATGGAAGAAATCCAGAATACAAATCGTGAATTGGAATCCTACATGATGCTCAAGACTATGGAAGAGTCCGCCGCACCCGGTCGATTGGAAAAGAAGAGGGAAGAAGTCGCTATCCTAGAACGTAGAGAGAGGGATCTACAGGCTAGATATGCTGAATTGAATGATGAGAGGAGGAGGAGGTTGGAAGCTATCGAGCAGTTGGAAGAGGATAAGATGGTCATTACTGCTCAAGCTGCTTTGGATGCGGAGGAGGGAGACGATGACGAGGAAGTTGCTGGTGAGGATGTTGAAATGGCCACGGCTTAAAGAGTGCATGCATCACAGTACAAGTACGAGTACATATACGCATACACACTTACAATCTAATCTTAGTGGCAAACGGAATCAAATCTGGATTGATTGTCCGGGAGTGGTAATAGATTGTACCATCTATTCAAGGTGGCTTGTTACTTTGTAGTATACCTTTTCGCCTGTCACCTGCTATTGCTACCTGTCTCCTGTCTATCGGCTCCTTGTACACACCGACATACATTCAAGATGCTTTCGTTCTTTGGAAAAGGCGACCAAAAGAAACCCGGTTCCGGTGGACCGGTCGTACGGAGGGTCATTACAAAGAAACCGATCCCACCTAAATCATCTACCAACACCGGTACATCTACGCCTTCGCGCCCACTTATCTCATCATCGTACAAGAATGGATCTAGCTCCACACAAAGCAAGCCGAAGCCCTACGCATCATCGAGCTCGAATAAAGGCAAAGAGAAGGCATCCCTCCCTTCCCCGCGACCAGCTTCGTCGCCAGTCAAACGACCTGTTAAACGTAAAATCGAATCTACCAGGATTGAATCCGAGTCTGAATCGGATTCGGAAAGTGGAGAAGACGCTACCGCCTTATTTGGATCTACGAAGAAAGCCAAGCGTACAGGGCTGTCATCAACACCGAGACCATTAGCGGGTGAGGAGTGCGTGGGCAAAGACCGAGTGCTATTCCGCTATAGGGATGAAGGTCTTGCTGGGGAGTGGAAGGGGTTCACACCTGGAGAAGAGATCGTTAATGGTGTGAGGAAGGGGTGGGAGAATAAAGGGGATGATGAAGGACGAGTTAGGAGTTTACTTGATAAATATGCTCCTTGTACGTTCGTCCCATCTCGACGTCTGGAGACGTGGGCTGATATACAGATTTCCCACAGGAGGGCTTTGAGAAGCAGGATCCACTGCCCTTTGTTGAGTTACAGTACCCCGCTAGAGGGTGTCGTGAGAGGTGAGCTAAATGACCCGCGGAAGGACATGAGCTGATGAATAGATTCTACCTCCTCAATCCAACCGCTGTGCGGGAGTACGCCCCGCTGAGAGAGCTCAGGACGACAATACAGCAGATCCTGGAATGTGAGCTAGTAGTCTCCTGTACTTCAGGCGCCCAGCTGATCCTAGTCTACATCCCTCCTTCCCACCGACATATCTTTGGTACTCTCTCCGATTCACTCGATCTCGATAGTCCAACTATATCCCGCTTCCAATCCCCATCTCCAGCATTCCCTACTCCTCCATCTAGCGGTAACTCCCCCGCTCCCCCTGTAGTGACAGAGACCATCGGCGATGCTATTCGAAAAGCCCTAGCTCCCAACCGTCGCGACGGACCAGGATTTATAAAAGCAATGGAGAGGTTTAATGCAGCCATGCAGGATATCCAGAATGATGGAACTTTGGCAAGCTGGCTTGAAATTAGGGGGAGGGAGATGAGGGGTAGGGAATGGGGTAAATTGGTGGATGTCGTACATGATCAGGCGTATGCGAGGGTGGTTGGACCTTACTCGCATGAATTGGAGGTATGTCAGAATTTCACAGGAGTGGATGGGAGGCTGATGGGTAGCACCACCCGAAACATCCTGATCAGGTTGCTGATGCGATTACCGCAAAGGAGGATGCGTATGGGGAGCTGCGCCATGAGTAGGTTCATAGATGATGAGCGAATCGATGCTAATTCATAGCTTCATGACCAAAGTCATCGAGCAGACCGGATTAGGCCCGAACTCCGTCTTGTAAGTACTGGTACCCAGTTGGGATACCTCGGACTGACGAGTAGTGTCGATCTCGGTAGTGGCGTAGGCAATTGCGTAACTCAAGTAGCCCTCCAAGCTGGAGCAAGAAGGTAAGCTAAATCATTGCCGAGCATACAAGCTGACAATTAGTTACGGCTACGAGCTCTTACCAGTCCCCGCCCACTGTGCTCGTCTGCAACTCGAGGAAACCAAAAAACGATGGGCAATGTGGTGCTTGAATGGCAATACCGACATTGAAGCGCATGAAGGTGATTTCAGGACAGCGAAAGATGTCGCCAAGCGACTCCAGGAAGCTGATGTAGTTGTATGTCGCTTTTTGGCATCGAAAATTAAGGTTGACAATACAGTTGGTCAACAACGAGGTCTTCCCCTCTTCTCTGAATATCGAACTTACATATATGTTCCTCGATATGAAGGATGGAGCCAAGATAGTCAGCTTGAAACCCTTCGAACCGGAGGTCGTACGGATGAACGAGTCTAACGTAAGTCTCTTGAGATCATCATGATTCAAGCTGATGAGGTAGTGTGACTCGTTTGCCGCAATCGTCAAACTTGAGACTCACCATTATGCTCAAGGGTGGGTTAGTTGGAAAGGTGATTCTGGGCGGTACTTTATCCAGACGATCGATCGTAGTGCGAGAAATAGGTATGAGATGAAGTCGAAGCGGCAGAAGTAGGGTTTGTGGGTGGTTGTATGTCTGCACATGCTCGTCTTCATGCATTGCTCTACTGTGTATTGCGGGTCTGCGCGAGGTCCTCGCCGTTCAGACCGATCACGTACGACAACGCTCGGGATGTGAGAAGTGTATGCATTGTGATGAGACTGACGTGCTCTATTATTGTTGACTACCTCCTTCCTGGACGCCCTACTCCATCTGAGTAACACCAACCTGAGCAGGCCTCAAGACCCTATTTCCGATCATCCAACCTTCCTTCTGAACCTCAAACACCTCTCCAGCCTCATAATCACTTCCATCAGGTTTCTTGCCGACATGTTCTTTAGGAACCTGGAAAACAGCCTCGTGCATGTTGGGATCGAATTTCTCTCCTATAGTGTTTTCGAATCGCTTAACACCGTGATGGTTGAATGTATTTAACATTTGCTTTTGTGTCATTTCTACACCGGAATGTAATTCTTTTAGAGCGGTGTTGGAGGAATCGATAGGTTGTTTGACTAGTGATAGCGCTGTTGTTAGGACGTCTGAGGTGGCGAGGAGGGATCGTGCGAATGAAGTGATGGCGAATTCGGATGCTTTGTTACGTTCTTCCGTTACTCTTCGGTTCATCGTTTGGACCTCTGCTCGACCGTACATGATGTCTTTCTGGTATGTCAGCATTATTCTCTGTACAAAAAATAGTGGCGATTTCAGATCGCTCCCTAAAGCTTGAATTGAAACAAAGACTAACCTCTAGCTCCTTGATCTTGCTTTCCAATCCAGCGATCTTTTCCGCATTTTCATCTTTTGCCTCTCCCTCCTTAGGAGCCTCCTTTTCAGTAGAATACGTCCGCCTAGCGGCTAAAACTCTGGAAGCGACTGAGCTAGATGGTCTAGCCTGTCTACTGACGATGTTACGTAGTGGTTGTAGGGATGATAATGAGCGGGACATTGTTGTGTTGTATGTATTATGTGTATGATGGAACAATCGGTTGAATCTAGAAAATCCAGAGTTCCTCTTTGCCGTCTCCGATGATTACGTATTGGATGACACGTGGATTGTAGTCAGTGAATATTACCTTATACAGTAATTCTAAGCGATATAGTGACAAAGGATACAGTATTATACGGAGGGTACACAAAACAATCACCCTATATATCCTATAGCATTCACTTCTATACCTAGGTAGACACTCCTGTATACTCTAAAGCGATACCTAGTACGCCCTATCGACCCTCAACGACAAATAAGCCCGGCAATCGCCCGACAAGTCCCGCGAAAAACCTCCGACTCACCTTACATCCGCCCATCACCTATGTCTGAACCCAAGACGGCAGAGGGCTCCAACGAGGGTACCCCAGCACCTCATACGGAAGGTATGATCGATCCAGAACTAGCCGACCTACCTGCTCCATCGCGTCACGCATCTGCATCAGCTCAACCAGAGGATGTCGCAAATAACGACCATTCAAACGGTATACAAGCCGCGCCAGTATCAACCCTCTACAGCTTCGATACAGACCACATTCCCCTCGGTATCACTGAATCCATCGCCCAAGCACCGAACCCTCGTCCATCTGATTTCAATTACAATCAACTTGCCGATGTTCCCCTCTCACAAGAAAATAGATTGGATTTCGATACAATCATGAATAACGATACACCAGGTAGTCCAACTACGAAAATCATGAAAGCTGTCGTACCACACAATGCTGCTCAGGCAGAACCTAAATGGCCACCTGT
>Ga0308160_10001000_pt1 | contig 44170 bp, 59 predicted proteins | sample PhyFR1_FD_201036 | JGI IMG/M metagenome (GOLD analysis project Ga0308160, IMG submission 201036) | Phyllosphere microbial communities from UC Gill Tract Community Farm, Albany, California, United States - DLSLF.R1 | ecosystem: Host-associated > Plants > Phyllosphere > Unclassified | place: USA... | reverse complement strand
TGGAACTACCTTTTCGCTTCAAGCTCGTGACCTAGTCTGCCGCCGCCTTACTTACTACAGACGCTGGCCGTCGTGGTCCTTGTTCGTCCCTCCCTCCTGTGCTTGCCTCGGAACCCCTCTCTCCCTCCTTGCGCCAAGCGTCCCAGCCGGTCTGGGGCGCGCCGGCTTCCCATATCTCTCGCATGTAGTGTGTGCATCCGCATCTAATGGTTCATTATTGAGTCGGGCGCCCTACTTACTGGCAAGTGGAGACAGGGGTGGCCTATAGGAAGGACGTCGGCAGAGGCGCGCTTGAGGACGCGCGCCGCCTGGCGACGTATTTTAGAGGCTGGCAGGATGTGCCTGAAGGGGGGGAGGGAGAGTCCCCCGTCAGTGGCAGCAGCAAGCTCCTCTGCGGCGCACCGTTGGTGGCCTGGCGGACCCCGACGACCGACGTCGCGGATCCGATGCTCTTCTCGGGAAAAGCAGCTGGCCGGCGACAGCGGCGGAAGGAGGGCGTGCGAGCTGGCGCAGGCCCGAACCGTCCGAGACCAAGCGCGAGCGCGCTTAGAGGCCGAAGGACTCGCGAATCGCATGTCCAAGCCGGCGGGCGCCCTCAGCCATCTCTTTGGGCGTCGTGTAGGAGAACGAGCAGCGGAGGAAGATGTCGTCGACGGTCGTCGGCACCGAAGGGTCGGCGCGGAAGAGGTCGGACGGGGCCGTCGTGACGCCGTTGGCGATGCCGGTCTCAAAGACGTCGAGAAGGACGCCGTCGGGGCCGAGCTCGGCGATGCGCGGGTGGGCGGCAGCCTTGAGGCGGATGAAGTAAAACATGCCGGCCTTGGGCGTCACCCAGGAGACGACCTCGAGGGGCAGGTGCTCACGGAAGAGAGCCTCCATGCGCCGGGCACGGTCCGAGTAGCTGAGCGAGCAGTGCTCGAGGTACTTCTCCCAGCCCTCCTGGCCACCGATGGCGCCGATAAAGGATGTGATGGCGGCGAGCGAGAAGCCGCTGATCGACTGGGTCGTGACCTCGCTCCGGTAGGCAAAGCGCTCGAGCAGCTGCGACGGGCCGGTGATCCAGCCGCACCGGCAGCCAGGGGCGACGATCTTGGAGAACGACGAAAGGTCGACGACGCGGGCGTCCGAGTCAATCTCGAGGAAGCTGGGAGCGGCGGGAGCCGCCTTGCCGTCGTCTGAGAAGTTGAGGACGAGCGCGCGGTAGGGGTCGTCCGAGATGATGATCAGGTCGTGCTTGCGGGCGAGGCCGTAAATGACCTTGCGACGGCCGATCGACATGGTCGTGCCGGACGGGTTCTGGCCAGTCGGGACGAGAATGACGACCTTGGGCTTGGGGCCCTGGGTGGCGGTCGACCAGTTGCTGAGAACCTCGTCCATGTGCTCGGGGTTCAGCTACAAGACCGGAGATCGATGGTCAGTCGAGCGCATGGCGAAGAAGATCCGCCCGACACGGCACTTACGCCGTCGTGGTCGAGCTTGATGGCAACCGGCTGCAGGCCCTGGGGAACCATGGCGTTGAGAGTGCCTGTCGACGAGATCAGGGACGGATCAGCCTCGAGCTGCACGCTGACGCCTTCGATAGCCAAAAGAAACCGCACCAGGGTAGGCGTACTCCTCGACGAGGACAGAGTCGCCCCGGGCGCAAAGCGTGCGGAGGATGTTGTCCATTGCGTCGGTCTGGAAGAGACAGCACGTAGAGACATCAGCAACAGCTCTCTGAACGCAGAAAGAAGCAAGAAGGACCAACGTTGCCGTGCGTCACGAGGACCTCCCAGTCTCCGTCTGACGGTGCGAAGGACGAAACAGAGCTGTCAGAGGCGGGCAAGGCAGATTAGACAGGCGAAGCAGACGCACAAGGAATGTGGAAGGACCGCTCGACGTGCTCCCGGATGAAGGCCGACAGCTTGGGGTTGCCGGTCGAGCCAGAGTACTGCATGGCGAGCGCGAGCGGAACGTAGGTCGACTCGTTGGCAGAGCCGGCGACGACCTCGAGCTGGTCGTCGGCCGGCTGGTCGGGCGAGCTCATGACAACCGTCTTCTTGAGCCAGGGGAAGGTAAAGGCGACCTGCGAGACGGGGAAGGTCGACGGGTGAGGGAGGCCGCCGCCGAACGAGATCTGGCCCTCCTGGCCGAGGTACCTGCAGAACGGGGAGGTGGCGAGCGGTCAGGAGACTGTGCGCCGAGACGTTCGGAGATAGCGGGCGGGACGTACTTGACCGCCAGACGCTTAAGAGGGCTAGGGCCGCGCGACTTGCTCTCCTCCGAGAGGAAGCGGTCGTAGGACCGGATCGGCTGGCCAGTGTGCTCGTGAGGGGGGACCTAAGCAAATCGAAAGGGAGCGGGCGCAGTGAGCTCGTCTGTCGGCAGGCGCCGGCGGGGGCTGAGAGGGAGCAGTGGACAGACGTCCTGCTGAGCCTGGAAGAGGTCGGCCTGGGACGTGGGAAGGAGGACGGTCATGCTATGCGAGGTATGTGCGTGTGTGTGCGAGTAGGGTGAGGGAGCTGGCTGGTGGTTGTGAGGGAAGAGGACGGTCGGAGGGGAAGAGGAGGGCAACGTTGACGGCCCCCACCCCCTTGAAATCCTCTGGGAGTCGGCCCCCTGCTGCCGCGCAGCCGTCGCCGTTGACTCTGCGCGCGAGGCCGAGCGTCAGCAGGGGTCGCGGAGAGGCCGACGTCAGCAGGGCAGCCCAGGGGCAAATTCTGGCTCCGAGGTTTCCGCCCGCCCAGGCCCTTTGACTTGCAGACGTAACGACGGCTTAGAAGCACAGGGAAAAGACACATGTCGTCGGCCGCACCGCCCGACGCTCACGCCTCGAACCCGCCCACCGTTCAGCACCGGTTCTTGGCCGGCACGGGAGGCGGCGCCGCCCAAAGATCGATGCCGATGGCTCGTTCCTCGCGGGTCTACCGGCAGCAGGGAGAGGTGGGCCAGAGCGTTTTCCCAGAGTCAGCAGGGGGGCCGCCCAGCTAGCCCGCGCGCGGCGCGCGACGCTGACGGCCGGAGCCTCAGCGCAGCAGTCGAGACACCGCTGACGACAGACGCACGGTATCGAAGGCGCGGGTGAGAAAGCAGACTGGCCGGTCGGAGCGCATCAGCTCATGAACAACTCGAAGATGGACGTCGGAGGAGCACGACACGCACCGAGGCTCTCGAGGACCGGCTGCGTGAAGTGCAGCGGCTGCCTGCAGAGGTCAAGGGCAGCACCGTCCAGCGGCGAGTCAGCCAGGTCACCGGACGCGCGAGAGGGGCCGACAGAAAGCCGACGGGCGAGTCGTTGGCAAAGCAAGCGAGGGGACGGAACTTGACCAGCAAGACGCCATCCGAGCCCCGAGGACCGGCCTGACCGAAGTCAGCTGTCGTCTGGGCGCCGGTCTCAACGCCGACGACGCGGCCACGACCGACCGAGCTGATGCCGAGCGGATCGTCAAAGTTGCGTCGAAGAGCGGGCGCCATCTGGATCTCGCCAAAGACGAACTCGCGTGTGTCGGTCAGGAGGAAGTGGGCCAGTCGGTTCTCCTTGCAGGTCGCAAAGATCTGCCCGGGAGACGCGAAACAGTCAGAAGCGATCAGAGTCGGCACTCGTTCAGGAAAGGAGGACGTACGTGCGCCTGCAGGAGGTTGGCGTGAATCTTCGCCGGCGCTGGACGCATCTCCCGCCGGCGGTCGCGGAAGGGAATGCCGAGCTCCCAGTCCTCCTCCTCGCGCGCAAAGGCCTTCATGAGGCCCGACTCGGGCTCGACAACCTCGACGATGCAGACTCGCTCGGCCATGTTGCGGCGATTAACGAGGACGAGCGTCTGCGACTTGGTAGCAGGGTAAGGCGAGGTCGGGTAGACGCCCTCGCCAACGCGGTCGGCCGCCAGTCGCGTCGTGGCTTTGCCTGGAGAGAATGAGTGAAGACGAAGAGGAGAAACGTTAGTCAGCGAAAGGACTGCCAGAGAGTGCAGATTCAGAGGAAAGCGGCCGCACGAAACTCAAAGTCGGCATACGTGGGGCGCGTCGCGTCGAGGACGGAAAGCGCTGTCAACAGGATGATCTCGTTGAGCCAAAAGCTCGTACCGGCCACGGTCGGCGGTAGACCGACGAGCGGCGGGACGGGGGCCGAGAAGCCTGGAGCAGCCATGCGAAAGAAGGGACCGTCGTCCATCATGAGCGAGACGGGGGCCGACGGGATGGCGGAGACGCCTGGCAAGTGGCAGGAAACACACGTGTCAGCACTGGAACCATTAGTGGCAGGGTCGAGAGCGACGCACATCGTTGGATGTCATTGGCCCACTCCTTCTCCGAAATACGGTCGACCCGCTCGAGTCGGGGGAGGGCGAGACGGGTCTGATGAAGGACTTCGTACGAGCGTTCGAGCAGCTCGCGCGTGCTTTTCTGAGGCGAGAGGGGCGCCTGCGGGCAGAGACCGACGGTCGCTCTACGAGTGTAGAGCTGCAGATTGTCCTCTGGCCGCAGGACGGGAACGGCCTTGGCTGACTCGGTCGACCGGCTTGCCGCCCTGCGCAGTGAGCCGAAGCGCGACCGAGTCGAGGACCAGGACGAGAGCGAGCCGAGCGATGACAGCGAGGACGAGGTCGACGACGCCGCCGACGAGACCGACCACGACGGCCGCCGGTGGTACCATCTGCGTGGCGCCGGCACCGACGGAGGCTTGGGGAGCAGCGTCTCGTACGCCGACTCGCGCTGGGTGCTGCTCGAGGCCGATGGTCGCGAAGGGTCGCCCGAAGGAACGCCTCCTGTCTGGAGCCCGCGGTCCCCCTCAGAAATGACCCGCCGATGTCGCTGGCTCGGTCCGTCGTCGACCGCGAACGCTCGTGAATTGCGCGCGGAAAGTCCAACGTGTCCGCCCTGGTCGCGGCGGCCGACCTGGGCGGCCCAAGGGGGAGCCGACTCACCGAAGCCAGGCGGCGAGCGGCGGTGGGTGCCGGAGTGGAGGGGGAAGGGCCGGCGGGCTGGCGAGGAAGGCGGGCCGTAGAGCATGGCTGTACAGGTCGGTGGGGAGAAGGCCGAGAGCAGAGCGAGAGGCCGACGTCCGAGTAGCCTCTTGAGGTTCTCGCGAAGCGAGTGGCAGCATGCCGGTGGACCAGGGATGCAGTCGAGGGGGGCGGAAAGGGGGCGACGAGCTGCTGCGCGCGTTGTGGCTCCGGCCGGCCGCTGACGGCGCGACGCAACCGTACGTGCACCGGCTGCACGCAGACCCGGCGGCGTCGCTCGCTTGCGCCGGGGTCGAAAGCGGGAGTCTGCCAAGAGGCATGAGCATGTGATTGAGAAAGCAGCTGTAAGGAGGGCAAGAGATCTGCGAGAAGGAGGTCGGGAAGCTAAGAGAGGGCGGACGAAGGCGGAAGTGCGGGAGGAGAGGACACATGAAGCGACGGGTGCTACAACAGGCGCGGTCGATGGGTAGGAGGAGCGACAGCAGGCGGACGACGGGGATTCCATAGCTCGCAATGAGAGACAATAAAAGGGCGGCGTGCGAGGCAGGCCGGCCAGCTCGCACGCCCCGTCCGGAGGGAGAGCCAAAGCGACGGGCTCTAGAGCTTGAGGAAGCGGTACGTCGCAAAGGCGCCAAAGATGGCAAACGCAATCAGGCAGCCGACGATGCTGAAGAACTGTAGAGGAGCAAAGCGATTGTGGTCAGGGGCGGATGCCGGATGCAGACGAGCAAATGACGGGAGGACGCACCCAGGTCAGGTTGCCCTCCTGGTCCTGGCCGGGAACCCAGACGTTCATGCCCCACAGACCGGTGACCAGGTTCATCGGACTGTCGGAAGAGCGAACGGGGCGACAACGCCAAGGTCAGCCGCGATCGATCTGGCCCATAAAGGGGGGTCGAGACGCACATGAGGACGGTACCGAGCGCGGTCATGCGCGAGAGGACCTCGTTCATCTGGTTGTTGGCGTCGGTCATGTCGATTGAAATCTGAGCGAGGTAGTTTGAATGCGAGCGCGAGAGAATCTTCTCGTAGTGGTTCAGGTTCTGCGTCATCGTGATCAGATGGTCTTGGATGTCCGAGAGGTAGAGGCCCTGTGGAGAGCAGTCGCGTACGAGGAAGCAGTCTCAGCGAGAGGGCCCTTTACCTCTTCACGAAGGCAGACAAGAGGACGTACGATGTCAGACTTGGGAGCGACGCTCCAGCTCTCATTGCACCGCTTGGCCAAGCCCTTGACGACATCGGCCTTGTTGCCCATCAGTCGGAGCAGGCCCATGACCTTTTTGCGGCACGTGCCGATCCGCCGAAGCATGTCGCTCTGCTCAGCATCCTTGAGGATCAGGACGAGCTCATCTACGGCGATAGCGCGGTACGCGCAGTCAGTCAGCGGATGCCTGCCTAGCTGCCAAGCTGACGAGATGAGACCGCACCGATCGAGTCGACCTCGTACTCGATCGACTGGACGAGCGGGCCAAAGGCGTCGGCAATGTCGTCGATGAGCGCGTACGAAATCCAGTCCGAGGTGACGCTGATGTAGTCCTTGAGCTGCTTGATACGCCGGCGGACGTTCTGCGGATGGGGCGTGCCGCGGAAGTGGAACTGGAGGGAACAGTTGGGAAGGGGGGATCGTCAGCAAGTAGCCGAAGAGAAACGAACAAATCGTAAGCAGGGCTTGGCCGCACCGAGAGCGTGCCCTCACGGAAGACGATGATGTACATGTTGAGCGGCTCGAGGTGGGTCGGGCTGTACGGGTCCTGGTCAAACGACCGGAAGCAGACGAGGTAGTAGTTGCGGAAGAGCTCAATCTTCTCGCGGGCCTCCTCCATCTGGATGTCCTCGGTCGTGAGCGGGTGAATGCCGAAGACCTGAACGTGGGCGCGTGGGTCAGCGGAGGGAAGGACGGTGAGCGAATGCAAGGCTGGAGTCGGAGCGCACCTTAGACAGCGTCTTCATCTCGTCATCGGTCGGGCAAAGGACGTCCAACCACCACGTCGTCGACTCTGGGTCGGCCCGCTCGCGCTCGACGGCGCTCGCGATGCCGTTGGCGCCGACACCGCCCCCGGACATCTTGGACATGCCGATCGCCTTGCTCAGGAGCGACTCCTTGCCGCCGTTGCCGCCGGCGACCGACGAGCCGTCATAGCTTCTGGGCGTCGCCGTCCCACTCGTCCGGGCCGTCGCCGGGTGCTGAGGCGAGCCATCATCCTTGGTCAGACTGTCGTCGTCGTCCGCCGACCGACCGGAGAAGAGGTCCTCGAACGTCTGACCCTCGGCGGGCAGCTCCGAGAGCGAGCGGGCGTGAATCGTCGCCGGGAGCGCGTTCGAGTAGAACGAGAAGCGGTACGGCCGGTCCTGGAGGTTGGGCTGAATCAGCGGAGGCTGGAGGCCGGCCGGCGGGGGCGGACCCGAGAAGGTGTCGTAGAGCGAGCTCTTTGAGTCGCGGACCGCCGCCGGCATCAGTGGCGCCGCCGACGGGCTCCCTGACGTCTTGAACGGGAAAGACGACGGAGCAGTTGCGTTGCCGCCGCCCTCAAAGAGGGCGACCTTGGCCTGCCGCCGGGCGTGCGGGGCCGGGTTCGACTGCGACAACTTGCGCTGGCGCCGGCGGACAAAATTGGTCCGCGGGCCGCCGTCCTGGCCGCCGCCGCCGCCGGCGGGGCCGGTCGAGCTGTCGCCGTTCGACTGGCTCGCGCCCGCCGCCGAGCGGTGCTCGGTCTCGTCATCGGCCGGGCCGTCGTCAAAGCCGCCGGTGCTGCTCCGGTGGATGTCAATCGAAGCCCGATCATCGACGAGCTTGGCCGACTCCTGAGCCGCCGGCTCCTCGGTCCAGGTTGAGGCAACGTCTGGGTGCTCGTACCGGGGCGTCATGTCAGCCGCGCCGAGCGTGATTTTCTCGACCTGGGCAAAGTCCTCGAGCAGGTCAAAGTGGAAGCGGTTGCGCGTCGCAAAGCCACCGAGGTCCATCCGCCGGACGCTGCCTGCCCGGGACGACTCGCCGCCCTGGCCACCGGGGCCGCCGCCGCCACCGAGCATCATGCCGGGCGAGGCCCGGATGGGCCCGCCCATCGGCGGCTCGTCCTCGTACGACCGAGCGGCCTCAGCCGAGTGATGGCGGTGGTGGTGATGGTGGTGGTGGTGCTCGCGGGGCGAGCCATGAGCAAACTCAGGGCTGTGGCGCCCGCCGCCGCCGAGCGTGAAGGACGCCTCTTCCTCGTTGTCCTCGAGGATGACTTCCTCGTCGGTCCCGTAGCCGGCGGCCGCGCCCCGGCCTCCGCCGCCTCGGGCGAGCGACATGTGCGCCTCCTCGCTCTCGCTCAGCATCGGAAACTGGGGCGTCGCCGAGCCCTGGTCGTGCGACGAATGGTGTGACAGCCGAGGCGGGGCCGAAGGTCGGCGCAAGACGTCGGGCGACATGTGCGACGATCCGGTCGGGTCCCTCGGCGACAGCGGCGGCGAGAAGCCTGCCGTGATGGACGCCGACCGGGCGCGGGCTGCGACGATGGTTGGAGGCCAGGAGGTAAAGGGGTCAGCGTTTGCGCCAAATGTAGAACAAAGAAGGGTTTGGGCAGCGACCTTCGGCCATGCACCGATTCCCCGACTTCGGGGAAGGAGAGAACGAGGGAGGAAGAACTGACTGAAGCCGATGGCCGAGTCGATGTCCTGCTGCTTCTGCCGCTCGCGCTGGCTGGGCTCATTGGGGTTGAAACTCCTGCCTCCAATCATGCTCGGGTGCGGGCCGAGGCCGGTGTGAGCGGCAGGCGAGGACGGCATCGTGATGGCATGCGAGCCCGAGGGCGAGTGGGCGGCCGAAGACGAGGCCGAGGTCGAAGAGTGGCCGCCAGCGGACGACGGCATGAGCGTCCGCGGGGACGACAGCGGCTGGCCGGGCATCCTGAGTGAGGGAGCGGGCAGGCGAGTGGGGCGGGCGGCGGCGGCGGCGGCGGCGGCGACTGAGAGAGAGAGAGAGAGAGAGAGAGAGAGAAGACGGTCGTCGCTCTCGGGAGGGAGGTCGTGCTGAGGAGCAGGAGGAGGAGCAGCCCCTCGCCTTCGAGGGCGGCGGCCCGAGTGACGCTCCTCGGGAGCAGAGCGACGACTCGCAGATGCTGTTCCATGGCAGGCCGGCAGGCCCAGAATGACCCTTCTCGCAACAGGCCATGCCGCCAGGGCACCCCAGCAGCGTAGGTGGCCATCCAGGGGTCGACAAGAGCGTGAGCGCAGGTACATGCCGGTCGCTACTCATGTGAGAGAACTCCGTCCGGGCGAGGTCGTGCAGGCTGGCCATCCATCAGCTACTCCGTACCCGTCGAGCGACGCGCAGCTGCTGACGTCGCTCGCTGCAACGCGGCAAGCAAGGAGCCAGTAGAGAGATGAGGACGATAGACAGCTCTTCGGACGGACGGACATGGTCCCTCGAGGCGAGACGAAGAGAAGCACATGCTCGCCCCCTTTCGGCCGAGCGACCGACGCTGCCTCGTGCGTAGGACGGTCGGCCGGCGTCTGTTTCTGGGAGGAGGGTCGTCCGAGCTGACCGGAAGGGCCTCCTCAAAGGGCGCCCTCGCCCAATCGCCAGCCGCCGTTTCTCCCTCTCGTCCATCATCACCCCGTCCCTGCACCCTCCCTCTCCCTCACCATGTCGCTCCGTTCCAACGCAGCTCTCCTCGCCCGCTGTGCGCGCGCACCGCGCCCGGTCGTTGCTCCCCGCCCGTCGTCGTCGACCGCCCGGCTCGCAGGCCGCCGGTCGTACGCGACCGCCGGCGGCGAGACCAAGGTCCCGCCGGCGAGCGCCCCGCCCCCGGCCGGCTCGTCGTCCAGCACGCCGTCCGTCCCCCGCCTCTCCTTCTTGCTGCACGAGATGAAACGATCACGAGCTGACCATCTCGTCTCTGCTCCTGCTGGTTGATGCTGCCCTGTTGTGCTCGCTCGCTCGCAACAGGCTCTACCTCGGCGGTCTCGCCGTCGCCCTCGGAGGCGCTGCCTTCTACTTCTTTGGCATGGGCCAGTCGCCCGAGGGCCAGGGCAAGAATGTCGCGACCGCCGTCAAGGGCGCCAAGGCGACCGTCGAGGCCGCGACCGGCATGAAGCGCGACAAGGAGGACTATCAGAAGGTGTACGTCCTCGCTTGATGGGCCGCTCATCATTGGCGGAGAGATGGGCCGCCGTCGCCGCGGCTAGCGGAACCGTCGGGGCTGACCGATCCGCTCGCGCTCGCCTCCCATCTCTCTCTGCTCAGCTACAATGCCATCGCCGAGTCGCTCGAGAAGGAGGATTACGACGACGGCTCGATGGGCCCCGTCCTGCTCCGTCTTGCCTGGTGCGTCTTGGCTAGCTCGATTGCTATAGGGCACACGCCCTCGAGACAGGTCTATCCTCGCCCTGGAATCTAGAACCTCCCGGCTGACCGCGCCATATGCGTTTTCAGGCACGCCTCCGGCACCTACGACAAGGACTCAAACGTGAGCTTTCGTCGAAATTCAGTGCATGCGATGCTGCATGCGATGACGGCCCGCTGACATTTGCCATGGCCTCACCCGCAGACCGGTGGCTCTGATAAGGCGACGATGCGCTTCAAGCCCGAGGCCGAGCACGGCGCCAACAACGGCCTCAACATTGCCCGCGACCACATGCAGCAGATCAAGGAGAAGTTCCCGTGGATCTCGTACGGCGACCTCTGGACGCTCGGCGGCGTCGCCGCCGTCCAGGAGCTCGGTGGCCCCGAGGTCAAGTGGCGCCCGGGACGCATCGTACGTCGCTACTGGATACGGTCGCCATCATGCGACGCTTCTTCGGCACTAGACGCTGACGATTTGCTGCGACCTGATAGGACGGCTACGACTACCACGCGACGCCCGACGGCCGCCTGCCCGACGCGACCCAGCAGCACGACCACCTCCGCAAGATTTTCTACCGCATGGGCTTCAACGACCAGGAAATCGTCGCCCTCTCCGGCGCGTGAGTTCGCCGGGTTGCCCTGTCATACTCGATACGAAGTTCTTTGGCTCATCGGCTCGTTTGCCCCGGTTTGCCCAGTCACGCTCTCGGCCGATGCCACACCGACCGCTCTGGCTTTGACGGACCCTGGGACTTCTCGCCGACCACCTTCGTGCGTCCTGCAGAACCACTCAGTCGAGCCGCCTGACCTATGCTGACAGACTAATCATTGTCGCCCCGCAGTCGAACGAGTACTTCCGCCTTCTCGTCGAGGAGTCGTGGGTCTGGCGCGACTGGAAGGGCCCCAAGCAGTACACCGACAAGTCGACCAAGACGCTCATGATGCTCCCGACCGACATGGCCCTCGTCAAGGACAAGTCGTTCCGCAAGACGGCCGAGATCTACGCCAAGGACGAGAAGGCCTTCTTCAAGGAGTACGTTTCCCGTTCTGACCGGCATCCGATGCGACGCACCCGCTGACTTCGTGCTGACGGTCGTCTTGCTCGCAGCTTCGCGGACGTCGTCGTCAAGCTGTTTGAGCTCGGTGTCCCGACGAGCCAGTTCCCCGTCAAGGAGGGCTGGTCGATGCTGACCCTCGAGGCCCAGGCCGACGCCAAGAAGTAGACGTAGCGCCGACAGAAACACCCCCCCTCTCGCCCTCTTTTCCTCCTCCCTGCGCCGGGATCGCTGTCTCCACCAATTCTCTTGATGTTGTGTCGAAGCTCTGCACACGTTGCGACATCGACCGCCGGCTGAGAGGCGCAAGGACAGAGGAAGTGTCATGAGTCTCGCGAGTACGCCTCAGGCCATCTCCAGGACGTCCTGCATCGGCTCGCCTGTCCTGCCGGCGGCCGGCTCCTCGGTCGCGTCGGTCGGGAGAGCGGGCGGGCCCGACTTGCGCGCCCGTGTCGGGAGCGAGTTGGGCGTCGACGGCAGGCGCTCCTGCTTCTTGAACGTGCTGAAGCTGCGGAGTGGGAAGCATAGGCAACCGTCAGCCGGAGCTCATTTGATGAGCCAGCACGCATCTGGCCGGAGAAGGGGGGGGGGGGCGTACTCTTTCGGAGCTCTCGGAGAGCTCGCCTTGCGCGCCCGCGGCGCCGCCTTTGTCGGTGCCGGCCCCGCGCCCGTCTCGCTGTCCGATGCGTCCGTCGTCGGTCCGCCCGCCGTTCCGCCGCTCCCGACCTTCGCCCGCCGGGCGTTGACGATGGCCGCATTAGGGAGGAAGAAGGGCTGCTGGCCAGGCCGTTCAAGCGCCGTGTAGGCCTTGTCGGTCGCTCCGCGCGGTTTCGGCGCCTGGACCGTCGGCTGGTCCTCGCCGTCATCGAGCGTGGCGGCCAAGGGAGGTGCGGCCAAGGCAGCCTCCTTCTCGGCTCGAAGGGCGAGCGCCCGCTCGAGCGGGATCGGGGCCGGGATCATGTCTGCAGACCAGGCCGAGGAAGGACCATCGTCGGTCAGCTCGCGCCGCCCAAGGCAGCAAGTCGCCGACGGCCAGAAGGTAGCGCACCCTCAAGGAACATCAGCTCGTGATTCGTCCGGACGGCGTTCGCTGAAAGAGAGCACGCGCATAAGGGCGGCAGCGGGCGAGGTCAAGGAGTTAGTCGTGGACCGGACGCGCTTGATCGCCGAGGCGGACGCACACATGTCCTTCAGCTGGACCGTCTTGCGCTGGTCGGTCCGCGCTTTGAGGTAGGCCGCGTCGACAAACTTCTTGAGGAAGAACTCCTAGAAGGAAGCGAGTCGGCCAAAGCTGAGGTCAGTCATCGCCCGAGCTCCCATGGCAGGTCGGCTTGGGCGCGAGTCGCTGCCTGCCTGTCAATGAGGCCGACTGACCGTCGCGATACCGATCAGAAACGTCGCCTCCTTGGAGCAGGCGTAGATCTCGCCGTCGGCCTTTATGATCTTGGCAACGCGGCTCATCGGAAGCGTGCTGACGCCGAGGTCGTCCTCACCCGCCTTGGGCTTGGGCGGCGCCGGGCGCGCCTTCTTGACGGCCTTGGCCTTCGGGGCGTCCATGCTGGCAAGGGGGTTTGACGGGAAGCTGATGGAGGTCGAGACAAAGGCTTTCGGACTTGGCGTTGCGATAGACGGTCTGGGCTGTAGGGCTGAGAGGGATGGATGGGTGGCAGGAGGGCGAGCAGTTCGGGGGGGGGGGGGGGAGGGACGACGGACGCAGCCCTGGCGGCTCGCCTCGACGCGTCCGCGCGTGCGGGCTGGCCCTTGCCCAGCTTTACGAGCCAGCAGCAAGACGCCGGACGACCGCCGACCCTCCAGGTTCCAACGAAAGCAGCTTGACCAAGTCTGGATAACGTCGAATGATATCTGAAGAGATCGTTCGGTCTTCCTTTGAAGGTCCAGGACGGGGTGATAAACGCCCGGCCCACCGTCTGAAAGCGCCTGCTGGTTGTCGAGCGATTGAAACGGCACCGCGGAGGGGAGCCGTCCGACACACCGTAAACTCCCCGACTTCCATAGACATCGCCTTTGCTTGGGTAGACAACCGAGGAGCAGGATTGATATAGACCGCCTCTCTTTCGATCGGGCGATGTCGTCTTGACTGTGAATTCTGAGCAGCCAGGGCAAGCCCGGCGTCAGGACAGCTTGTGCGGCTGCGCCGCCGTCGCCGCCTCGAGCCGGACCGTGTCCGTCTGCTCTTGAGCCGGCCGGGACGACCGACCCCTCTTTCGCCCGGCCACACCACACACACACGCACGCTCTCCTCCCGCTCTACTCGCGCTTCGCCCAGCAGGCCCGGAAGCGATGGCCAGCTCCATCTGGTAATCGGTCAGTCTATCGCTTCGACAGGCGGCCAGCGTTTTCTTTCTGCGATCCCGACCCAAGTGGGCTGACGGCCGGCGTTGCTCCTCCCATCAGCAGCCGTCCTCGACCCGTCGTCCCACGCACGTCCGCCTCGTTCTTCCCTTCCTCCTCGCTCCTCGATGGCGTCCTCGCCTGCGCGGCCGTTCGCATCGCCGCTCCAGCGATTTCCCCTCCAGTCGTCGCTCTCCCAAGGCGGCGGGAGCTCGCCCCTCGGCTCGCCCTCGACCTCGTTCGCCCCCGCGCCGGCCGACGCTGGCCTCGGCGCCGACGCCCCGCGGCTGGCCCAGCTCGGGCCCGGCGATGAGGTCGCCTTCAGTCTCTTCCCACTCGGCCCGGCCGACGTCCGCTGGCGGTGCTTCCAGGCCGTCTCGGGCGCCAAGGACGAGGCCGTCTGCGCGCTCGACGGTCTTCGCAACACCGTCGCTCGCAGCTGGGCCGCGGCCGACGCGCCCGACGACGAGCTCGAGGAAGGCCAAGAGTCATCGCCGCCGGCCCGGCACCACTTGCTCAACACTTCTGTCCTCGCCGCCGTCGTCCCGTTCTCGCCCAAGGCCTTCGCCAAATCCACCCAGGTCGCTCAGCCTCAACCGCCGCAGCCGAGCCCAGAGAGCATGGGCGGCCTGGCCCCATCAGCGCCGCCGGCCGAGATGGTGACCGGCAAGGAGGAAGGCGGCGAGGTCTGGGTCTTTGACGTCCAGGCCGCACAAACCGACTCGGCCTCAACCTTATTCTTTGACTCGCTCCATGAGCGACTTCCCGAAGGCATCAAGGGTGCGGCATTGTGCTGCGCGAGCTTGGTGCGACCGGGGTGAAAAGGACGCTGACGTCGGCCACACCTTCCCGTCGGAGCAGAAATATCGAAGGGCTCCTTCCAGGTCAACGACCTCTTCCCTCTACTAGACTCGACGATGGGCTCCCGATCGACCCCACTGGCAGCTCTCTTGCCAACAGCCCATCTCCGCAAGATCTACCCCCTCTTTGTGCAGGCCGCGCGCGAGAGGATGCTCGCGCAGCTCACCATCACGAGCGCTGCCGGGGTCGACCGAGGCCGAGCGTTTCGCTGCGGCGACTCGGTCGTCCTGTACACGGGGGCTCGCGAGGAGGAGGGCGATGCGGGCAAGACCGGGCGCGAGTGGGGCGAGACCTGGACAACGGGTGTCGCGGCGGAGCCACATCGGTGCGTACCTTTGACCCTGTTGCATGCTCGACCGCACCGACTAACCTCAGTCTACTCTCTATCCGGCTCAGTACTGTCCTCCGGTTAACGTTCGCGCTCGACTTCCTGCCGGCGCCGCACAACGCCTTCCTCTTCGTACCGCGCATCCAGCGCATCCCATTCTTCCCTTTGGCCTACCACCCGCAGCTGCGCCAATTCAGCGCCAGCCCGCCCGCAAAGCCGATTGCAGTCCGGCTACTGCCTCTTGACACGCCAGCCTTCTACCTCCGCAAGAGCGCAACGGCGCCGTCCGAGGCCGAAGCGGCGCAGTACTGGGACGCCATGGTCCAGGCGGGCGCACAGCGGTGCCAGGCAGGCGAGGACGACTGGGCTGTCTGCTGGGTCCCTGCGCCGGATGACATCGGCATGAAGAGCGGTAGTCTCGTCTCATGGGAGACGCAGCTCATTCTGATCGAGAGCTCGGCGGCAGAGCTCTCGACAGAGACCTCTCCGCGGCCGGCCGCCTCCAAGCTCGGCCCCCCGCCAGGCACGCACGCCGGCCGGAGTTTGCCGGCCGCTTCGGGACTGGCATCGGCCTCGCGCTCGGCAACTCTCGCCAACGGGTGGCGGGAACTTACCTCCAAATCGGTCCGACATTTCGCGCCGGTGCTGCCGTCGCCTCCGGACTCGACTGAGGCTTCCTCTCCGTCGAGGGAGATCGTCTTTGACGAGTATGAGGACCTCGCGCTCTCGACGAGCTCTTACCTCGACGGCGTTATCAAGGCTCGCGAGCAGGAGCGCGAGCGACTCGAGGCCGAGAAGGAGCGCGAGCGCCGGCGAAAGGAAGGCGGGGCGCAGACGCCGCCAACGACGGAACCGACTGGCTCGCCCGAAGGTTCCGACGACCTTTGGGGGTCACCCCCGGCGGCAGAACCCGAGGAGGGGCGTCGCCCGAGCGCGACGATGCTGCACTTGCCGGCCGTCTCTATCCCGGCCCAGCCAACCGCACCGGAGCCCGAGACGATGGAGATCGAGTCTGCAGCACCACCGCCGCCGCCAGTGCCGCCGCCGTCTCAGGCGCCCGTCTTTGATTCTGCCGAGGACGCGATGGACTGGTCGTGGGACGCGCCGGCCGGCGCCCAGAACGGCGGCTTGCGGGCATTTGGTGCCGACCCCCTCAGCGGCCTCCCGGACGAGCCGAGCTGGGGCGGTCCCGAGCAGGTGACCGAGGACGACTTCGACTTCTTCGACTCGGCCCCGCTCGGGGGCGACATGTCGCACCACACGTTCACCGATCTGCCACCGGTGATCCACGCTCCAGTCGACGAGATCCCGCCTGCGGTCCACGATGTCACCGCTGCCGCCGCCGCCACCACCAGCTCATTCGTCGATCCGTCGTTCTCGCTCTCGCCGATGCCAACTTTCGTCGCGCAGGACGGTGGCGAGAGCGCAGAGTTTACGCTGTCGCAGCTCATGGAAACCGATCTGACGGCGCCCTCGCCGCTCGACTTCGCCACCTTCAACACCGAGGCGTCTGGCGTCGCCCCGACCGGAGCCTCACCGCATCCGGCGACGGCACCCTCGCCAGCCTCGTGGCTCATCAGCCGGACGCCCAAGACGCCAAAGACACCCTTCTCGCCCTTCATCGACGTCGTTGAGGAGGAGGGCTCGGACGACGAGCGAGCGCTCTCGCCCTCGGCGGGTGGCCTTCCAGGTCTCGTACAGATCACGGCCTCGTCATCTGAGCAGACGGAGCCTGTCGCACCCGTCGGACCGCTAGCACTCTTCATCCCTCGTCCGTTTCAGCCAGTCATCTTTGGTCCGTCCCACCTGGAAGCCGATGAGAAGTATGGCGCCGGCAAGTTCAGCTTTGCGACCCGTCGTGCGCCGAGAATGGCGTCGGCCTTGCGGGCAACGATGCCGTACCACAGGACAAAGCCTCGCCCACTGGCGTCCGAGTCTGTCGGTCGACCGTCGTTCAAGGAGTTTTGGGCACGCGCCAGCACTCCAGAAGACGACCTGCCCGAGGTTTCGCTGCTGCTGCCCGACTCTGGCCGCCGCGACCTTCGCGAGCTCTACGACCTGGCGTCGGATCCGCGGATTGGCGTCGTCGGGCGGATCAAGCAGCACTTGAAGCGAAGGACGTCCGAGGATGTGAAGCGGTCCGGAAGGCCGTCCAAGCGGACGGTGTCCCGTTCTCGTGACTCCGCTTTCTTCAAGTCGCCGCCCGCCGAGGGGGTCGACCAGTCGGACAATGACGATGACGACGAAGGGTCGGTTATCCGGCCTGACGGACCCCACTCGACCGCTGGCGGGCCAGAGATCGACGTCCACTTGCAGAGCCGCAAAGACGAGGCCGATCCGTCAATCGGCCGCCTTCTGCTTGCCCATCTCGCAACGGGCGCTTTTCCAGCCGATCTTGTGCCTCTACCGTCGACATTCTCTCGGCCATCGTACGCGCCGCCGAGCATCTCGACCCCGATGCCTCTCTCGGCTCTCACGCCTGGTCCGATGGCCGCCTCGACTCCGGCATGGGCGCCGACGCCGACCTCGCCGCCTTTTCTTGGCCCGAGTCTGAAGGACTTCAGTCGAGACGCAGTGTCAACCTTTACCGCTTGGCTGCTGAAAGAAGCTGTCGGGAGCCCCAACCTGCCTACAGACGTCTTGCAAGCTGCGGCCGAAGAGCTCGAGCCCGAACACCGTACGCCTCTCCGACTGGCGCCTGCTTGCGACCAGCTGGCCGGCCGACAGCTCGCTAATCTGCTGCTCTCTCCCTTGCCTCCGGCAGGCTTTGTCTCCGATCTTGTCACCGCTTCGAGCACCTTTAAGCTCGGCTCAGGTGCTCTGTCGGGTCTTCTTGGTGAGAGCCTCAGAAGACTTTGATTCCTCCTGACGAGGCCAAGCCTGCTGATGAGCTGAATCCCGTTGTGTTGGCGCAGACCCTGCGGCTGCCGAGAACGGATCCGCAGAGGTCATCCGTGCACCGCGCAGGGTCAAGATCGCCGCCGGCTTCCAAGGCAAGATCCTTAAGGTCGCGCCCGAAGTGCTCCCGTTCTGGAGCAAGATGAGGTTAGAGCCGGTCGGCGGCCGGAAGGACGTAGCTGCCTTTGTCGTCTACGAGTCGTCTGGCGCTGGCATGAACGCGAGCGTCAGCCGCTGGCTCGCCGCTGTGGGCCAAGTGTACGAGGTGAGGACAACTGCAAGGCGCGCCTTTGGGAGTGTGTTTGAGCTGGCACTGACAACCGCACGCCCTCTCACCTGACAGGCTCAAGGTCTCGGACGGCACATCGCAGGATCGATGACGGGCGTCCACAACGGTCTCGTCGCCGTCGATCCACATCAGCTGGTCGAGTCTCTGCGCCCTCTTCTCGCCCAGCTTAGCGGTATCCCGCACTCGGTCCTTTACGTCCTCACGCCGCCAAACGTTTTGAGCTCTGCTTTCGACCTACGCGAGGTCCAGCAGCAGCTGACTGAGCTGCTGGGCTCTCGCTCGGGGCAAGTCTTGGCGCAGCTCGTGCCGTACGCCGACGTGCTTGACCCGGCCGTGCCTTCGGCGGCAAGCAAGCGGCTCGCGCTGACCGTCTACGACCGCCTGATGCGCAAGGTTGAGCGGCTGGTCCCGCGGCAAATCTTCAGCAGCGAGACACCGGCCGCCGTCATCTCGTTCCCGGCGTTCCACCTCGCTCGGGCCGAGCCGCCGGCTCTGCAGTTCCAACTCAAGTGGCCGCCGCCGCCGCTCAGCCTGCTCGACCATCACGCCTTCCTCCACGTCGCGTACGACACGTCTGACGACGGCGACTGGCTCTTTGGCTGTGCGATTGACGAGCGCGGACAAGCCCAGCAGCCGTTTGCGCGCCGACTCGAAGCCAGCCTCGGATCCTGGGCGGATGGTGTCGTCAAAGAGGTCCTTAGCCAAGCCACTGCCTTTGCAAAGTGTGCCGCCGCCGAATGGCGCATCGTCATCACGCGATCGGGTCCACCGAGCGCTGACGAAGTCAAAGGTGCGTCTCACTGGCATGACCATCGCCTAGTTGACGTTCGCTGATTGCGCCTCCTTCTCGCGCGTCCACTTGCAGCCTGGGACCGCGTCCTGACGGGCGAGCTCGCCTCGGAGACGCAAGCACTGCAGCTTTTTGTCGCCTTTGTGGAGTCACAGGCGGGCATCCCCTTTCTCGTGCGCTCTGCGGGACCCTCGTCCAAGTCCGCGCCCTTGACGGCGCCGCCTTTGGTCAGAGCATCGGCTCCAGCCGACCGCGGCTCAATCCCCTTCCTCGTCGACTCGAACCGGTCGGCGAGCATCCTGCTTCCGACCTTCAGACTTCCAGTCGCTCTGGACAGCCGGCTGCCGGCGAGACGGTCTTCTGCACGACCGTCGGACGCGGGCCAGAGGCAACCCTCGCCTCGGCCGATGAGCATCCTCCCTTTAGCCAATTTCACCCTCGTATCAAGCCCGGGCGACGCCCCATCTTCGGGATGTCGACCGGCTTCGCTCGCCTTCCACCTCTTTCTCGCCCGAGCGACGCCGACCGCCGCTGCGCTTCCAACGAACGACTTTGAGGCGCTCCGCCGGGAGCTGGCCGAGGGCTTCCATGCCCTAGCCCTCCTGACTCACCATCGCTGGCAGACGGACGTCAACGATCCGACAGGCCGTCTGCCCTTACACCTCGCGGCCGTCGCTCGGATGGCCCAGTCGCACGGCGCGCTCCAAGCGCTGCTGTCCTGAATTATCGTACCCCCCCCCTTCTCGCCTCGCACGACTCAGCTTCCGACCCCCGCACGACCTTTGACGACCCCCTATCATCTGCTCGCATCTCACTGCTCGATTAGCAACCAAGCCCCATCTCCTTTTGTATTGGTCACTCAGGCTGACCGCGCCGCTTGCATGATGCGCATAGTTCCAGATCCCGAAGCACTGCGCCCCTCCCCTCGCCCGCTCGACTACGTCGCTCGCTGGAAGGGATTGAAGCCGCCGCCTGTCTTGGTCGCCTGAAGCTCCTGGCCAAAGCTTGAGCTCGGCTGGAAGGGCGCCCGCATACCCGTCGCTTGCGGCTGAATGGCGCCAAACTGCGAGGTCAGCGTGACGATCGACGGAGATGTGGCTCCGGTCGTCGTCCCGAAGAGCGAGGCGCCGAACGAGCTGGTGCCTGTTGACTGAGCCCCGAGCCCAGAGCTCTGTCCTGTCGGCTGCGACGGTAGGCCAGGCGAGGATCGGAAGCTTGTCGGCAATGTTGATGACCGGAAGGGGTTGGGCGTCCCCGTCGCCTGGGGCTGGAGACCGGTCGCCTGAGGTGGCAGCCCGGATGGCGAGGCCGACGTCTCGGGCAGAGATGACAGGAGCGAGGCGCCAAACGACGACGACGGCTTGAAGGGCTGGATTGAGGATCCGGCAAAGCCCGTGCGTTGCGGCTGGAGCGGCTGCGGCGAGGCCGACATGGCCGCGCGACCGGCGTCCAACTGGAAGGAGGACGTCCCTGGGCCAGCGGCGGCGGTCGAAGAGGAGGAGGCATCGCCTGTCGAGCTGGCCCGGCCAAACGCAAAGTCGGACGCGAGAGATGACATGGCTCCGTGCTGCTGCTGCTGCTGCTGCTGTTGCTGATGTTGTTGCTGCTGCTGCTGCTGAGCGTTGCCAAAGGCAAGGTCCATGAGCGACGGGCCCTTGCCGACCGGGTCGGTCGCCTGGGGTGGCGCAGGCTTTGGCGCGGCACCGAACGGGTTCTTGCTGCCGGTCGGTTGAGCAACGAGAGGCACGCTCTGCGACTGGGCAAACGGGTTGGTCCCTGTCGGTTGAGGCTGGAGCTGTGGCGGCGGCGCCTGGGCGGAGAAGCCGTTGGCTTGCGAGCCGGGGAAAGCACCGCCAGAAGCGGACGTCTGTTGCTGCTGCTGAGGCTGCGATGGCGCGTTGAAGACAGAGGAGAACTGGTCGTCGAAGTTGAAGGCCGAAGGCTGTTGCGGCTGCGGCTGCTGAGGCACCGAGGACGATCCGAAGATGGACGCGAGTTGCTGGTCAAAGCCGGCAGGAGCCTGTTGCGGTTGCTGCTGAGGCTGCTGTTGAGGTGCCTGCATCGACTGCTGCATCGGCTGCTGCTGCTGCATCGGCTGGCCCATCCCTGGGAAGCCCGTCATCTGAGGCATGACGCTTTGCCGGAAGGGGTTGTAACCGGTCGCCTGCGGCTGGAGGAACTGGGCTTGCGGCTGCTGCTGCATTTGCGGCAGCGCCCCAAACGGGTTGTAGCCCGTCATCTGCGGCTGCACCTGGCTGAAGCCTGTCTGCTGAGCAAACATCGGCTGCTGCTGCTGAAGCATCATGCGGGCCGCAAACGGGTTGACGGCCGCCTGTTGCTGGAGGAAGGCCGATGTCGGGCTGTTTGGCTGCGGGTTGAACATCGAGTTTTGGTTGTCTTCGATGGACGAGAAGAAGTCGACGACCGACTGCTGCTGGGTGGCGCCGCCGTTGGCGGAGGGCCCGGCGGCCGACGACGAGGCAGCAGCCAGGGCGGAGGATGGCGTTGCCGGAGCTGCAGGAGAAGGAGCTGGCGAACCGGCGGCTAGGAGGTCAACGTGGCGCACAGAACATCGCGACAAGTGACTGACACACCTTTAACGGCTGCAGCGGAAGGCTGGGCTGCCGGCGCCTTAACCTTGCCGTCCGCGATGTCTTTCTGCAAGGAGCAACGCATGGAAGGTCAGCGCCGCGTCTGCTGCTGAAGGATAGCAGACCTGCCGAGCTGACGTTGTTCTTGTACTCCTCGCGGTTCTGCTCAAAGTTCGGGTCCTGGATGTACTCCTCGAGCGCCGCGACGAGGCTGACGGGCGCGTGCTTGAGGTTCGGAATTGGGACGTCGATGACGTTGTTGAGGTCCTTGGCGAAGCGCAGATACTCGACCACCTTCTTGGTCTGGGCGCAGAAGGCCTTGTAGAGCGCAAGCGCGTCCGACGCGTCTGCGTGCGACATCTCGAAGTAGTGCTCTGGAGGACCGCCAAGACGAGCGGTCAGCAACCGTATCGCTCTGCGATTGACTCGTCGCTCCCCGGACGGACCGAGCAGGTTGATGATGCCCTCGTTGCCGGCCTGGAACAGAACGAGCAAGTCCTTGGTGAGCATCCGAAAGGCGAGCACCGTACACTCGTCGTGCAAGTCGTCGCGGTAGAACTGGATGAGCGCAGTGCGCAAGGGCAATACCCTGATGTCAGCGACATGCGATGCTGATCTGTGAAGGAGGAGTCGACTGACGGTGCACTTGACGAGCGTGTCGATGATGCGCTGCACCTCGCGTGTCTCGCGCAGCAGACCCTTCTCGACCGTCAGCGAGCGCAGCTTGCGGGCGCGCTCTGTCGGAGGCGGCCAGGGAGGATACGATGCGGTTTCAGCCTGCCGGCCAGTCCATCGCAACTGAAAGAACGCACCGCTCGCGCCCTCGGTCTGGGTCCGGTAGGCGCTCGCCCGATTGCTCTCGGCCTGGACGCGGACCATGTCGTGCTTGAGCGTACGGAAGGCGGTGATGCGAGCGTGCAGGTAGTGTGCGTAATGCGTGAGCGTCGACGAGTGCTGGTAGCCTTGGGTGTATGGCAGTCGACCGGCGAGGTAGAGGGTCAGCTTGCAGCTTGCCGCTGTCGATGGCGAACGGCCGGTCACCCGAGGACGAACCTTCCCAGACACTGCCCTGGCCGACCGACTTGAGCCGGAGGACGTCCATCTTGGCGAGATGCTCGAGCACAGCGTCGGTCCCTCCCGAGCTGAGCAAGGATGACAAGAGGCAAGGGTCAGCGTTGAGGGTTCGGGCGATGACGACCGGCCGATGACGCCGCGCGCACCGCATCATGTTGTGGACCACGAGGAGCGCCTTGAAGACGATGGTGACGTTGGGCTCGCGCAGCTGGCGGGCGAGGCTCGCGCAGAGGTCTGGGATGGCCGCATGGTTTGTCTGTGTGAGCGAGATGATTGGGCTGAGGTGGGCAGATGAGGGAGCATGGGCTAGTCAGCCTCGGCGGCGCGCAAGACGAGAGCAGCGCAGGCAGCGGGACGCACTCGAGGTACTGCGATCCGGCCAGACGAGAAGGTGTCAGCTCAAGTATGGCGGATGCCGAGCAGTCAGGAGACGACGCACCTTGGGCTTTGGGCCGCCTTTCTTGGCCGTGCAGACCTTCTGCTCGGGGGACGATCGAAGGGCGTATCATCGAACCGAACGGCGACCGCGGAGCGAGCGTGCGAAGGTCAGCGCCGTTCTCATCCATCCAGCCCCGGCGACCTCGCAACTCGGACACGTACCTTGACAAGCTTGTCGGACGACGTGTCGGGCATGACTGCTGAGCTTCCCGTCGGTCGCGAAAGGAAGGAGAGGGAGGCCGAAGACGAGTTGTCGTTTGACGGGCGGCGCCCATCTCTTGCTCGCTCGCTCGCTGCTGCCTCCGCCCGGGCCGTCGTCGCCTGCGCCTCGCCGCCCGACCGTCATCGTGCCTGCCTCGGCTTCACCTCATCAGCTCGCCTCCCTCTCCCCTGCACAAGACTTCAAGAGCACATTCCTCTCAGCCATGGCTCCCGCCGACTCGGCCGCAGCCTCGCCCGAGCCCGAGCCATTTGACTTTCAGACGACCTCGTCGCCGGACGCCTCCGCCGGCGGCCCGTCGGCCGCCTTCAGCCCGGACGCGGCTCAGCTCGACGCCGGTGACTTCAATGTCAGCCTCCTTCTCCCGCGGGCTCCCCTTTGCTTCACGATTTGGTACTGAACATGTTCTGATCTGGCTCGCATACAGCTACACGGCTTTAGTCCGCTCGAATTTCCGTTGCCGGTCGTCCGCTGCCAGGACTGCGAGCGGCCGGTGCTCCAGTCGGCCATCCTCAATCACGCCGGTTCGTCTCGGCTCCGGCCTGATTCGCATCCTCGGCGTGTCGGCGTCGATCAGGGAGATCCGCTGACGCCTGCAGCTTGTCCTGGGCACTTTCTTCTCGCAGCCAAGTGCCTGAAGGTCCGCCAGCTCGAGCAAGCAGGCGCGCAGGGCGAGGATGACGACGGCCGGTCGCTGTCGGTCAGCCTGAAACCCAACAAGCGACGGCTCTCCAACGGTGCGTCGCTTTCTTTTGCACGTCCGAGCAGGCATCTATGCGCTCGGCTGACGATCTCTGATTGGTCTGATGCGCTGGATGTATGCTGCATAGCCTCCCTCTCGTCAACCTCGAGCCCGCCGACCGCCAAGCGCAGCAAGTACGACCCGCCCTCGCCGGCACCGTCGACAGCCTCGCGCTCGGTCGCGGCCGAGTCAGACTATGGCGGCAGCACCTCGGCCATCGAGGGCCTTTCGAAAGAGGCCTGGGCCCAGCGGCGCGAGTATGAGAAGCGGTTGCTGAAGGAGGCGCAGCGGGCCGAGAAGAAGGGCGAGCGCCGTGCGTCGTGCCTGGCCCTCCGGCGCAGCCGTCCCCCCCATTCCGTTATGACTGACCGCCTGACGACCGTCCTCTTCTCACTCGCAGACGCGCCGCTGGACCTCAATCGGCACTGCGGCGTCATCAACGCCAAGGGCGTGCCGTGCTCGCGCGCACTGACGTGCAAGTCCCACTCGGTCGGCGCCAAACGTGACGTCCCCGGCCGGTCCAAGCCGTACGACGTGCTCTTCGCCGAGTGGAATGCGGTCCACAAGCCCCATCTTGCCGCCAAGCAGAAGGAGTCGAAGCTCCGGCGCGAGCTCGACAAGTCGCCGAGCGAAGCGGCCGGGACGCCCAAGGCTGGCGGGGCGGCCGGCGAGCCCTCGGCCGGCAAGAAGAAGAAGTCGGGCGCAAATGCGGGCGGGTCGGGCAAGAAGGGCAAGTCGTCCTCGTCCTCGTCGGTTAATGTCGGTGCGGCCGGCGCGGTAGCCGACACCAACGGCAGTTCGACGCCCGGCTCCGAGCTCGCCTGGCTCATCTCGGCTGCTCAGGCCTCGCGGGCCAGGCTCGCGGCCGCGCCCTCGCGACGGCTCACGACCGTCCTGGCCAAGGGCGGCGGGAACTCGGTCGCCGCCCCGCCGCCAACCGCGATCCCACCGGCCCTCCTCGCGCCGCCATCAGGCTCGAATGCTTCCGGCGGGCGGAAACCTTCGGCTGTCCAGATGCGGCAGTTGGGCCCGCGCATCTTCCCTCGCGAGGCGAGCAAGACCCTCCTCTACGGCCGCCGGCGGGAGGAGAGCGCGACGCTCAACGGGCTCCTGCGTGAGGCTCTGATCGGCGACGCACGCTGAGGCAGCTTCCGCCGGTCCTCATCTCTCTCCCACTCTCTCTTGTCGTTGCTCTTGTTGTATCGCGCGCGAGCTCTGCGGAGCCGCCGCCGCCCAGCGGGCCCTTAGAGAAAGGGTCTCGAAGTGCCGATCACCATGCTGGTCATGTATCTCGATCTGTCACGCGTCAATGGTGGGCGATAGGGGAACCAGTCCCGGCACTCCGCCCCGGCCGGTCGACTCGATCGCATGCGTACGAGCGCCGGCCGAATCACACTTGAACCCCTCCTAGTTGTCGAGCGAAGTCATGTATCCCGTGCCGCCAGAGTCTCTTGTATCCTTGTTCCTCCCTGTCGAGGACCCTTACTCGTTGAGAACGAGCTTACGGAACGTCGCCTCGGCGAGCTTGGCAGCCTCGTCGACCTTTGCGACCTCGCTGCCGACGCCGGCAAAGCTGTCGGGCTTGCCGCCGCCCTTGCCGTTGAGAAGCTCACCGACCGGGGCAGCCCACGTCTTGCCGTCGACCTTGGCAAGGAGCTCCTTGGGCAGAACGTTGGCATAGGCGACCTTGGCTGGCGCGTCCGGGTCGACGTTGAGCAGGAAGACGGGCCGGTTGCCGCTTTCCTTGTTGGCCTTCTGGACGAGCGTCTTCATCGAGCCAGCCGAGATGGCGAACGCGCCGACGAAGCACTCGGCGTTGGGCTGCTCGGCAAAGAAGCTGCTGACACGACCGAGCGCGTCCTTGACCTCCTGCGCGCCCTTGGCCTTGGTCGCGTCGGCAAAGGCCTTCTGAGCCTTGGTGAACCGCTCGGTAAGGACGGCCTTAGTGTGGTACGAGACGGTCGACGAGGCGAGGTCCTTGGCGAACGCCTTGAGCGCGACGTCGGCCTCCTTGCCCGTCAGCTTCTCGAGCGCGTCCGTCCGGGCGGTCCACTCGGCGCCGAGCCGGGCCGACTCGTCGGCCTCAAGGCCGGTGACGGCAATCAACCGACGAACGCCCTTGGCGATGCCCTCCGACTCGAGGACGGCAAACGACCGGATCTCGGACGTCTTGTTGACATGGCTGAAGGGCGGAGGACGAGGTCAGCCTCGGTGAGGTGCAGGACGACGATAAGGAAGGGCGAGACGCACGTTCCACCGCAGAACTCAACGCTCGTCTGCCGCCACTTGGGGTTCTCCGGGTCGGCCGCCATCTCCTTAACGTCGTACTCGAGCGTGACGACACGGACCGGGTCGGGGTAAGCCTCGCCAAAGACGGCGCGGAGGCCTGGGATCTTGAAGCCGGTCTCGAGCGGGAGCTCCGCCGAGTAGACGGGCACGTCGCGGGCGATCCACTCGCGCGAGAGCTGCTCAATCTTGGCCATCTCGTCCGGCGTGATCGGCTGCTTGTGCGAGAAGTCGAAGCGGAGCTTGGTCGGCGCGACGAGCGAGCCCTTCTGGTCGATGTGGTCGCCGAGGACCTCGCGGAGCGCATAGTTGAGGACGTGCGTCGCCGTGTGGTTGCGCCGGAGGGGCGCGCGCCGGAGCTCGTCAAAGGCGGCGACGACCTCGTCGCCCACCTTGAGCGCGCCCTCGGTGACGGTGCCGATGTGGAGGACGTAGCCGCTGAAGACCTGGACGTCGGTCACGAGGAACTCGGCGACGCCGTCAATGACGAGGGAGCCGGTGTCGTTCTCCTGGCCGCCCGACTCGGCGTAGAAGCACGTCCGGTCGAGCAGGATGCCGATCGGCTTGGCGCCGTCGGCGACGTCGGCGGTCGAGTCGACAAAGGTAGACGCCTGGAAGACGCCCTTGACGGTCGCGGTGATCGACGACGAAGCTGCGCCGGGCGGGAAGGGCGCTGGTCAGCCAAGATCTCCCTTGATTCGCGCCGGCGGCGCATGCGCACCAAACTTGGCCGAGTCTTCCGTCTTGGGGATCGTGCCCTCGGCGTCGAGCTTGCCAAGGTCGTGGACGTCGAGCTTGACCGTCTCGGCCCCGCCCTTCTTGCCGAGGCCCTTGCTCGCCTCCTTGGCGTCCTTCTCCGCCTGCGCCAGACCGGCCTCGTCGATCGAGAGGCCGAGCTCCTCAGCCATGAGCGTCGTCAGGTCGACCGGGAAGCCATACGTGTCGTACAGCCGCCAGACGTCCTTACCGTCGAGCCGCATCGAGCCCGCCGCCTGGGCCTTGGCCGCGTACTGGCCGAAGAGCTTCTCGCCGCGGTCGAGCGTGCGAGCGAACGAAGCCTCCTCCTCGTCGAGGATCGCAAAGAGCGCAGAGGTGTCGCCCTTAAGCTCGGGGAAGAAGTCGCCCTGCCGCCGCGCGAAAGGGAGTAGGAGAGACGATCAGCCTTGGCCGCAGGAGAGTAGAGAGCGAGTTGCAGGAGGAGTCGGGGCACCCACCATCTCGGCGATGACGACCGGCGCGAGGCGCGAGAAGAAGCTACCGATCTCGACCTCAAAGTACTTTCGGACGAAGCGGGCGCCACGGCGGAGGATCCGGCGGAGGACGTAGCCGCGACCGACGGCATCGGGCGTGCCGCCGTCGACGATGGCAAACGTCAGCGTCCGGACGTGGTCGGCGACGACGCGGTAGGCCGTGTCGATGCCATCGACGTCATCCTTGCCGAGCTTGCCGGCATAGGGCCTCGCGCCCGTCAGCTCCTGGATCTTGGCAAAGAGGCCGGCAAAGACGTCGGTGTCGTAGTTTGACCGCTTGTCCTGGAGGACCGAGACGAGCCGCTCAAAGCCCATGCCCGTGTCGATGTGCTTGTTGGGCAGCGGCCGGAGCGAGCCGTCCGCCTCGCGGTTGAACTGCATAAAGACGTTGTTCCAGATCTCGAGGACGTCCGGGTCGTCCATGTTGACGAGGTGGGCGGCATTGCGACCACCGATGCGGTCGTAGTGGATCTCGGAGCAAGGACCGCACGGGCCGGTCGCGCCCATCTCCCAGAAGTTGTCCTGTTCCCCGAAGGGTGGCGGGGGGCGGCAGAGGGGGGTTAGCGCTGAACTGCCGAGCGCTCTCTCGACGCCCTTCAATGGCAAGGCGCATGCGCTCCAGAAGGAGTCCCTCCCTTCCTTCCTACATACTACCTTCCAGCTCCCGAGCCCTCTCGCGCAGACGTACCTTTGCGTTGCCGGTCAGGATGTGGTCCTCGGGCACGCCAACCTCGAGCCAAAGCTTGCGGGCCTCGTCGTCGACCTCGAGTCCCTGGGCGGCGTCGCCCTCAAAGTAGGTGACGTAGAGCCGGTCGGCGGGGATCCCGTAGACCTGGAGCGGGGCGAGTGGTCAAGTGGAGATCAGCCGATGTGTGGAAGACAGGGTAACGGGGCATGACGGCAGCGAGCTGGTCGTCGTTGGCGACGACGGCGCGGTTCGCGACGCCAATTCCGCCCGGGCACGAGCAGGTATGTAGCCCTCACCTCGGTGAGGAGCGTCCACGCCCAAGGGATGGCCTCGGCCTTGAAGTAGTCGCCAAACGACCAGTTGCCGAGCATCTCAAACATCGAGTGGTGGTAGCTGTCGCGGCCGACGTCCTCGAGGTCGTTGTGCTTGCCGCCGGCGCGGATGCACTTTTGGCTGTTGGTCGCCCGCTTGAGCTGGCCGAGGGCAGAGTTAGCGTCGGCCGTGCCGAGGAAGATCGACTTGTACTGGTTCATGCCGGCATTGACGAAGAGGAGGGTGGCTGCGGGCGAGAGAGGGGAGTGAGGACGAGTGCGTCAGAGAGAGAGCGACGGCCGAAGAAGGGCGAGGGCGAGAGCGAGTCGCGCCCATCGCTGCAACACCGCCTGCTCCGCGACAGCAAGAGGTAGGCGAAGCGATGGCCGGGCCCAAGCAGCAGGACTCCTGGCGGTCTGGCTCTCCTCCCTCAGCAAGCACGAGGTAGATGCAAAAGGGACTGACGGTCCTCGAACGGGATGACCGAGCCAGACTTCCAGAAGGTGTGGCCGTGGGTCTTTGTGAAGAAGTCGATGAAGGTCGACCGGACCTTGTGGGCCGGCCAGGCCGCGGGCTCGGGGAAGGCGACGGGCATCGGCGGCGCGGGTGGACGGGTCGTTGAGAGCAGGCGGCGGGCGAGGAGAGGGAGGATAGCAGGCCGGGCCGAATGAAGCATGCGGTGAGGGAGGCGAGCGAGGGAGGGACGGAGTGGCTGAGTCGAGGAGAGCCGGAGGCCGGAGGAGGTTCCCACGCAGCAACCGGCTTAGTCAGCCGGGGAGCTGCGCCTGGCTCTCGCTCGTCGCCCGTCGTCGTCGTCGTCTCTCTCCCTCTCTCCCCTTCATCTTGCCCTGCCCCCCTGCAGCCCCCTCCGATGGACGACGACGGCGGCTCGTCCCTCCCTCTCTCTCTCCAGCCGGCACTTCGCCGCCCGCTGACGTCATCTCCCCTCCCTCCCTCTCTCCTACAGACGTCTGCCGCGTCTGCCGCTCAGGCCCGGGTCCGTTCCCCGGCTGGGCCCGCTCGAGCCTCCTTCCCGACAGCTGACGTCCTCGCCACCCCCTTCCAGAGCCAGGCCAGCCGCTCTTCCACCCGTGCAGGTGCTCGGGCAGCATCCGCCATGTCCGTCTCAACCGAATTGCTGTTGGAAGAGGGTCGACGAGCTGACCGCGCGCGACCGCCCTCCCGACCCTCGCCCGGCTCTCGCAGGTCCACCAAGACTGCCTGCTCGCCTGGCTCCAAGCCTCGCGCAAGCGCTCGTGCGAGACTTGCGGCGCCACCTTCCGCTTCGTGCCCGTCTACTCGCCCTCCCGGCCAGCCTCGCTCCCCTACCCACTCCTCCTCCTCCGGCTCGCCCAGCGCGCCCTTCAGACGGTCCTCGTCGGCCTCCGCGCCGTCCTCGCAGGGACCGTCTGGCTCGCCATCGTCCCTTGGATGTCAATCTGGACGCTCCGCTTTTACCTCGCCCTAGGCAACACGGTCGCCTGGACGCTGGCCGGCAAGGGCGAGCGCATGCCCGAGCGCTTCGGCGTCGCTGGAGGCGGTCTGAAGCCGACGACGAGGACGAGCTCGGCGGCCGAGACGCTCGTGACGGCCGCCCTCGATGGCCTGGCCGAGCTCGCCACGAACGACACCGGCCTCGAAGGCGGCTCGCTCGCGGTCTCTGTAGCAGCAGGGGCGACCTCAGTTCTGAGCGGTTCCTTCCTCCCCTCCTCCTCGGCTCTCTCACCCGCAAGCGCCTCCCCCTCCTTCGCCTCCTCCCTCCCCTTCTCCGATCCAGCCAGCTCGCCTGCATCCACCGGCACTGGCCGAGTCGACCGGCCCTCGATTGGCCAGCTCCTCCTCACGCTCGTCACGCGCGACCTCTACCCGGGCCAGCAGCTGATTGCCGGCGTCGTCCTGACCCTGCTCGCCGGCTTCCTCCTTCGCGAATGGGCGGCCAACGCCCGGCTGCCCGAGGCCGAGCCCGAGCCGGAAGTCAACGGCGGCGAGGTGGCGGAGGGCGTGAGGGACGGCGAGGCCGAGCGGGCAGCAGGCGTCCAGGTGGTCGAGCAGAGGCTGCTCGAACGACGGGCCGTCCTCGAGCAGGCGATCGAGGCTGGCCGAGCTGAGCAGCAGGCTGCGAGGGAGGCCGAGGCTGAAGCGGCCCTCGCTCGAGCAGATGGCGACGACGCGCCGAGAGGCATGCTCGACGACCTGCCCGACGAGCTGTTTGAGGTCGGCGACATCAACGCGCCTGTCCCCGTCGAGCGCGGGGACGATGCCGCAGGGGCGGAGGACGACGAGGAGCGCCTGCGCGTCGTCCGTCGGGCTCGAGCGCGCTTCCTAGCAGGGCTCGAGCCGACGGCGGCCGTTCCGGCGTCGCCAGACTCATTTGCAGGCGAGACGGCGGTCGTTCTGGACGCCGCCGGATCGGTGGAGGAACCGGCAGCTGCAACGGACAAGCCGTCTTCGAGCGCCAGCAACAGCCTCGTTGCCGATGGCAACCAAGACGGCGACGACAACGCCGCCGCCGAGCCGTCACAACGTCCTCTCACTAGTCGATCTAGCTCACCGAGGCCAGTCGCAGACCCCCTCGCTCCGCCATACGCGACCACAGCCGTCCTCCCCGCCATCTTCCCCTCGCCGCCGCCCAGTCCACTCTCGCCTTCGTCGGACTCGCTGCCATCTTCGGCGCCGGCGGATGCGGCTTCGACTTCCGCTTTTGCTCGCGAGGCCGGCTCGGACGCCGACGCCGACGCCGAGACTGACGGCGACGGTGACGCCAGGGCCGATGAGCCTACGACACTTGGCCAGGTCTCCCTTGCTGCCGCTGACTCCGAGACGGCCGGTGTGTCTGCCGGCGTCGAGCAGGGGGACGACGGCCTCCCTTCCGCTCAGCAAGCGATGGCCGAGGTTGACGGGCGGACGGACGCTGCACCGGCGCCGTCGCTCGATGATTTTGTCGCCGACGACAACGGGATTGCCGCAGAGGACGTCGCAGCTAAGGAAGCCGCCCGCAACGCTGGTTTCGACGACAACGACGGCGACAATGATGACTCCGGCGATGACGAGTGGGAGGACGTCGATGAGGTCGTCGTCCCCGCCGTCGCCGGTTTCCCTCCTGCCGCGCCTGGCCGGCTTCGACCACCTCGGGCCGCGGCCGGCGCTCGCGGGCCCAACCCGCCACCGTTAATGCCGCTCGGGCTCTTCCGGCCGGTCGAGGCCGACGAGGGTGCCGGTGTGGGAGGCCTCGATGATGACGTCGAGGGGCGGGCTGACGAGGTCGCCGAGGACGAGGACGAAGATGAGCGGTTGGGACGCGACGGCGATGACGGCGGCGAGGAGGATGAGGACGAGGAGGACGATGAGGAGGTGGAGGACCCGGCGAACGCTGCCCTTCTCCAGGAAGAGATCGACGGACTGCTCGAGGCGGCCGGTCTGCGTGGGCCGATGACGGGCCTCCTGCAGAACGTACGTCCTCTTCGTCTGCCCATTTGCGCCTTGAGTCACGCTTTCCTGGCTAACCTCCTCTGCCTTCCGTTTCCGTCCGGCGCCCCGACCTCTTCAGACAACCATCATCACCGTCGTCGTCTCCTTCTTCTGCGCGCTCGCTATCTTCCTCCCGCTCGTCCTCGGCAAGACGGTCCTCCTCGTCGACCTTCGCGCCGTCGCAAAGCTCACGCTTGTCCCGATCCGCCTCATCCGGCTGACGACCGACCCGGCCGTTGGCTTCCTCGTCGAGCTTGCGCGAAGTCGGCAGACGGCCAAGCTAGAGGAGGCAACGGAGGGAAGCGACGAGCTTGCACTTTCGGCACGCGTCTTTGAGGCGCTCGCCGGCCGCTTCGAAACTCACATGCCCGCCAGCGTTGGCGCAATGCTTGGTCTCTTGCCGCTTGCGTCGATCCCCGGCGTCGAGAAGCCCCCCTCCAACTCCTCGACCAGCTCGGTCTTGACGACTTGGGCGTCATCAGCCGTCGACCGGCTCTCGTCCGACGACGCTAGCTCCCTCGGCCACGCGCTCGCCGCCGTCGGCCGTACCGCACATGATGGCTGGCAGGCGGCGGCCGCGCTCCCCAGTCGGCTGACACAAGCCGACGACGTCGGCCTGTTCTCCCTCTCGCAGGGTGACACCGTCGCCGACCGCGTCCTTGCCGTTGCCGTTGGGTACCTCGTCCTCGCCGGCGCCATGGGCGTTGTCTTCCGACTCCGGGTCCGCTGGGCGCGTATCGTTCAGACCGAGCTCCAGCCGGCAGTCACCGTCGTCAAGCTCGGCGTCTTCAGTGGGTTTCCACGTCTGTCCTCTGACCCACGACAGTTCTCTGACGCTCGCGAACCGCTACTCTGCCTTCTCGCAGTGCTCATTGAGCTCGTTCTTTTCCCCTTCTTCTGCGGCGCCCTCCTCCACGTCTCGGCCCTGCCGCTGCTTGTCGACCGGCCAACGCTCGCCGACCTCCGAATCCTCGACGACCACCCGATCGTCGCCCTCGGACAGCACGTCCTGCTCGGCACCATCTTCATGTCGGTGGCCTGTCCCTTGCCAGATGCGCCTCACGACCCTCCGAGCTGACCGTGCCCCTCGTCGCCCTACCAGGTTTGGCTTTGCCAACCTTCTCGCCTTTGGCCGAACGGCACTCCGGCCGGGCGTCTTCTTCTTCATCCGCGACCCGTCCGACCCGGCCTTCAATCCGGTCAACGACATCCTCTTCAAGAGGACCTGGCCGCAGCTCAAGAAGCTCCTCATCAGCGCCGGCATGTACGCGACGATGCTCGTCAGCTGCGTCGGCCTCGTCGGCTGCACGCTTCGCCTCCTCACACCGCGCGGGGCGGGACTCCCCCTCCGTTGGGGCGGCTACCCGCCATTGACCGAGATTCCACTCGACCTGCTGTTCATCCACCTCGGGCTCCCGCTCCTCGTCGGCCGCTTCCACCCGCTCGCGCGGCTCAAGCGGGCGCTCATCGCCTGGCTCTCGGCGACGGTCGAGGCTCTCCGACTCGCGTCCTACTTCTTTGACGCCCCAGAGCCGGTGGCCTGGGTGAACGGCAGCGACGACGGCAGTGATATCGAGGTGACCTTGCGCCCGCCACCCGCGGCGGCGCCCGACATGCGCGACCGGACCGACACGCCCGCGAAGCAAGCGGTCGACCGGCTTGTTGGCTGGCTGGCCCCGTTCGGCAGGCGTGACTTCATGGAGGGCGTCGGCGGCTGGGCGCGCGTCCCTGCGGTCGACCATCTCCGGATCCTTCCAGCCCGGCGTATGTTTGTCCGACTCGACGACGACCATGCGCCGCTCAACGCTGAGGAGTTGCGCTTACTCGTCGCCATCAACAAGAAGGCGGTCGACGCCGGACGCGATCCGGCCGCCGACTTTGGCGTCGTCTGGCTCCCGGGCCACGTCCGGAGCCGCATCTACCTCCTTCTCGGTGCGCTCTGGGCTTCATGCCTGGCCGTCGCCGCCCTCGCCGTCGGTATCGTCGGTCTCGGTCGCCTCATGCTCCGGCTCTTGATCCTCGGCGGCGAGGAGGCGCACGATGGCTACGCCCTTCTGGCCGGAAGCACCGTCCTCGCAGGCTGTGTCGAGGTCGGCCTGACGACCGAGATTGCCCTCCGGCGGTGGTCGCTCGCCCAGCAAGTCGCTAAACGCCGACCGCGGCCTTTCATCCGACGCACGACGCTCGCCCGGCGAGCACGTTTCTTCGCCACTGGCGCCTTCGCATCGGTCGTTCTCGTGATCGTCGTCCCGCTTGTGGTCGGCCTCGTCGTCGAGACGGCGTTGCTTCTGCCGTTCCGATCGTCGGCGATTGACCCTGCAGTCATCCACCTGGCCGAGGTTTGGGCGCTAGGTGCGCTCGTTCTCAGCTGTCTCGTCAGAATCCGACCAGTTCTTCCGCCGGTCGCCGTCTTGCGCGAGCTCGACCTCGCCTACGGCCACCACCGTTTCCGATGGAGCGCCAAGCGACTCGTCCGTAGGCTGCTCGGTCCACTGCTCGGGCTCGCCGCCGCGGCCATATCCGCACCGTGGGCGGCTGCCGCCCTGTGCTCGCTCGGCTCGAACGATGTCGCTCGGAACGCCCGGCTGAGTGCGTCGGCCCTTTAAAACTTCGCTTCAGAGGGCCATGAGTCCCCTCCACTAATTCTTTCCTTTGCACCAACAGGTCGCTTCGCGCACCCGGCCGCCCTGCTCGGTGTCGGCGGCTACTTCGCTGCGCGTCACGCCTGGGTCGCTCTCGAGGCCTGGGTCGGCAAGGTGCGTCTGCCTCGCTTCCCATCCCCTGCTGGCCTGTCCGGGCTGAGATGTTACCGCTTCCTTTTCTAGCTGCACGATCGCGAGTACCTCGTCTCGATGCGGCTCCGCAACCAGGGCGCGTCCGACGACAACGGAGCGACGAGCACCGCCCAGCCAATGGCGATCCCGGCCGACATGGTCGGCCTCTTACTATGATGCGCCTTCCTGTGTAGCATCAATCGCTCTCTCCGTGCCTTGCTCTCGGGCAGTCCAACATTTGGTCGGGGTCTGGAGGGCGCATCGTCATCGAGAGGCAAGTCGGCTCCAAGGCGCCGCCTCCACCCCTGGCGTTTTTTTTCCTCGCTGGAGTAAAGGTCAGGTCGGCGAGCAGGCTGCGCGCGTCTACTTGCGTTTCTTTCCCGGCTGGCTCTCCGTGACGGTGCTGGGAGGGGACCGCAACAAGGCAAGTCAGTCGACAAGGCTGCGCGGCAGGGCAGCGAAGAGGGAACCCACGCCTTGTTGCCCGAGCTCAGGATCATGAAGGCCTCGCCCGTCCGCGAGGCGCGCTCGTTGAAGTTCTTGCTCAGGCTGGTGTCCCCCATCGACATGGCCTCGCGCTTTTTCTCGAGCTTGATCTTCTCGAGCCTCTTCTCCGTCTTACCCTTTCCAGAGCCCTTGCCGCTGCGAGGATGGGCGGATGGGGGTCGGTCAGCAAGAGCGAATGGCTCCAGTGGCAAAAGGAGGGCGGCACGCACTGGAAGCGATGACTGAGCGCTTTCCAGGCCTCCTTTGGCGTCATCTCGCGGCCAAACTCGTCGTGATAGACGATGTTGACGTCGGGCTTGTAGTTGCGGAAGGCCTCAACCGCGTCGGCCGCCTCGCGCTGCTCGCGCATGCGCTTGTCGTACTCGAGTGTCGCCTGGTCCTTGTTGCCGCCCCGGGCCTGGATCCGCTCGAGCTCACGCTGGGCCAACCGCCGGCGCCGATCGGCCAACCACAGGTCCTTCTCCTTCTGGATCCGCTCGCGTTCCCGGGCGTCGGCCGGCGCGTTGGTATCGAGGTTGCCGGTCGACTTGAGCAGTGCCAAGGCACCAGCGAGGCCTTTGCCAACGACGGCCTCGGAGGCGGTGCCGATCTGTCGAGGGAGAAGCAGCCGTCGTTCGCGGTCAGTATGGAAGTCTGGCGAGGAGCGCGCACGTCGACCACTCACCTCGACATCGTCCTCCTGCTCGGCCTTGGCCAGGTCAGCGTCCAACTTGATCCGCATCTCCTCGATCGACAGGCCCTGCCGGAGGGCCATTTCGGCGAGCTGCTCGTCGACCTCCTCCTCAGGCTCGTCGTCGTCCTCCATCTTAACGTCCTGGTCCTGGGCCATCAGCGAGTCGAGGTTGACGTCGGTCGCCTCGGTCTTGACGCGGGACGACGAGGCGACCGCGTTGACCGGCTCGGCCGCCGAGGTCCGGATCACCTGGACGACCGGCGGCATCTGGACAGCGCGCGCGAAAGTTGAGGTCTCGTTGAACTGGATCTGGTCGTCGTCCTCCTCGACCTTAGCGGCGGCAGCTTGAGAGGCCCGTGCGACGGCTGCCGAGGCTTCCTCTTCGGCCTTCTGCTCGGCAACTGCAAAAAAAAAGAAGTGGGATCGGAAGTCAGTCGGTGAGGCTTCGCTGCGGACCGAGAAGCTCAGATAATGGAGGGCGGCCGACGCACGCTGGCGAGCGATCTCCTCTGGCGAGAGCTTGGCCGTCTTGCGTGACTTCTGCCGCCGCTGCCGGGCGAGCGCAGACTGGAGCTCGTCGTCGTCGACGTAGTTTTCAACCGCCGGGGGCGGGGTCGGCAGCCGGGATGAGCTCGCTACCGGCCCGTCGACGTCCATGCCGTCCGCCTCGACCTTCACGGCCGGGGCGCGCTCCTCGTCGACCTCGACCACGCGGGTCGAGCGCTTCTTCTTCTTCTTCGGCTTCTTGAAGCCAGCGTCGCCCTCCTGCAGGTAGTCTGAAACCTCCTGGTTCTCTGCGGCAGATGCGATCGTCGGGGAAGGGAGGTCAGCACGTCTGACGAGCCGGCTCGGGGAGCGAGCAGAAGGGGACCCACTCTCGTAGGCGAGACCGCCGCTGAGCAGGGTCCGGTTGACGCTGTCGTCCCCGATCTGCTCGAGCTCATCTGCCGGACGCTTCGCTTTCGGCGCGACGGTGCCGCCGAGCCGGAAGCCCTGGAAGGAGGCGCCGGAGGAAGCGGGTCAGCATCGGTGTGTAGAGGCGTCAGAGGCTGGCAGATGGACGCACGGTGTCGGCCTCGCCGTCAATGTCGACGTCGTACTTGCTGAGGACCTTCTTCTTCATGCCGACCCTGCCCTCGTCAAACTCGTCATCGTCGTAGCCCGAGTAGCCGGGCTGCTTCTTCTTGAGTTCCTTGCCCTTGGCGTCGCGCGAGAGCCGCTCGAGATCCTCATTCTCGAGCTCGTCCTCTAGATGGCAGGGGAAGAGATCGGGTCAGCAGACTGAGGTCTGTCGATGAGGCAGAGCCGGGGACTGACCCTCGCCGTCGAGCACCCGCCCGTCCTTGAGCGTCAGGATGTGCTCGCCCTCCTCAAAGTCGTCGAGATCATGCGAGACCTTGATGCCAGACAAATCCTCTGCAGGAAGAGCATAGGCGCGGTAGCGATGGTCAGCAGTTGTCGCTTGATGCGTCTCCCGGCAGAAGCTCGGCCGTGCGGAGCGTGGGCGGCAGGACGTACTCTCGGAGTAGAGGTCGGCCCTGCCGAGCTCATCGAGCTCAAGCTGCTCCTGCTCGCGCTTGGCGACGAGAGCCCGCTCGGCGGCGAGCTCCTTTGCCCGCCTACGAGCCTTCTTGGCCCAGGCGGCTGCGTCCTCGGTCGGCTGGTCGCCGAGCGTCGAGCCGGTGAGCTTGGCCGCGAGCTCCCGCTTGTTGCGAGCCCTGCGATGACACGCACAGACAGGGACATCTCGGTCAGCACTGGCCCGATTGGAATGGCCCTGAGACTGAATGGAGATGCACGCACTTGTTGATCCGCTCCTGGAGGAGCCTGAGATGGGCAAGAAGGGGTGGAAGCGGGCATTCGAAGGTCAGCCTTCCGGATGCTCAGGGGAGCAGGCAGCTTCGATCCATCTCGCCGCCGTCCCGACCAGATCGACCGGGAGTGGACTTACTTCGTCTCGGCAGCCTTCGCATACTCCTCCCTCCGGCGGGTGTAGTTGGCCTCGGCCACCTGCTCCGGGTCGAGCTCGGGCTCCTCGCCCTCGGCGAGAGGCGCCGCAGGGTCGGCCAGCGGCTTGAGGCCAAGCGAGAGCCGGAGCTTGTTGGTCTCCTCGAGCGTCAGTTCGACGTCACCCATCGTCTAAGTTTGTCCTTGAGAGAGCTGCGGCTCTGGGTGAGGTCGAGGAAGATGAAAGGCTGAGGAAGGGTCCTAGGTCGTGTGGCGGTCGGTGGAGGAGAGACGGCCCGCAGCCGCCGCCAGCTATTGATCATGAAGTCCGGTTGTGCTAGGCCGACCACGCTACAATGCTGTCCCTCGTCGCTCGCAACAAGGTTTCGTGCAGCGTTGTTGTATCAAAGACGACCAGCGCATCATGATCTGCTGAGGATGGCAGGTGAAGGGGCGCTTCGCAGCGATGGCGGCCGTCGGGACAGATTTCCTTCCTCCACACCGAAAAGGTCGTCGAGGCGATAAGAAAGAGGCAGAGCAAGGATGCGTGCGTTTGAAGACGAGGTACAGAAGGTAACGGAAGGGCTGCGAGGAAGGAACATTATGTCGGGGGAAAGGGGTAGAGCGTCCTTGGCGTCTTGGCTGAGGATGATGAGATTGCGCCGGATGGACGGGCCAGGCGAGTGGTCGAGAGCCGAGTGCGGAGGCGCTGGCCGGGCACCGACGTTTCCGAGGGATGTTTTGGTTGATGGAAGGTGGCCTCCGTTCCGCGTGCGTGGTGAGAGTCCAGAAGGGAGGAAGGGCTGGGTCGAGCGGAGAGGCGAGCGGCGGCGCAGGACGGACTAGCGGAGGACGATTACAGCGCCGGGAGGGCGAGCCCTAACGACCTAGACGGCGGCGACCTCCTTGACCGGCGGAGGGCGCGGCTGATCACCGCCTTCCTTCGACTGCCTCCGGCGAGCGCCGCTCGAGTCGGTCGCCGACCTTCGCGAGGGGGCCGTCGCCCGCCGTCGGACGCTCGTCTGGGAGAGACCGCCGGGCGAAGCCGGCTCAGTCGCTGGTGTGAGCGAGAGGTCGTCGAGCACGCTCTTGCCGCTGACGCGTCGGTTGCCGCGCGGGCTCTTGTTGCTCGACGTCGTCGACTTTGACCGAGCCAGCAGCGCCGCCTGCGTCGCTTTGGGGTCGTTGACGCGGACGATGACGGCCCCAGGAAAGTCGTCGTCGTCGTCGCTCTCGGACGCCGCAAACGTGTCCGAGAGCCGTGTCGCCCGCGGGGTCGGCATCGCTGGTCGGACCGGCGTCTGGGCGGTGAACGGTAGCCGGCCGGACGAGGACGAGGTCGACGCCGGCTTGGCCGCTGCCGCCTGCTCGGCCTTGCGCACCTTGGCCGGCTTGCGGCGATAGGGGTTCTCCTTGAGCCGTGACTCGAGCAGGGGCGCGAAGTCGTCGACGTGGGTGACGAGAAACTCGACAATCTTCTGGTTGCGCGTGTGCTCGGCCGGGATCATGTGATGATCGGGGTGGGAGAGGATGCCCGGCTGGAAGATGACGGCGAGGTCTGCCACGGCCACGGTGGGAAGCCGTCAGGAGGAGGCGATGAGGAACAGGCTTCGAGCACGAGGACGCACTGGTCGCCGTCATCAGGTTCTTGTCCGACTTCTTCTCAAAGACGCTCAGCAGGTCGAGCACGTAGAGCAGCAGATACTTGTTGGGGACCGGCAGCTTGTTGATGAGAACAATGTACTGCTCGATCGCCGCCTTTGTGTCGAACGGCTCGTGGGCTGGGCAAGGGCGGCAGACGTCGCTGTCAATCGTCGGCGCGGCAGACACCTTCCAAGCGGCGCCCGACGCACTGTATATTGATCGGAAGTCCTTGTAGAACGAGTCCGGAATGACAGGCTCCTGTCGCGTCCATCACACGGTCCGAGGAAGCAACAGACGTCAGCGCAGTCTAGGACGAAGAGCCGAAGCGGCGGGAGCTTCTCGCGCACCGGCATCTGCGTCAGGAAGCGGCGGAAGATGGTCGCGACGTCGTGCGTCGTGTGCGGGACGGTCTCCCAGTCGATGTATTTGCCGTACTGGGCAAGGGAGGACCGGAGGGGAGGGTCAATCGAAGGGAGGCCTGGGGTGGGCCGCGTGAGGCTCCCGGACGCGGCGCACCTTGGGCGGCGAGTCAAAGAGCGCCTGGATGTCCTTCATCCGCTTCGAGCTGCCCGACACGCGGAACGTGCCCTCGACCTCGGTCGCTTTCTCCTTCAGATAACGTCCGCTGCAGGAAGGTCAAGGACGGGAGGCAGGCTGTCAGTGATCTGCCGCAGCTTGAAACGTGCACGCGCGCCGCGGCAACGCGCGTGCCCGACAGGCAGGGCAAGCGGACGCACCAGCGAGCGACGACGGTCGGGACGACGCCCCAGACAAAGAAGTCGCCGGTCGGACCCGGCGTCGAAATCGTGATCGAGGCGTAGGTGATGGCCTCGCCGAGCGGCATGGCAAAGACGGGCTTGCCGTCTGCAGTGGGCCGGGGGTAGGAAGGGTCGGCGCGTAGCGGAAGCGGTCGAGGTCAGGTCCCGCAGACGGCATGCCATCATCGGCTGTCGATTCAGAGCAGGAGGCACAAAGGCACGCACGCTTTGCCTCGGTCAAGACCTCTTTGCCCTTGACCGATGGCAGGCTAGGTGTCGGTGCAGCCGATGAGGACGCGCCCTTGCCGGCCTTGAAGCGCCCCCACCACTCCTTGAGGCCCTTGGCGCCGTCCTCGCCGCCGCTCGACTCGCCGGCGTACATGGCCGAGCTGCCCGAGGGACCTGCAGCGTCCTGCATCTAAGGCCTTGAGAGGCGCTAGCGGCGGGGCGGGGATGAAGGGGAGATGCTGAAGGCCTGGAGAGCAGGAGCTGGCGGGCCGAGGGCGAGACGGGGTCAAGAAGCGACGGCGGTGACGCGCGCGAGCGTTGGCTGAGCGGCGAGGGCCGGCGGCGGTCGGGTCTGCGGGACGGGTCGGTCCTAGCAGGCGGCCGAGAGCGGGCTCCGAGAGAGACCCGGGTCGCGAAGGTGTCGAGGAGATGGCGACGACTTTGGGGAGGCTTTGCTCTGGATCAGGCGAGGGTCGGTCCTGGATGGCTTCGACCGACGAAAGAGGCGGGCCCGTTGGCGAGCTCGGCTTGGCTCGGTGATTGGGAGCAGAACGTAACCGGATGGAGGGCGCAGGTGCAGAGTCCGAGTCGTCGGGGCGAGCAGAAGATTCGCGCGGCCAGCCAGTTAGAGAGGAGTGTCTGCCTCGGATCCCTCGTGGTGATGGTGGAGGGGCGGTCGTCGTTGAGAGCGGCAGGAGCGAGATACGCCCGAGACGGGCGGGCGGTCAGAGAGGCGTCGTCGCTCGGCGCCGTAACACGGCCGGCCGCCCCTGCACTAGCTTGCCCCCCTTTTTCTCCCATGCTCTCGCTCTCGACGACCAGGCGCGCTCTCGTCTCCTCTGCTCGCAAGGCAGATGTGTCGTCTCTCTCTACGATGCATGGTCGCTCGTAGTGTAGCAGCGATGGTCCATAGGCGGCAATCCTGCCTTGGCGAGCGAGCAAGCACCGCACCGCACCGCCCGCCTCCGACTCGACGACCTTTTTCAGGTCCCGTCGTCCCGAAGGCCACACCTTAACGGCCAAACAGACGGTGCAACCAGCCCGCCGGGCCCGATACCGCCGCTGAGGGCGAGGCCGCCGCTTCTCCTCGAGGATCGATTCCTTTGCGTGCTAGCTCGACCGGTCGCGGCGAGTCGAGAGGGGCGGCTGAGATGGAGCCCTCCGGTGAGGACGTTGCTGCAGGTGCTGCTGCTGCTGTGGCGGCTGCGAGAGGCTCCGATGATGAGGGTACATCCTACGCAGCCGACTGGTCGCTGAAAGCGGCGAGTGTTGATGGATGAGGAACCACCTTCGCAACCGCCTCTGCGGCCTCGTCCGTTGCGGGCGGCGGCGCGAGCGGTTCCGGACCGGCCCGTAACGCGCTCGCCTGCGACGACTTCACCGTCAGATCCGGTCCGACGACCGGGGGCGAGTCGGGCGGCGGTCGTGTGGGCACCGAAGACCGATTCGCGTTGGCGTCGACAGACGGGGTGGGCGTCTCAACCTGGCCGAACGCGAGGGTGTCTCGCCCAGCTGGCGAAGCCCGATCAGCGTTGACGTCGGGGGACGGGGCGGGCGTCTCGACGGAGACGTCCGCCAGGGTTCCTCGCTCAGTCACGGCAGGCGGTGCTGTGGTTGCGGCCGACGGCGAGGTCGAGTCGTCGGTCGTCGGCTGGGCAGGAGGGATCGGATTTTGAACCGTTTCCGCCGGGTCGAGGTCGAGGTAGACCTGGGAGAGGATGCTCTGGACCGAGATCTCATTGTCGCTCGAGACTGAAGAGCCCGGACCGGCTTTGAGACGATGCTGACGCAAACAAGCGTCGAGCGCCCGAGCAAGCTTGAGCAAGTCGGGTGACATGCAAGGAAGGCTGCCGCCCGATGCGGCCGGTGGTGCGAGCTGCAAGATGAGTGCAAGGACACCTGGCTTGGGCACCCCGGTCGATGCGGAAGCGTTCTGCAGATTTGAGGTGGAGAGGCAGAGGTCAGATGAATTCGGCAAGGGTCGAGGGCCACAAGACGACTCACCGACTTGACGAGCCGCTCGAGGTCGTCCAGCAGTGCCGGCGCATACTCGGCCGACCGGACTCGCCGTGTGAGCAGCGGCGGCCGATTGTCACAGAGGACCTTCCAAGAAAAGTTCATCTTGGGCCGGAGGGCGTCGAAGCGAGCGTCGAGCGCCTGGAAGAAAGGCAGCGCGGCCTCATGCTGGTAAGAGAAGGCCATGCGGATGGTGCTGACGTTCTCGACCTCGGTCCTCTCAAACTGCGTAGGTCGGAGGAACGAGGTCAGTCAAGTGATCTGACCGGGGACCTCGCGAAGGAGAAGCAATAGACTCACTGCGACGAAACGTCCGGCCGGCGTATCCAGCTCGGCGTCCACCGCCTGAAGCAGGGCGAACCTGCGCTGGCTGCCCGGCAGCTTGTATGCCCGCTCGGCGTAGTGCGGATGCGTCGGCGAGGCCTTCCAGCCCACCGGCCGCTGCAGGACCCAGGCTAAACGCGACGGCTCAACGTCGAAAGGATGGCTCGTGGCCTTTGGCGGCGAGGTGAGAGTTGGCGTGACGACGGGGTTAAGCCCCGTCGACGGCGCACTCGCATGAGCTGCCGTCGGGACAACCGGCTTGAGGACTGGCTTGGCGACAGGCTTGACGACCGGCTTAGGCTTGATCGCAAGCCCGAAACCACCGGCGGAGGATTTCACGGGTGGCCGCTTGTCCACTTCTAACCGTACTATTGAGTTCGGCAGAGGCGCTTTCGATTGAGGGGAGCTCGGTCGACGGATGTTCGTCGCGACAGAAGCGCTTGGGCTGCTGCGTTCGATGATCGCCCGATCAGGACGGAACGGCGCGCCCTGGCGCCGCGCATGCGCCGGTACCTTCACCCCCCCGTTGAGAGCAAGCACCGGCTGGCTTCGGGGCGGCGGCGGCGGGGGTGGAGGTAGCGACCGGGGCGTAGCTGGACGGGCAGCCGATGGTCCAGCGGCAGCCGAAGTCGCCTCACGACGAGGGTCGGCCGAGCGAGCTGCAGGGGGGTGGTTGGAGAGGTGCGGTCGGTCAGGCTGCCTCGCTAGGACGGCTGACACTGGTCCGGACCGTGCACGTACGTGTGCTCGTGACACTGCTGCTGGTCGATGCTCCCCTGCTGCTGTTGCTGTTGCTCGTCCTAGCGGAGGGAGGGTCACCAGAGGGCGAGGCGTCAGTCGAAGACCTGACGTCCGTCCCTAGACGACTTCGGCCCGGCGACAAGCTTACGCACACTGACCTCGAGCCCACCTGCCAGCGGCGAGCAATGCAAGTCGAGCATCGGACGGCGGCCGAGCAGGAGGAGCCGAGCATCCGCGAGCGCGATGCGAGATCGATGCAAAGGTGGGAGCGGAGGGATGTCAAGCGAGGTCGGCGGGCGCGCGAGCGGCAGCCTGGCCTGCACCCGGAGCCGCGTGCGTACGGGCGACGCGGCCCACCACCCTAGCTACTCAAGGAGGCGGCGCACTTGCATCAGGTCGGACGGCTTAGGGCGGGCGACCCTCTCGAGCAAAGGACCATGGAGAGACGACGACCGAGCGACCTCGCGTCCTGCAGAGAGGAGGGAGGGCAGATACCCCGACCCGCCCGAGCGCCCGGTCCAATGGACCAAGTCACCCGAGACGAGCAGGGGCCGCCAGACGGCCGTCGGAGGGTGGTCCGCCTGGCTTCTTGAGGCCCGCTTGAGGCTGGTTGATCTTGAGGGCTGCAAGAGGGAGAGAGGGGTGGCGACCGA